>JYMV01045695.1_pt1 | contig 114489 bp, 95 predicted proteins | sample 338911 | NCBI WGS metagenome assembly JYMV01 (sample SAMN03354496, study PRJNA234377) | hydrothermal vent metagenome | biome: Deep sea; feature: Hydrothermal plumes at the Eastern Lau Spreading Center, Western Pacific Ocean; material: Seawater | place: Tonga | collected 2009 | depth 2000 m m | reverse complement strand
AGGCAAAAAAAATATTCAATAAGTGTTTAAAACAATTAGAGGAAGAAGGTTTACTTTGCCGATAGCTAAAACAGGTATACTATAAAAAGCCTTTTAAGTAGAGTGTAAAATGAAAAAGCCCATTACCACTCTTTTCAACCACTTTCCCAATCGCAACCTGGAAAATGACTGGGGTACAGTCAGAATAAAACTTTCTCGCAAATTGTTGAGTAATTGTAACACCCGCCCGGCGGGATTATTGTTAATAGACATTTAGAACTGGGAAGTGTAATATTGTTTCATTGGAGTAATTCCTAATTAGGCTAATAATTGTTTAAACAACCTTAAACAAACACGGCGGAAATGCAATTCTACATAAAATCCCTATTCTTTGCGATTCCCACTTTTATAGTGCTTATTCTTTTTGAAGCGATAGCTGCGAAATTCAAAGGAGTAGAAATCAACCGTTCTGCAGATGTAATCTCAAGCCTGAGCTCCGGAATTACAAATACGATCCGTGATGGAGTAAAATTTAGCTTTGCAATCATCAGTTATGCCTGGTTGGTCGATCATATGACTGTCTATAAGCTGGAGCCCGTCTGGCTTGCCGTTGTTATAGCTTTTATGGTTCAAGATTTTTCCGGCTACTGGATGCATCGGCTAAATCATCGCGTAAATATTTTCTGGAACAGACATATAATCCACCACAGCAGCGAAGATTTTAACCTTTCCTGCGCCCTGCGCCAGTCGATTTCAAATACGCTACGCTTTTCGGCAATTTTTATGATACCCGCAGCATTGTTAGGTGTTCCTGCCGCAATTTTCGCAATTCTGGGACCTTTGCATCTTTTTATGCAGTTCTGGTATCACACACAACTGATCGGTAAACTGGGCTTGTTAGAATATATCCTGGTTACGCCATCTCATCACAGGGTCCACCACGCGATTAATCCTGAGTATATCGACAAAAACTATAGCCAGATCTTAATTATCTGGGATAAGCTGTTTGGAACCTTCCAGCCGGAACTAGATAATGTAAACCCGGTCTATGGTACACTTAAACAGATGAAGACCTGGAATCCTATGATAATTAATTTCAAGCATATGTGGCATCTGATCAAAGATGCTTGGCACACGGAACGGGTCCTTGATAAGCTACGGATCTGGTTTATGCCCACCGGTTGGCGCCCGGCTGATGTAAAAGAAAAATATCCACTTCAGACTATCGCAGATCCAAAAAAACAAATAAAATATAATACGAAAAATTCACCGTTGTTGATTGCCTGGTCATGGACACAGCTTGTGATAACGAACATATTGATGTTCCATTTTTTTTCAATTATTCCAAGTTTCAGTACAACCATGAATTATCTATACGCGGTTATTCTTATTGCCAACATTTTCTCATTCACATCTACATTAGATCAACGCAATTATGCGTTGGCAGCAGAATCTGTGAAGTTGATTTTGGTATTTAGCTTGCTCTATTTTCAAAATTATAACTGGTTTGGTTTAAATGGCGTTTATGTTTATGCACTTATTTTATATTTCATTACATCATTTTTGCTGACGGTATATTTTAAAAATGAAAAAAAAATAAGTTCCCCCCATCCACATCCAGCATAAATTTCATAAATCATTTAGATCATCACGCTAGTCGATTAATTAGAAGACCTCCAATAGGTCTCATAGTTCGATAGGTTTGGGTTTGTAACTTTGCTAGCAGAGTTTTTGGTCTGTAGGAGTATTGATAATTAATGAATTATGTTAGAAGATAATGATAAAATTATTTATTATAATCATTCTGATCTTACAAAATATTGCCTGTCAAGAAAAATCAACGAACCCAAAACAGAAAATTCAAATCCAAGATATATCCATAGCTGAAGTAAATATTGGCAATTTTGTTTTTGATTGCCGGGTGGCGGGTATGTCAAACGATGGCGATGGTGTTATTCTCCTTCATGGTTTCCCTGAAACATCCCACATGTGGATCGATCTAATGAAACTGATTTCAGGTAAGGGACATAAAGTTGTTGCTCCAGATCAGAGAGGTTACAGCTCCAAAGCTCGGCCAAAGCAGATAACTGAATACACCATGAAGAAAATAGTGGCTGATGTGTTTTCCATTGCAGATTCTTTCGAATTTGAGAAGTTCCATTTAGTGGGTCATGATTGGGGTTCATCTATTGGCTGGGGGGTTGTTGCATTAAAGCCGGATCGTGTTCTTAGCTGGACAGCAATGTCAGTCCCCCATATGTTAGCATTTCGTACAGCGTATCAAAACGATAAAGATCAAAGAAAAAAGAGCAGATACTTTGGTTTCTTTAGACTTCCTCTTATACCGGAATTTTATTTTTCATTTAACAACTATCGAAATTTGAAAAAAATCTGGAGAAAGAGTACTGATGATCAAATTGAGGTTTACATGAATGTCTTCAATCAGGAAGGCGCACTGAAAGCTGCATTAAATTGGTACAGGGCTAACATTGGTACAAAGATCACTGATGATAATTTGATCACTTTCGGTGAAGTAAAAACGCCTAGTCAATTAATTTGGGGTAATAAGGATATTGCTCTGGGCAGGACAGGAGCTGAGTTAACTGAAAAATATATGATGGGACCCTATCAATTTGTTGAAATAGATGCTGGTCACTGGTTGATACAAGAAGCCTATGAAGAAGTTTCAGTATCAATATTGGATCTCATCGAGAGAAATACGATAAAATAATCATGTTGAAGAATCTCTTCTCAAAATAACTTTTAATTAATAGCTATAAAAATAACAACCAACCGAAAGTAGAGGATCAATTATGAAGAAGTTTACAGCTTTATGCATCACTCTGTTGCTCGGTGTCTCCCTTCTCACCGCGCACGATATGTTTCTGAAACTGCGATTATATATTGTTGAGCCAAATACAAGTATAACGGTCGCACTCTATAACGGAACGTTTGAGAAAAGTGAAAATATCATTACCAGGGACCGAATGATTGATGTCAGCATGGTAGATCCCAACGGTAAACGAAAGAGTATCGACAAAAAGCAATGGCGAGACGGGTGGTATGAAACTTTACTTGATTTAGAGATGAATAAAACCGGAACCCACGTGGTAGGTGTCTCAACAAAGACAAATACTATTGAACTCTCCGCCGAAGATTTCAATGGTTATCTGACACATGACGGGGTCACGGATGTTTTGGCGGAACGCAAGAAAAGTGGTGAAACTAATCAGCCCGCCCGGGAGCTTTACTCCAAACATGTCAAAACCGTGATTCAGGTAGGTACCAAACGAACCGGGTCATTCAACGCCAATCTCGGCTACCCAATTGAGATCATCCCTTCTCAAAATCCTTACAAACTTCAAAAGGGAGATGAAATGGCGTTCCAGGTTCTCCGAGACGGCAAGCCTGTAGCCAATCAACTTGTCTACGCAAGCCATGGCGATTTCCACGGACATTCCGATGATGGCAGTCATGAAGAAGCAATTACGACAAGAACTGATGCTAAAGGATTTGGAAAGATAGAATTAATTGAAAGTGGCGAGTGGTATATCCGTCTCATCCATATGGTGAAAAGTGACAAGAAAGATTTTGACTACGAATCGAATTGGGCTACTCTTACATTTTATATCCAGTAACTGTTTTTTCAGATGATCAAGTTAATCAAGATAATAATTTCTTTATTGTGAGCGTTATCCCAAAAAGCATAAATGGAAACCTCATCATGTAATGTAGATACAGGATCATGAGTATTCTTTTCAACTTTCGGTTAAAGAAAATAATTGATTGGATCGGGATTACGAATGAAGGTGTGGAAAAAATTGCCAAGCTCAGCTTCCTAATACCCAATGCCTTTGGTGTTTATATCATTGTAAGTCAGGGTTTGCTTCGCGGTGAAAGTTATTACGTCATCTGGATGGTAGTTTTATTGATGCTAATACTTTTGTCCTTCAGTTGGTTCTGCACATTACTAATTGTTGTCAGGACAGGTAAATGGTTATACGAGGTATTTTAGCAGTGAAACAAGTCGTTGTCACACTCCTAAACCAGTTTCTCAATCTCAACCTGGAAACCGACCTGGAAACGGTCGGCATGAAAGAGAGACAATGTTGAGGGAAAAATCCAATAAATTATTTTATGCATTTTTTCTTTTGAGTATTGTGTCCGCTCAAGACACTGTTGTGTCTGCTCAAGATTGGGCCAATTTTAGCCGATACAGAAATGAAAATGCAGAACTCGCGTTAACTCCTTCAAATGGGAATAGAATAGTATTTATGGGTAATTCAATTACTGAAGGGTGGAAGACGATTCACCCCGAATTCTTTTCAGGTAAACCATATATCAATCGCGGTATCAGCGGACAAACAACTCCGCAAATGTTATTAAGGTTCAGAGCCGACGTTATCAATCTAAACCCGGAACTAGTAATTATATTAGCTGGGACCAATGACATAGCTGAGAATACTGGTCCTTCAACCATTGAAATGATAGCCAATAATATTATTTCAATGGCTGAACTATCAATAATTAATGATATAAAGATTATTATTTGTTCGGTCCTACCAGTGTATGATTACACTTGGAAGACCGGACTTAATCCCGTTGAAAAGATCAACGCTTTAAATGAGATCATCAGGAATTATGCTCTAAATAATGAAATCATGTATCTTGATTATTATTCGTTAATGGTAGATGATAAAAAAGGGTTAATAAAGGATTACACTTATGATGGTGTTCATCCAAACAAGAATGGATACAAAATAATGTCCACTCTTGCAGAGGCTGCTATAGCAACTACACTTAGTAAAGAAAATTGATCCTTCTCAACCTAATTCCCAATCTTAAGGAGCCACACTATAGGGTAATTATTTGCAATAATGAAAAAGCCTATAACCACCCTCCTTTGTAACAATATGTAACACACCGCCAGATTCTTAAGTTGTATGAAAGTTATCGGTGCAGGATTCGGCCGCACAGGCACGCTGTCTTTAAAAGTTGCGTTAGAACTCCTCGGTTTCGGCAAATGCTACCACATGAAAAGTGTCATCAAACGGCCAAAACATATCAGGGCGTGGCGCGATGCGGGAAGGGACAAGCCAGTGGATTGGGACTATATATTTAAGAAGTTCAATGCCACTGTGGATTTCCCTGCCAGCCTGTTCTACAACGAACTAAAAACGAGATACCCAGACGCAAAAATTATCCTTACGGTACGGGACACGGATTCGTGGTATCAGAGTACGGTCAGGACTATTTACAGGGTGCCCTCAACTGTTCCGGTATGGCTGCAGCGTATCATTCCTCCTATGGGACAGTTTATTGAAATGACCGATCTGTTGATCTGGGACGGCCTCTTTAAGGGCAGGTTTAGCAACAAAGAATTTGCTAGCAGGGTATATCAAGATCATATTCAAAATGTGAGGCAAACTGTACCTGAAGAAGATCTGCTGATATTTGACGTGAAGGACGGTTGGGGACCACTGTGTGACTTTTTGGGTGTGGGCATACCGGAAAATAGACCGTTCCCACACTTGAACACCAGTAATAGAATGATTATGACACTGTATTTTGCAAGGTTAATGCCGTATGTATTGGTCATTCTTGCGGTGATTACGGTTGGTTTACTATTTTTTGTCAGATGAATACTCTCCGAAAAGCAGGGAGCGTAGGTTCAAATCCTATCACCCCGGTAATCAAATAAGCCTGTCTGTCTATAAAGAAGGAGTTTTTCTTCTATCCCCGTAGGGCGTAAAAGAACAGCCCCGGTAGATGCATGGGGCCTGGCTTTGCCTGGAAATAAGTAAACCTCTTAGAAACATTGTGTGCCTGTTTGTTTTTTACAAACCAAGGCGGTTTAGGGAACATATGCATTTCACCTGTTATGAGATTGCGAGGAAACGGAGTAAAAGGCGCATAAACTACTGTCTTCTCCGGTTTTTCGAAAAGCCGTGAATTGTGCACAACACCCGTACCACTCTGGATATCTGATCTTACATGACCCGGGAAAGCTCCCCAGGTCGATTCCGCTGTCAGAAATGCCAGAGCGCACCACGCATTTACACCGATGGCACCGTAGCGCAAGTCCCCTATGGCATCTTCGAACTCAGCCCCAAGTTCTTTCATGGTCTTGGGATGGATGATGATACTAGCGCCCAGCGTTCCCCACAGTTTTTCATTACAGAACTGTACTGCATTCTGTAAGAACTCACCTGCATCAGCACCAGGTAGGGCCGTCTGACCCAGCACACCTACGAAGACCTCTTTATTGAAGACATACTGCTCGCGGTCATCCGCATCGAGACCGGTGATCAGCATTCGTGGTACCTGACATTCACCGGGTTCATCAAGTAGTTCGCCGTTGGGATATGCATTTTTCACGGCATCATAACGGTTACCAGCTCCGGTATAGTACGGTTCTCTGGGTGCCATACTCTCAATAGTGCTGCGAACACTGTCCAGCAGGCCCTTACTCCTGTCCCAGGTTCCCGGAAGGACCAGGATCTGACTGGCGATACAGTTAAAACCACCATTGTGCATTTTTTGCGAGGCGATATTCTCCGCCTGAAATTTGATGTCAGCTTCAGACCACGGCCCCGGCACAACAATGACAGGAGAAACACATCCCAGCTCGGCAGTCATGGATTTGTTCGTTATGGGCTCATCCCGTTCTTTCCGGGACTGGCCATCCGGCCCCGGCCCGTAAACAATAGCTTCATAGGTCTTGTCCCCGCCAGTGATGTGTATATGGTCAACATATTCATGACCACATAGATATTTGCCGATATCTGCCCCACCGGTAACGATCTGAACAAAACCGGCTGAGATAAAATCCTGAAAAATCTCAAGAAAGAATTCCTCAAGATAGTCGTTTACAGGATGAAGTTTCAGTAGACAAACTGACTTGTGGGCAAACAGCCTATCAAGAACGTCCAAGGAAGGTATGCTGGTAACGTTGCCAGCACCCAACACAAGAGACAACTGCCCCTTTGATTCACCATTCTTATAAGCGACGGCCATATTATCGTGAAGGTTTTCCCGAGTAACTTCACTTTGCATCCACACTTCACCCCGGATACCATTCAGAAGCAGCCTGTGATAAATACTGTATGGGAAAATATTCGCAATAATCTGTCCATCAGACCTTTCTCGGACCTTACCAATAGGAGGGGGTTTCCCTTGGCTCAGTGCCCGCAGCGTACCAAGAATACTGTCAACTCCATAAATGAATGCCCATGGTCCTGAGGACCACTCTTCACCCACGAGCGGTGAATCTGTGGGAATCGACTTTGCTTTTGCCGCAGCAAAGACCCAATCCTCTGCTATTGCTGCTGTTTTGCTTACCAGGCCCTCATAATAGGGAATCCTTTCCTCCATGGGCATCAGGGCCCATTCATCCTTGTGAGCCTTCAGGATATCAATAGCCTGATCTAAGTGTGTCGTGCCTACCATAAAAAGTTCAAGTTTCGACAAAGTTAGGTAATCTTATGGAATAACTTGAAGAAATTGCCATTAGCTGAACTACCACCTACTACATGACAAGTACTTTTGCCCTGACCACTCAAGAAACCACTGTATAATGAGGGATTTATTGTATTTTCCTCTCAGGACTTGTCACTCCGCTTCAATTATATGTAGGTTTGACAAGCACTGATGCAGAAAACGGATATACGCCCTTTTAAACAAACCTTTTAATATCAACATTATGTTTTTCAACCTAATTTGCCAATTTCAACCAGAAACGGGGATTTTTCCGTGAAGAAATACCTTCACACTATGTTTACAATTTTATTGTTACTGCTCCTGCTTGCTGAGTCACATGTCAACGGACAGAATATTGATCAACAGTACCCAGTAGATTGGGAAATGGTTGCCAAGATCCGGGAGGAAGGATTTCACCGTTCAGAGCTCCCCAACACCCTATCCTATATGACCGATGTTCTAGGCGCCCGCCTCACCAATTCACAGGACATGCGCCGGGCTCAGGCATGGGCCATGGAGGAAATGAAGCGTATTGGTCTGGAAAACAGGAAGATAGAACCGTTTATGGATTACGGCGTCAGCTGGGACAACACCTATTTTTCATTACATCTTTTGGAACCGGATTACCAGGTCATGGTCGGGTACCCCATTGCCCATACGCCGGGTATCACCGGCCGGAAAAAACTTGATGTCGTTATTGCGGATATAAAGACAAAAGCTGACCAAGAGAAGTTCAAAAACAAGCTTAAGGGAAAGGCGGTCCTGGCAACACCACCGCCAATCATTGATCTGACCCGCTACAGTGAAGGTGTCCAGCGGTGGAGTGATGAGGAGTTGCGGGAAAAGGCCGAAAAACCCATACCGCCTGGTCCCCGTAAACCTCGCCCCCCTGCCAATCCCGACCTGATTACAAATGTAGAACGGAACACTTTCTTTAAAGAAGAAGGTGCCGTGGTGATCCTGGAATCCCGTAGTGGCTGGCCCGGCGCCGTTCGCGGTTTTGCCCGACCCGGAGCCAAGATCGATAAATGGGCGCGAGAAGAAACACTGGCTCACCTGCCCATTGTCGCCGTTAACCCTGAACACTACAACCGTATGTACCGGATCCTTGAAAGAGACATCCCTGTAAAAATTAAAATAGAAATCGAAACCACGGTGGGTAAGAAAGTTCAAAAAGCCAGCAATGTCCTGGGTGAAATACCGGGGTCAGTCAAAAAGAATGAGGTAGTGATGCTGGGAGCCCATTTCGATACCTGGCACGCCAGCCCCAACGCCAGCGACAACACCTCCGGTGTGGCAGTTATGCTGGAGGCTGTCCGTATCCTGAAAGCAGTGGGCGCCAAGCCCAGGAAAACTATTCGAATTGCCCTCTGGTCAGGTGAAGAACAGGGAATCCACGGCTCCAGGGAATATGTCTACAAGCATTTCGGCAATCCTGATGACCCTGAGATCGGTTTGAAACCGGGCTATAAGAGATTTTCAGCCTATTTCAATCAAGACTATGGCCCAGGACAATACAGAGGTATTCATCTCCAGGAAAATGAACATGTTCGGCAAATCTTTACATCCTGGATGGAACCTTTTAAGGACCTTGGAATGACAACTATCTCATCTCAAAGTGTAGGGAGTACAGATCATGTATCTTTTGACCGGGTTGGCCTTCCGGCATTCCAGTTTTTGCAGGACCGTGTCGGCGGCACAGGAGGCCACACCAACATGGATTACTATGATACACTGCCCATTGATGACCTGAAAAAAAATGCTGTCATCATGGCTTCCTTTGTTTACCACGCGGCCAAGCTGAATGAAAAGTTGCCCCGGAAAAGGAATTGACACAGTGATTCTGACGTTGATTTTCACTCTATTCTGATCTCCAGGTTAATTGAGTTACTAACTCTTCAAACCGTTTCCTACTTAACTGACTCAGGTTGGTTTTACCGCCTTCGGTTGCTAGTTTCCCCGTTCGTGGGGTAGCTCAGGTTATTTAACTCAACAGTGGAGGTTTCTATGACGACACATTCCATGAGCCGTCGTGAGTTTGCCCGTCTTTTTGCAATGGGAGGTTCTGCCGCAATCCTGAGTCACCAGACATTGCTCGGTTCAAAGTCATTAAAAATGACTGACCCGCGCACACCTGCCGGTACATTGGACTGGGAAACTGTAAGATCTCAATTTCTTATACCACCTGAACTCACTGTTTTGAATGCTGCCAATCTCTGTCCCTCTCCGGGGCCAGTGCTTAAGACTGTTTACGACTATACAAAACGCCTCGATAGTGAACCGGTGCCGAGCTACCGGGCCGAGATGCGAGAGGTGAAGGAGCTGACACGCAAACAATTGGCCGAATATCTGAGGGTGACCCCTGAAGAGATCCTGATAACTCGTAACACCAGCGAGTCCAACAACTGGGTCTCCAACGGACTCGATCTGGGATCCGATGATGAAGTGGTAATCTTTTCGGATAACCACCCCAGCAACAATGAGGCGTGGAAAGAGAGAAGTAAGAGATTTGGCTTCACCGTTAAGGAAGTCCCTCCTCTGAATCCCCACCCTGGTTTCGACTACTACCTGGAAGCGTTTGAAAAGGCCATGACGCACCGAACCCGTGTCCTATCCTTCACACACCTGAGCAACACAGTGGGAGACCTCTTCCCCGCTAAAGAGCTTTGCGGTATGGCAAGGAAGAGGGGAATACTCACACTGATAGACGGTGCTCAAAGCTTCGGCCTTCTAGATGTCGATCTTTCCGACATTCAGCCCGACTTCTACACCGGCAGCGCTCACAAGTGGCCGTGCGGTCCCAAAGAGACGGGGGTTCTCTTTGTGAACGGGTCCGTCCACGATAAATTCTGGCCTTCCGTCTATAGCGCCTATAAAGGGAGTGACGGACTGGCAAAGACCCACGAAGGGCTGGGCCAGCGCGATACCCCCGCCCTTTACGCCTTCGGGCAACAAATTGAGTTTCTCCGGAAGATCGGACAGGAGAAGATCGAGGAAAGGAGTGGGGATCTTGCCACCGAAATCATTGAAGAGCTTCAGAAAACCAAAGGTGTATACATCTATACCCCAGATGAACGTGCCCTCCGTTCGGCGGTGGTCACCTTCCGCCCCGCTAACCTCGAGCCGGCGAAAGTGGTGAAAGCCCTCGAAGAGGACGGCATTGTCGCTGCTAACCTGGGAGGTGAGAATTGGGCGGGGGTTCGCTTTTCCCCCCACTTCTATAACTCAAATAGCGATGTGGAAAGGGCAGTAGGCGCCATAAGGCGCTACTTGCGAAAAGGGCTATAGGACTCAAATTGTGAGATCAAAACTTCTTCTGATCTCAATTGTGTATCTCTCCGCAGTTTCAGGACAGCCTGCGAGTGAGGTTTACTTATTCGATCTCAAAGAGGTCAATAACCACTTTTCAGTCTCTAACCCCGTTAATATCTCCAGCAATCGGGGATATGATAACCAGCCTTCATTCATGACAAATGGCCGGGAAGTTCTCTTCACCTCCACCCGCAACGGCCAAACCGATATTGTTCGGTATAACATGAGAATCAACAGGAAAACCTGGCTCACTGAAACAGAAGGAAGTGAATACTCCCCTATTCAAATTGGGAGTACACAAACATTCTCTGCCATTCTTCTGGAGAAAGACGGGACTCAGCTGCTCTACAAATACAACATGAGGAGCGGCGAAGGGGAAGTTCTCGTTCCCGATCTCAAGATCGGCTATCACAGCTGGGTTGACAAAAACCGTCTCATATCTTTCGTACTGGGCGACCCTCCTACCCTTCAGTCCTCTGATCTAAAACGGGGAACGAATACGGTACTGGACAATACCATCGGGCGGTCTCTCCATGCTGTTCCCGGAAGAGAAGTGATGAGTTATGTGAGTAAGAAGGAGAAACAGTGGACAATTAATTCATTCCACCCTGAAACGGGAAAGATCGGTTATATCGGCATGACCCATAAGGAGTCGGATGATTATGCCTGGACTCCTTCCGGAAAGCTCCTCACCGGGGAAGGCGCCAGACTCTACAAACTTGATCCCGAAAAGGAGCAACACTGGACGGAAATAGCCGACCTGAGCGATTTCGGTCTCACCGGCATCACCCGCCTTGCTGTGAGCCCCAGAGGTGATAAGATTGCTGTGGTTGTTGTCGAGGAAGTGTGCAGACCTTCAGTTGTCTATCTTATTCGCCACGCTGAAAAGATGATTATCCCAGGGGAAGATGACCCTGATCTAACATCTGAAGGTTTCGAACGCGCTGAGGCACTCGCTCTTGCCATGAGCACTATTGAGGCAGGCGCTGTCTATTCAAGCCAGTATAAAAGGACACAGCAAACTGTAGCCCCGCTGACAAAAGCGTGGTCCGTGGAGGCAGTCGTAATATCGGCGGATGATCCTGAGAAACAAATAGACGTTCTGTTCAAGAATAATTGTGATCAGAATGTGGTCATTGCCGGACACTCTAACACTTTACCTGGCCTCATTGAGTTGCTGGTTATTCCTGAGAAAATCACAATTGAAGATGATCAGTACGGAGACCTTTATGTTGTACGCTGGAAGGACGGAATACCGACCCTGACAGTTGACCATGTAGGCAACTAGATGGATGTACCTGCAACATAGAAAATCGCACATGGAGAAAATTTTGTAGATTCCATAAGTTCAAAAAATCAGAAGTGGGGATGAAATCATGAAAAATCATAAATCACCGTTCATTATTCTTTTAGCTACAGCTCTATTGAGCACCTCCCTCACGGCGCAGAGCAAGTCTGTTTGGACCGATGAAAATTTTTCAGGGCTTAAGCTGAGGAGTATCGGTCCGGCACTCATGGCGGGTAGAATTGCCGATATCGCTATCCATCCCCATGATGACAATATTTGGTATGTAGCCGTAGGCGTTTGGAAAACAGTGAATGCAGGCGTCACCTGGACACCCATTTTTGATGACCAAGGCTCTTACTCCACGGGTACAGTTACCATCGATCCCAACAACCCGGAAACAGTCTGGCTGGGAACAGGTGAAAATGTGGGTGGCAGGCATATGGGTTACGGAGACGGCATATACCGTAGTGATGACGGCGGACAAAGCTGGACCAACATGGGGCTCAAGGAGTCCGAACATATATCCAGGATCATCGTTCATCCCAACAATGCCAACATCATCTGGGTAGCGGCCCAGGGACCCCTCTGGTCTAAAGGGGGTGAGCGGGGTGTATTCAAATCCATAGATGGTGGTAATAAATGGAAGCAAGTCCTGGGTGACAAGGAATGGGTAGGTGCTACGGAGATGGTTATTGATCCTCGGGATCCTGAAAGACTTTATGCCGCCACCTGGCAGAGACACAGAACCATCGCTGCCTACATGGGTGGTGGTCCCGGCACAGCACTGTACAAAAGTAATGACGGTGGGGAAAGTTGGGAGAAAATGACCAAAGGTCTGCCCACAACCAACATGGCAAAGATCGGACTCGCCATCTCTTCCCAAAGTCCAGACGTTCTTTACGCAGCCATTGAGCTGGACCGGAGGAAAGGAGCTATGTACCGTTCCACAGATCGGGGGGTCACTTGGGAGAAAAGGTCGACCACAGTCTCAGGTGCCACGGGCCCTCACTATTACCAGGAGCTCTACGCCTCACCTCACAAGTTTGACAGGCTTTATCTCGTGGATAGCCGCATGCAGGTCTCCGAAGACGGTGGTAAAACCTTCAGACGGATGAAAGAACAGAACAAGCACGGTGACAACCACGCTATCGCTTTCCGTCCAGATGATCCCGATTACCTTCTGGTGGGAACTGACGGCGGTCTGTATGAAAGTTTTGATCTAGAAGAAAACTGGCGATTCATGGAGAATATGCCTATTACACAGTTCTACAAGGTGGCGGTAGATGACGCCGAACCGTTCTATAATATCTATGGAGGCACGCAGGACAACAGCACCCAGGGCGGTCCGTCAAGAACAGACAATGCACAGGGCATTCAAAATTCTGACTGGAGGGTGGTATTGGACTGGGACGGTCACCAGCCTGCTACTGAGCCCGGTAATCCTGACATCATGTACGGACAGCGTCAGGAGGGAACGTTGTCCAGAATCGACCTAACCACCGGTGAAGTGGTGGACATTGTTCCCCAACCTGGTGTTGATGAAGACTATGAACGCTTCAACTGGGATGCGCCCATTTTTGTCAGTCCCCACTCCCCCACCCGGCTTTATTTTGGCTCACATCGGCTTTGGCGATCTGATAATAGAGGTGATAGCTGGAAAGCTGTGTCAGGTGATCTCACGCGTAACGAAGAACGTTTTTCTCTCCCAATTATGGGAAGATTACAAAGCTGGGACAATGCATGGGACGTGGGAGCCATGTCCACCTACAACACCATAACTTCCATTGCTGAATCCCCCCAAAAGGAAGGGTTGATTTATATCGGTACCGATGACGGTCTAGTCCAAATGACCGAAGACGGTGGTAAAAACTGGAAGGAAATTGAAGTGGGCACACTACCCGGTGTCCCCGCCACAGCTTATGTAAATGACATCAAAGCGGATCTCTTCGATGCCAACACCGCTTACATAGCCTTGGACAACCACAAATACGGTGATTATCAACCCTATCTCTATAAAACTACCAACGGAGGCAAGAGCTGGCGTTCCATAAAGGGAAACATTCCAGACAGGACACTGGTATGGCGCATTGTTCAGGATCATGTCAAACCTGAATTGCTATTTTCTGCCACAGAATTCGGCATCTACTTTTCTGTCGATGGAGGTGAAGTGTGGACGAAACTGACAGGTGGTGTCCCGGTTATATCGTTCCGTGATCTGGCCATTCAGCGCAGAGAGAACGATCTTGTGGGTGCTTCTTTTGGTCGGAGTTTTTATGTGTTTGACGATTACACAGTTCTTCGGGGGGTCTCTGAAAAACAGATGCAGGAGGAAGCAACACTTTTCCCGGTCCGGAAGACGTGGTGGTACATCCCCAGGTCACATCTCGGCTTTTACGGCCAAAAAGGTGATCAGGGTGCCGACCACTTCGTTTCACCCAACCCACCGCATGGTGCTGTCTTCACTTACTACCTGAAAGATGATTACAAAACATTGAAAGATATCCGGCTGAAAAAAGAAGAGTCATTAAATGAAAAAAATCGAGATGTTCCGTTCCCTGGTTGGGACGCCCTTGAGGCTGAACGGCGGCAGGAAGAACCTAAAATCTGGATCTCTGTGGAAGATCGCGGTGGCAACGTAGTCAGGCGAGTACCTGGGATTGCTAAGAAGGGATTTCATAGAGTGGCCTGGGATTTAAGATACCCGGCCCCGGATGCCATCGAATTGGAAGCCAGCGGCGAAGAACCCTTGTTTGATGAACCGTCCGGAGGCTTCCTGGCACCGCCCGGAACTTACACAGCCACCCTGTACAAACAGATGGACGGTAAAGTAGAAAAACTGTCGGAAACAGCGCAGTTTGAAGTAGTTCGTCTCAGAAAAGGGGCACTGTCTGGTGCCAGACCCGCAGATGTGGCTAAATTTTGGCGAAAGTATGAAGATGCAGCCCGCTCTGCCAGTGCGCTTAACTTGGCTTTCAATAACGCTATGACTAAAGTAAAAGGAATGAAGTTGGCATTGGCAAACTCCACTGCCGATGCCGGAGATCTTGACAAGCGTCTCCACGATCTCCGTATGGAAATTCTGGAGCTGGAAGGCAAAGTATCCGGAAACCAGTCTAAAAATGAGCCCGGTGAAAAAACAAAACCGACCATCACCGATCGCCTCTTCTCCGTATCTCGTGGCGTAGGCCAGTCCAGTTATGGTCCTACGGAAACCAACAGAATGAGCTTGGAGATCGCTATGGATCAGTTGACAGAAGCCAGGAGAGACCTGGAATCAGCACGGGAGAAAATGTCCGAACTGGCGCAGGACTTGCTTGAAGCCGGTGCACCTTGGATAGAAGGGGAACCTCTTCCTCGGCGTTAAAACCAGTTCGCAAGAGTTCTGGCGATTCTTTAGCATAGTCAGTGCTTGTAAGCTATGCTTCGTCTGATAGTTTGTATTTTTATACATTCCCTCAGTTATTGATACCATGTTATCGGTAAAAGTATTTATAATAGTGGCTGTTGGTCTGATATTCTTGTCCTGTGATCTCGCAAACCAGGAGAATGAAGAATCAAACGGTTCTATTCTCGGAACTTGGGAACAGACTGAAAAAAAGACTTCCGTCTCATCCGGCTGGGTACCGGTGGGGAGCAGCTCATTTTACATCGTCACCTTTGAATCGAACGGGACGCATACCATTCAGCAGGGAAACTTCATCAACAGGTACGACTGCACCGGTACGTGGATTGCCAGCGGAAACGCCCTGACTATGACCAACGACTGCGGACGCGGGGAGAGTAAAGAAAACTTACACTACAGTATTGCTGACACTACTATGACATGGGTATATGATTTTTCAGAAGTTGGGAAAAAGTTTAAGTTGGATTCCAGTCAGCTCTGATTGATAAATATGGCTGCCTACTTACTTTTTTTCTTTCTCGGATTCCTTGCCGGTGGTCTCTTTGTATTTGTTTACAGCCTCAAGACCATCAACCAGATCCACAAAGATTATCGAGATGGGAAATATGAACGTGATGAGGAATCGGGAGAGATTGAAAAAGAGGAACGGTGAAGTCTTCCTGGAACGGATGCGGTCGCCTGAAATTGACGCTGCCATTGAATCAGGCACAACCACTGTTATTGTTCCGTGTGGTGCAGTGGAACAACATGGTCCCCACCTCCCTCTTTTTATGGATTCCGAACATGGAACTTATCTGGGAGCCGAAGTGGCTAAACGCCTTGGCAATACCCTTGTGGCACCCACCATCCGGGTAGGATGTTCAGAACATCATATGAGTTTTCCGGGGACGATCTCTCTTCAGGAAGACACTTTCCACGCCGTTTGCCGTGACTATTGTGCAAGCCTCTCCCACCACGGCTTCACCAAGATATGCATGCTTCCCTCTCACGGCGGCAACTTTAAACCACTGGATAAAATCTTGGATAAATTGAACGGTGCTGTGGAAGAAGGGTGCAAAGTGGTAGCATACACCGACCTGATTGAGCTGGTTAAAACATGGAAAAAAGTCGTCGATGAGGAAAATGGTTTGGGTCATCGCGTGGGAGGTCATGCCGACATTGCCGAAAGTTCACTCATGCTTCTCATGCATCCGGATCTGGTAAGAAAAGAAAAAGCGGAAAAAGGATTTTCAGCTGAACTGGATGAAGCAGTTATCCAAAAGATCATAGATGACGGTTTCCAAGCGGTGACACCCAACGGTATTCTGGGAGACGCCCGAGGTATGTCCAAAGAGATTGGTGAAAAGTGTTTAACTGCTTTGGCAGACGTCGTCGCTGACTACTTCAGGGATGCCTAAACGGGAAGGGTCAGCTGTGATCTACCATTATCTTTCAAAGATCCTTGTCTGGGGTCTCTACCCGCTAACACTGGGGATGGGATGTCTTCTACTGGCATACTGGTTTGAGCATAAACGGGACAGGCGTCTGTTCAGACGATTTTTCTTTGTCGGCTTTGCAGTACTATATCTTTTCAGTATTACACCGGTACAGAGACTTCTTGTCCGCCCGCTTCGGGTAGCTTCTTCTAAAATAATGTCAGAGATTAAAGCTGATGCCATTATTATTCTTGGCGGTGAACCGGCACGATCGCTGACAGGAATTCGACTCTTCAAACAAGGAGTTGCCCCAGTAATCGTCTCCGCTGGTGGAAGTGGAGAACTTCTTCAGGAGGAACAGAAAGAATCTCACAGGATGACCGATTTCCTGGTGGAATTCGGCGTTCCGAAAGATCGTATCATTTCAGAATCAAAATCAAAGAACACCCGGGAGAACGCCCTTTATACTAAGGACATGATGGACAGTCTGAATATTCATACCATCGCACTAGTCACTTCATCGATACACATGCGGCGCTCAGTAGGCGTATTCTCAAAACTAGGTTATGATGTAATCCCTGTAGGAGCAAGACTCTTTCGGATGCCCAAAAAAAGAGAACGTTTTGACCCCTTCACTCTGGTCCCCAATGTAGGAAACCTTTCCCTTTCCACTCAGGTCATCTATGAGTATTTTGCTTTAATTCTTTACAAAGTTCTCAACTGGGTGTGACGGGCAAGACTGATCAATCATCAATGATGGCACCGCGTTTTCGCGATGTAGCTACCTTTATGCGAGTGCCATATGTGGAAGATTTTTCTTCCATTGACATTGCGTTTGTTGGTGTCCCCTTTGACGGCGCTGTAACCAACCGACCCGGCGCCAGGCACGGTCCGAGACAGGTGCGAGACATGTCCAGTATGATGCGTACCACCCACCACGTCACTAAGATCAACCCCTACGATCTTTGCAGAATCGGTGACGTGGGTGACGTTCCTCTCACCAACATTTATGATCTAACTGAGGTTAACAGACAGATCGCCTCATTCTATAAAGAGTTGGTAAAAAATAATCTTATCCCACTTTCCATTGGTGGGGATCATTCTATTACCTACCCCATCTTTCAGGCAGTGGCTCAAGACGGACCCATCGGTATGGTGCACATCGACGCTCATACTGATACCTGGGACCAATGGATGGGATCAAAACTGAATCACGGGGCACCGTTCCGCCGTGCTGTGGAAGATGGATTGTTGGACCCGAAAAGGACCATTCAGGTCGGTATCCGGGGAGCTCAGAACTCTGACGAAGGGTGGAAATTCTCCCAAGACTCAGGTATGAGAGTTATCTTTATTGAGGAGTTCAGAGAGCTTGGTGTTAAGGGTGTTTTAAATGAGATTGAATCTGTTATTGGAGAGGAGAAAAGTTATCTTTCCTTCGATATAGATTCTATTGACCCCGTCTATGCCCCCGGCACAGGGACGCCGGAGATCGGAGGACTAACACCGTACGAAGGTCAACAGATAATCCGTGGATTGAGACACAAAAATCTAGTAGGAGCTGATGTGGTGGAGGTGAGCCCTCCCTTTGATCAGTCAGGAAACACAGCATTGGTAGCGGCCACACTTGTTTATGAAATCCTCTGTATTCTGTCTGAGAACGTGAGTGATAATTGAACCGTACGGCATGAAGGAGGTACTTATGAATACCAATTCTATTAAACAAAAGAGACTGCCCTTCGCAGAATTCATCTCATTATTGTTGATCATTTTCTTGGTACCGGCCTTGTCTCAAGATATTTCGCCTGACCAATATGATCAGCTGAAATACCGGCACATCGGCCCCGTGGGCAATCGCGTTGTTTCTGTCGCAGGCATACCCGGTAACCCTTTAACCTATTACGCCGGTGCTGCATCCGGTGGAATCTGGAAAACTATTGACGGCGGCTTGAACTGGCAGCCCATTTTTGACGGGCAACCTGTGCACGCCATCGGTGCACTGGCAGTGGCATCATCTGATCCAAATGTTGTCTGGGCAGGAACTGGAGAGCCTTTCATCCGGTCCAATGTTTCCATTGGTGACGGTGTCTGGAAATCTACCGATGCCGGCAAAAACTGGACTCATATGGGGCTTGATAAAACAGGAAGAATCAGTCGTATGGTCATCCATCCCACCAATCCTGATGTAGTCTACGCAGCATCCCTAGGTCATGCCTATCTCCCGCAGAAGGAGCGCGGGATTTACAGAACAAAAGACGGCGGAGAAACCTGGGACCTGGTCTTGGCAGTGAATGACAGTACAGGTGCATCTGACCTGGTGATGGACCCCAATAATCCGAGAATCCTATTTGCCGGAATGTGGCAACTTGATATTAAGACGTGGGGACGGGAGAGTGGCGGTCCGGGCAGTGGGCTTTTCATGACCAGAAACGGTGGTGACACGTGGGAACGGCTTAAGGGCAGTGAACTTCCGAAGCTCCCCGTTGGGAAAGTAGCGGTTTGTAATACTCCAGCCAATTCCAACCGTATCTATGCTCTAATTGAAACTGGGGACGGTGTCCCTTGGCACGGCCGAGAAACGGAATCAGGGGAACTCTGGCGTACGGACAACGGCGGCAATACCTGGAAACTGGTGAATCACAATCGAGACTTGGCAGGACGGACAGCCTATTACTCGAGATGTGCCGTCTCTCCCGATGATCCTGATGAAGTATATTTCCTTGCAGCAGCATACAGCACGACTAAGGATGGCGGCCTTACTTCTGAAGTAATCACAGATGCTGGCCGCCCAAACTGGGACCATCATGACATGTGGATAGATCCCACCAACGCTGACCGGATGGCAGTGGCCGGAGACGGTGGTGTTGCCATTTCAAATAATCGGGGGAAAACATGGTTCCGGATACAGCTACCTGTTGCTCAACTGTATCATGTCACCGTGGATAATAACGTTCCTTATTACGTGTATGCCAATCGACAAGACGGGCCCTCTACCAGAGGTCCCAGCCGAAGCAGGACAGGCGGATTTTTTGGAGGTGGCATATCGAGAGGCATGTGGCATTCTGTAGGTGGTGGCGAAAGCGGTTTTGCCACCCCTGATCCAATCGATCCTGACATCATTTGGTCCAGCGCTTCCGGTGCGGGCGCTCGAGGTGGCATTGTGGTTCGATATAATGAAAAGAACCGTCAATATAGACAATTGGAAGTGTGGCCCGAAAGCACCGGTGGGTGGCCAGCCAAAGGTTTGAAGTATCGCTTCCAGTGGACTTTTCCACTGCATATTTCATCTCACGATAACAATACAGTCTATGTGACAAGCCAACATGTCCACAAGACCAGAAATGGTGGACAGAGCTGGGACGTTATCAGCCCCGATTTGAGTACCAATGATGAGAGTAAACAAGGCATTTCCGGTGGTCTTACACCTGACAACATTGGCGTAGAATATTGCTGCGTCATCTATGCTTTTGATGAGTCACCTGTAGAAAAAGGTGTGTTATGGGCCGGAACAAATGACGGTCTTGTCCATGTTAGCCGAGACGATGGAAAGACTTGGAAGGATGTTACTGGCAATATCCCCGCTCTCCCGCCTCTTGGAACTGTGCGGAACATAGACGCTTCCAAATGGGATGCTGGCAAAGCTTATATCACTGTTGACTTTCATCAAGTGGGTAATTTTGAACCATACATTTACAAGACTGAGAATTATGGCCGACGATGGAAAAAGATTACAAGGGGTATTCCCAGCAGCACCCTCAGTTACACGCGGAATGTCCGGGAGGATCCCATCCGACCGGGGCTTCTCTATCTTGGTACCGAGAATACTCTCTATGTCTCCTTGAATGACGGAGATAATTGGCAGCCTCTCATGAATAATATGCCTGCTTCCCCCATGTACTGGATCGTTATTCAAGAGGAATTCAATGATCTTGTAGTAGGAACCTATGGCCGCGGCATATGGATCTTAGATGATATTACGCCGCTTCAGCAACTGACGGATGAGGTAACATCATCAGATGCTTATCTGTTTGAGCCGAGAAAAGCATACCGTTTCCGCTCCATGACGTCCCCCTTTACAATGTTTGATGATCCATCAGCTGGTGAAAATCCGCCCTATGGCGCATCAATTAACTACTGGTTGAAACAAGCATCTGATGACAGTGCTACAATCAAAATTTCAGACAGTTCGGGCAACCTGATCAAGAAAATGAAGGGACCGAGTGTTGCTGGCATTAATCGTGTCTGGTGGAATCTGCAAGGCGAACCAACCACCAAGATTGTCATGCGGACCAAGCCCCTTTACGCTGACTGGGTCCAGCTCGACGAAGAAGGTACACGGGATGCTGTTGTGGGCAGGATTTCAACTTTGGCACCTCCCGGTACATACATCGTGGAACTCGAGACTGGCGACCAAAAATCCAGTCAGAGACTAGCAGTGGTTAAAGACCCTCATTCAGAAGGCAGTATATCTGACATTGTTGAGCAGACAGAAATGGTCCAGGATATTCAGGCTGACATGAACTCGGTGGCATCTTTCATAAACAGAATCGAGATAATCCGCAGCCAGATCTATAACCTAAGGACAATGACTGAAGATCATGACGCAGCTGATGAGATTGCATCGGCTGTTGAATCGTTGAATGAAAAACTCATTGATGTAGAAAGTGAACTGTATCAGATGAAACTTACAGGCACCGGTCAGGATCGCGTTCGGTGGCCTACCAAGTTAGCTGGCAGGCTCAATTATCTCGCCGGCAATGTGGCGGTGGCTGATTTCCCTCCCAATGATCAACAACGAAAAGTCCATCAAATTCTGAAAGAACGGCTTACAAGCTATGAAAGACAGTTTGATGAAATTTTGCGTGATGATATTCCAACTTTCGATAGGCTGTTGAGAAAGCACAATCTCACAGGTGTGATTACTGGAAAGTGAGATTGCTTTAACACGATTGAAGGTTGACCCATCAGCTTGATTCTCAAGCTCCTCTGGTCATTCCTTATTTTCCTCTGGCCCGTCACTACATCTGCTCAGCAAATAAAGGATGGATTTTCTCTCATTCTTGGACAGAATAGTTATGAACTAAATGAACCTGTTCCACTGGAGGGGCTTGCTTCAAATCTCTGGGTACATAACCCTTTTGGATACCAATGGGAATACAGTCAACTGACAGCTTCAGGCGGTGGACTGGTCTTTGGCATGAAATATTATGCTGGCCCCCGTTTTAGGTGGCGGAAGATCACACCCAATTTTCATTTTGTGTCTTTTGAAGATGGCCTGAGCTATATGTTGGCTAAAGATCCCATCTGGGAAGAAGTGAATGTTCCCCATTCAATAAGCTGGCGGAAAAGCTATTTGGGCTTTGGTATAGAAGCTCCTGTTGGAAAATTCATACGTCTCGCCATATCAGGTAACCATTATTTCAGAACCGGAATTAATGCTCACTCAGACTTTTATAATCACCAGTTTCGCGCTCGAAATCAGAATTTCACATCAATTGCACTTTCTCTCTCTTTCTCATTTCCCACCAAGATTGGTGAATGGCGTCTGGGAACCACCAATGAATTCGGTCGTCATTTTGTTAATACCACTTTCCCTATGACGGCATCCTCTACTACCCATTTTGAAATACCTCTCGGCTTTATTCGGTCCCCGACCAAAGTGCTTATCTCTGAACATCAATTGGCAATGTCTAACCTGCGTTATAGAGTACTAAGGACAGAGAGTCGACTAAACAAAGTGATTATATTTCGGCAGTATAACAACGGTGTCCAGGATTACACTACACTCTCATCAAAAGTAAAAGGAGGAATTGGGAGCATCCTTTTTTTCAATCTCATTTTTTTAGAAAACGTAAAAAAGGATTCAATCGAAATGTGTATTCAATTCAATTTGGATGAATTTTCTTGGACTGGTCTCACAACTTTGTCTCACATCGCCCTTATAGGTGATAATGGGAAAGCGGTCTATTTCTTACCCACAAGAGCATTTGAATCTCAGTGCGGTCACCTCATAAGTAAAAATGACTTGGAGCATCTGATCTACAGTGACCGAATAATAGCTGAATTTCACGATGTCGGATTCGGCATTATCATTAGAGTGGACAATATGCTCCGCGTGCAGCAGAATTGGAGAATTCTCTATGAGAATTATCTCAGAGAGCGATTTGAAACAAGCAGTGAAATGTAGAACGATTACTCTTGATCAATGCTCCAACATGTTCATCTTTATTGAGGTGATTTTCCTGTAACTAAGTTGAGTTATTCCAAACTAATTCGTACTCGCTCTAACAAATTCTTTGTCGCCCTGATCCCATCCATTTCAGAAATATTCTGCCCCTCATATTCTATCCCCACATAACCTTTGTAACCGGCGTCAAGAACGATCCCCATCATCTTGAAATAATCTGTGTTAATCTCATTACCGTCTGAATCAAAATCGTGGCTTTTTGCACTTACAGCCTTGGCATAATGCATCAGTTCGGCGATCCCTTTGTAACGATCGTACCACTCACCCTCGCTCAACTGGAAGTTCCCAAAGTCGGGCAGTGTGCCGCACCGGGGATGATCTACTTTCTCTATCACGCCCGATAGCCATTGACCGTTGCTTGAAAGACCACCGTGGTTTTCCACAATCACATTGATACCGAGATCATCCCCAAATTCCGTCAAAGTTCTGAGGCCGTCCGACGCCAGTTTCATCTGCTCTTCCCAACTACCCTCGCTCCTGGCATTTACCCGAATGGAGTGACAGCCCAGATATTTCGCCGCCCTCACCAATTTATGATGATTCTCAACGGCTTGGTGCCGGGCCTCACTGTCCGGATCTCCAAGATTCCCCTCATTGTCGCACATGATCAGAAGGCTTTTCACTCCTTCACTGTCAGCCCGAGATTTCATCTCTTTCAGGTAGGATTGGTCCTCCACCTTGTCAAAAAAGAAAATGTTCACATATTCAATAGCGTCTAAACCAAATTCATTTCTGGCGATGGAAGCAAAATTAAGATGTTCCACTCCTCCGGCCCTGATTGCTCTATGGAGCGACCACTCCGCTAAAGAGATTTTGAATGACGGCGTACCAGAACATGAGGTTAAACCGGTACTTGTTACACTCATGATACTCACACCTCCAGCAAGTCCAATTGATTTTTTAATAAATTCTCTTCTTCCAATCTGTTTCATCCTATTGTTTGACCTCATTTTTTCCCCTGGAATATAGCCTTTTCCCATGTTTCGATCACTCACTCTTGCCGCTACAATTTCACTTATATTTACCGCCTGTGGCGGCCCTTCCAGCCTCACGGTACTGGAGGGGATTACCATGGGAACAACCTATCAGCTAAAATATGTTTCCCCAAACGGCCTGACAGTCCCGGCAGTCCTAAAAGTAGGTATCGATTCTGTGTTAATAGAAGTCAACAGACAAATGTCAACCTATATACCTGGCAGTGAAATATCTTGGTTCAACCGCTCAGAATCCACCGAACCTATTACTGTGGGGGAAGAATTTTATTATGTAGTAAACCGCGCTCTCTACTGGTCCCGAAAAAGTAATGGCGCTTTTGACATTACCGTCTTCCCTCTTCTCTACCTGTGGGGCTTCGGCCCCGGGGATACAGGAGTGCCGGATCAATTCCCTGATTCATCGACAATCAACCGAAGGATGTCCCATGTTGGCTATGAAAAAATCAGAACTGAAAAATCTTCAATTGTGAAACTTGATCCTTACATCAGCATAGATCTAAACGCCATTGCCAAAGGCTTTGGAGTGGATGCGGTGTTCGATTATCTGGAGTCTCAAAACGTCTCTGACATGATGGTTGAGATTGGCGGAGAAGTCAGAGTAAAAGGTAAAAACCTTCAAGCAAAACAATGGGCAATAGCTATTGAGAGACCTAAACTGTCGGCCGAAAGAGAAGAAGGTTTTGACTGGGTGATAAATTTGGATAATCAAGCTATGGCTACATCAGGAGATTACCGAAACTACTTTGAGATTGACGGTGAGATATACTCCCATGAAATCGATCCTCGGACAGGATATCCCTCCCAATCTGGAATTGCATCAGCTACTGTCACTGCACCCACCTGCACAGATGCTGACGCTTTGGCAACAGCTCTTATGGTAATGTCTATAACCGATGGACTGGAACTGGTGGAATCACTCCCGGAAGTGGAAGCGTTCTTAATTATAAGGGAAACTGCGGACCGGTTTAGATCTCAGCAAAGTTCAGGAATGAACGTAAGACCTTACTGAATAGGTGAACTACTTCAGTTCTTTAACGTAAATATTCCGGAAAGAAACGGTTGTGTCCCAGTCATGGTTTTGTAGGCCGATATAACCCTCGTCAGCAAAGTCAGTGATTTTCCCCCTCGGCTCGGCCTCCCAGTCCACTACTGTCTCACCATTTAGTTCAACCTGAATACGCTTTCCCAAGAAAGTGATTCTGTATTGATTCCATTCGCCAGTGGGTTTTGAAGCATCATGAGATGGTGGCTCCGCATCATATACAGCCGCCGTTTTGTGAATGCCTTCCCCATCCTCATTGATTTGAACTTCGAATGAGTGATAAATATATTCATCGCTAGAAGGAACTTCAGGTACTCTCAAAAAAACACCCGAATTGGTTTTTGACTCCGAACATTTGAATTCCATTTCAAGGACAAAATCTTTGTATTTACTGACACTGTACCAGAAAAGTCCCATGCCGCCGGAGGAACTGAGAACGCCTGTCTCTTTGTCCAGTTCAAAATGCCCTGGACCGTAATGATTCCAACCGTGTTTGGAAAAGACACCTTCATTCTCTTTCAATATTCGTTCAAAACCCTCTCTTTCAAGATTTGAACTGCACGCCTGAAATACCAGAAAAAGAACAGGAAACAAATATCTTTTCATCATTGCGTTAACTCTCCTTGGGATTCCATTCGCCCCGGGCAACAGCGGGGATAAAAGTGTCCAGATCGGGTGGCGGAAATGATATAGTTTTATCTTGTTCAGCACTCATGTAAGCGGTCATGAGGAGTTCTGTTACGTTTAGTCCGTCATTGAAGTTTTCATCCGGTCTGTTTCCGGTTAGAAATGATTGGACCATATGGCGGTTTTCGGCGGTGTAGCCATAGGCATCGGTTTCATTGCTTACCACCGGCATCTCGCCCGATTCGGCATTCTGCTTTTCAACAAGATCTTCTCCTTCAGACCCTTTCACATTCCTGCTGAAAAAGACCCGAAGATCAGAGTCGAGTGTATTTACAAACATAGAATATTCAGGACCAAAAAGCTCCATGCTCAGCCTCAGTCCCGCACCAACAAAGCACCAGGATGTGGTGGTCTCTACTACGACTTTATGACCGTCCTTTGTCGCATATTCCACGAGAGACCTGGCAAAATCTTCTGAAGGTCTTTTCATATAGTCTGTTTTCCCGCTACTGTTATCTGACAGAATTTTTGCATACTCTGGCCGCTGCCATTTCAGACATGCGGTGTAAGCATTTACACTTATGGGTGTCAGTACTTCCCTGCTTTCGCCCGGAGGTGTCAGCATGAATCGTGCCTCTTCTACCGAGTGACACATCATATCGTTAAGCACGCCACCACCCTGGAGTTCACCTTCCCAGAACCAAGGCATGTGAGGACCACTGTGCTCCTCCGCCGCACGAGCAAGGAAAGGCGGCCCCGTAGTAGAGGCACCGCGAGCCCAGACGATCTCTTTACCTCGAGTAACGGATGGAGCAAACACCTGATTCTCCAGATATCCGTCTAGGAGATCGGCTCTCTGTGCAAGCTCCAGCATTTTTTTTGCCTCAGTCACATTACGTCCCAAGGGCTTTTCACAGGTGACACCAACAAGCTCCCCCTTACCTGATTCAACAGCGTGGACGATTTCTTCCATCACTTCCATTCTGGTAAAATTGGGAGAACAGATCCAAAGTGCATCTATATCAGAATTTGCCACCATGTCTGTGATGGAGTCATAGGCTTTCGCTTGGCCAACGCCTGTTTCTCTGGCAAGTGCCGCTGTCTCCTCCGCGGAAGCTTTTGTTTTTGAATAGACACCGTGCACATCCACATCCCGCACTCCGATGAGAGACCGAATGTGAAAGCGGGAAATAAAACCACCACCGATAAAGCCGATTCCTAATCTTTTTGTGGGCATGCTACGCTTCTCCTCTTTCTAACTGTTCCCTAAACATAAATACGAAAAAAAATGCGGTGATAAAACCTACAGCTGAAAGAGTGTACCAGAACGGTGCGTAGTTGAACAGACCTTCTTGAGTGTATGTCTCCTGGAGATAGCCAGAGAGCCAGCCACCTATTACCGGACCGCCGCCAAGAATGATAATTCCAAAGACAGTTTGAGCAGAATGGCGGACATCTTCATCGGCGATCCTGTCAACATAGATATAAGCTCCTGCAAAAAAGAAAGCATAGCAAATTCCGTGGAAAGCCTGACTGACTACCATGATCCAAATAGGAAACGATACAGTACCGAAAACAGCGTAACGTGCGGAGTATGCGAGTACGCCCAGGAAGATCACTTTCCGGAAACCAAGTCTTTTCAGAAAGAATCCAAGATAAGCCATGGCTGCAATTTCAGCAAACTGCCCCACCGTCATTGCGGGTCCGATCTGGCTGTCTTTCAGTCCAATTGATGATAGGAACGGGCCGGTCTGAAGAAAGTAAATCTGATGAATCACACTAACCGCCAAACTGGCAACGACAAGAACAGTGAACGAAGAATAGTTAAAGAGCCGGAATGCTTTTTTAAATGCCAATTTTTCTATAGCGTCCCGCTTCGGCGCCGTATGTGGAAGTGTAAAACAGAACGCTCCGTAAGCTACAGAGATGACACCAGAAAAAATGAGTGCATCTGCCAAACGGCTTGTCACATTGGCTACTTCTGACCCCACAATGAACGGCGGCATCCACTGAAAGCCGAGGTCTGTCTGGAGCCAGATCATGGGGAAGGCCCAGCTGGCGGTTATCCATCCAATGGTGCCCCAGACCCGGATCTTGGGAAAGTCGCTGTCCGGGTCCTGCATATGTGAAAAGGTGATTGAATTTGAGAGTGCCAGGGTCGGCATGTAGACAATACTGTAAATAATGGAAAGGATGAGCCAGGCTGAATAGGTGGTTTGGAAGGCGGTTATCCATTTTACCACGCCCCCAATGAGAACCAGGGCGGCAAGTATTCTTTCGGTGCTGAAGTAGCGGTCTGCAATCTGACCTGCAATGAATGGTGCCGCCACTGCACCAATGGATCCCGCCAACCCAAGAATCATCCCTATTTCAGAACCGGAAAAACCGAGGCCTCCTTCAGCAACACTGGCTGAAAGGTATCTGGCCGTGACCGGCAGCCACGCTCCCCAGAGAGCGTACTGCAAAAACATCATTGTCCCGAGACGACTGTTCTTGCTCATGGAAGAGCCTCCCTGCTTAACGGTTTAGGATATTGCTATACCAGTCTGCGCCTTTTCGGATCCCATTCAATCCGACGACCTTTGAGGTACGATTCTGTCGCCATATGACAGGCCACAGCTTCATGCAGTGCAACTTCGATATTACATTTTGGCTGGCCACCGTTACGTATAGCATCGAGCCAATCTTTTACATGAAGATGGGTAGAATCAACCCGTTTGCCTTCACGATAAGTATAAAGGAGTCCTTTGTTGGCGAAATAGCGGGATGTTGCAGATGTGACACCATCAATTTGTTTGGATCCTGGTGAGTAAGTATAAATCGGATACTGTGTATTGATGATACCGCTTTCCATACGCTCTTTATAACGGGTTGATTCTGGATCAGCTTTTACAATAAAACCATGAACTGATCCGCCTCCACTTTGACCACCCATTTGCATAGTTGCATCATGCCCCATTATTCGATTTCCACGAGGGTCATTACTCGAAAGTGTTGCACTATAAAGAAGGGTAAGATCTTTCTCAGGATACTCAAAAGTTGCATTCCATACATCCGGTACATCTCGACCATCTTTGTAATAATAAATTCCTCCTGATGAGGACGCGTATTTGGGGATACCTAATTCCATAATTTGATTTATGGCATCAAAATCATGAGACAATAGATCACCCGAAAGACCAGTTCCATAATCAAACCAGCAACGCCAACGGAAAAACCGTTTAAGCGCTTCTTCCCCAAACTCTATTTTATTAGGAGCCTTCTTTTGGAACGTATCCCAATCAATGGTTTTGCTGTTGCCTTCAGGATGGATATCCCAAACCCAAGCACCCCATGGAGAATTACGGTTTGTAGCTAATTCAACTAAATTTATTTTCCCTAATAAGCCCTGTTCAATAATTTGTTTTGCTTTTTCATTGGCCTCTACCTGTCTATTCTGATGACCTAGCTGAAAAGTGATGCCAGTTCTTTTTACTGTATCATACAAATCTATGGCTTCATCAAATGTGCGAGTAAGACCCTTTTCACAGTACACATGTTTCCCAGCATTAGCCGCATCCATGGCGATTTGAGCATGCCAATGGTCCGGTGTGCCAATAATGACCGCATCTATGTCATCATTTTCCAGAAGATTTTCATGATGCCTGTACCGCTTGGCCGTCTCCATGGGTTTACCCCCCGGTCTGATTTCATTTTTTGATGCCTCAATCCCCAAGTCAGCTCTCACATCAAAAAGGTCGCAGACACCCACCAGTGATACATTAAGATCCTCCTGTTGCATGAAGGTCTCAAAGCCTTTGTCAAGCTTGTTTTCTTTTGCATTCTCTGATGCCCTTTGCGTCCATTCAGGTGCAGCAAACCCTGCGCCACGGACAAGGTGCTGACCCCTCCCACCGTAACCAATGATGCCGATGCGGAGATGATCCCCTGAAGATGCCGAAGACACGACGGCTGGTGCATCTTTGGTCGTTAACAGATCAGCAAGAATATTGTTCTTTTTCATGGCGTCGATTCGAAGTTTCTTCCACAAGTTATAGAAAAACACACCCACCACGGGCAGAGTAGCCAGGCCTTTCAATACTTCCCGCCGCTCCAGACTGGTCTCATCTGCTGTATTCATATCTGCCACATTTTCTTTATTTGAATCACTCATGAGGATCCCTCCCGGTCAGTTTCATTCTTTGAAAAAAGAAATTTGTCGATACCTATTATCCCGCCGCTCGGGAAGCAGGCTACCACAAAGAGAGCAGCCGCTTCAATAAGATTTTTGTTCACAATGATATAACTCCCTTCTGCCGGCCGTGAGTATTCGAATCCCACGAAAGGCGGCATAAACAGATAATAGAGCAATACAAGTGTCATCCCGACAAGAGCAGCAGGCCGTTCAACTATACCAAGCATTAACGCAAGACCAATAAGTGTGAGCCCCCACATATTAATATTGTCCACCATGGTCAGAAGAGTTGGGTTGGCGACGATGGTGGTGGCAAGCCCGGAAAAAATCCATTTTGACTCCAGCAAATAGGCGGCCGATGACCAATAAGGGTTAAGGAGTTTGGCAATTCCTTCATAAAGAAAATGCCACCCAATGAGGACACGCATCACCACTAGGCCGGTCAGTTGGCACTGATTATAACTGGCATCTGTCAGGGGTGCACAACAGTTAAGGTAGTTTCTCATTTTTCACCTGTGATTGATTATCTTGAAATGATAAGGTGAGAGTATAGTAAAGACCACGAACAGTTTCAATCACTGTATTTGGAAATCAGTGTTTGAATCAGAAACGGTGGGTGTAGTTTACTTTGACTGAACTCACCTTGGAAACGGTTTCTAGCTCTCTATCAAACAAACTGTCACCAAGACTCCACCAGTTGTGTGTGTAGACCAAGTAGAGATCACTTCCTGGTTGGATGGTATGGCGCAGTTTGGCAAAGAGGCCCAACAGATTAGAGACATCGTCATACTGAATATTGCTGTAAAAGGCAGTTCTTGGAGTGGGATATATACCGACGGTCAGGCGGTACAGTTGGGTATCGAATTCTCCCGCAGACAGGGAAACGGAATTATATTCAGAACCGCCCTGAAGAGTCAACCCCGGGAACGGCTTGATGGAAAGTTCACTCTCAACCGTTTGCTTTTTTCCGGTCCAGAATTCACCCGTTGAGTATGACAGTTCACCAGCTACCATCCTTTTTTCTGACGTTTCGCCGGAAATGTGGAAGCCGTTCGTCACATAGTTCCCCACAGTTATGGTATTGCCTTCTATGATTTCAAAGTCTCTGTCGAGATACTCCTTCAGATTGATCATCTCCGCTGAGAGCCGGTCAGCGCTTTCAAAGTTCAGTTCGAACAGTGTCACCTTCGTTTGTCGTTTCAGTAACCGGTTCCTCATATCAACCATATATTCAAACTTAACTCCGAACTCCATCTGCCGCACAAGTTCCCAGTTCTCCGGTCGGGGACGGTAGTTCACCGACGGTTCTATCCTTTTAAAACCATTCCTTGAGTTGAAGCCTACGGCGGGATCAAACTCCTCCCCAAACTCACGATACGACACGTGTGCCTGCCACAGGTCGTTGGGATAGGTGAGCCGAATACCCCGCGTGGAGAGATCGCCCAACGACGCTTCCGGATTGTCCTTAGAGGAGGAGTGGCCCACAAAGAATGCCTGAAACTTCAGGTTCTGATCACCTCTGAACCGGGAGGTGGAGAGATCCAGATCCAACCCAAAAAGATCCTGGTCTCTATAGACAGAATCTGCATCAGCGGAACGACTTGTGTAGACGAGCCCAAGGTAAGATTCCCGGAAGAGTGATTTCTTGACACGAGCCACGTTGAAGTTTTCCGCAGGGACGGGGCCGAGACTCTTAGTCTTTACATTTATCATTCCGATTTCATAATCACCAACCTGACCGGTGAGGCGACCACCGTAAACAATAGGTATTTGGCTTCCTTCAGATATTCCGATCCGTCTGCTGAAAAATGGTGTCACGCCATTCCGGCTTGAAAATGAATAGACGCCTGACCCTTCAAGAAAAAAGTCCCGCTTTTCTCGGAACCGTAACGGGAACCGGGTCAGGTTCACGCGCCTCTCATCAACTTCTGCCTCTGCAAAATCGGTATTGTAAGTGAAGGAACCTCTCAGGCCTGATGTAATATTGAAAGATAAGTCAAAGCCTGCTTCATTGGGATTTGCAGGAACTCCATCGGAACTCCACTGCTCTTTAACGATACCATAGGGCTTCACTTCAATACCCTTGCCTTGGGAGAGATTATTTAGCCCTGTGACGCGCCCCGCGTGAATGGGCTGTGTGAGATTCTGATTCCGCTTGTAACCACTCCACCGGGCATCTTCATTTTTCCTCCGAATAGTTCTCTGAAAGTTGATGCCCCAAGTGTCGAGCCCCGGATCGAAGTTGAGAGTCCGGAAAGGAATGACGATTTCGGCCGACCACCCCTCATCATCGACCACAACCCTAGCATCCCAGATGCCATCCCACGACTTGTTTACATTCCAATGGCCACCGGCGCCGAGTATACCGTCACCCATGAGCCCCGCTGGGTTAATCTCAAAAAAGTAGCCGGTCCTGCCATCCAGAAAAGTGTCAAGAATCCACATGAAACGGTCATCGGTCCGGAGGCTTGCATCTCTGCGTTTCTGATAGGCTAAAATCCCAGAAGGATCATTGTCGTAAAGCTTAGCACCGATGTAAAGGTTCTCATTATTATAAAGAATGTATACCTCTGACCTCTCGGTGCACGGCTCCCCTTCGTTGGGATCCTCCTGAATAAAACCTGTAGCTGGAGAGACGGAACTCCAAACTTCCTCATCAAGCACACCATCCAGTTTGATCTCAGATCTCCCTATGTCACGTGTTTCGACGACAGGATTCACTTTCTGAGCCTGAGTTACCTGGGCTACTGCTAAAGACGGCACACAAAGAACCACTAGAAACTGAATTATATATTTTTTGTTCATTCTTAACCCAGAAAAGGGTTGCCAATCTACTTTGCAAGAAAACGAATAAAAACAGACCAATGCTCTCTTCAGATTGAAACTTTCGTACGTCTGTTGTATCATTGGACTCGTATTTTCATAAAAACTTTTATACTTAAATATGGAGTCAAGTATGCTGAAAAAATCCCTTTGTGTTTTATGCGTCGTTCTCATAGGTGCCACAAAACTGTTCAGTGAAAAGCCGTACGAGTTAACAGTGGCGAAGATTATGCAGGATCCCAAATGGATCGGGATCTCCCCTTCAAATGTTCACTGGTCCGAAGATGGAAAATGGATCTACTTCAACTGGAACCCGGATGAGGCCATGAGTGATTCTCTCTACAAAGTTTCGCCGAAAGGGGAAAAGCCGCAGAAGGTCTCTCCAAAGGAACGCCAGTCACTCCCCTCCCGCTACGGAGATTACAGTAAAGATTGGATGAAAAAAGTGTATTCAAAGAACGGCGATATTTTCATGCTAAATATCAAGAACGGAAACACAATACAGATCACCAATACAGTAGATCGCGAGTCAAACCCAAAATTTTCAAGCAATGAAAAGAGCGTTACTTTTTTGTCAGGCGGGAATATCTACAGGTGGTTCATGACTGCCGGGAGCGTTAAACAGATTACTGACTTCCGGGAAGGGGAAAACAAAAGTGAGGACAAAGAGCCCAAGACAGAACACGAAAAATGGCTGAAGCAGGAAGAGCTGAGACTCATCGGTATACTGGAGGAGAGGAAAACCAAGCGTGAAAGAACAGAAAAAATGGAAGATGCTGAAAAACCAAAGCGACCATTAGAGATATTCTACGGCAGCAAGGCGGTTCAGAATATTCAGCCGAGCCCAGATGGAAATTATGTCACTTTTCAACTCAACAAAGCGGCAAAGGACGCCAAGCGTACCATTGTCCCCAGTTACGTAGCAGAGACCGGCTTCACGGAAGATCTTAATGCTCGCGATAAAGTGGGTCGCCCCAACGGCACGTATGAACTAGGTATTTACAACATTCTTACTGATACCGTCATGTATGTGTCCACAGACAGCCTTCCAGGAATCTTTGAGCGCCCGCAATTCACGGAGCTTGAAAAGTCAGATGGTTCGAAAAAAAGAGAAGTCTATTTCTCGGGCCCCTACTGGTCTGATGATGGTAAGCAGTGCGCAACCGTTCTGCAGTCACTGGACAATAAAGACCGGTGGATTGTGGCTCTGGATCTCACCTCAGCCAACCTGAAGTTGCTGGATCATCAACACGATGATGCCTGGGTTGGCGGGCCAGGTATCCGTCGGTGGCGCGGTGCCGTCAGTATCGGCTGGACGCCTGACAACAAGAACTTCTGGTTCCAGTCAGAGGCCACCGGATACTCCCATCTTTACACGGTGAATACGGCAACGGGCGAAAAAAACCAACTGACGAAAGGTAAATTCGAAGTAAGAGATGTTCGCATCTCCAGAGATAAGAAATGGTGGTACTTTCGCTCCAACGAGGTACATCCCGGCGAACTTCATCTTTACAGAATGCCAATAGGCGGTGGCAAATGGGAGCAAATAACAACCATGACCGGTAACAATGACGGAGACTTCTCTCCGGATGAAAAAACTGTCGCCATCCGTCACTCTTACAGCAATCGCCCCTGGGACCTTTTTGTCATAAAGAACAAACCCAAAGCCAAGGCGACACGCCTGACCGATTCTCAGACCGGTGAGTGGAAGGCTTATCCGTGGCGCGATCCTGAGATCATCACTTTCTCAGCTGATGACGGAGCGGAGGTTTATGCCCGTCTTTACAGGCCGGAAAATCCAGAAAAGAATGGTCCGGCAGTCGTCTTTGTACATGGTGCCGGCTATCTTCAGAACGTCCACAAATGGTGGAGCAGTTATTATAGGGAATTCATGTTCCACAATTTGCTAGTTGATAATGGATACACCGTGCTGGACATTGATTATCGTGCCAGCGCCGGCTACGGCCGGGATTGGCGGACTGCCATCTATCGCTACATGGGCGGTAAAGATCTCAGTGATCAGGTGGATGGGGCAAAACTGCTCGTTGAAAAGTTCAACGTCGATCCAAAACGTATCGGCATTTATGGCGGTTCATACGGTGGCTTTATCACGTTGATGGCCATGTTCACCGAACCGGGTGTTTTCGCTGCCGGTGCTTCGCTTCGGCCTGTAACCGATTGGGCTCATTATAATCACCCTTATACATCAAACATCCTGAATATCCCTCAAGCAGACAGTCTTGCTTATGTCAGAAGTTCACCCATTTACCATGCCGAAGGGCTGGAAGGAGCACTGCTTATCTGCCACGGCATGATTGATACAAATGTTCACTTCCAGGATGTGGTAAGGCTCTCACAACGTCTCATAGAACTCGGGAAGGAAAACTGGGAAGTCGCCATCTATCCTCTAGAAGGACACGGCTTCCGAGAACCGAGCAGTTGGACTGATGAATATCGACGGATATTCAAACTTTTTGAGATGCACTTGAAATGATAGCCACAAGTTAGATTTTGAAACATGATGGCTAAATTCCATAAGAAGTCTATGAGCCAAGCAAAATCACCCAGATTCCTCCTCTTCTTTCTACTTCTTATATCCACTGGATCTGGACAGGCAGGTAAAGGATTACTGTCAACTTTGAAAATTCAAGGTGGGTTAGGTGTTCATCAGACAGAGACCATTGAACATTTGTTATCAATGCTTGGGAAAAACGGTTTTGCCAGCAGCAGAATTGTCTCCCACCCTCTTTATATTGAGATAGAGGAGGTCTATCCTTTTAGTGAACCCGCCTCTAAGGAAAATGCTTTTATACAAATTGAGTTGGCCCCAACTGATTTCTTAGTGGCAGGGGTGGGGATTCAAAATGATCATTACGGTAATGTAAATGGCAGAACTCCCTTAGATGAATTTGCTTCTGTTCTCTACAGGTTAAAAACTCAATATATTTACACGGGACTTTCTATTCCACTAGGTAGTGCATTTACTGCTCGTGGGAACCTGGGTCTTTCATTCAACAATGTCTTATACGAACTGGATACACAAGACGGGTACGCACCAACTGAAGTTCCAGGCTCATTAGTTGGGGGAATGCTGATGACGGGTTTGGATTATACTCTTTCCCAATTGGCAGCAATTGGCTTGATGGTGCGCTACCATGCAATACCTAATTTTATTGTACCGGAAATAGAGTGGTCATTTAAGGGTAATCAGCTAAATCTCCCGACCCACGCAGTTCCCTTTAATCACTTGGACATTAATTTCACATTTAGACTCTCCATTTATTAGTTAAAGCCGCCCGTTTTTGGTCTCAGTTTACTGACCTCCTTGCCACGTCACGCTGGGATATATACATTCACATGTTTCACAATCATTTTTCAAGGAGTCGTGAGATGAAAAAATTGCCGTTAGTATTTCTGTCTACCTTGATTCTGACAAGAATCGCCGTCGCAGGAAGTGGTGAAATCTTCACTATGAGGGAATTTTTTGAGCTGGAATACGCCTCAGATCCTCAAATTTCTCCTGAGGGTAATCAGGTTATATACGTCCGGAATTTTGCTGATATTATGACGGACAGACGCTACTCCAACCTTTGGATCATCGACATAGACGGTAGTGATCACAGGCCACTCACCACCGGACACCGGAATGACAGATCGCCACGCTGGTCTCCAGACGGGTCCAAGCTTATCTATGTATCAAACAAGGAAGGTTCCTCTGAAGTCTACATTCGCTGGATAGACACAGGACAGACTGCCAGGCTCACAAATGTCCAATATTCACCGGGAAACATTGCGTGGGCTCCAGATGGAAAAATGATCGCATTTACCATGTTTGTGAAATCACTTCCATCCAAGCCCGCGAAAATGCCTGAAAAACCGGAAGGGGCCAAATGGGCTGACCCGCCAAAGGTGATCGACAAAATGACCTACCGCGCCGACGGCTCTGGATACCAGGAAAATGGTTTTACACACATCTTCACTCTCCCTGAGGATGGCGGCACTCCCCGTCAGATTACGTCTGGTGACTATCATCACGGTGGACGGCTTCAGTGGACTACCGACGGCTCAAAAATTATCTTTTCAGCTAACCGTCGCAACGACTGGGAATACGAACCGGCCGATTCAGATCTGTACGAAATTTCAGTGGCGGACGGCTCACTCAGACAGATTACCAAAAGACAAGGGCCGGACAGTTCACCCGTTCTTTCAGCCGACGGGAAAAAGATCGCCTACACAGGCTACGATGACCGGTACCAGGGTTATCAGGTAACTCACCTTTATACAATGAACAGGGATGGCAGCAGCTCAAAAATGATCACCAAGTCTCTGGATCGCTCTGTGGGAAGTCCCGTTTGGAGTGGAGATGGGAAAGGTGTCTATGTCTCTTATAACGATAAAGGTAACGGGAAAGTGGCTTATGCTACTGTAAAGGGAAAAGTAAAAGTTCTCGCCAGTAACCTTGGAGGAACTTCCATCGGGAGACCTTACTCCAGCGGTTCTTTTACTGTTACCAAAGACGGCGACATTGCGTATACCATTTCCCGTCCTGATCGCCCCGCTGATATAGCCATTGTAAATGCTAAAGGCGGAACACCAAAAAAAATTACCTCTTTGAATGATGATCTCTTTGGACACAAAGAACTGGCAGAAGTGGAGGAAATTTGGTACAAGTCATCACACGACGGCCGTGATATTCATGGCTGGATCACAAAACCGCCCGGTTTTGACCCAAAGAAAAAGTATCCTCTGATTCTTGAGATTCACGGGGGGCCTTTCGCTAATTACGGTAACAGATTCTCAGCAGAAATACAGGCCTTTGCCGCCGCCGGATATGTGGTACTTTACACCAATCCTCGCGGCAGCACCAGTTACGGTGAAGAGTTCGGTAATCTCATTCACCATGCCTATCCAGGTGATGATTTCTTCGATCTCATGTCCGGTGTGGACGCTGTAATTGCCAAGGGCTATATTGATGAAAAAAACCTTTTTGTTACAGGCGGGAGTGGAGGAGGTGTTCTCACCGCATGGTTGGTTGGACGAACGGACAGGTTCTCCGCCGCTGTCTCAGCGAAACCAGTAATTAACTGGTACAGTTTTGTTCTTACTGCTGATAGTTACGGATTTTTTATCAAGTACTGGTTTCCAGATTTCCCATGGAATATTCCTGATCACTACCATAAGAGGTCCCCTCTCTCTCTTGTAGGCAATGTCACCACACCTACCATGCTCCTGACCGGTGAGGCCGACTATCGCACGCCCATCTCTGAATCGGAACAGTACTATCAAGCTCTAAAGCTCAGGAAAATTGATACCAAACTGGTTCGAATCCCCGGTGCCTCCCATGGAATTTACCTGCGGCCGAGCCAGCACATTTCGAAGGTAGCTGAAATCCTGGATTGGTTCGAAAAGTATAGAAAAGAATAATCGGATAGAACTGAAAACAGTGATATCTGTCACGATTATTATAGCAGGCACTGTTTAAATTGAAAGTTAAGTAGCAGCGATTAGTGCCTCGGTGAGAAACGGCATACTATTTTTTCTATGTCTTCTTTTTATCTCGCCATCTTCTTCCCAAAATGTTGACCCCTGTGTTCAAGCACAACAGGATGCAAGAGATGCTGTATGGCGTCCAGGGTGGTGGGCCGGCGGGTTCCTAGGCAATTATCTGGTTCCCTACAGCGCCATTGCAGCAGCATACTTATATGCACCACAACCAGCATCTGTCCCTTACGCAGATTATCAGGATCAGGCAAAATATCGTAACTGCTTCAGGAGAGCCGTAAAAAGAACACAACTTCAAAACCAAATTATCGGGTTAATGGGGTTGATGATCACCTATGCCACACTGAATTACGCAAGAAACATGATTTGGGAAATGCCAGACCAAGGCGAGGCACCTTTCACTTTGCCTAAAGAAAGATCCTTTTTTTATTACCTAGGGGGGTTAACACTAACTTTCGAATTAATAAAATCTTTGAAACCTGATAATGGTGAGACTTACACACTGGAAAAGAGTAAGTTACCTAAAAAAGAGATTTGCAAAGTATACGGTAAAATTAAAATCGTAATCGGTGGGGAAGACTACAGAGTGAGAAAGGTTGATCCAGGCGAATGGGAAGATCTTCAGGTAAAATTCGTTTCAGAAGAAATGGCCAATAACCCAGGGCGGTGGAGTTTTGTCGACATCAATGAAGATTTCAAGATACGATTTGTGGAAATAGGAGAAAACTTTACCTTTCGCGAAGTGAACGTAGGGGAAGGCTGTCTCACCAAAGGTTCTAAAGAAAAACCTTGACATCCCTTTGTTGCTGTCAGTAAACTTATTCGGAATGATTAAAAAACTCTTACTATGCCCCATTATAGTTCTTCTCCTTTCAACTCAGGCGTGCTATACACAGTTAGCATTGTTTCATATGCCTGAACCTGAGGAACAGTCCATGTATGGCGAAAATGATCCGTACGGTCTTTCAGCCATTGAAAGATCTTCCGATTTCGAACCCTATCTGGGCAGTACTTATAACGGAAGGCGCTATTACGGTTACGATCCAACTTTTTGGTCAAATTATGGGTATTATGGGTCTCCTTTTAGTCTTTATTCACCTTACAATTCCTACTATGGTATGACCAACCACCCATACTACAATTCAGGATATGGTTATGGGCTTACAACTCCTGTTATTGTAAGTGAAAACAATGTTGAGGTGCGTCGCAATTGGGATCGCCATGGAGACGAATCATCAAGCCGGTCCAATCTGATCATAAGACGCGAGCCGCCTCTGGCAGCTGTTACTGCAAAACCGATCAGAAAAGAACCGCCTATTCCCCAACGGATGAATTACCAGAGGTGGTGGGATGTGTCAAACACCGATTACAGCAGACCTTCCTACAGAGGTACTATGTCTTCTTCCAGATCTGGCGGGTCCAATTCTTCGGGCGGCAGATCTTTTAGTAGCGGCTCTTCAAGCTCTTCATCTGGAACAAGCTCAAGTTCTTCTTCTTCCGGCGGCCGGGTGACACGCCGGCGGTAATCTTCCTCGCCATTATCAGAATAAAGTCTATGTACAACTGGGCACGACTCTGTCTGGTTGTTTCTGCCATATTTATTGTTAGTTATCCATCTGCCGTCTTATCCCAAACTGCGGCTGATGCAATCCGAATAATCAAAAATGAAACTGGATTTGGCGCCAGAGCCATGGCCATGGGCGGAGCCTATACGGCTATGGCTAACGATTTTTCCGCAATTTACTGGAATCCTGCCGGCCTAGCATCCATACCTGGCGGTGGCGTTTTCACTGAAGGCGGCAGAAATATACTGTCCAATAACGTCAATTATTTGGGGCGAATGACTACCGCCACAGATGAAAATAACTTCCTTAGCGCCATGGGACTGGTGGCTGCAGTGCCAACTGTGAGAGGGAGTTTTGTCATTGCGGTTGGAATCAACCGGATTGCCAGTTATGATAACTATCTTAACTTTTCAGGATTCAGCGACGTGGATAACAGCCTGGGTTTCACATTTATTGAAAACGAACAGGAGATCGTTTATCCATTCAGTACGAGCACACTTCGCTCAGAAGAGGTACGCAATGTGGGAGGTATTGATCAAATCTCTTTTGGAATGGGTGTGGCACTCTCTCCAAGAACCACAGCCGGACTCTCTTTATCATCTCTTGGCACCACGGAAGAATACAGATTTCTTTTCACACAAGAGGATTCAGAAAAAAACTTTCAAACCTACCCAGCTGACTTTGACCACTATAAAGTCACTCAGGAGCTTTCATTGGAAGGGACCGCAATACAGATCAAAGGGGGCATTCTGACGGCACTCTCCCGCAGTTTAAAGGTCGGCCTTTCACTTGCATTGCCTTCGACTTTTGAGATCTCAGAACAACACTTTATAAAGGAAGTATTGACCTTTGATGACGGAACAAAGTCTGATACCACCACGGCAGGCTTTTGGGAATACAAAGTCAAAACACCCATGACCTTGGATGGTGGTCTCTCATTATCAAATCAGTCATTTACAATCGGCTCGTCGATCCGCTTTCGGGACTGGTCCAGTACAAGTTTCGATCTCAAAACAATTCCGTCTGATTCAGACTTATACAAAGATCTCGACGCTGAAAATCGAATTTTATCATCTGATTATGAACCAACAGTAGAATTGCATTTCGGTGGAGAATATGTTCTCCGAATTGGCGGATTGGCTGTGAGTTTTCGCGGCGGTTATGCAATATATCCATCTCCAATATCTTCATTACCAGACCCGGATCGCAATTTCCTTACGGGAGGAATTGCCATTTCACCTACACAGCGCTTTATCCTTAACTTCACTTTTCTGAATTCATCGTGGGACAGACAGTCTTCCGATAGCTATACACCCTCAGGGACGCTTGAAGAGTTAACTAGAACAATTGTAATTATCAATGCTACATTCAGAATATGACTTACAAACCATTATGAAAGTGTTCACATAATATGTATAAACATTATGAATAGTTCATCCATAAAAAATCACTGTAAACTGTAAGTCATAATAGGAGAAGATAGTTAATGATTAAAAACAATTCGTTTATTCGCTTGTTCACAATAGTTGTATTTTTGTCCGGTTTAACCACCGCTAACGACCGTGCCATAAAGAAAGCTGTTAAGAAGTATACACCAAAAATCGTCGAACTACGTCATCAGATACATCAAAATCCTGAACTGGGTAACAGAGAGTTCAAGACAGCCGAAATGATAGCCAATCATCTGAAGAGCCTAGGGATGGAAATAACGACTGGTGTGGCCCATACAGGTGTTATCGGGCTTCTGAAGGGCGGCAAACCGGGTCCCGTTGTGGGCGTAAGGGCTGACATGGATGCTCTTCCAGTTACAGAGGACACTGATCTCCCGTTCAAGTCTACCGTACGGGCAACTTATCTCGGTAAAGATGTGGGTGTCATGCATGCTTGCGGACACGATATCCACACCTCTGTACAGCTTGGGGTGGCATCTGTCTTGGCATCCATGAAAAAAGATCTCCCCGGAACCGTGAAATTCATTTTCCAGCCTGCCGAAGAAGGACCCCCACCGGGTGAAGAGGGTGGCGCTGAATTGATGGTGCGTGAAAACGCCCTGGAAAATCCCCGGCCTGTGGCAGTTTTCGGCCTTCATTCTCTTGCCAGTATGGAAGTTGGAAAAATTGGGTATACTTCTGGACCATCTTTTGCCGCAGTTGATCATTTCATTGCAATAGTCAAAGGAAAGCAAGCCCACGGTGCCCATCCCGATGAATCTATCGATCCCATCGTTATGGCCTCTGAGGTTGTAACAGCTTTTCAGACCATTCGTTCCAGATCACTGAATCCCCGGGAGCCCAGCGTTATCACCGTTGGTATTATCCGTGGCGGAGAGCGTTTTAATATCATCCCGGCTGAAGTCCATTTGGAAGGAACGGTCCGAACATACAGCAAAGAGACCAGGGACAGTGTTGAAAGAAGGATGGGTGAAATTCTCAAAGGTATAACCCTGGCCTATGGAGGATCATATGAACTGGATTACAACCGGGGAACCCCAGCTACCATCAACAATCCCGCTCTGACCACTCAGGTTGTGCCGAGTCTTGAACGCGCCATAGGTAAAGAAAATGTCATGGCTATTCCTCCCACTATGGGCGGTGAGGATTTTTCGTTTTTCTCTAATATTGTACCTGGTTTCTACTACCGCCTTGGTATGGTGAAGCCGGGGACCGTTTCTGGCGGGCATCATACACCCACTTTCAGAGCAGATGATTCATGTATTTCGGTCGGTATGGAAGCAATGTCCACATTAATTGTCGATTTTATGAAAGCAGGAGGTTTAAAATGAAAAGAATCAATCTAATCCTCTCCCTCATTCTACTCATCTCATGTGAGCAGGCAGGTACTGGATATAGCGTGGTACACGGTTGGCCGAAATTGCCGAAGGGTTTTATTCTCGGGCAGGTTTCGGGAGTAGAAGTTGACTCGCACGATCACATTTTCGCATTTCACCGAGGGAAGAATGCCGCCTATCTGGGAAGTGATAGCGAGTTCCAGAACATCCAAGAACCGACCATCCTCATGTTAGACAACAACAGTGGGGCCCTTTTGGATTCCTGGGGAAAAGATGCCTTCCTTACGCCCCATGGACTTACCGTTGATTCAAAAGATAATGTCTGGGTCACAGATGTGCAGTACCATCAAGTATACAAGTTCAGCCATGACGGTGAACTTATTATGACACTTGGTGAGAAAAGTGTACCTGGTTGGGATAAAACGCATTTCAACCAGCCGACAGATATGGTTGTTGCCCCTGATGGCACCATTTATGTTTCAGATGGTTATGGTAATAATCGCGTAGCGGTCTTCTCACCGGATGGCACATTCAAGTTTGAATGGGGAAGTGGTGGTGAAGGTAACGGACAGTTCAATCTTCCTCATGGTATAGCCATGGATGCCAACGGCCGCATTTACGTGGCCGACAGAAGCAATAGCCGGCTTCAGATATTTAAATCTGATGGTACTTTTATTGATGCATGGCAGTCCACAGAAATCGGTAGGCCGTGGGGCATGGCAGTTGGTCAAGACAGGGTCCTTTACGTTGTGGATGGTGGAGACCCGAGTCCTTCAGGTGTTCAGCGAAGTCGTATTGTAAAAATGGACCTGTCAGGAAATGTGCTGGGCAGCTTTGGTTCCTTTGGCCAGTATGACGGCCAGATGGACTGGCCCCACGATGTTGGTGTTGATTCCAAAGGGTCTGTCTACGTGGGCGATGTTCATTTTGGTATGAGGATTCAGAAATTCGCGAAGTGAGGGCCGGCCTCCTCCTTTACTTTCTCCTCTCCCTCACCCTGGCCCAGACGAAGGTTGTTCTCCTTGGAACCGGCAACCCTAACGCCAATCCGGAAAGGATGGGCGCCTCTATTGCCGTTATCACAAACGGCAAACCCTACCTGGTGGATTTTGGCCCAGGTGTTGTCAGGAGAGCATCAGAGGCATTCAATAACGGTGTTGAGGAACTGGCCATGTCCAATCTCACCCATGCTTTCGTAACCCACCTTCATTCTGATCATACCGTCGGTTTTGCTGACCTCATCTTCACTCCCTGGGTTCTGGACAGGGACCAGCCCATGGCAGTGTATGGTCCACGGGGAATCAAGGCCATGGCACGAAACATTATCAGAGCTTACCGGGAAGATATTGACATCCGAATCAACGGCCGTCAACCACAAAATACGACCGGCTACAAAGTGAATGCCACCGATATACGTCCCGGTGTGATTTTCGACGATAATGATCTGAAAGTAACAGCATTTAAAGTAAATCACGGGGAGATCGAAGAGGCGTACGGATACAAGTTCGAAACCGAAGACAAAACAATCGTCATTTCCGGCGATACCGCTCCAAGTGAATCCATTGTTGAACAGTGCAACGGGTGCGACATGCTTTTTCATGAAGTTTACTCACTGGAGAAATTTCAGCTTAAGACACCAGAATGGAAGGCATATCACTCCAGCTATCATACATCCACAAGTGAGCTGGCTGAGATTGCCACCCAGGCCAGACCGAAGCTTCTGGTGCTCTATCACCAGATCTTCTGGGGCGCTACTGAAGAAGAAATACTGAGAGAAATTCAGGAAAACTACAACGGGGCCGTGGTTTCAGGAAAAGACCTGGATGTTTTTGAGTAGTGAACTCAAACACTCTGTCCGGCAAATAAAACTGTCTTCCGCCCTATTTCCATTTAAGCACGCCTACTTTTATCAAATCTTCAAGATAACGTTTCACTTCCCGTTGCCGGATAGGACGGAATTCAGCGCTTAAAGCGTTACGAATTTCCGTTACCGTCATCTTTCCATCAACAAAATTAACCAGCTCAAACCGTTCCGCGCCAGTGAGTGTGAAATCTTTGCCGGAATACCATGCAGCTTCAGCTTTAGGCAATTTACTTCCCGGCAGGCCAAACGCCAGAGGTCCTCGTGTTGTTCTAACTGGAACTTGGCTGTCGATATTGGTAATCACTGCAGAAGGAGTTTTAGTGGTCGCACCTTTTTTTCGTGCCAGAGCGGCCAGCACTGTTCTATAAGATTCCGCCTGTTGTGTATGACCTCCCTCCAGACCTGTAACAATTGATTTTACTATTTCATTATCGTTAAAAGTAAAAATGGATTGCAATACACCTTTCTCTATCCTTTCAGCATGATCAAGAACATTCACCGCCTCGGCCCAAGCTCTCCCAACACTTTTATTGTCAGCATCCGAGATGAGAGACTGACCTCGCCGGAAACCATCACCTATTCTTCTCGCACCCTTGGCCGCGGAAAGCGCAGCAAGTTGCACCGCTTCTTCCGGCCCAAGATTTGACAAATAAAACATGGCGGCTGTGGCAATTATTTCGCACCGTTCCAGTTCCACGGGATCGACCTTGTCAGGAGTATCCTCAGACGTATGATGAGTATAATCGGGTGAGTGGGAAAACATGACACCCGGGATATCAAGATCAATAAACATCATATGATCACTTCCGCCACTGTAAGGTGTCACCCGGTAGTTAAATGCAGAAAGACTCCCTCTGGATGTTCGGATATCCATCCCGTCCACCATCTCGGCCATGTGGGCCACCACATCATTCACAACTGACGGTAAAGAGTCAGGCACCCGGGTTAAAATCAGTTTTGAGTGAAGTAATTCAAGGTGCTCTCCCACCATATCCATATTCATGTTCGCCAGTGTCTTGCCACCTCTGGCAGGCCCCACCATTTCAGGATTTTTATCAATATAGGCCATTGTGCCATGCCATTCAGGTACCCATAAAAAGCGAAATGTTCGTTTCGGTCGGGGTAGGAGGCCGTCCCCAACAAGCTTATGTATGGTCTGAGCTATATCGAGGAGAGCAGCCGAACCGCTGGCGTTGTCGTTGGCAGACTCCTTAGGATGATCTAGATGAGCGGAAAAAACAAGCTCCTCACCGGAACCATGTGAACCAGGAATGGTGGCCACAACCACATCCATAAAGAAAGGTTCTAGCCCCGTTCCCTTAGAAACACCTTTCAGAATTACTTTCTCCCCGTTCTCCAAAAGTTTTTTCAGCTTGTCACCTTGGCGGTTGGTAAGGTTGAATCCAAAAGTGACATTGTCAATTTCATCAGGTTTAGGCCACATACCGGTGTACTGGAGCATGTCAGGGTATTCCCTGGCCCTTTCATCATCCAAGTAGCACACCACAGCCTTGGCTCCGTACTTCAGTACCGCAATACGGTGGACAGAACCCCCGTAGCCTGTTGCCAGTACAAATTTGTCTTTAATATTTTTGCCCATATAGTTTTCATCACTGGTACCGGCCCCTACCCAAACCAGTTCAGCTGTGACATCGCCGGGATTAGAATAAGTGATAAGGCTCATGCCGATCTCGGGATAGCCCACAATTCTTTCTTCGTAGGGCTCAAGCATACGTAGCTCGGCGTAGTCTAGGTCCCAGCCGGAGGGAGACTGCCATGTCTGATAGTGGATCTTTCCATCAGACGGATAGGACTCGACTAAAGCATTACGGTCGGAAAATCCGGACCGCCGAAGCTGTTGGAGTACATACTGCGCCGCATTCCTGTAGCCACGCGAGCCCTGGATACGGTTGTGTCGAGTAATCTGGATAACATGATCCTTTGCCCGCTCGCCACTGAGGGACTCATGAAGAAGATCGCGTAAATCATCAGACAGAAGACTCCTCTGTGCTGAAATGAGTGTTAGAAGAATGAGTCCCATAAAGGGAAACATTACTCTTGTTTTTTTCGTGCTCATATACCTTGAAGGTTCCTTTGATTAAATGTCGGAAAATCTTCCTCCGTCTCATCTCCAAAACAAACATTTTCTCCCGTCCCTCCTCTTATTTTCAGTAAGTTCTCTCCAATGACCCGAGAAGAAATAGGCGGACAAAAGAGATGCCAGTGGGTTCCATTGAACAAACCACTTTACGTGAAATATCATGATGAGGAATGGGGTGTGCCTGTCACTAATGACAGGAAAATGTTTGAATTCATTGTGCTGGAATTCTTCCAGGCAGGACTAAGCTGGGAGATTATTCTCAACAAGCGCGAGAATTTCCGGGAAGCCTTTCATCAGTTTGATCCGGAAAAAGTTGCCACTTATGGTGAAAAAATGATCGATGAGCTAGTTCAAGATGCCGGCATTGTCCGGAACAGGCAAAAAATTACGGCAGCCATCAACAATGCTCAGCAGTTTTTGAAAATTGCTGGAGTATCCGGTAGTTTCTGCGACTACTTTTGGCAATTCACAGACAAAAAGCCCATCATCAACAGATGGAAAACCTATGAAAACATCCCCGCGAATACTACACTGTCTGATACCATTTCTACTGATATGAAAAAGCGCGGTTTCAAGTTTTTCGGCACCACTGTTTGTTACGCCCATATGCAGGCGGTGGGAATGGTGAACGACCACACTGTGGACTGCTTTCGCCATGGGGAGTGCCTGTCACTGGCATGAGTTTTCTTTCCGAAGCGACCCGGGCAACGGTGGCGATCCGCACTTTCGGCTTCATGAAGATTCCGCTGCTTTGGGCGTGCCGACCCAAAGTTGTAAAGATTGATGATAAAAAGTGTGTTGTAAAAATCCCTCACAGGCGAAGAACGAGAAACCACGAAAAAGGCCTCTACATTGCGGCGATGACGGTGGGTGCTGAACTCGCCTCCGGTGCTTTGGCCATCCGGACTCTCGGTTATGGCAAGGGAAAGAAATTTATTTACAAAAGTTTCCACGCGGACTACCTGAAGCGGGCTGAAGATGATGTCTATTTCACCTGCAATGAAGGCACTGCACTGAATGAATTGGCACAGCAGGCAAAGGAAACGGGCGAAAGGCAGAATATGTCTATCCACGTGACAGCCACCGTACCGTCCAAACTTGGGGATGAGCCTGTGGCGAAGTTCATCTTAACTCTCTCAGTCAAAGATGAAACCGGAGCCGTGAACCGGGAATAATTCTATATCTCTTCTCTCTGAAAAACTTTAATCCGGGGCCCGTAATTCTTTGACGAAAGAACATGTGTAACAACCGGCCAGAACTCGGCAAACCACCGTTTCATACTCTCCGTTACAATATATTAAATTCCCAATGTAGAAGAGGTACCCAAAGTTTAAGATAACTCATTTGGTGACTCTGGAGGTGTAATTCTCTCGCTGTGAGAAAAGACACTGGTGGGGGTAGCTCAGCTGGTTAGAGCTCCAGGTTGTGGTCCTGGTGGTCGCGGGTTCGAATCCCGTCCCTCACCCGCTAGCATTAGGCGATCTCCGTCTAAATATGTTAATGGCTCAAACCTCATTACCTTTGTATGCGGTTATCTCTTAGCTGTATTTTTAGTTGAATCAAGCTGGCAGTCATGAAACTCCTTACACGGTATATTCTTAAAGAACACTTTCTCCCTTTTCTATACGCCCTGCTCATTGTCATCTTTCTGCTTTTCACCAACTTTCTCCTAAGAGCAGTGGACCGATTTCTGGGCAAGGGACTTCCAATAGATATTATCCTGGAATACCTTTTGCTGAACACAGCATGGATCATTGCACTGGCGGCACCGGTGGCTGTTCTGGTGGCAACACTCATGGCATTCGGTCGTTTTGCCGAAGATAACGAGATCACAGCACTGCGCTCCTCAGGCGTCAGCTTCACTCGCATCCTGTGGCCTGCCCTCACTTTTTCTATTCTTGTTGCTGTTCCACTTATGATGTTCAACAACACCGTTCTGCCTCATATGAACCACAACGCAAGAATGCTGGCCAGGGATATTTACCGCAAGCGACCCGATTTAAACGTGGAGGCAGGCTATTTCATCGATGACTTGCCGCAATACAGTTTCATCGTGAAGGGAAAAAAGGGCGACAGATATCAGGATGTACATATCTACGGCAAGGACAGGACTGTAACACAAACTTCCATCCGGGCGGAAGAAGCGACTTTCCGGCCACTGGATGACGCCATCCTGGTTACGCTCTACGACGGTGAGATCCACGAAGTAGAAGTGACCAACTATCAGAACTACAGGCGAATCATTTTTGACCGTCACCGGATCATAATCCCGGCAGAGGATTTAACCCTCCAAAGAAGGGAAACGGGCTCCCGCTCAGATAGGGAGATGACCCTAAATATGATACATGAGAAGATTTCGGGCTACAGTGAGAGAGTCTCAGCCATTGAAGAACGTATCGAAAAAGAATTTGAATTCAACTTCCCGGACACCCCCATCCCTCCCACCATGGAGGATCTTATAATAATGGTGAAGAATCAAAAAGAAATTGAGAAAGAAGAAACAATCAGCGACCCTAATCGCCCCATCAGTAAAAGTCAGGATTTGGAGAACCTTTCCATGCGGGTTCGCACTGATTATCAGATGATTGCCGGCTACGAGAGGAGTATCAACCGGTACACGGTGGAAATCCACAAGAAATTCTCTCTACCTTCAGCCTGCATCGTCTTTGTACTGGTGGGTGCACCGCTTGGGATCATGACCCGGAAGGGAGGCTTTTTCACAGCCATTATTTTTAGCTTCGGTTTTGTACTCCTCTACTACCTGTTCCTTATCGGTGGTGAAGAAATGGCGGACCGAAACTATCTCCATGGTGCTATTGCCATGTGGATGCCGAATATCGTCCTTGGTGCTGTGGGCATAGTCATGACTTACCAGGCAACACGCGAGCGAACTGTATTCCAGCTTCCTTCCTCCCGCAAAAAGGGAAAAAAGCACTCCAAATGAACATCGAAAATATCGTCCGTGAAAAGACGGCGGGCGGTGTTAACAGCCCTTCCGAGATTGTTCAGATCATACACGCCTACAGCGAGAAAAAGCTCAGCGATGAAAAGATGACACGGTGGCTGAAGGCCGTTTGTAACAAAGGCATGACAGATGAAGAGACACTGGCTGTGGTGAAGGCCATGGTCACCTCTGGCGAACGGCTGGACTTTTCGCACCTGGGAAAACCAGTGGTAGATAAGCATTCAACAGGCGGCGTGGGAGACAAGGTGTCACTTATTATTGCACCCATTCTGGCGACCTGCGGTTTGGCCGTCCCAATGATCTCAGGAAAAATCCTGGCCCACACTGGTGGTACGCTGGATAAACTTCAGTCTATCCCCGGTTACAGGATTGACCTATCTATGGAAGAATTCCGCCAAACCGTGGAAAGGGTAGGCCTGAGCCTTACAGGCCAGACGTCTGAGATCTGTCCTGCCGACAGAGAGATGTATACCCTCCGTGAGAGAACAAACACTGTTGTTTCCATCCCCCTCATTTGCGGCAGCATCATGAGTAAGAAGATTGCTGAAGGAATCGAGGCGCTGGCCATGAACATTACGGTAGGGAACGGTGCCTTCATGAAAACACTCAAGCATGCGGAAAAACTGGGCAAAAAACTGAAAATGGCCGGTAAGCAGTTTGGCGTTTCCACCAAAATTGTCTACAGCCGAATGGACCAGCCGCTGGGCCGCGAAGCCGGTCTTTGGAATGAGATTCAGGAATCAATGGCGTGCTTGAAAGGTGAAGGCGAACCGGATCTCATGGCTGTGGTCACTGAACTGGCGGAACCCGTTCTCAAATATGCAGGAATTAAGAAACCGCTATCCGCGGTGGAAAAAACCATCACTTCAGGCTCAGCCATGATGAAACTTGAAGAAATGATCGAAGCCCACGGCGGTGATTCATCTTTGATCCACAGCTCTGATACCATTCATACACCTTCTTTCGAGAAAGTCATTGAGGCGGAAAACTCCGGTGTTGTCCGGTTCATGGATACAGAGAAAATCGGCTGGGCTGTCAACAGTATCACTGTTTTCGATGGAAAAGCGGGCAGGCAGATTGATCCCTCAGGAGGTGTGCGGTTCGAAAAGAAGCTGGGAGAAGAAGTTGCGAAAGGCGACCCCTTAGCCATTTGCCACGGTAATAGTGAAAAGGCCGTCAGCCAAGCATATCCTCAGATAAAATCAGCCATCGAAATTGGTGTTGACCCTTTCACACCTGAGGAAGTGATTATTTAATCGGATCTTTCCCGCAACCTGCGCGGCGAGCCTTCTGTATGGATTCGGCAGGAACGGGTAGGGGCATACTTGGTGATGAAAAATTCCTCTTCAGTAGGACAATACCGCGTGGGATAGTCTTTCGAGACACTGCAAATCTTTTCTTTTGAAATCCCGTCAGGCTGAGGAAAATCTTGATGCTTCCACCCCATGCTGTCGTGTGCTGCTTTCATGAACCGCGCCCAGGCCGGCAACGCCGCCCGGGAGCCGTCCTGTTTCGAGCCCAAACTCACTTTGGGATCATCCACTCCAAACCAAACGCCCGCCGCTAAGTACGGTGAATAACCGACAAACCACGCATCGGTCCAGTTCTGAGTAGTGCCGGTCTTCCCACCGGCAGGATGGGTGAACTTGTACATCCACCGGGCCCTTCCACCGGTCCCCTGGTCCAGAACTGTACGCAAAAGATCGGTCATCATGAAAGCAGTTTCTTCACTTAACACTTCTTCCCGGTGGGGTGAATACTCCTTGATGGTCACGCCAAATCTGTCCACGATCCTCTGAATGGCCATGGGCTTGCTCCAGACGCCGCTGTTGGCAAAAGTGGCATAGGAGGAAGTGATTTCAAGCGGGTAGACTTCCGACGTTCCCAAGGCGATGGCGTCAACGGCACGGATGGGTGTGGTGAGGTGCATTCGGCGAGCAGTGTTGGCCACCACTTCCGGCGGTACCAACTCTTGTACCATTCGTACTGAAATAAGGTTCAGCGACCTTCTCAATCCTTCTCGAAGAGTGGTGAGTCCGCCTGTGGATCCGTCGTAATTGGTGGGCATCCACTTCTCCCACTCCCCGGAAGCGCTCTGTATGTTCAGCACCACAGGCTGGTTCAGCAGCTGGTGCGTTACGGCGTAGCCGTTGTCAATGGCGGTGGCATAGATAATTGGCTTAAAAATAGATCCCGGCTGACGTTGCGCTTGCGTCGCTCTATTGAACTGATCGTAATAATCAGGACGCCCCCCAATCATAGCTTTGATGTGTCCTGTCTTTGGTTCCACGGCAACGAAAGCAGTTTGTACAAGAAGTTTGTCACGCAACTCTTCGAAAAGAGGCGCCTTCCCTTCCATCATCACTTTCACTGAATCTTCAGGATAGATGCCAAGATAGGCCAATTCTTCGAACTCATCCCTGTTGCTAAAAAGGCGACTGTTGAGTTTCTTTTGGTTCGCTTCCACTGTTTGCATAACGACATCCTCGGCCACTGTCTGAAGCCGGCTGTCCAGCGTTGTATAAATGATAAGACCATCCCTGTAAATGTCCAGGTCCAGAACTTCATCCTCCTGCTCAAGAATCCTGCGAACGTGTTCCGTGAAGTAGGGCGCTTTACCGAGTTCGTCTCTTCTGGGGGTAACTCTCAGTTCAAGGGCCCGTGCTTCGGTATACCTGGACTGTGTGATCAAATTTTGTTCGCGCATGAGACGAAGCACAACATTCCGCCTACGCATTGCCCCCTCCGGATGATTGATTGGACTGTAGGTGGCCGGTCTGGGCAAAATGCCCACCAACATGGCGCATTCATCCAGAGTCAGGTCCGAAGCATCCTTCTTGAAATACCTTTTCGCCGCCGCCTGAGCACCGAAAGTACCATGGCCAAAGTGAATAGCGTTGATATACATCTCAAGAATCTCTTCCTTGGTGTATGTCCGCTCAATCTGAATGGCGGTAATCATCTCCTTAAGCTTCCGGGTGATGGTCTTTTTGAAGCCGATGGTATCGTAGAGATTTCGAGCCAGCTGCTGGGTGATTGAACTGAACCCTTGCCTGAAACGGGGGGGTGGAATGGCGTTGATGACCACTGCCCGGATAACATCACGAAGCGATATCCCCCAGTGGGAATAGAACCGCCGATCCTCTGACGCTACTGCCGCATTCACCAGATCCTCAGGAATCTCCTCCAGATCCACAAAGACGCGTCTTTGGGTGTAAAGTTCCTTCAGGAGTACACCGTCAGCGGAAAAGATGCGTGTCACAAGATCGGGATCATAGTTTTCCAACTGTTCCAGAGAAGGGAGATCGCGGGAAAGAAACCAGATATAACCGACGCTCAGCAAAGTGAACCCAAAAAATGAGATCAGTACACGGAGGATGAGCCTCCAGATTGGAATGGTCTTTTTCTTTTTCGCAACCACAGGTCCGGAAATTAAAGAATTCGGAAACCGTTAAACAGGCTTCCGTCAGGAAAATAACGAAAAAGAGGGGGAAAAGTTCTCAGCTGTGTTTGGTGGGCGAAACCATCTCCTCCGGTTTCACCTTTTCGTCAAACTCCTGGCCTGACATGTACCCCAGCTTCTCGATGGTCTCCCGCAATGTTGAATTGTCAGCATGTGCCTTTTTCGCTACTTCAGCGGCCTTGTCATAACCGATATGCGGCGCCAAGGCTGTCACCAGCATCAGTGAGTTTCGGAGGTTGCCATCGATTTTCTCTAGGTTCGGCTCAATCCCGGCTACGCAGTTCACATTGAAGGAGTCAGCCGCATCTCCCAAGAGTTTTACGGACTGGAGAAGGTTGAACGCGATGACAGGCCGGAAGACATTGAGCTCAAAGTTCCCCGATGCACCGGCCACAGTAAGTGTAGTATCATTCCCCATTACCTGGGCAGCCACCATGGTGAGTGCTTCTGCCTGAGTGGGATTCACCTTTCCGGGCATGATGGATGAACCGGGTTCATTGGAAGGAAGAGAGATTTCACCAATACCAGAGCGAGGACCGCTGGCAAGCCACCTAAGATCGTTGGCGATCTTGTTCAGAGAGGCAGCCATTGTTTTCAGAGCGCCGGACATCTCTACGGCCGCATCGTGGGCCCCCATGGCTTCGAACTTGTTTGGCGCTGTCCTGAATGGAAGACCAGTCTTTTCGGCAATCCTCTCCGCCACTTGTTCGGCATACCCCTCAGGGGCATTCAGACCCGTCCCCACAGCCGTGCCACCCCACGCCAGCTCGTAAAGATGCGGCAGGCCGTTCATCACAGCAACCATGGCATGGTCCAGCTGGGATGCGTAGCCGGAAAACTCCTGCCCCAGTGTCAAGGGCGTGGCGTCCTGAAGGTGGGTCCGTCCCAGCTTAACAATTTTCGAGAATTCGTCCGCCTTTGCCGCCAGAGCGTCCCTGAGCCCTTTCACTCTGGGCAAAAGATGTTCATTGATCTGCACGGCAGTGGCTATATTGATTGCTGACGGGAATGTGTCATTTGTTGACTGTGATTTGTTGACATGATCATTGGGATGAATAGGCGTCTTGGAACCCATCTCGCCACCGGACAATTCAATGGCGCGGTTGGAAATGACCTCGTTGAAGTTCATGTTCGTCTGCGTGCCGCTTCCCGTCTGCCAGACAACCAGGGGGAAATGATCGTCCAGTTTACCATCAATCACTTCCTGAGCAGCCTCACCGATGGTTTTTGCCAGATCTTTATCCAACACACCGATTTCAACATTCACTTCGGCAGCAACCTGCTTTACCAGGCCGTACGCCCTGATAAACTCTCTGGGGAACTTCTCGCCGCCGATCTTAAAGTTTTGAAGTGACCGCTGGGTCTGTGCGCCCCAGTACCGATCGGAGGGGACTTCAATCTCACCCATAGTATCCTTCTCAGTTCGAAAAGACATGATCTAATCCTTTCTTTGGTTGGGTGTTAAGAGAATGTAAAGATGGAAAAGTGACGAGCTCTCGTTCAGGTGGTCTACGCGACCTCCCATGTGTCCGTCCCTGCTAAAAGTTTCTGAAGATCACCTTCGCCAAGTTTTTTCTTAGCCTCTTCAATCTGCTCAATCATCAGTTCTTCATATCTAGGCTGATCTTCAGAATAGATGACACCCAGTGGCGTCGGCAGACTGTCATCTTCAGTAAAGTTGGCCAATAGCCCAGCCAGGTTTCTGCTATTCTCATCATGAACCAGAAGATCGTCAGCAGAAATACCGGTCCCGATTTTCACCATTTCAGGATTAAAATCGTTGAGCCGTATTCCTTTGTCTTTTTCTTTGCCAAATATCATGGGCTCTCCGTGCTTCAGTTCGAGAACATTGTCATCCTTAACCTCTCTATCCGTGACATGCGCGAAGGCACCATCATTGAAAATGTGGCAATTCTGGTACACTTCAAGAAATGATGTCCCCTTGTGCTCGTGAACTCTTTTCAACATTTCTTGAAGATGTTGCGTATGTGAATCTATAGTCCGTGCTACAAATGTTGATTGAGCACCGAGAGCAACCGACGGCGGATTAAAAGGCCGGTCAAGAGAACCGAAGGGAGATGATTTTGTTTTTTTGCCAATCTCTGACGTGGGTGAATACTGTCCTTTTGTGAGACCATAGATTTGATTGTTAAACATGACAATATTTATGTCAACATTCCTTCTCAAAACATGGATCAGATGATTCCCACCAATAGAGAGTGCATCGCCGTCTCCTGTAATGACCCAGACTGAGAGATCCGGATTGGCAATTTTAATACCGGTGGCGATAGCCGGCGCTCTGCCATGGATGGTGTGAAAACCGAACGCATTCATATAATAAGGGAAGCGGCTTGAACAGCCGATGCCGGCCACGAACACGAACTTTTCCTTTGGCACACCCAGGTCAGGCATGGTCTTCTGGGTTTGGGCCAGGATGGAATAGTCACCGCAACCGGGGCACCACCTAACATCCTGGTCTGAAACAAAATCTTTTTTGGTAAGAGGGGTCGCTGCAGATGTATCAGTCATTTTTCATCCTTACAAGATTTCTTCCACTTTTTCGATGATCTGAGATTTGCGGTACGGCTCGCCGCTAACAATATTGAGCCCTTCGGCATCAATAAGAAATTCCGACCGGATCAGTTTAATAAGCTGACCCGAGTTCACTTCAGGGATCAATACTTTCTGGAATTTCAACAGGATTTCACCCAGGTCGGCGGGCAAAGGGTTCAGCCATTTCAGGTGAGCCTGAGAGACGGACTTACCATCATCCCTAAGCGACATAACAGCTGTACGGATGGCGCCGAAAGTGCTACCCCATCCCAGGACTAAGAGATTCCCAGTGGAATCGCCGTAGATTTCCGTAGGGGGAATCTCCCGGGTTATGCCGGCAACTTTCTGGGCCCGGAGTTTCACCATGAGGTCGTGGTTGTCCGGATCATAACTCACATTACCGGTTATGTGCTCTCTCTCCAGACCGCCTATGCGGTGTTCGAGGCCCACTGTGCCCGGTACGGCCCACTGACGAGCCAGAGACTTTTCATCTCGTTCATACGGCTGGTACTGGCCGATCCCCGCTTCTGCAAAACTGACTTCAATCTTTGGTAGAGCAGAGAGCTGTGGGATTATCCACGGCTCTGATCCGTTAGCAAGAAATGCATCGGATAACACGAAAACAGGTGTCATATACTTAAGTGCAATACGGCATGCTTCGTAAGCTATAAAGAAACAGTCACCAGGGGTGGCAGGAGTCAATATGGGGACTGGGGATTCGCCGTTCCTCCCATACATAGAAAGGAAAAAGTCAGCCTGTTCAGTTTTTGTAGGCATCCCGGTACTGGGTCCGGCTCTCTGAATGTTCAGGATTACCAATGGCAACTCAGATATGACAGCCAGTCCGATGGCTTCTCCCTTCAAGCATATCCCGGGTCCGGAGGATGCGGTTACAGAAAGATTCCCAGTAAACGAAGCCCCAATTGCTGCACCGACGCCTGCAATTTCATCCTCTGCTTGGAATGTCTTTACGCCATAATTTCTGTAATGGGATAGCTGGTGCAAAATGTCACTGGCAGGCGTGATGGGATAACCACCGAAAAAGAGCGGAAGATCAGATGACTGAGCCGCCGCCAGAAGTCCCAACCCGGTGGCGTAGTTACCTACAATGTTTCGATAAGTGCCGGATTCAAACGGCGCCGGGCCAACCTCATATTGGGTGGCAAAAGACTCAGTAATGTCGCCGAAATTGTAACCAGTTTTCAGTGCTCTTGTGTTCACTTCAATCAATTCCGGGCGTTTCTTGAATTTCTTCTTCAGCCACTCCATAGTCGGTTCTATGGGACGACCGTACATCCAGTAAAGGAGCCCCAGTCCGAAAAAGTTTTTGGCCCGCTCAATAGTCTTGCTGGTTATATCCATATCTTCTGTGGCGTTTGCCAAAAGACGGCTGATCTCGATATCGTATAGCATGTAATCCATCAGTGAATCATCTTCCAACGGGTTAGATTCCCAGCCTGCCATCTTGAGATTCTTGGCTGTGAATTTGGATTTGTTGGCAATGAGAATGCCGCCCGTTTTCAAATCCTTGATGTGCATTTTCAGGGCAGCAGGATTCATGGCCACCAGCACATCAAGGTGATCTCCGGGAGTAAAAATATCTTTACTACTGAATTGGAGCTGAAAGGCACTTATTCCGGCCAAAGACCCCGCGGGAGCTCGAATCTCGGCTGGGAAATCAGGAAAGGTTCCCAGATCATTCCCCGCAAGAGCAGCTGTATTAGTAAAACGGTCACCCATGAGCTGCATCCCGTCTCCGGAATCACCGGCGAAACGAATGACAACACTTTCAATTTTTTCTACATTTTTTTTTGCCATGTTGAGCCGGTACTTTTAATCGGCGTATCTATTTTGGGGTGTCCTTAATCAGAACTGTTACTTAGCTCATTATTCATCAAAATTTAGCATGTCAGAAATGGTATCACAATGGCAAAGGGGTTATTATTCAGTTAATGAGGTCATCTTGCATCTTGCAACAGTGAATCTTAAACTCGAGTGATTATGTCCAACTTTGACACCACCGGCCAGCTCACACTCTTCCCGGAATTGATCGACAGCCCCGAACTCCCCTCAATCAGTACACTTCCGGAGTTCGACCAAGCGCTCCACAATCTGATCAAGATGAGCGACCTAGGTGCCTTCATTTCAGTAACAGTTCACGGGCTGGATAAATCTTTTTCCGTCCATGCCCGGGAGCTGGAAATACCTGAAGATTTTCTTAAGGATGAGCGCGGTGATGCGGCATCGCAGCAGATCCATCTTTTCCCGGAGCCTATCCGCCACCAGGTGAGGCGGCTTTCCTATGATGTGAAAGGATTCTTTAATAAAGAAAACTCTTTCCGAACACCTTTCGGTTATTTCCTGTTCCGGCCCTATTTCAGGATCTGGTCAAAGTTTGTCAGGGAACAGGAACAGCGATTGGCCGGCTTTCTTACAGACGCTCTGTCCGGAAGGACCTATGGCCAACACTTCCTGAAAGCGTTTGAGATAGGTTACCGATTCCTGGAATCGATCAAAGACGATACAGCTCCCTGGGAATTTTCGGACAAACTGTTGCTGGCTGACCTTCAAGAATTTCGGAAAAAGATTGAGTCAGAAAACTTGACTTTGCATTCCCTAAACAAGACCACCGCTGATTTTCCCACGCTGGCAATCGCACTTAAAACAGCCCACATCCCCCCTGACCTTGCGTCATTTTTGAAACAGGTAAATATTCAATTCGATTTCAAATCGATCCATCTCGATTATCTGAGAGATGTTGAGATTTTCACCGTTAATGATGTAATAAACTTGAGCAAATCCATTTGGAGTGAAACTTAGAATGAAGTATCTGAAACTGGGTACAATGACCATTGTACTATCTATTATTTTGCAAGTATTATCCGCGAATGATAAACCCCGTGCCAGAGATCTCGGCGTCCCTTTTGATGGCAAACCGGGAAAGATGAACGCCATTACAGATGTAGAGGGCGTAAAGGTAGGTCATTCAACAATCATCAAAGGCAACGGCAAGCTGAAAGTAGGGAAAGGTCCTGTCCGGACTGGTGTTACAGCTGTTTTGCCAAGGGGTGATAAAAGTTATTCAGACCCTGTTTTTGCCGGATGGTATTCCCTGAACGGTAATGGCGAAATGACAGGGACAACCTGGGTTGAAGAGTCGGGTTTTTTGGAAGGCCCAGTCATGATCACAAACACACACAGTGTAGGTATTGTAAGAGATGCTGTTATTTCATGGCGAGTCAATAAGGGCGGTGCAGATGCCAGCGGCTACTGGTGGTCCCTCCCTGTTGTGGCAGAGACATATGACGGTTTCCTGAATGATATCAACGGTTTTCATGTAAAGGAAGAACACGCGCACCAGGCCCTCAGCCGGGCTTCCACCGGATCGGTGGAAGAAGGGGGTGTGGGCGGCGGTACCGGCATGATCTGTCACTCTTTCAAAGGAGGAATCGGCACCTCATCACGCATCATTGAGGTAGCTGGAGAAACCTATACCCTTGGCGCACTTGTTCAGGCAAATTACGGCGCCCGTGAAGACCTGATGGTATCGGGCGTACCTGTGGGAAAAGAGATCACAGACCTTCAGCGGGTGAGAAACCGGGACTCGCAGGACGGCGATGGATCCATCATTGTTATTGTTGCAACGGATGCGCCCCTTGTTGCCCATCAGTGCAAGCGGTTGGCTCGCCGTATTCCCCTCGGCATCGCCCGGGTCGGGACCGTGGCACACAACGGCTCCGGCGATATTTTCATTACTTTCTCTACAGCTAATCCCGGAGCGGCCAATGCCGAAGGCACTGTGTCGGTTAACATGGTGCCGAATGGGAAAATGAATCCTCTTTTTAAGGCCACCGTCCAGGCCACGGAAGAAGCTATTATCAATGCTTTGGTGGCTGCTGAGGATATGGTAGGCGTAAACGGCAACACGGTTTATGCACTGCCTCACGACCGCCTACGAGCCATCCTGAAAAAGTACAACAGGCTTTCGGAATAGATGAGAAAGTTCAGGAACCTGAAAATTCCTCACAGGTTCTTAAGAACATGAAGCGTCTTCCAAAACATCTTTTTTTTGTTCTGCCTCTTTTCATCCTGACTTCCGGTTGTGAGAACAAACCCCCTCCGTCGCTCTCCATGGCCAGTGTCCGATGGGTCACCTATAAGAATGAACGTGTGGGGTATACACTTCAATACCCCGTTGCATACACCTTAGAGAACAGCGAGACAAGCAGAGATATTCTTTTTAGACACAACGGCTTCCCTGCCATGGCCATAAACTACACCACAAAGGGAGAGGCCGACGAACGGGGCCTCTGGGCGGACCATGAAGCTGCTGGAAAAATCAAATTGGCAGGCCAAACCGGGAAGCAATATATCTACAACCATTACGATGGTCCTTTTTATATGCGGACAGTCTCCTACGTTATTGAACTTGACAGCAATTTTCTGGCACTGGAATTCAGAACACAGAATGAGAAAGTTGACTCCCTGCAGCAGAATATTCTCGATTCATTTACCCTTTCAAGATGAGTAGCCGAAAAGAAATACGGGACGGCTTGCTGGCAAGAAAGATCAGCGCCATTGTGAGGACCGATGATCAGTCCGTGGCTGAGCGGGCCATGGCGGCTGCAGTGGAAGGGGGCTTCAGGGTCATTGAGTTCACCCTCAACACACCGGGGGCCTTGGAACTCATCACTCAATTCCGGGCCGTAGATAACACCCTGCTGGTAGGCGCCGGAACGGTCATGACACCCCAAATGGCCAAGGAAGCAGTGGACGCCGGGGCCCAGTTTGTGGTCTCTCCCATCTTTGACACGGAGGTAATCAACAAAGCCGAGGAACTGGATGTGGTCTCCATCCCCGGTACACGGACACCTACCGAAATGCAAAATGCCCATGAAGCTGGCGCTGACTTTGTGAAACTTTTCCCCGCACCCACAAATGTGGCGGAATATATAAGATATATTCTTGGGCCCCAGCCCCACCTGAAAATTTTCCCTACCTCTGGTGTAAACCTTGACAATATGCTAGAAGTGCTGGAGGCAGGCGCCGCCGGTGCCGGTTTTGTGAGACCCCTCTTTGACCCACAACTGATGCAGGATCGGGATTTTGATGCTATCCGTAAAAGGGCATCACAGATTTGTGACCGGCTTGTTCAGTTATGATTTCCGATAAGACAACGTATAACCCACTTGTTTTGTGCACTTTAAAGAATTAAGTGCATTAAAGTAAGTAGTTGATTGACAGAAAATGAGTTTATATAAAGTGTTTAAACAAGTACGACTCGGGCAGGCCCGCTGATTCGAAAACATCTACCTCCCTTCAAAGCGTTTTAATGAGAAACTTTCTGATGACCAAGCATATGTCAACTCAGCTGTTAAACAAGTTGACTCCCTTCGCAATTATTGTACTTTAAATAAAGATACGCGCATCCTGGACTTTGGGTGCGGCCAGGGACGTTTTGCTAATGGGCTTATCCTGAAATTTCCTGATTTCGGAAATTATTGTGGCATTGATACAAATGTTAAAGCTATCAAATGGTGCAACCGCTGAATAAACCGGTTTCATCCAAACTTTACTTTTCTTCATGTTGCTGCTCACAATGCACGTTATAATCCGTCATCAAAGTCCCGACAAGCTTTATTCTTAAAAGCTGACAGTTTTGATGTTTCATTCCTCAACTCAGTATTCTCACACATGCTATCTGATGACGTTGAGTTCTATCTTGAGCAATTGCATAAAGCACTTGGTAAAAAAGGGGTTATGTACGTTACAGCGTTCATTGAAGAGGATGTTCCTCAGATTGAAGAGAATCCTGAGGGATACCTTGACAGACATTCAGTTGGTCCGCTGCACAGGGTTCGCTATGAAAGAGCATTCTTTTTTGACCTATTCGAAAAAACCCGATTTAATATCCTTGATTTCCAACACCAAAAATTTGAACGAACAAAACAAAGCCTCCTTGAGTCAGGAAAAAACAGCTAAGCTACTATACGTGTAATTATCCAAAATGCTGTTGAGTTTTGTTGCTAGCCAATAACATTTTCCTCTCCTCTCTCTGCCATCACCCGGCTAAATTCCTCACCTATGACAGAGACAATGACCAAACGACTTACCCAGTTTTCACACGGCGCAGGCTGAGCCTGTAAGCTCAGTCCAAAAGACCTGGCTCAGGTTCTGAGCCAGCTGCCTCCTGTTGAAGACAAAAATGTCGTGGTCGACTTTTCCGGGTCTGACGACGCGGCAGTGGTGCGCATTGATGGAGATAGAGCCTTAGTCCAAACCCTGGATTTCTTCACCCCCATCGTCGATGACCCCTTTTCTTTTGGTCAGATTGCCGCCGCCAATTCCCTCTCCGATATCTACGCCATGGGCGCCACACCGCTTTTTGCTCTGAACATTGTCGCTTTTCCAATAGATGACCTTCCCATGGAAGTGTTGGGGGAAATTCTTAAAGGGGGCGCATCCAAAGCAAAAGAGGCGGGCATCTCCATTCTCGGAGGCCACAGCATTGATGACAAAGAACCGAAGTACGGGCTTGTGGTGACAGGAGAAGCTTCTGCTAACAAAATTGTCAGGAACAACAGCGCCAAGCCCGGTGATGCAATTGTCCTGACGAAACCGTTAGGGACGGGCATTATCACTACAGCTATCAAACACGGTGAAGCTGCGGAGAGTTTGATACAGGAAGCCACAGCTCTCATGACCACTCTCAACTCCTTGGCTGCTGAACTGATGCTCAAATACGGGGCCTCTGCCGCCACCGATGTGACAGGATTTGGTCTCCTCGGTCACCTTCTGGAGATCTGTGAAGTCAGTGATGTGTCGGCTAAAGTCAAATTTGACCAGCTTCCGTTCATAGACGGCACGGCGGCTCTTGCCGAAAAAGGTGTGGTCCCCAAGGGGACGGAGAGAAACCTCGACCATGCGTCTCAACAAGTTGAGTTTAGAGAAAGTTTGCAGGAACATGAGCAACTCATGGCCGCCGACGCACAAACGTCTGGCGGACTGCTTATTGCCATGCCTGAAGAGAACGCCTCATCTTTCATCTCAGAATTCAATTCCAAATCACCCTACGCCGCCTGCAAGATCGGCATCTTCTGTCCCTCCGGCGGGGAAAAACGTATCTCTCTCCTATAAAAGGATCGATTCTCCCTTAAAAAAGACCTTTACTACTTGAATACCGGAATAAATAAGACTATTTTAGTCGGATTTTTCTTGACTGGAGAGAGGAATAGCCAGTAATTTCACTCCAGCAAAAAGGTAAAGTGATGACAAAAAACGGATCAGTTGAGAAAGTATTGAGCGAAGAGATGCAGACTATCGAGAGCCGGCTCTCGCAAGAGTATGAGTACGGCTTCGTCACTGATATCGATCAGGAAACTATTCCCCCCGGTCTCGATGAAGAGACAGTTAAAACAATCTCACTGAAGAAAAATGAACCGGACTGGCTGCTTAAGTGGCGGCTGAAAGCGTATAGGCAGTGGCTCAAGATGGAAGAGCCGGACTGGTCCATGGTTAAGTATAATGAAATTGATTACCAGGCCATCAGCTACTACGCGGCGCCAAAATCACAAGAAGACGGCCCGAAAAGCCTGGACGAGGTGGACCCGGAGCTGCTGGAAACCTACAAAAAGTTGGGCATTCCTCTTGAAGAACAGAAGATGCTTACCGGTGTAGCTGTAGATGCGGTCTTTGATTCGGTCTCCGTAGCAACCACTTTCAAGAAGGAACTGGAAAAAGCGGGGGTGATTTTCTGCCCATTCTCCGAAGCGGTCCATGAACATCCTAACTTGGTCAAAAAGTATCTCGGCTCGGTGGTGCCCTATACCGATAATTTCTTCGCCACACTCAACTCAGCTGTTTTCAGCGACGGCAGTTTTGTCTACGTCCCTAAGGGCGTTAGGTGTCCCATGGAGCTATCCACTTACTTCCGTATCAACGCAGCCAACACAGGCCAGTTCGAACGGACCCTTATCATCGCCGATGAGGGCAGCTATGTGAGTTACCTTGAGGGGTGCACCGCACCCATGCGCGATGAGAACCAGCTTCACGCAGCCGTGGTGGAACTGATCGCCCACAAGGATGCTACAATTAAATACGCCACCGTTCAGAACTGGTATCCCGGTGATCCAAAAACGGGCAAAGGCGGCATCTACAACTTCGTCACCAAACGGGGCATCTGCCGTGAGGACAACTCCAAGATCTCTTGGACGCAGGTGGAGACTGGTTCGGCCATCACCTGGAAATATCCCAGCGTGATTCTCAAAGGGGATAAAACGGTCGGCGAATTCTACTCGGTGGCCCTCACCAACAACTTTCAGCAGGCCGACACCGGAACAAAGATGACCCACATTGGGAAGAATACTAAGAGTACAATTATCACCAAAGGTATCTCCGCCGGGAAGGGGCAGAATACCTACCGCGGCGCCGTGAAGATCATGAAGGGTGCCGATAACGCCCGGAACTACTCCCAGTGTGACTCACTTCTTATCGGCGACAAGTGCGGTGCCCACACATTTCCTTATATTGATGTACGGAATCCTTCAGCACAGATGGAGCACGAAGCATCCACTTCCGCTATCGGAGAAGATCAGATCTACTACTGCAACCAGCGTGGCATCTCCACAGAAAATGCTGTCTCTATGATCGTAAATGGTTTTTGCAAGGAAGTGTTCAGAGAGCTCCCCATGGAGTTTGCGGTGGAAGCACAGAAGCTGTTGGAAGTGAGTTTGGAGGGCAGCGTCGGCTAACCATCGATCATCCCGTTCCCCTGATGAAAATGATTTAACTGAAAGAAAATTTTGGAGAATATTTTATGCTCGAGATAAAGAACCTCCACGTCGCTGTAGAGGATAAACCTATCTTGAAAGGTATCGACCTGGTAGTAAACACCGGCGAACTCCACGCCATCATGGGACCTAACGGCTCCGGAAAGAGCACGCTGGCCCACGTTATCGCCGGTCAAAAAATCTATGAAGTTTTAGATGGTGAAATTCTCTACAACGGAAATAATCTGCTAGAGATGGATGTTGAAGAAAGGGCCCTGGAAGGTGTTTTCATGTCATACCAGTATCCCGCAGTGATCCCTGGCGTCAATCTCGCTTATTTCATGAAGGCGGCGGTAAATGCTATCCGGAAGCACCGGGGTGAACCTGAGATGGATGCTGTCGATTTCCTGAGCTTTATTAAGGAGAAACTGGCACAGGTGAAGATGGATGAAAGCTATCTGAAGCGTGCTGTGAATGACGGTTTTTCCGGCGGTGAAAAAAAGCGGAACGAAATCCTTCAGATGCTCGTCCTGGACCCCACCCTAGCTGTTCTAGACGAGACCGATTCGGGACTGGACATTGATGCTATAAGGATAGTGGCTGACGGCGTAAACAAGTTCCGGCGCGAGGACCGGGCTGTAGTTGTTATCACTCACTACCAAAGAATTTTGCAATACATGGATCCGGACAAGATTCACGTTCTCATGGACGGCCGTATTATCCGCTCCGGTGGTAAGAACCTGGCTCACGAACTGGAAGAAAAAGGTTACGGCTGGCTGGAAGAAACCGTGGTCGCCTAAAACATGAAACACCTGGAAAAACAGTTTTCAACCCTTTCCCCCGCTGATCATGAACCTCACTCTCTTCAGGAACTGAGAAAAGGAGCATTTAACCATTTTAAAGAAATCGGTTTTCCGAGGCAGAGCTGGGAAGTTTATCGCTTCACCAATACTACGATGGTGGAGAAAAACGCTTTTCGCCTCTCCACAGAGGCTGACTTACCTGAACGCGGTGATGAGGGGAAAGACAGTCTTTCTCTCCCTACACTTCTATTTGTGAATGGCCACTACCAGCCTGACCTCTCAACCATCCCGCCGGGCCTCACCCTCAATACACTACTGGACAGTTACAATAAGGATGCCAAACTTGTGACCAACGGCTACGATGCAGGCGCGAACCCCTTTGCTATACTGAATACTGCCATGATGAACAGTGGTCTTCATATTCACTTTTCTGAAGAATTTGACAGTTCCTCCGCCGTGAGATTGCTCTATATCACCACAAAACTTTCAGAGCCCATTATGAATCACCCAAGACTCGTAGTGGATGTGGCGGAAAACACTCAGGCCACCTTCATTGAAGAATACCGCGGGAATGGTACCGTCTCATATTGGAACAACGCCCTAACCATTATGAGGACCGGTAACAACAGTCATCTGCATCATCTTCGCATCCAAAACGAAGCCCCTTCAGCCTCCCACCTTTCCGCTACCTTCTATCAGGTGCCGGCGGACAGTAATATTCACGGCTCTTATATATCCTTGGGCTCCTCCCTCCACAGGCATGATGTAAACGTTGTTCTTTCCGGGAAAGGGGCCGATGTTACCCTCAATGGTCTTTGCCTTTCCAAAGAGTCCCAGCATGTGGATCACAACATTATTATGGATCATACCTCAGAACATGTCACCAGCCGCATGCTCTTTAAATACATTCTTGCCGACAAATCTACGGGTGTTTTTAACGGCCGCGCCGTAGTTCGCCAAGATGCTCAGAAGATTGACGCTAACCAGACCAATAACAATTTGCTGTTGAGCGACAATGCTCTCATGAATTCCAACCCTCAGCTGGAAATTTATGCCGATGATGTGAGGTGTACCCATGGTTCTACCACGGGCCAGATCAGCGAAGACGCCCTCTTTTATCTCAGGTCCCGCGGGCTTGACGTTCTTTCCGCCAAGGCACTGCTCATTAACGGCTTTGCCAATGAAGTGGTAGATGATATAAATAATGAAGAAGCTCAAGAGTACGCCCGGGGTCTCCTTGAATCATGGCTCAATGGAGTTACCGGTGGATGACCTACGTGAACTTTACCAGGAAGTGATCCTTGATCACAACCAGAACCCCCAGAACTTTGGCCAGTTGGAGTCTCCCACACACTCCGGTGACGGTTACAACCCCCTTTGCGGGGATAAACTTAAGTTGCACCTGGAAGTGGAAGGAGACAGAGTGAAAGATATCCGCTTTGACGGTTCAGGGTGCGCCATATCAAAAGCCTCCTCCTCAATTATGACCACTGTAGTTAAAGGCAAATCAACCACTGAAATTGAATCTCTGTTTGACTCTTTCCACCAGCTAGTCACCACCGGGGAAACGGGCTCAGAAGACTTGGGAAAGCTAACCGTCATGGCTGGTGTTCATAAATATCCTGCCCGAGTAAAATGCGCAACACTGGCTTGGCACACTTTAAACAACTGTCTTACCGGGGCAGATAAGGTCGCGAAAACAGAATGAACACATTCAGTGATGAACTCATTACCCTCACCCGGGACTGTGATGCCACCCTTATTCCTTTTGGTGATGCTTTTACCCTGAAAAAAGGGGATAAGGTCCGTATCACCCAGGCCCTGGGCGGTAGTTATACGGTAACGGCCCGAGGCTCCCTTTTCAGGATTGAGGGAAAAGATGCCGACACCATAGGCAAAAAGGTGACAGAAAATGCGTCGGAAGAGAAAAAAATAACAGGGACCGCCAGCGAAGGAGCAATCTGGGAAGTACTCAAAACCTGTTACGACCCGGAAATTCCCATAAATATGGTAGACCTGGGTCTCATCTACTCCTGTAAACTCACAGATGCTGTAGAAGGCGGCACCAATGTGGAGATTAAAATGACCCTGACGGCACCGGGCTGCGGTATGGGACCCATGATGGTGGATGAGATGAAAGCAAAAGTCCTTGGTGTCACTGGCGTAAGAGATGTGAATATAGAACTTGTCTGGGAGCCACCCTGGACGAAGGATATGATCTCAGAAGCTGCCCGGCTGGAACTGGGAATGTACTAATATGATAGCTGAGACTGCTACAGTAGAACCGTCAGCAGTACAATCCCTGCCGCTGGATGTAGCCAAGATCAGGAGTGACTTTCCTATTTTTCATAACAGGTTGGCCTATGAACCTTTCTACTATCTCGACAGTGCTGCCACTTCCCAGACACCGAGACAAGTTGTAGAGGCAGTAGCAGAGTACTACTCAGATTACAACGCCAACGTTCACAGAGCCATTTATGCTATTGGTGAAAAGGCCACGGAAGCGTACGAATCGGCAAGAGAACGAGTGTCTCGCTTTATAGGGGCTGAAGAGTCCCGGTCGGTAGTCTTCACACGGGGTACCACGGAAGCTATCAACCTAGTAGCCTATGCTTGGGCAAGACACAATCTTGGGGAAGGTGACGAAATTCTAATAACGGAGATGGAACACCACAGCAACCTCGTGCCGTGGCAACTGGCTGCCCGTGAAACTGGCGCTACCTTGAAATATATCCCTTTTGGATCGGATGGAACACTGGAGAATATTGAATCTTATTTCACTGAAAGAACCAAAATTGTATCGGTCATCCATCAGTCCAACGTCTTTGGCACCGTAAACCCTGTGGAAAGGATAATCTCGCTGGCAAAAAGTGTAGGCGCTTTAATACTTATCGACGCGGCACAGAGTGTGCCCCACTTCTCTGTGGACGTATCTTCACTCGACTGTGATTTTCTCGCATTCTCAGGTCATAAAATGCTGGGACCTACCGGTGTGGGTGTTCTTTATGGAAAATCAGATGTGCTTGAACAGATGGAGCCGTTTCTTAGCGGAGGTGAAATGATTCAGACAGTAACTCTGGAAGAATCTACATGGAACGATGTGCCATGGAAATTCGAGGCAGGGACACCCAACATCGCCCAAGCTATTGGACTAGGTGCTGCGGTGGATGTTCTTTCAGAAATCGGCATGGATACAATTCATGAGCATGAAAAGATTATTACAGATTATGCACTGAAGAAACTTAACGAGATTGAGGAAGTAACCATCTACGGCTCCCCTCCTGAACGGGGCGGGGTTATTACTTTCAACTTAGAAGGCGTTCACCCTCACGACCTTGCTCAAATACTCGACAGGGATGGTGTAGCCATCCGGGCGGGCCATCACTGTGCCCAGCCCGTTATGGAAAAATTGGGCATAGCGGCAACTGCAAGAGCCAGTTTTTACCTCTATAATGATTTTGAAGATGTGGATCGTCTGTTAGCATCATTAGAAAAAGCCATAGACTTTTTGAGGTAAGAGCATCTTGACTGGTATATATCAACAATGTAATTTGAAGTACCTTTTTCATCATTCATGCTGAAACTGACAAGAAAAACCGAGTACGCCCTCATCGCTTTGCGACATCTTCATTTGGTGGATGAAAACGAAGTTGTCAGCGCTAAGGATATTGCTGCGCAGTATCATATTCCTCAACCGTTGCTTGCAAAAGTGCTCCAGGAATTGTCCCGGCACGATTTCGTGAAACCGGTTCAGGGCCCTAAAGGCGGTTACAGTCTGAAGACCAAGAGAGACAACATTACGATGACACAATTTTTTGAGCTGATGGAAGGTCCGCTAGGTATTATGGACTGCTATTTTGATTCAAACTGTGAGTTGCTCGATAATTGTAACATCCGTTCACCCATACAGCGGCTCAATGAAAATATGAGAAACATGTTTGATGAGATGACCCTAAATGATGTAACTTGCTGAAATGGTTGCTGAAGACAAAGTCATCGATATTTTAAAGCAGTGCTATGATCCGGAGATTCCTATTGATCTCTGGAATCTCGGCCTCATCTACAATATCAATATTCAGGAAGCTTTTGAAAAAGATAAGTCAGACATAAATATCACCATGTCTCTCACCACACCGGGCTGTGGAATGGGGCAATCCATGGCGGATGATATTCGACAAAAACTTGAAAACCTTGATGAAGTAAATCAAGCGTTTGTTGAAATCACTTTTGATCCGCCCTGGTCGCCTGAGAAAATGACGGATGAAGGTAAATCAAAACTCGGCTTTGATCCAAAACCGCGAGAAGAAGAAAAACAAAAAGATTGGGAATAATATGAGTGAAATTCAGGAAGAGATTCTGGAAGGGATAACCATCACGGAAAATGCTGCGGAGCGTCTCCTTCAAGTCCGTACTGATGAAGACGGTGATTATCTTCGTGCCTCCGTCTCCGGCGGCGGCTGCTCTGGTATGAATTATGATCTCGCTTGGGACAAGGAGTTGGGAGAATTTGATAAGATTTATGAAAATCACGGCATTAAGGTTGCTGTTGATTTGAAGTCCTTGCTTTATCTCAAGGGCATGACAATCGACTTCTCCTCCGATCTTCTCTCCGGCGGTTTTCAGTTTGTCAATCCCAACGCCTCCCGAACCTGCGGCTGCGGGACCTCCTTCTCTGTGTAGTGGAAACAATTCACCTGGATGATTTCCTACATGAAGGAGTCATCAAGGAGAAAGTTTTCAGGGAGAAGATTGCCCAAATCGACTGGACTCAATATCAAGGTAAACGGGTACTCCTCCGGGGTTGTGCCAATGTCCCTGTCCCAACTTGGGCTTTCCTGATCATCACCGCACATCTAGCTGAATATGTGGATCGAATCTATTTTGGGGAGTTGCGCTCTGCTGTAAAAATTTTTGTAAAAGGCTCTACCCCTTTATGAGCAAGGAACGGGTCAGCTGGGAACAGTACTTCATGAATATTGCCAAAGAGGTAGCAACGCGTTCTACTTGTAACCGCAAACATATTGGTGCTGTTATCGTACGGGACAAAGCAATCCTTGCAACCGGATACAACGGCAGCATCCGGGGGTTAGCCCACTGCGATGATGCTGACCATGAGATGGAGAATGACCACTGTGTCCGAACGATTCACGCTGAAGCCAACGCTATTGTTCAGTCAGCCCGGAACGGCGTCCGGATTGAAAATGGTGAGATCTATGTTACTGCATCACCCTGTTACGACTGCTTCAAGATGATCGCCAATGCCGGCATTACAGCTATCTATTATGCGGAATTCTATCGGGACGATAGAATTAAAGCGCACGCTGCCGAACTGGGCATCGATCTAATCCACCTGAAATAGAAAAAAGAAAGGCGAACTGCCGGCTCTATGCCTGGAACCAGTAGTTTAACTTAATAAAGAGTGTATTGGACTTGGAAGGTGACCAGCTGTCCGAGCTGGCAGAAAAGTAATTCCGGTCGTTGAGATTATAAACCACATAAAGAATACTGCCAGGCAGATATTCCCACCTCATGACAAAAGTACCAATGGTGTTATCCATGATAATGTTATTGTTGTCAGTATAATTGAAGGGTACGTAATGGCGGGTCATGGGGGCGGCAAGTTCAACAAAATCGGAATAATCAACTTTTGCCCTGAATGGCTGCAGGTATGTTTGAAAAGAGAGATCCGGTGAAAATGCATAACTCAGGCGAACTGTAATTTCATCCGTTATCTGTCTGGCCTGCCCATAGACCCGGTGATCTCCCAGTTCATCAGATACTATGCCGACCCATTGCTGAGGGGTGAGTCGAAGGTGCTGAGCAATATTGATGCTTGTACTCAAACGCTGAGAAGCTCTTATTGTGGTTGAAAGGTTGACACGGTAACCACCATAACCGTTATCTTTCCAACCGTAACCCAATCCCGGTCTGAATGAAATCCATTTCCTTGCGTCTGTGGAAAGCCAGGCTCCTCCCCGGTATCCGATAGGATTTTCTTTGATCCAAGCTCTAGAATCACGGAACAGATCATCATCGGAATAAGAGGGTAGAATCTGTCCGTGATGAATGCCGAAACTCCAGTAGTTGGTGGTGGTAACCGATCCACTAAAGTTCATTTGTTGCTTGATCATTACACCGTCATTCCGATGATTGAGATCATAACTAACGCCGAGGTTACTTTTTAAAATTGGACCCCAGGGATCCTGTTGGCGGATCCTGAAATTCATATCCCAGGTTTGAATCCCCGCACGCTTCAGATATCCCATATCATTAATATCAAAATCATCATCGTAGGCCTGGAAAGTGGCACTTGCATTCCACCACACAGGATCATCATAAGCAAAGTGTACCCTCCCCGCATTACCACTTTTATCCTTTGTAGATGAAGAAACAAGCTGACCGGAAAAAGTGAGCCTGTTGTCGGCGAATTTCATCCGCCAGTCTGCACTGCCGACTGTGGCTGAATGCCCCAATTGCCTTCGCTGATCAGTCACCATCACACCTATAGTGGAAAGATCGTTAATAACACTCTTTTTTATTCTTCCAGCAAAGTGATTTGTATAAGGTTCAATAAGAAACTCACTCAAGCCACCCGAATCAGATTCTACAGTAGCATATTCATGGTTCGTCATGGCATTGACCACAGCAAATTCCAACCCAGAACTGCTTCTACCCAGCATCTTGGCTGCGCTGACAATATTGGTGGCATCAGGACGGTCTACAATGGCACCTGATTCAGGTGAAAAGTAGCTGGGCCTCGCCCCTATACGACGAGTATGGAAAAGATCCCCTTCAAAACCCTGATGGGGATTTTGAAAAATGGACATTCCTTCAACGAAAAAGGGACGTTTTTCATCATAAAATGTTTCAAAAGCTGACAGATTAAGCACTGACGGATCTGCCTCCACCTGTCCAAAATCAGGATTAATGGTCATAAATGCTGTGGTATTTGACCCAACACCGTACTCCATATCTATACCGGCTCCGCCTGTAAATTGGTCGCCGCCGTTGGCGTGGTAACCTCCCAAAGTGTAAGGAGTCAGTTCTATCTGTTTAGGTGGCGGTATTTCACTGAGTCCCTTCAACACCCCGAAACGGGAAACATTCCCTTTCATCCCCCGCTTTTTACCGGGCCATTCCATCCGTTCTTGCTTTCTAAAAATGAAGCGCCTCATCATAAATCCCCAAGTCTGTTCCTTACTGTTGGGGAAATTAAATAGTGAGAATGGAAGGCGAAATTCTACACTCCACCCTTGCTCGTTTCTATTGACTTTGGCATCCCAGACTCCGTCCCAAGACATGTCATAGCGGCTGTCATCATAAACATAGGTATCTAGCTTTGATCCTGCGGCGTTGACAATAAAACTGTATCCTGTAAGATTGTCATTCCTAGAATCGACAGCAACACCGATCCAGTCGGAATTGTTAATCCCTGATGCCGACCCACCCCGCATACCTTCGCTATGGGCCCAGCTGTCACGCCTGGAGAATCTCGATACGATGGCTTTGGGATCAGAGTCGTAGTTCATAAAAGCAACATAAATATTGTCATTATCATAAAGCAGTTTTACTTCAGTTTTTTCTGTAGGTTGAGCCAGATCTTCAGGCTCTGTCTGAAAAAAATCCAAAATGACAGGCGCTTTATCCCAAACAGAATCACTGAGGTCTCCATCGATTTTGGGAGGAGTATCTGTTCTTCTTGCAAAAACCTCCTTAAGAACAAGAGTTCCGGGATCAAAATCGGTGTCCGAGTTACTCCTTATCGCCGACAGAACAGAAAATAAGGTTATGGATATACAGAAAACCCGTCTCACCATAGCATTGAATTTAGTATTAAGTGTAACCAGTTGTTTTATAGATACCCCTAAGGCTGAAACCAGTAATTCAGCTTTAGGAACAGGGAGTTTGACCCGCTTGAGAACCATGCATCCGCTTCCCCTGAGTAGGCATTTGAATCATTCAAGTTGTATACCAGGTAGAGGGTACTTCCCAGGGAATACTCCCATCGTATGACAAAGGTTCCCACCGTATTACGCAGTTGGAAATCAGGATTAAAAGTATATTGTGGATAGGGGGAAAAGTTCAGTGTTGATTCTTCCGTTAATTCCTTGAAACCGTAATAGTCTCCTGATACCACAAAAGGCTGAACAAACACTTGGAAGGAAAGATCGGGAGAAAATGTCCAGTTTATTCTCACTTTTGTATCAACCATCTCTTGATCAAAAGGACTGTATATCCTGTGGTATCCGTTATCATCTTCCAGAACGGTGACGTATTGTTCATAGCTGATCTCTTTCCAGTACCGTGTCTCAAGGGAGATTCTCAGGAAGTTGGTTGGGTTCAGGGTCACATTGAGTGTAGGGACAATACCAAAACTTCCGTTTTCGGCTTTGCCGACTCCTACTGAAGGGTTCAAAACAATGCGATTCCTCGGATCGCTGCTCATGAAAACAAATAGCCTTGTGCGGGGGGAAATTCCCACCAACCACGCATTGGGATCCTTAAACAGGTCACCATCATCAGTGGCTGGGAAAAGAAACATACCGCCCATGCCAAACATCCAGAAACTCTTGAACATATTCATAAGATTCCACTCTATTCGACGGGACAAAACTATACCGTCCGTCCTGGCGTATTGAAAAAATCTCATTGAAAAATTGTTACTTCGGAAAGGTCCCCAGGGATCCTGTTTACGGACTCCACCACCCGCTCTTACTGCCCATACCCCATTTCGCTCAAGAAAACCGAGGTCGTTGTTCATAAATGAATCACCATAGTAGGTTGTAATGAGATCGGCACTCCACCACTTAAAGTTGTCATAAGCCAGGTAAAGACGGGAGGCAAAGTCTCTTTTGTCTTCAGATTGAGACATTGCCGCCTGGCCGCTGAAATCGAACCGGTTGTTTCCGAACCTGAGGCGCCAGTCGAATGAAGCCACAGAAATCCCTCTGGCTGATGCACGTCGGACATCCGTCACTGTTGCACCGATAATGGATGAACTGTTGATTACAGGTGCTTCAACGCGACCGATGAAATAGTTGGTTCGGGGCTCAATAAGAAAATTCTCCCGGGATACATTTCCTCCGTTATCTATTTCCAAAGTACCGTTTTCCTCATCGGTCAAACTCTCAATAAAACCATAGGAAACACCCGATGGCGTCTTCCCCAAGACTTTTACCGCACCTAAGATGGTGGTAGCATCGGGTTGACTCACAATCAAACCATTGGACGGACTGAGATAGGACGGCGCCTTGCCAATCCTGCGAGAATGGAAAAGTCTGATGGGTGCCAGCGTGAAAGAACCTTCCAACCAAGATTCAATTTCCTCTCCAAACTGCGGTGTGAAGAAAGAACCCCCTTCAACAAAAAAAGGTCGCTTTTCGGGATAGAATGTTTCGAAGGCCGTCAGGTTCAGAATTGAAGGATCTGCCTCAACCTGACCGAAATCAGGGTTTATGGCGATGGATACGGCACTGTTTGTGGCGAGGCCGTATTCCATATCTACACCCAGACTGCCTGTGTTGTCAGTGACACTTCCTAACTGCTTACCACCCAAAACGTAGGGAAGAATTTCTAGCTGTCTCGGGGGAGGAATGTTTTCCAGGCCGGTCAGAGTACCGTACCGTGAAACAAGCCCCTTGACACCACGCGGTTTTCCCGGCCACTCATGCCACTCCTGTTTGCGATAAATGGTACGGTTCAGCTCCAATCCCCATATCTGCTCTCCTTGGGAGTTGAACTGGAAAACAGAGAACGGTAGAGCAACTTCGGCTGACCAGCCTCCATCATCAACTGACACTTTAGCATCCCAAACCGCATTCCAAGAGGAGTCATAATTCTCATCATCAGGAATGAAGAGATCCATCTTCACCCCTGCGGCATTCACAATAAAAACGTAACCGGTCCTGTTATCATTCTGAGGATCCAGGGCAATGTTTATCCAATCTGAATTGTCATTCCCTGCTTCCAGCCATTCATCACGGCGGGCCAGACGCCTCATGATTCTGTCCGGTTCTGAATCGTGACACCGAAAAGCAAAATAGAGTGCATCGTCATCGTAGACGATGCGCACTTCCGTGAATTCTGTAGGCTTTGCCAGATTGTCTGGCTCAGTCTGGATGAGGTCGGTCACGGGAATAGCTTTCTCCCATACAGAATCATCAAGCCAGCCATCAATTGTGGGAGGTGAATCGACTCGAATAGCTCGGGTCGTTTTGGAGAGTAAGCTTTCCGGATCCACTTGTCCCTGAGCTGAGACAATTGAGATGAAGGCTATACAAGCAGTTGTGACTGCCGCAAATGGAATTCGATTATTCATTATAAACACGCTTTCAAAAGGCTACAAACTTACCGCTATACACCGGAGTGTGAAAACTGTGATGAAAAGCGATTCTTATCGTCGTGACAGCCCTGAAATTTTGTAAATTGGAGTAATCGTCCGTTACCAACTCGAAACGGAAACTAATCAGACATGAAAATTGCCGTCCTCGTTAAACAAGTCCCCGGTGGCGATTCCCCCCTTAGAATCAGCGATGACCAGCTTTGGGTAAAGGAAGAGCATATCAATTTCATCACCAACGAGAGCGATAGCTACGCCGTTGAGGAAGCGCTTCAACTCAAAGAAAACCTGGGCGAAGGTGAAGTGGTAGCGGTAAGCCTGGGCCCGGATCGCACCCAAAGAACCATAAGGGAGGCATTATCAAAAGGGGCAGACAGAGGAATACACATTGAAGAGTCTTACCCTTATGCATCCGATCCTTTGCAAATTGCCAGGACTTTTGCCAGTGCTCTGGAAGGAGAAAAGTTTGATTTGATTCTGACCGGATTGCAGTCCGATGACTTCGGTTTCGGCCAGGTGGGTGTTCTTCTGGGAGAGATGTTGGGGATGAGCACAGCTACTCTGGTTATCGCAACTGAACTTGCCGATGGTAAAATCAAAGTCAAGCGGGAGCTGGAGTCTGGCTGGTTCCAGTGGGTGAACCTTGATCTTCCTGCATCCATCAGTATTCAGTCAGGCATCAATACGCCGCGTTATCCATCTCTAAAGGGGATCATGGGCGCTAAGAAAAAAGAACTTAAACAGGTGACAGCTGATTCCAGTGATGAAGCAAAACAGTCTATCTCAAAGGTATATATCCCTCAAAAAGTAAAGCGAACGGAAATAATTGAAGGAACAGTTGATCAACAGGTAGAGCGTCTTGTGGATGTACTCAAGAAAGATTTAAGAATAATTTAGGTTATGAGCATACTTGTTGGTGTTGAAGAGAATAACGGTACTGTTCACCGTATGAGCTGGGAGGCTCTGGCCGGAGCTCAGGCGGTGGGACGCGATCTAGGCCTTCCTGTGTCCGTGGTACTTATGGGTGAGGATGTTTCCGGCTTAGCCAATTCTTTTCAATCAAAAGATGTTCAAGAAATTCTGACAGTTGAAAATACCCTGCTCGGTGGCTACAGTGCTGACGGATTTTCTTCCGCATTGTCCCAAGTCATTGAAGCAGAATCTCCTAAGTACGTGCTCATGGGGCACACCTACATGGTGCGAGATTTTCTCCCTCGTGTTAGCGCAAAGCTGAGGATCCCCTTTCTTGCCGATAACATTGACTATAGTGTAAATGAAGGATCTTTGGTACTGTCAAAACAGGTTTTTGCCGGAAAACTTGTGGCGGATACCATGCTCAACAGTGATGGGCCGTGTATCATCTCCTTTCAATCTGCCTCTTTTCAGGAAGAAGATGTGACAGAAGGATCCGGCGCTGCCGCAAGGGCGGTGTCCGTCTCTCTGGAGGAAAGTGCCATACACAGCACATCGGGAGACCCCTTCCAGGAGGCGGCCGGGGCTGTGGATCTCTCCAGTGCTGAAGTGATCGTATCTGTAGGTCGGGGTATTGGCAAAGAAGAAAATCTACCAATGGTGAAGGATCTGGCTCAGGCCATGGGAGCCGAAGTAGCTTCGTCTCGCCCAGTTGTGGATGCAGGATGGCTTGAACCGTACCACCAGATCGGCAGCTCAGGACAGACCGTGGCGCCGAAGCTTTATCTTGCTCTTGGCATTTCTGGAGCCATTCAGCATGTGGTAGGCATGAAAGGATCCAAAAATATTATACTCATCAACAAGGACCCGGAAGCACCCCTTTTTGAACTGGCCGACTACGGCATCATCGGAGATATCCTTGAGATTGTTCCAAAACTGACGGAAGCACTTTTAGGAGTCAAGACATGAACTATTTCTCAAAAACAGTGAGTGACTCAGTGTCATACGGTCAGGCGTTTGGCCACTCCCAGCCAAAGAGAAAGGAATGGAAAGAGTTTGGACTAGTACCAAGCTTCTGATGTAAGAGATTGAAAATGCCTGAGCGAGAGATTCTGGAAATTGATGTACTATTCGTCGGGGCCGGGCCAGCCAGCCTCAGCGGGGCCATCCATCTTAATCGCCTCCTAAAAGAAAATGGGGAGGAACCTTCAATAGCCATTATTGAAAAGGGAGCAGAAGTCGGTGCTCATTCTCTATCCGGTGCCATTGTAGATCCGAGAGCTCTTCAAGAACTGATTCCTGATTATATGGATAAGGGTGTACCGTTTGAATCTGAGGTTAAAGAAGAACACATGTATTACCTGAGCTTATCCAGAAAATTCCCTTTCCCTTTCATTCCAAAGTCAATGTCCCACCATGGATGTTATGTCGCCTCCCTGGGCAAACTCACACGCTGGCTGGGTAATATCTGCGAGGAGCAAGGCATAGATATATTCTGTGGTTTTTCGGGATCCGAGCTCTTATATGAGGATGATAGAGTCGTAGGGGTCCGATTGGGAGATCGCGGGATAGACAAGAATGGTCAACCAAAACCGAATTACGAGGCGGGCGGAGATATCCGCGCAAAAGTCACTGTTCTAGGGGAAGGGACACACGGGAATCTCACGAAGGAACTCATAACCAAATGCCACCTAAGATCGGGTAAGAATCCCCAGGTCTGGGCGTTGGGAGTAAAAGAGTTGTGGCAAATGCCCCCGGATACAGTCCCGGCAGGTTATGTAGCTCATACCATGGGATTCCCCTTGGGACACGACATTTTTGGTGGCGGTTTCATCTATGGCATGAAAAATGATATTTGGAATGTGGGAATCGTTGTAGGGCTCGACTACAGCGATTCCAACGTTGACCCCCACCACGAGCTTCAATCTCTGAAGACTCACCCATGGGTCAGGTCACTCCTAGACGGAGGAGAAATGATTGCCTATGGAGCCAAGACACTGCCTGAGGGAGGCTACTTCTCTATCCCAAAGCTTACTGTAGGTGGTGCCATGCTTATTGGTGACTCCGCCGGTTTTTTGAACGGACAGCGATTGAAAGGAATCCATCTCGCTATGAAATCTGGTATGCTGGCGGCGGATGTAATTAGGGACGCCTTAGACAATAACCGATTTGATGATGAAATGCTCAGCTCTTTTGAGACGAAAGTACAGGAAAGCTGGATTCATGATGAGCTTTGGAAGGTAAGGAACTTCCACCAGGGTTTTGACAGAGGACTTCTGGCGGGCCTTTTTAACGCCGGGCTTGGACTGGTCACTGGTGGTCGAGCGTGGGGGCTCTTCAATCGCCTTCAATCCAAAGAAGATTACCTTCATCTAACAAAACTTAATAAAACCGCTGAGGGGGAATATCATGACCGTTATAACAACCTGAAGTTCGATGGAAAATACTTGTTCGATAAGGTTACAGATGTCTATCACTCCGCCACCTCGCACGATGAAGATCAAATCCCCCATTTACATGTCCACGATACGGATATTTGCATCACTAAATGTGTTGAGGAATTTGGGAATCCATGTGAAAAGTTCTGTCCCGCCGACGTCTATGAGATCGTAACAGAAGAGAATAATCGTCGGTTACAGATCAACTTCTCAAACTGTGTCCATTGCAAAACGTGTGATATTATGGATCCCTATCAGATTATAAACTGGGTTCCGCCCGAAGGCGGCGGTGGTCCAGTCTGGATTAACCTTTAGGCTGATCCTAGAAATTCTAATATAATTCGCATCGGCGGTAGTATACCACTTATCGCTATTACCCATTGTCTGGCAGGGAGTATTGGTCCTGCACGGATTTTAAATAATGTGAGATATACTACAGATTTTACCTCTCAAACATCATTTACAAATGATTCCAATACAACAGAGTTATAATATGTTGATGAGAGTTCGGGAACCACTTTCCTAGTCTCAACCTGGGAAGTTACGGGGGTAGGTACAGCAACAAAATGATAAATTCTCACCTTAACAGTATATTTCGAAGGCATAGTATTAAGAATATCATGCTATTTCACCTAAGGCATAAAATGGTGAATCGAACCCTAAATAAATACAGTTTCATTTCATTGATTGCGCTTTCACTTGCTTGTCTCATCACATCATGTAGCAAGGAAGTATCTTTCAAAATGGAATTAGGAAATAGAAAGTCCTTTCATGAAGAAAAACATAATATAATCCCTGGGCCGCGGACTTGTTTTTGGACCCGTGGTCCAGTGAGCAAAGATCCGTACATAAATATTGCCTATCCTGATGCTGGTGCTTTTTATTGGAATGCAACCTTTACTGTACCAGAAGGTGCCCGATTGTATCTTGAAGGCAAATTTCCTCACTCGAGATATATGTCACTAATTAGTTATGACGGCCGGGGTGCACCAATAGAATCTTTGGCTGATTATCTTATTGTACCTGATGAACATTCAATAAATCCATTTATAGAAGGAGCGAATAGAACAAATGAGAATAGATCTTATACTGTTGAAATTGTAAATCTTCCTCCAGAAATAAGAAGAAAAGAAGGAACCAAGCTTGAGTTTCAAAATGACATTAAAGGTTCTGGTTTGCAAAATGAAATCGGTCTCAGAAATTCGTTAAATGCGGTACAATACGGACAAGGGCAGCAGTCAATTATCTATCGAATTTATGTCCCTGATAAAGGTAAAGATGAATCAGGAGGGGTACCTTTACCTGAGTTTGTTTTAATTTTGAATAATGGAGATGAATTAAGAGGAGAAAAAGCTTGCGAAGCATTACATACTAACCAACCAGCACAAATCACCATCGACGCGATAGGGTTACCTATGTCCGTATACTCGGAACTTATAAACCAAGCTGGGAAACCAGATACATGGCCAGCGACGGTACCAACAACTTGGTATCTTCAATATGACAGAGATTTTCTTTTAGGTATTTATAACGGACAGCTGCCAAAATCCTTTAGAAAAAGCACAGGTGGCTTCTATCCAAATCTTGATAATAATTATGTACGGACTATTATTAATCGTAAAAATGGCAAAGTATTTGTTATGAAAGGGAAGTTGCCCAAAACTCCAAAAACCTATCATGGCGATGAATTCATGTCCAAAGGAGAGCTGGTATACTGGTCTATTTGTTCTAATCAAGGTTTTGCAAATACCCGGGTGAATGATTGCCTTTTTGATGAACAGGTTCCTGTGAATAATAATAATGAATATATTATTGTGGTTAGTAGAGAAGAGGACCGTCCTCGGAATGCTCATCCCGAATGTGGAGTTGGCTGGTTACCGATGGCTGATGATGGTGACGGCGCAATTGATGAAGATGTCACAGTTATTCAAATTAGGAACATGTTAGCCTCACCCGATTTTAAACATGCAATCCAAAATGTAAATGAGATAGGTAAAGAAAAGCAGATAATGGGGCCTTATTTACCGGTTTCTTTCTACACTACAACAGGAGCATTTGAAATTATCTTTCCATGTCTTAACTGAGTTAGAGGGGCTACCAGACTGATTAATAAATATATTGTATAGAAACAAAAAACCCCCACCAAGTAGCGGGCTTTTTTGTTTCTATACTTCCTGATTGACTTTAAAGCTATCTCCCCTTAGTTGGCTACAGCAAGGAGTGTGAGCTAAAACACACAATAAATTAAATTGTAAAAAATTGTTGCCCCCAGACAGATTAAATGTCTATTTTCACACCTGTGGGGCGAGGAATCGCTGTCCCTGAGGTAATAATTTCAACTAAGATGAGGAACAGATCATGAAATCCAGAATGATATCGATTGCAACTTTTATACTTGCACTGATGGTCATTGGGGAGGCCCAGTCTATTACGGGGACCTACCAGTTGCACTCTGTGAGAGTTATTTATAATAACATTGTTCGCCCGGCTACCCATGCCGATGATGCGGACGTTGACGGCGTCTACGGCACATGGGTCATACCTTATGGTGACTCATACGTGGCAATGGATGCAAACGCAGATGGGGTGGCCGACCTCAAACGAGTTTTAACTGGAGGTCTAGGCGCTAATATCCGAGTGGAATCTTATCCGGAAGCCAGAGATCCTTTCTATTTAACTAATTATATTGGAGTGGATTTAACAGTGGCGCTGGATCATGAAAACGGGACGGCCATCATTCCAGGTGACCCCACGAGACCAAGTACATATCCAACCACTTTAACAGAAAATTGTGTTACACAGCTTACTGTAGCAGCCGTTACGGATAATCAGGCGAACGTCTACAAGGGACCCATAGTTAATCCAAATGGGAATGTTGTCTGGGGTTTTGGTATACAGCAATCGACTGTCTTTAGCTGGTTCAAACCCATTGATCCGGCTACACATTACCCGAATCGTAACCATTCGCCAAAGGTCGCCGGTATTGATTCTTCATGGGGAATGATTGTTGGCAAAGACGCTACTGAAAACTCTGACGGCACCATGCGGTTTAAGCATGCCACAATTAGATGGCACGCTTTGGATGGACCTTATGCTACAGGTGGTGCTGAGGCTGGTATTGATGATGATGGGGCACTTAACAGACAGCTCGGTGTGACCATTACCGCTGACAAAGTTACTATTCCAGGCATGGTTGCATGGGGCGCTACAAAAGGCGCAACCATCGTTGCAGGTGACTACCCAATGATTAACGGACGAGGATTTGATGGTGACAAATTGTCTTTCACTCCAGGTGAGCAACTCTTGACCCACACCTCTGTTGGAGGTACCTGGGATGGTGTTGGATATGCATTCGATGTCCGGGGTGGCGATGGAAAACCCTTCTCTGGTGATGAGCCATTAGCGTTCACAGGTTACTACTTTACTGCAAACTTTGCTGCCGCTGCCGGTGCCTGGCAAGCAGCTTTAGCGGTTGCTGATCTTTCAGATCCTACAGCAGCAATAACGGCTGCTGCCACAGCTGTTGCTACAGCCTTTAGCCTGGATGCAGCGACTGCAGCTGCTGTTGTAACGGGCGCTGCGACAGCCCTTGGGGCTAGTTTTACTGCTGCTGTTACTGCACTCATGACTGGTGGTATGGATGCAGCAACTGCCGCTGCGACTGCCTTTGGTCAAATTGCTCCCACTGGGCCTACAGTTCTTCTGGGTGCCATGACTGCCGCCGGGATTACTGTAAACGATGGTGGTCATGACTTTTCAGCCACCGCACCCACAGCAGGTGGCCGTTTACTGTTCCAGGTTGATGCCAATACAGTTGGTGGCATATGTGTACCTGTTCGTCAGGTCGTGGATGTATTTGCTCACTTCACAAATACAGTGGACTGGGTTGCTCCTACGTCGCCTATTAAACCTCTAACCATATCGGATGAGAGTAATATCCCTATGCAGTTTACCCTGCATAACAACTACCCGAATCCTTTCAACCCCGTTACCACTATCAGTTTTGACCTCCCTGAGGAGAACTATACTGAAGTGGCTATTTACAATATGATGGGGCAGAAAATACGGACACTCCATACGGGCAATATGAACGCTGGGCGCCATCACATTTTATTCGATGGTGTTAACGATCAGAATCAGCAGCTTGGTAGTGGTGTCTATTTCTACCGTGTGGTTGCTGGCGAATTCCAGGCCACAAAGAAAATGATGCTTGTCAAATAAAAGAACCGGCTCTTAGGTTCATTTAAGCGATTTTCATAAGTTCAGCCCCGCCCTGTGCGGGGCTGAACTTTTTTATGAAGATAAACGCAACTAGAATCTCTGTCGTTTTTACCGCGATTTTCACAACCCTGTCGGCCCAGAGCGGATCAATATCCGGGACTGTACTCGACGCTTCATCTAACGATCCCCTTATTGCCGCCAACGTAACAGTTGCGGGCGAAGCACTTACCGAAACCACAGGCAGTGCAACTGATGCGAATGGTCAATATACCATCACCAATCTGCCGCCTGGTGAGTATGTCGTTAAAGTGAACTACATCGGTTATGAGACAAAAGAAGAGACAATTACCTTAAACTCTGGACAATCCCTATATCTTGATTTTAAGTTGGCTCTTTCAGCCATTGAGTACGATACATATGTGGTCACCGCTTCCCGCCGCCGGGAGCGGATTGAGGATGCACCGGCCGCCATCAGCGTGATCACGGCAAAGTCCATTCGAAGAGAGAGTAACACAAACCTTGGTGATTATCTGAAATCGGTGAAAGGGGTCGATTTCACTCAGTCTGGTATCGACAGTTACAACCTGAGTGCCAGGGGTTTCAACAGCTCCTTTAGTTCACGGCTTTTGACTCTGACCGATGGAAGAATGGCCAATGTACCGTCCCTCCGACTTGTTGCATACAATGTTATCCCCGTCTCTTTCGAAGATGTGCAGCAAATCGAGGTAGTGCTGGGCCCTTCTTCTGCCCTCTATGGACCTAACGCTCACAGTGGCGTTCTTAATATTATCACGCGCGCGCCCAGAGACTCAAAAGGGACCACTTTCAATGTTCAAACAGGCTTCCTCGCCCAGCCGGGTGGAAAACCGTTGAAGAAAATATCGTTTCGTCATGCTTCAGCCTGGAAAGATTTTGGGTTCAAAGTGTCCAGTGTGGCACTGAACGCCTACGACTGGGAGCATTACAATGATGATGAATTTCAAGGGCACGACCCTGCTTTTCTCGGCAGACCCCACCTCTCCCGCGATGGTATAGATAACGGCGGATCCAGTCCTGAACTTTTTAGCCCCACATTTACGGAAGACATGCTCAGGGAGCTGACCGTTGGTGAAGTGCCTAACAACGGTATTGATGATAACGGCAACGGCTTTATTGATGAAACAATGGATATGGTTGGCTACGCCTATGCCGATGGTATGATTAACTGGTTCCCTTTCGGCACCGAACAGAATTCGCCTAAGATTACACAGGTGATGGTCACCCAGGCCGCAAGTGACCCGTTTAACCGGCTGTGCGTGATTAATGGTGTTATCAATTCATTCAGTGGTAACTGCCAGGGGATAGTTCTCTGGGGTGTCACTTCAGACAGGATCGGCAAACAGTTCAAAGATGGCCTTGATAACAACGGTAATGGAGCGATCGATGAGGGGATTGATACCGGTATTGATGGAAGTGATGAATTATTCTTTGATGGTATAGACAATGATGGAGATGGACTGATAGATGAGGATGATGAAACCGTTGCAAACTATTGGCTCAACCGCTTCGGAAGCTATGCTTCAGGTGATACAACAAAATTGGACAGATATGGTTTCGGTTTTGGCGACTATGAATATGATGATGAAGGTAATCTTCTGTTCGATACAAATCGCAACGGTGTATTTGGAGACCCGGAGGATTTCAAGCTGACAAGAGGGGAATTGAGTCGTTGGATAAAGGATGCAAACGGAGACGGCTTGGATGACTTTCCTGATTTTAATGTGGAAAACTACCGCTACGATCTTCGTTTTGATTATGACCCAAACAGCGATTTCAACCTCAGCCTTTCCCACGGATTGGCAAAAGCAAAAAACATCAACATCACCGGTATCGCCCGCTACCTGGCCGATGGTTGGGTCTATCAATACTACCAGAGTCGGCTGAGGTACAAGAACTTTTTTTGGCAAACTTATCTGAATACCAGTATGTCCGGAAAGTACAACCCTAAATACCCATTGGCTCACTCTCCTACCCGAAATATGGCCACCGGCGGAACCATCTACGACCGGTCCAAAAAGTTCAGTACCCAGTTTCAGCATGCAATGGAATTCATGAATAGTGATCTTAGGTTTGTATGGGGCGCCGATTACTTTCTGACCATGCCGGACACAAGAGGCTCAATACTTTCAGATGACCAGGGGGTTAACGGCAGGGACGATAACGGAAACGGTGAGGCCGGCTCGCCTATTACCTGGGCCGACTATAATGACAATCTTAGACACGATCGAGGTGAGATGTATACAAGGTGGGGTACTGATAACGGTAAGCAGGATGGCCTGGTGGGAACTACAGATAATGTCCTGCATGCGGTTGCGGACGGCATTGACAATGACGGTGACGGCCTCATCGATGAGGGCATTGATGAGCCGGCTGAGGACAACCGCTATGTTGTTAATGAGTTCGGTGCCTATTATCAGATCAATTGGAAGCTCAATCCAAAATATGAGCTGATCCATGCCACTCGTTTTGACGCTCACGACCGCCTGACTGACTTCATTGAATTCAACAACTACGACTATAATTACAGCCCTACTAACTGGAAGTTCAATTTCGGCAAAACTGAAGGGATGCAAATCTCCCCAAAGATCGGCCTGGTGTACCGTCCCCGGGAAAACCAGAACTTCAGACTCACATGGGCCAAAGCGTTTAACACACCATCCAACCAGGCGCTGTTTCTGGATATTTTTGTGACCAGGGTGGCCACTTACAAGGTATATGCCCGTGGTGCTCATGAAGGGTATGTGTATCCCAGGAGTGAAGATGGGGATATCTTCTGGAAAAGCCCTTACAATGCTTTTGAGGTAAATGAGTTTGATTCAACTACACACGTTTTCTTCTACCCTTCTACAGACCCTAGAAACAGGGGATTCTTTAAGGACGATATTCCAGATCAGGGCGGCATTTATCCCGAAACAGTCCACACACTGGAGTTCGGTTACAAAGGCCGCATTGCCCCCACCATTTATGGGACAATGGATATCTTCAGGAGCAACTACAGTTCATTCGTCAGTGCCATTACTTTTATAACACCTATTGTGCTTGACAAAGAAGTGTTGACCACAGACTATAATGGGAACGGGGTCATTAATGAAGACCCGGATAACATTCTGGATGAAGATGATCTGGATGAATCATTTGACGTCTGGCTCACATATCTTGAAGGCATTGCTTCCATGGATACAACAGCAGGCTTTAACCCTCCTGTTGTTGTGGGTTACCTCAATTACGGGAATGTGAACATGGGCGGTATGGATATGAGCCTCTCATTCTTACTGAACCGAACATGGAGTGCGGACATTACATACTCTTATCTCAGCATGAGTGACTTCATCAACCCAATCACCAATGCAAAGGATCCCATTAACGCTCCCAAGCATAAAGGAGGTATAAAGCTGCGGTACTCTCCTCCGGAATCGAAGCTTGGTGGCACATTCAATTATCGTTATGTGGACGCCTTCCCTTGGCAATCAGGCGTCTATTTCGGCACCATAGGCCCTTACCATATATTTGATTTCCACGCGCGATATCAACTTATAGACAAGGTGGCTGTACTGATGAGTGTCAGCAACCTTTTCAACGATCGTCATATTGAGATTCAGGGTGGCCCGGCCATCGGCCGCCTGGTTATGCTCCGCCTCCAGGCTGAGCTTTAATCCACCGCCTTACCAATCCTCACAACTCTCCCCTGTCTGAAGTAAATTTCTTTTTCCCATGAGCGGTAATTTCACTTCTCAAAAAGTTCTCAAGACAGCAGCCCTGCTCCTGAGTATCACATTCCTTGCTGAGCTGCTGGGTGGTATTGTTTTCGGCAGCTTGAGCCTCATTTCAGATTCATTTCACGTTATTTCCGATCTCGGTTCTATTCTTATCGCTTCTTTTGCCCTTTCTGTGGCTCAAAGGCGGCACCCCACCCAGAGAATGGCTTTCGGCTACCATCGTCTGGAGGTGATGAGTGCCCTTTTTAACGGCATTGTTCTCAGCATCATTTCGGCTGTTATTTTCCTGGAGGCGTGGGAGCGGTTCCGGAATCCAGGCAAAATCGAAACCAGCGGCGCCCTGGTGATTGCTGTCATTGGACTTGTGGTAAACCTTATCGTCATCCGCTTCTTTCATCACACACCGGACAAAGACAAGGATGTGAATATCAGGAGTGCCTACCTGCACATCATGGGGGATATCCTCGCCTCAGTTTCCGTGGTGGTTGGCATCATCGCAATCAAGCTTTTTGATATGCCCGTCATCGACCCCGTTGTGGCCGCCTTTGTGGCGTTGCTTTTGCTCATAGGTGCTGGTAGGGTTCTCTATTCCAGCGCGGAAATTCTTTTACAGAAATCACCCCAGGATATTGACCATGTCCGGCAGCGCGTGCTGGAAATTGACGGCGTTAAAGATTTTCTCGATGTGAGGCTTTGGCAGGTCTGTTCACATCTGACAGTCGGGACGGCTCACGTCGTCGTCTCCGTGGATTCTCTGGAAGCCGCGGAGCCCATCAAACAGAACATCCGATCCATCATTCAGGAAGAGTTCGATGTGAGAGATATTACACTGGAGTGTGAGACGGAAAAAGGGGCTGAAGAGCACTCACACCGCTTTGAGCACCAGCATTAGCCGGTGCCTTTTGGCCTAAATAGCCAAGCTAACACCAGCATAAAACCAAAAGTTCTTTCAGGGTCTTTTCCTGTTAGCAGACTCATTAAATGGTTAATTCGGCAATGATCCTTCAGGTGGTTTGACCCCGAATTGCTCAAAAGATTCATTTTTCGGCACAGCAATTTCGCCGTATTGCTTTTCATACTTTCCGATGTTATCTGACAGAGCCCTTTGAAAACTCTTGGCATGAGATGGGGTCATGATGATTCTTGAATTCACTTTCGCCTTTGGCATACCCGGGAGGAGGCGGGTGAAATCCATGACAAACTCTGCCGGAGAGTGAGTAATGACCACAAAATTGGCATAATCGCCACTCCCAACTTTCTCATCAAGCTCAATGTTGATATGCTGTTCTTTATTTTTACTCACGTTTTTTTCTTTCTCCCTCTTCGCGACTTTTTCTTCTTCTTTAAAAGCGGGTTTTCATCGTCACTCTTATTACGGAGATTGAATTCTTCCCAATCTTCTTCCAGTCCTTCCCAAACGTCTATCTCTTCTGTAGTATCTTTTTCTACGGTTTGTACCTCTTCTTCAAAAAGAGAAAAGGTGTCTTTTTTCTTTTCAAAAGTCTGCGGGTCCACCTCCTCCTGATCGGTGGGGTCGAGACGTTCAATCTCATCCTTGTAGACTTTCATATCGAAAAAGTCTATATCCTTTACAATACCGTTGGCCACAAGGTATTCTATGAAATCCAGGTATTTCGCATTCTGTAGATCGGTCTTGCAATCAGCACAAACCAACGACTCTCTGAGACCCTCTTCTCCAAGGGGAGTTTTGCATTCTGGGCAGATTAAACCTTCTGATAACATGACAGTTCCTCGTATTATCCTCGATTTGAAGGCGTTAATATAATCGGCGACCTGCCCCTCGTCAACAGTAATTTCAAAATTTTCATTTATTATTATTTTCAGCTATTCGGCGGAAGAAACTTTCCTCAACCTCTGAGAATAACTGTCCCCGCCTCTTCTTTACCGCCTTTGCTGTCTCAACAAACTTCTGGAAATTGTATTTCTGAAATTCCCTGTTCATGACCCATGAGAAAGGCGGTATCACCTTCGGCGGAAAACCGGCAGCCACCACATTGCAGGCCGGGCCTACGATGGTTCCAGTGTTGAAAGGGGTACCGATGGCCGACTTTGAATGATCACCCATGAACAACCCCACAAAAAGACTTCCTGTGTCAATCAGCTCGCCGTGTACAGTCACTTCCACGGAAGTATAATTGTTTTTCAGATCGCTGTTATTGGTTCCTGCACCGAGGTTGACCCATTCCCCGATGTAGGCGTGACCGATAAACCCGTCATGCTGTTTGTTGCTCCAACTCTGGAAAATGGACTCAGCCACCTCCCCGCCAATCTTACATCCGTGACCGAGAGAGGTCTCTCCGAAGATCTTTGCACCGGCTTTAATAAGGGTACAATCACCAACATAAAGGGGACCCTCAAGATAAGCACCGGACTGAACGGTCACATTTTCGCCAATGATGACCGGGCCCGATTCACCATCCAGAATGGCCCCTGCCTTAACTTTAGTGCCCTCAGGCACATAGATGTTATCTCGATTTAAGATATGGACACCATCATCAATATCGCCTTTCACTTCTCCCAGCGGGAAGTGGGTAGCGTCCTCCTCGATAGCATGACCGTTCTCATTGATGCAATCCCATAGGTAAGTAATTATTTTCAGATCATCGGCCTCCTTCCCTAAGATTTCGGGACATGGTGTTTCCACAGGACCCCCGGCCTCAAGCCACTTTTGACCCGCATCTGATGACAGATGTGCTCCCACCACACAGCCGTCTGATGTGAGGACCCCCTCCTTCGTTTCCAAAAGCTTTAGCAACGCTTCGCTCCAGAGGACCGCACTATTGAGCCAAAGACCTTCAGAAACAGATTGTGGATTCACCGCCAACTCGTCAAAACGTGCCTCAGTGATGCCCACAAGTTCTTCCCGAACGAACAGCGAAACGGAACCGTCAGAACGCAACAGACGCAGACGTTCCAAGAATGTGAAGGCGCCGCACCTCAGTTCAAACACGGTGCGTGTCAGAGTAATGGGCTCCAGCTTCAAGGCCGAAGCCCGGGTTTCATAAAGGTAGATATTCATAAGTTCAGCAACTTTTGTACTGCCAGATAACTCCTTTCAAGAAATTCACTTTTCGAACTGTCAATCTCCACATTGAAAAAATGTTCCGAATATTTACTGGCAAATCCAATTCGCAACGGTGCCCCTGAAATGTGCGTCAGGTAGGCTGACGGTAGATTAAAGCCGGGATGCATATCTACAACCGCCTCGTACTGCCTGTCAAATATTCGGTCCACCATGGTTTGTCGCGGCAACCTGAGCCAGTTCAAATCTTCATCCTCATACACCTTCACCTTCTCCGGAAGTGAGTCCTGAAATGTGTGATAAAGCCTCTTATCCATCAGAAAATCGATTTTAGCATGCTCGTTTTGGTAGATGGATTTCAGGAAATAACGGGCAATTCTGGAGTTCTCACGACCTTCCGGCAGGATAATGAGTGCAGAGCGAATCCCTGAGCCTCCCTTTCGGATAGCACCAGTGAAATCTGGCTTCTTCAATTTTCGTGTCAACCGAAACCAGGTGATGGTCCCGCATGTTTTCCATTGTTCCAGTTGGCGGCGCATACTGTGCAATATAGGACTTTTGCTGAAAAAAGAAACTTTTTAGTTACTGACGATTTTCCAGCAGAACTCTGTATCTTTGCAGATCTGAAATGCACAGTTTTACAAACATAAGATGCCTGTAGGAAAGAAAATACTCTGGAGCGGACTCGGTTGGGTACTGGCCGGTCCTATCGGCGCGCTGGTGGGATTTTCGTTGGCGACCTTTTCTGAACAGCCGCCGGAAGGCTCACCCTACAGAATGCACTATGGCCCAAGGAAAAGTCCCAAAGATTATCCCCGCACCCGTCCCGGCGACTTTGCTGTCTCCTTGCTGGTTCTTCTGGGCCAAGTCATGAAGGCAGACAATAAACTTTTGAAATCGGAACTGGCATTTGTTAAACAGTTCCTTACAAAACATTTTGGACAGGAAAATGCGGGAGATCTCATGATACTCTTCAAAGACATTTTAAAGCAGGACTACGCCCTCCCATCCATCTGCCGTCAGATCAAGAAGGAGATGGACCATGCGGCCCGGCTGGAACTGGTCCACGGACTATTTGGGCTCGCTCATGCTGATGGCGAGCTCCATCAGTTGGAAGATGATATGATCAGGAAGATCTGCAATTATATTGGTGTCTCTCCTTCCGATTTCGAATCCATGAAAGCCATGTTTGTGAGCCAGACCACAGGCACTTATATCATACTTGAAGTGGATCCCTCCGCTACCGATACCGAAGTAAAGCGGGCTTACAGAAAAATGGCCGCCAAGTATCACCCCGACAAGGTAGCACACCTGGGAGAAGAGTTCGGGCAGTTGGCGGAGAATAAGTTCAAGGCTGTGAACAACGCCTATGAAAAAATCAAGAGTGAGAGAAATCTGAATTAGCCGTGTCCACTGAAAAAGCTGGACAGTACCCCTTTACCCGCGGAATCTATCCCAACATGTACAGAGACCGGCTCTGGACCATGCGCCAGTATGCCGGCTTCACCTCTGCCGAAAAATCCAACAAACGTTACCGCAATCTCCTGGATCAAGGCGTCACTGGTCTATCGGTGGCCTTCGATCTCCCGACCCAGATGGGGTACGATTCTGACCACGCAATGGCCGATGGAGAGATAGGTCGTGTTGGGGTTCCCATCGCCACGTTGGAAGATATGGAGATACTTCTGAAAGACATCCCCCTTGGCGAAGTCTCCACATCCATGACCATCAACGCCACTGCGGCCATTTTGTTGGCGTTCTATGTGATGATAGCTCAGAAAAATGGCGTGAACACCAAAAGTTTACGGGGGACAGTGCAGAACGACATCCTAAAGGAGTATATCTCCCGGGGAACGCACATTTATCCCCCAAAGCAGAGTCTAAGAATCGTCACTGATATTTTCGAATATTGTAACCGCCAAATGCCACAATGGAACACAATTTCCATATCAGGCTACCACATCCGTGAAGCGGGGGCCACAGCCGCGCAAGAACTTGCTTTCACTTTCTCCAACGGCATCGCCTATGTTCAGGCCGCCCTAGACCGAGGCCTGGATCTAGACGACTTTGCTCCCCGTATCTCATTTTTCTTTAACGCACAGATGGACTTTTTTGAAGAAATCGCAAAGTTCAGGGCCGCACGACGTATCTGGGCAAGAATCATAAAAGAGAGATTCAATGCAAATAACGAGAAGTCCATGATGTGCCGGTTTCACGTTCAGACAGCCGGATCTTCACTGGCTGCACAACAGATTGATAACAACGTAGTACGGACAGCATTTGAAGCCCTATCAGCGGTACTTGGTGGCACCCAATCACTTCATACCAACGCCCGGGATGAAGCGCTGGCGCTCCCTACGGAAGCATCCACACAGCTGGCATTGCGGACACAGCAGGTTATCGCTCATGAAGCAGGTGTCACAAACGCAGTGGATCCGTTGGCGGGATCATGGTATGTAGAAAAAACAACAGACCGTCTTGAAGAGGAAGCTTTCGAGTTGATCAAAAAGGTTGATGATCTCGGAGGCGCCATATCAGCCATTGAGACAAGCTATATACAGGAAGAGATCGCCCGTAGCTCATATAATTATCAAAAGAAAGTAGACTCCGGAGAACAGATTGTAGTGGGTGTAAATAAATTTGAACACAGCGAGCCTGAACAAATTGATTTGCATGCTATCAACCAGGCTGCTGTTCACAGGCAGTTGGAAAGACTGAACCGATATAAAGATAACAGAGAAAAAGGCGATGTGGATCAGGCCTTATCACAACTTAGGAGTGCCGCTGAAGGAGATGCTAATCTTATGCCATTAATCATTCATTGCGTGAAAAACAAATGTTCCCTGGGTGAAATTTCCTACACACTCAGAAACGTATTTGGTGACTACACACCTGCTTAATCAACAATTGGTTGCCTTATATTCAACTAGTTTAATACCTTCGGGGTTCACGCTCGCGTATTAGTTGTTGGTCAAAAACTTTTCGTGGGAACTGACAGTGGTGGTAATCGTAGAAATGGTTAAACGGTTTCCAAATTGGAGAATAAAGAAATGAAATATACTAAATTTGTTATCAGTACTATTGCAATTGCGACGCTCGTGGTCTCTTGCGGAAAACAGTCCGCACCTCCGGTTTCTCCGGAAGACACCAAGAGGCTCGCCTCAGCTGACGAGTCAGTAGACCGCATGGGTTTGGAGCAGAATGATGTTGAGGTCAACATCCCTGACGAAGCTGAAACAGAAAGCGGCCCGTCCGTGGATCTCACAATACCTGAACCAGAAGTTGTTATGGAAGCGCCCGTAATGAGCAGTGACATTGCCCTCACTGATTGGGATACATATTTGATCGTTCCAGGTGATTTTCTTATCAAGATTGCTAGCCAACAATACGGAAACTTTCGCAGATGGCGTGAGATTTACAACTGGAATAGAGAAGATATCGGTAACAACCCGAATCTTATCTACCCCTTTCACTATTTAACTTTGAAGCGGGAAAATAAAGTTGAAGAGTTCAAACCCGGTTTTTCCGAATACGAAGTGAGTTCAGGTGAAACACTGTGGGGCATTGCCGGTAAACTATACGGCGATCATGTGGCTTGGATTATCCTCTATCTGGACAATACCGACCGGCTGAACGGAAACAGCAATTTCCTCGACCCCGGAATGAGGCTACAAATCAGAGACAAAATCGATCCTAAGGCCTGAACAGAAGCAGACGATTTAATTGTTAGAAAGCCGCTGGTTCGTCAGTGGCTTTTTTGTTTAAGTCCATATTCAAGCAATGCTGTTTCCACAACTCATAAAAGCAAACCTCCAGACAAAATCTCTCGGCCGTGAGATTGAATACTACCAGCGGCTGGAATCAACCAATGTTGAAGCGTTTGAACTCATCGATGAGGGTGGGATAACGGATGGGACAATGGTTATCACAGATCATCAGTATAAGGGAAAAGGAAGACAGGGGCGGTCGTGGTTTGCTTCACCGGGAAAAGCGGTCACATTTTCTGTTATTCTCCGGTCGGAAATCTCAGTACAACAGAATGGATTTCTTTCCCTCGCTGCTGTCGTGGCTGCGGCAGAAGCGGTGGAAAAATTTGGGCTGACGCCTGCCCTGAAATGGCCCAACGATATTCTCATCTCGGGAAAAAAGTGCGGCGGTATTCTAGTGGAAACGAAAGTGCAAAAAGATTCCATAGAATATGCTGTAGTTGGCATGGGACTGAACGTCAATGAAAGTTTTATTGAACTTCCTGAAGAACTTCGCCAAACCGCCACAACCCTCTCCGCCGAAAAAGGGTCACCCCTTCAGCGGGAACTGGTAGTGGCGTGGATCCTGAACGCTCTTGAGAAGTGGATTGATGCGGTGAAAAGTGGAGAGAGCGATTCGCTCAGATCAGCTTGGCTGGAAAAGTGTGACCATATCAACAAGACCGTCGTATTCACCAAAAATGGTGTAAAAAAGAGGGGTACCTTTTCAGGAATTGACGACAACGGCGCCGCCTTGATCAAGACCTCTGATGGCAAAATCTCACTTACAGGCGAAGAAATTTCTCTCGAAATCTGATCTTAATCGAAGGCCGAATGACCGGTAATCTTCTCACCCAAGATGAGAGTGTGCATCTCGTGGGTCCCCTCATATGTATAGACGGTCTCCATGTTGGCCATGTGGCGGATGGGAGAGTAATCATCGATGATTCCGTTGGCGCCTAGAATCTCCCGGGAAGTCCGGGCAATATCTCTCGCCATGGCCACATTGGCCCGCTTCGCCATTGAAACCTGACTGAAATCCATAGTGCCCTCATCCTTCATGCGGCCGAGGCGGAGGACCAGCAGTTGCGCTTCTGTAATGTGGGTGAGCATCTCCACTAGTTTAGCCTGAGTCATCTGGTAGCCCGCAATAGGCTTAGAAAACTGTTTGCGTTGCAGGCTGTAATCAAGGGCTGTTTCATAACAGTCCACCGCTGCACCAATAACACCCCAGGTGATTCCGTAGCGGGCCTGTGTCAGACATGACAATGGTCCCTTCAACCCTTCTACATTCGGCAGGCGTGCTGAATCGGGAACACGAACATTCTCCAAGACAAGTTCCGAGGTAATGGAAGCCCTGAGGCTCAGCTTACCGTGCTGCTCCGGGGCTGAGAAACCTTCCATCCCCTTTTCTATAAGAAAGCCGCGAACAACGCCATCATCATCCTTTGCCCAAACCAAGGCCACATCGGCAATGGTACCGTTGGTAATCCACATTTTGGAACCGTTGATAACCCATTCATCACCGTCCCTGGAAGCACGGGTCATCATGCCGCCTGGATTGGAACCGAAGTTGGACTCCGTGAGGCCGAAACAGCCGATGGTATCACCGCTGCCCAGTTTTGGAAGCCAGTTGGATTTTTGTTCATCAGAACCATAGGCATGGATGGGATACATGACCAGGGCTCCCTGGACAGAGGCGAAAGAACGTAGGCCTGAGTCACCGCGCTCCAGCTCGTGCATAATAAGACCATAAGCGACACTGCTCACAGCGGCTCCTCCCGATTCTTCAGGCAGACTTGACCCGAGAAAACCGAGTTTCCCCAGTTTGGGAATCAGTTCCACAGGGAATGTTCCAGCATGGTAGTGTTCATTTACTACGGGCAAGAACTCATTTTTCACAAAGTCGTTAGCCGTCTTCTGAACGAGGAGCTCTTCTTCGCTGAGTTGACTGGAAATGTCGAAAAAGTCAGGACCGATATACTTCATGGATGATACCTTAGAACAAGAGTACAAGTTACAATTTTAATATGAATTGCTTGTATATACTGGTGTAACTTTTTTTAATAGATCTAAAGGAGTAATGACTTGAATAGTGAGCGGAGAGAAATGGTGGATGGTGCGGCGGCCATCGCCCGGGGAGCCCTAGATGTGGGTTGCAACTTTTTTGCTGGATACCCCATCACTCCCGCATCAGGAATTTTAACCCATATGCTACGGGAACTCCCCAAGATCGGCGGTACAGGCATCCAAGGGGAAGATGAAATTTCCTCCATTGGACATTGCATTGGTGCAGCCACCGCTGGAGCTACAGCTTTCACTGCTTCCAGCGGCCCGGGTCTCTCCCTCTATTCTGAAAATATTGGACTGGCCATCATGATGGAAGTGCCTCTAGTTATCACCATTTCCCAAAGACTGGGTCCTTCAACCGGCGCAGCCACAGCCGCGGCCCAGGGCGATATCCAGTTCATGCGCTGGTGCAATTCCGGAGGTTATCCGGTTATTGTCCTTTCGCCAACAAATATCCCCGAATCGTATCATTTAACCAAAAGAGCGTTCAAGCTTGCCAAGCGCTTTCGAAATCCCGTTTTTATCGCTACTGACAAGGAAACGGTTATGACCACTGAATCGGTGGCTGTCAGTGAAATGACCGAAACACCGGACTGGCCTGAAGTCCCCGATGAACCAGTGGGCGAATTGTTGGACCCTTATCAAGTGAACGGCAAGATCCATCATTATACCGGTTCCAGCCATACGGAAGAAGGACACATTACAAAAGATCCAAGTATTATCGCTGATCTGAATGAAAGACTAAGAGAAAAAATTGAAAGCCGAGTGGATGAGCTCTCTCTAGTGAAATCTGATTTAGATGATGGTGCAGATACGCTGATCTTGAGTTATGGCATTTCGGCCCGGTCTATGGAAGCAGCCGTGAATCAGCTACGTGCCAAAGGTGAAAAGGTTTCTGCTTTAACAGTTTATTCCCTCTGGCCCATTCCGGAAAAGAAAATTTTGGAATACCTGAAAGATATAAAGCGGATCATTATCCCTGAGATGAACCACGGCCAGTACCGGCACGAAATAGAACGACTGACCAATAGCACCATTGAATTGGTGGGTGTGAACCGGGTGGATACCTTCCTCATTACACCGGAAGAAATCGTGGAGGCTTATCATGGCTGAAATGGGCCTTGATACCTACATCGCCGAAGAAAATTTACCCTACGAATTCTGTCCTGGGTGCAGCCACGGAAAAGTGTTGGGCGCCGTAAGCGACAGCCTGAAACAGCAGGAACTGGATCCCACGGAAGTAGTGATTGTGACCGATATTGGATGTGTGGGACTTTCGGATAAATATTTTGTGACTCACGCTTTCCACGGACTCCACGGCCGGGCCATTACCTATGCCTCCGGGATCAAGATGCAGAATCCGGACTTGAAAGTGGTGGTGCTTATCGGAGATGGTGGCTGTGGCATCGGCGGACACCATCTGCTCAATGCAGCCCGTTCAAATACGGATATAGCTGTCCTAGTATTCAATAATTTCAATTTCGGCATGACCGGTGGTCAGCATTCTGTCACAACGCCTCTGGACAGCATCACTCCCACCACCTCTTTGGGCAGCACCGAAGCCCCCATGGACATCGCTGGAACGGCCAAAGTCAACGGTGGAGGTTTTATTGCCCGCGCCACTGCCTTCGACAAAGATCTGCCTGAAATGATCGCCAAGGCCATGGATCACGACGGATTTTCACTCATTGATATCTGGGAACTTTGCACCGCCTATTACGTGGTGCGAAATGATTTTGGCCGCAAGGAAATGATGAGTTACATGGACAGCATGAATATGGAATCGGGCATTTTACAGGAAACAAACCGGCCTAGTTTCCAGACCAGCTATAAGGGCATTCAGGAACAGGCCGGACAACAGAAGCCCATGAGCGGGTTGATATTGGAAACCAAGTTTACATCCGACCTTGATAAACCGGTGCGTATTGTATTGGCCGGTGCCGCAGGACAGAAGGTCGTTTCCGCTGGTAACCTACTGGCTTCAGCGGCAACACTGTCGGGACTGTGGACAAGCCGCCGGGCCGATTTCCCCATCACCATCCAGACCGGGTTCTCCGTAGCGGAAATCATCATCAGTCCCGAACCGGTGCTTTATTCAGGTGTCATCAAACCTGACGTGGCAGCCCTTATTGCACCGGAAGGCAGGGATAAGATTGCGCGCCTCACCCAGGCTATGGATAAAACTGATACTATTTATTTTGCGGAAGGACTCGGCAATGTTAATTCAAAAGCCAAACTATTACCCCTGGCATTTCCGGAAAGTGCTCAAAAAGAAGTTCGCAAAAATATTTCTGCCCTCACGGCAGGTTACCTTACCCAACAATTGGGCTTATTTCCCTTCGAAGCCCTGCAAGAGGCGACCCAGCAAATCCAGAAACCAAAGATCGCCAAAATCAACTTGGGCGTGTTCGCACATTTTGAATCTTAATTATCAAGACGGCGAAAAATGACCATTTAATAATATCAGTAATGGTCGAACCACTTTTCATCCAGGGGAGGCCATTCATCATTTTCACCCTGATCGGCCCGGTCTTTCCAGTTTCGCTTTCCGCTCCAGCTGTCAATACCGATAACGTAGACCGAAGTCTGCTTCAGCTCATCATCAGTGATGGGCCTGTAATCTTTACCTGACTCCATTTCTCCAAAATACTTGTCCAAAAGTCCCTGAAGATATTCCCGTTTTTCACCAAAATCTTCAACCACGCGAATCTTTCCAAAAGTGACCACGCTCTCGTACTGCATACTTTTCTCCAGAGGTATGTTGGAAGGAAGTAGTCTGCCGGACCGAAACGCTTCGAAACAGGCTTCGGGATACATTTCACTGTTTGTCCTAACCCGGCCCACTGCATTGGAATGAAAGTATATCTCATTCTTGTCACGATTGTACCAGAATGTCGACGGGTTTATGAAAGGTTGAGTGTCCCACCGGGTTGCAATATGACCGATCTGAACCTCATTAAGAAATTGGATAATCCAGTTGTCGTCCATGACATTCTTTGGCCGGCGCTGTTTGTTAATGGATGCTATGGATGGATCGTATTTGTTCAGTTTTTCTTTTTTCATGATTTAATCATTCTTTTTTTGTTGCTTTTTATAAAAGGCCGTGGTCGGCAAAGGAATAAATTCCATTCTCTGTGAACTCTGTGGTTATTTCTTAAGGTGCTTTAACTTTTGCTTGAATTCCCGCATTTCTCTGACATTTCCGGTCTCAATCTCACCGGAATCCCACTTCAGTTGAAAATCGAACTCGGTATCAGAACCATCCTGTTTTTTATAAAGGGAATAAAGTTCACCGTCTTTTCTCGGCTTGTTTTTATGAAGCGTTGACGTGATCTGGTAAGCAAGATCTTCTAACACATCATCAATAACGCGATCAGGCAGACGGCTCTCAAGAAGGCCCTGTTCTATCCGTGAAAAACGCATGCCATCCACAACGTAATCTTGGTAGGCCTCCCAGGCGAAGGGTGCTACCTGCTTTACAAAGGTCGCCATGGCATCTGAGTAAACCCGGATCTCATACTGTGCGTGGGGGTCAGAGCGGAGACCGATGAAATGGAGCAGATTGTGAAGGTCATTCTTCCAGTACCATTCTGTGTAGAGGTTCACCGGCAGGATGGCTCGGATCAGTTCCCTGGCTAGGCCCGCCTCGTTCAGCTCCTGGTACATTTCAAAACTGCGCTCGGAGATCTCCATAAAATACTTTATGACCTTATCAGTCAGTTTTTTGGGTACTTTCCCTGCCCTCCCCTGTTTGTTAAGGGCGCTTTGGAACTGGATATGCTCCGGATCGGGAGTATAGAACTCATCTCGGGCTTCAGAGTAGCGAAGGGAATATTCATTGATGTTGGCTGTCCGGTGACGTACCCACTGCCGCGCCACGAAGATGGGCATCTTGGCATGAAACTTGAACTCTACCATTTCGAAGGGTGTGGTGTGGCGGTGGCGCATAAGATAGCGGATGAGCCCCCGGTCCTGACTGACTTTGCTGGTTCCTTTTCCGTAACTCACCCGAGCCGCCTGTACAATGGCATCATCCCCGCCCATGGAATCCACCAGGCGGACAAAGCCTTTGTCAAGACAGAGGATCGTCCCTTTAGGAAGATTCGGTTTTTCAACCATAGGCTCTCTCCGAGTCCCCAGCGGTTAACAGGGCGAAGGTATTATCTACGGCCTTGGGGTAACCGGCTACCATTCCTGATGCAATAAGCGTATTCTTATTATTATAAGTCACCTCCGCACCATTGAGATCGATCATTTTACCACCCGCCTCATTAACGATACAGTGGCCGGCGCAAATATCCCATTCATTCTTGGGCCGAAGGGTCGCGAAAATATCAGCCTTTGCCGCGCCCGTTAGCCCGAGTTTATAAGCAACACTCCCGATACCTTTCAACTCTTTGAATTTATCTTTGTAGGGGAGCCAAAGGCCGTCCCGAGTCTCCGTCCTGCTGTTGAGGATCACCATTTGAGAAGGATCGGTTTCAGTAGAGCAGGAGACTCTTTCACCGTTCAGCTTTGCCCCTTCACCTTTTACCGCACTGAACAGTTCTTCTTTCACAGGATTATAGAGGATCCCCAAGACTGGCTCCTTGTTCTCTACCAGCGCTATACTGACGACCCACATGGGCACTTTTTCAATATACTCTTTGGTCCCGTCAAGTGGATCGACGATCCAGACCCGCTCTTTGGAAAGCCGATCAGGTGAATCTTTTGTCTCCTCCGAGAGCCATCCGTAGTGAGGAAACTCAGACGTCAGTGTTGATTTAAGATATTCATCTGACGCTCGATCCGCATCGGTGACAGGGTTCAACCCGGAATACATCGGGGATGCCCCCTTGTCGTCTATTTTATAATCGTTATCGTAATAATCGAGAAGTATTTTTCCCGATTCCAGTGCCGCGCTTCGGGCAACTTCAAGTTCATGTTTCATCACCCAAACTTAGAAAACAGGTCTATCAAAGGTGAGTCAATTCTGAGGCCAAAAAGGTATTATAACTATATTCTTTTCGACAGGCCCTCTGCGGAACTCATCTCAACGGGACATCTCCAAGATCATGTTCCAATACTCTTCAGAAACGGGCATGACAGAAAGACGGCTGAACTTTACCAGGTGGAATTCATCAAAGCGACCGCCCTGTTTTACCTGAGCTAGTGTTACGGGATTCTCGAGCGCGTTGCCAGGCGTTATATCAAAGACCACCAGTTTTTCATCCCCCGCTTCAGGATCGGGATAAGGTCAGAGATCACATTTGCCACACCGGCAACACACCGTTGGTTCCCTGTGTGGTAGATAAATGCCTTGTCCCCTTTACTCACCTCCCGAATGAACTTCAGAGCCCAGTTATTGGTAACACCATCCCAGTAGGTTTTTCCATCTTTTTCCAGCTCCTGATAGCTGTAGTCGTGATCAGGTTCGCATTTCAGCAGCCAGTAGTTCATCGGTACTTCCTTTCGAATTAGCGCTCAGTTAAGATTACGGAAAAATACCTTGACTCGGGATGGGAAAAATACCATCCGCACACGGAGGCGGCAGGATACATGGCGCGAGTCTCTGTCAGTCTTATCCCCGCATTCTTTTCCGCATCAAGCAATTCCCATATCTTATCCTTCTCATCGTGAGCAGGACAGGCAGAATACCCAGGCGCCGGGCGAATCCCCCGGTATTTCTCATTCATCAATTCCTCGTTATCCAGTTCTTCATCCTTTGTGTACCCCCAGAACTCTTTTCGCACTCTCTCGTGCATCCGTTCAGCAAGTGCTTCCGCCAACCGATCAGCAAGAACCTTCACCATGATGGCGTTATAGTCATCATTTTCTAACTCAAACTTCTTAGCCGATTCCTCCACTCCGTGACCGGCCGTTACGGCAAAAAGACCCAGCCAGTCACCATTAGAGCAAATAAAGTCTGCCAGGCTGTAGTTCATTTCATTCGCTCCCTTATCCACAAGCTGACGCGGGAAGTGGAACTCGGTGCCATCAAGGGTAACGGTCTCGTTTTCTGCTCTAGCCGGGAAAAGCCCTATGACAGCCTTAGCACTAATGAGTTTTTCCGTTAAAATTCTGTTAAGGATGCCTTGACCATCCTCAAACAGCTTTTTCGCTTCTTCACCATATTTGGGACTCTCCAGAATAGCCGGGTACTTCCCTTTCAGCTCCCAAGCGTGGAAGAACGGGGACCAGTCAATATAATCCGCCAGTTCATCCAGTGGATAGTTCTCAAATACTTTGATCCCTTTGAGCTTGGGACTTGGGACTTGATAACTTTTCCAGTTGGCGGCAAACTTCCGCTTCCTAGCGTCCTGTAGTGACAGCTGCTTCACTTTTTTACCATCACCTCGCTGAACCCTTATACCTTCGTATTCCTGACGTCGCTCAGCAACAAAGGCATCCCGCTCGCTGTCGTTCATGAGCTTGCTCACCACCCCCACAGCCCGGGAGGCATCTATCACATGAACGGTGGGGCCGGAATAGTTCTCCTCAATCTTCACCGCCGTATGTGTCTTAGAAGTGGTAGCACCGCCGATGAGAAGCGGTACATCAAACTCCAGCCGTTCCATCTCTTTTGCCACATGGACCATCTCATCCAGGCTTGGGGTGATGAGCCCGGAAAGACCGATAATATGGGCACCTTCATCCCTAGCTGTACTCAGTATCTTATCAGAAGAGACCATAACACCCAGATCAAGGACATCATAGCCGTTACAGCCAAGAACTACGCCCACAATATTTTTCCCAATGTCATGCACATCCCCCTTCACAGTGGCCATCACGATCTTACCGTTGAATCTGTCCGTTAGTCCCAGTTCATCCTTTTCCTTTTCTATAAAAGGGATAAGATAGGCCACCGCCTTTTTCATTACCCGTGCCGACTTCACCACCTGCGGGAGAAACATCTTCCCTGAACCGAAAAGATCACCTACCACATTCATCCCGTCCATGAGAGGGATTTCGATCACTTCGATGGCGCGGTCAAACTTCTGCCGTGCTTCTTCCGTATCGTCTACCACATAATCCATGATCCCCTCTACAAGGGCGTGCCTCAACCGTTTTTCCACATCACCTTCCCGCCACGACAGATCCACTTCCCTCTTCTTTCCCTCACCCTTGAAAGATTCTGCCAGTTCTACAAGGCGATCTGTGGCGTCTTCCCGGCGGTTGAAGAGAACATCCTCAATGGCGTCCTTAATTGTTTTATCGATATCATCGTAGACAGCCAGCTGGCCGGCGTTAACAATACCCATATCCATTCCTGCCTGGATGGCGTGATAAAGAAAAACCGAATGCATGGCTTCCCTAACAGCATTGTTACCACGAAATGAGAAAGAAAGATTACTCACGCCGCCACTGATATGGATGCTCGGCAATTTTTCTTTTAGGTTCCGGGCGGCCTCAATGTAGGCAACGGCATATTCGTTGTGTTCCCGAATGCCTGTTGCTACAGCGAAAACATTGGGATCAAAGATGATGTCTTCCGGCGGGAAGCCTACTTGTTCCGTCAGAATGTGGTAGGCCCGGGTACAAATTTTTACCTTTCGCTCAGTGTTGTCAGCCTGACCCTCTTCGTCAAAAGCCATGACAACAACTGCGGCACCGTATTTCCGAATGAGGCGGGCCTGTTCCAAGAACGGTCCTTCTCCCTCTTTCAAAGATATGGAATTGACAACACCCTTTCCCTGCATATTTTTTAATCCCGTCTCGATAACAGTCCATTTTGAGGAATCCACCATGATAGGAACCTTCGAAATATCCGGCTCCGAGGCAATGAGGCGGAGGAATTTTTCCATGGCCGCTTCAGAGTCCAGAAGCCCTTCGTCCATATTCACATCAATGAGTTGGGCTCCCCCCTCTATCTGGTGCCGGGCCACTGAGAGTGCCTCTTCATAATTATCTTCCAAGATGAGGTGCTTGAACCGGGCAGAACCTGTCACGTTCGTACGCTCGCCCACGTTGACAAAATTGGCATCCGAACGAAGGGACACCGGCTCCAGGCCGCTAAGGCGGGTTACTGTTTCAACTTCCGGAATTTGTCTTGGGGGTATACCCTTCACAGCTTCAGCCAGAGCCGAAATATGTTCAGGCGTGGTGCCGCAGCAGCCGCCTATAATGTTCACCAGGCCGCTTTGGGCAAACTCACCGATGACTGCCGACATGGATTCCGGTGTTTCGTCATACTCCCCGAACTCGTTGGGCAGGCCGGCGTTGGGATAGACAGAGACCAAGGTGTTAGCTACCATGGAGAGAGCATCGAGGAAGGGCCGGATCTGTTCGGCGCCCAATGCGCAGTTGAGCCCTACACAAAATAGATCAACATGACGTATGGAGTGCCAAAACGCCTCCACTGTCTGTCCAGACAGCGTCCGGCCGCTGGCATCGGTGATGGTGCCAGAGACTATGATTGGGACTTCTTCTCCCCTCTCTTCAAGCAAACTTTGAACGGCAAACAGAGCTGCTTTACAGTTAAGTGTATCGAAGACAGTCTCCACAAGCAGAATGTCCGCACCACCGTCCAGCAGTCCTCTCGCCTGCTCGCTGTAGGCAACCACCAATTCATCAAATGAAACATTCCTGAAGCCCGGATCATTCACATCGGGAGAAAGGGATGCAGTTCTGTTCGTGGGACCCAGAGCTCCGCAGACAAACCTAGGGCTCTCGGTAAAACTGTCCGCCGCTTTTCGGGCAATCTTTGCTGATTCCAGGTTTATTTCATAAACCAGATCCTCGGTTGCGTAATCGGACTGACTGATAGCATTGGCGTTGAAGGTGTTGGTCTCAATAAGGTCGGCCCCGACCTCTAGGTAGGCGGTGTGTATAGCTTCCACTACATCAGGGCGCGTCAGACTCAACAGGTCGTTATTCCCCTTCAGGTCAGAGGGATGATCTTTGAATCGGTCACCACGGAAATCGGCCTCCTCCAGCTTATAGGCCTGGAGCATGGTCCCCATAGCTCCATCGATGAGAAGTATCCGTTCTTTCGTTATTTCCTGTAGCATCTTCATAACAAAAAAGCCCCAGTACTTTTAGGGGCTCTCGGCCTTTTTAGCACCATTCTTTAATGTCGCGGCAATAGGACGCAAATCACGACTGTGAAAGTTTACGCCTCTTCACAATCGAACGAAACAACTATAAAAAGTTCATAAAATACTTTGGATAGGCTCATTTTAGGCTTATTTTTGCAATCTGAGGGAGACTTAGGAAGGTCCCCGGCGATTTTTTGACATAAGTGTTTTCGATATTGCCATAAGGCGTCGATTTCCTGAAAAAAGAGTTCTTTTTTTCCTTCCCTTAACCCCTCCCTCAAGGTTCGTCGGTGCGGACAACAAAGAAAAGGTGACGTACAATGAGACAGCCGCTTGCGGATTCGGCACATGCATTCTCAGTACGTATTCAGTAAACGGCTGATTGGTACAGGCCGGGGCATACCCGGGTCCAGTCGGCATATAAGCATAAAGTGAGTACCTGATGCGAAAAGAAATATTTGTCAGTGAAACGGCAAGTGAAAGGCGTATTGCCGTCCAAGAGGACGGAAACTTGGTTGAATTCTACATTGAAAAGCCAGATGAAATGGGGATGGTCGGTAATATTTACAAAGGGAAGGTTGAAAATGTTCTTCCGGGAATGCAGGCTGCTTTTGTTGATATCGGATATGACATTAATGCATTTCTGCCCTTCTCAGAGATTAAAAACCCCGAATACCTCAAAGAGGCTTCCACATCTGAAGAAGAGGACGACAACAGTAATAGGAATGGCAAACAATCACCTCAAAAAGACATCGCAGTTGAGCTCCAGAAGGACCAAGTGATTCTTGTTCAAGTCATCAAGGAACCTTTTTCTGGCAAGGGACCTCGTGTCACCACAAATCTTGCTATCCCGGGACATCTTGTTGTCCTCGTTCCCAATGCCAGTTTCATCGGCATCTCGAAAAAGATATGGGATAAATACGAGAAAAGGCGGCTGAGAAAATTTATTGGTGAATTCTTGCCCGATGATGTCGGTATAATCGTGCGGACAGAAGCTGAAGGAAAGAGTGATACGGTTGTCAGGAAAGATTTTAACATCCTTCTCAAGCAATGGCGATCTTTGGCCAAGAAGGCTGACAGCTCGGAAGCTCCGGCCAATATTTATGAAGATATTGAAACAGTTTCAACAGTTATTCGGGACATACTTGGCGAGGATGTAAGCAAGTTCACACTAGACTCCAGAAAACTTCATCGTCAAACACACAATTATTTGCAGAACGTGGCACCAAATATGACCACACGGCTGGAATTGTACCGCGGCAAGACACCCATGTTCACGCATTTTAAGATTGATGATCAGGCGGCAAAGTCCATCAGAAGTCATGTTTGGCTGAAAAGTGGTGCCTACATCATTATCGAACACACCGAAGCAATGGTGGTCATCGATGTTAACAGTGGGCGGTTTGTCGGTAAAAGCAACCACGAGGTAAATTCTCTCAAGATCAATCTTGAGGCAGCCAAGGCAGTGGCCCAGCAGCTGAGACTCCGGGATATCGGTGGGCTCATCGTTATCGATTTCATTGATATGCAGGAATTAGCCAACAAGAAGAAGGTCTACAATGAGTTGAGGCGAGAATTGAGAAAAGATCGGGCAAAGATGGCGGTTTCCCCCATAACCGAGTTTGGCCTGCTTGAGATGACAAGACAACGCATACGCCTATCTCTAAGAGATTCACTCAGTGAAAACTGCCCCACCTGTAACGGAAGCGGTCGGGTTTTATCCAAGGATGCAGTCATCAGTGAGATTGACAGCTGGATTAGAAATTTCAAACAGAAGAGAAAAGACCTCCGCCTTACGCTCAAACTTCATCCCGCTATGGCGGAGTATCTAGAAGAGTCGAAAAAAAATGTCATGCGCAAATTCATGTGGAAGAATTTTGTTTATATCAATGTGGATACAGATGAGACACTAGGCCCCAGTGAATTCCGCTTCTTCTCAAGAAAAAATGGGGCAGAGTTGAAACTGGAAGAATAGCTTGACACATCTGGAAAGAGGGAGATAACTTTCTTAGCTAGGAAATTTGACTGGAAGCAATGTATGTGATCGTAGATATATCAGGTAAACAGTTCCGGGCTGAAGAAGGCCAGGAATTAAAGGTGCCGCATCAGAAAGAAAAGCCCGGTAAAAAAGTCTTTTTTGAACGTGTATTACTGGTTGATAATGGCAAGGGCGTAGCGGTGGGACAACCCATCGTTACCGGCTCCAAGGTAGAAGCGACTATTCTGGAGCACGGTCGGGGTAAAAAGGTACCTGTATTCAAGAAAAAACGCCGGAAGGGATACAAAGTCAAGAATACGCACCGGCAGGAATTCACACTCATACGGGTAGATAATATCAAAACAAACTCTTCCAAGAAAAAAACAACTAAAAAGAAAGCCAAAAACGAGGCAAAAGGAGATTAGTTATGGCCCACAAGAAAGGGATGGGAAGTACCAAGAATGGCCGTGATAGTGCATCCAAAAGGCTTGGTGTAAAGGCTTCTGATGGACAGTTTGTGACAGCCGGTTCAATCATTGTCCGACAACGAGGCACCAAAATTCACCCTGGTGTCAATGTCGGTATCGGCGGCGATGACAGCCTGTTCGCAAAAGCTAATGGCACTGTCAAATTTGACCGAAAACGACACAACCGCAAGGTTGTAAGTGTCCTGAACTAAAACTCTTACCGACAGAACCAATGTCCAGAAAAAAGATTGCCCTCATAGGTGGTGGTCAGATTGGCGGCGTCCTAGCCTTGGCCTGCGCCCAGAAAGAGCTTGGCGATGTTGTAATCGTAGACATACCTGAAGTTGAAGGAATGGTAAAAGGTAAGGCACTGGACATCATGGAAGCACGCCCCCATGACGGTTACGATTCCGATCTGTTCGGGACTAGTGATTTCAGCGGAATTGAAGGAGCTGATGTGGTTGCCATTACCGCCGGAGTGCCCCGGAAACCGGGCATGACCCGGGAAGATCTTTTGGAGACCAACCTCAATATTATTTCCAACGTAGCGGAAAATGTTAAGAAATATGCTTCTGACGCTTTTGTCATTGTTGTTTCCAACCCGCTGGACGCCATAGTTTACGCCTTTTACAAGGTGAGCGGTCTCCCAAAAAATCGCGTAGTAGGCATGGCTGGCGCTCTGGACAATGCCCGTTTCCGGACCTTTATCGCCATGGAGACGGGTCTTTCGGTTCAGGATGTTTCATGTATTGTTATGGGCGGTCACGGACCCACCATGGTTCCCATAACAAGGACTGCAACTGTGGGGGGCGTACCCCTGACCGACGTCCTTGCTCAAAAGGAGATCGATGCCATCGTAAAGCGGGTCCAGGAAGCAGGAACAGAACTGGTGAAACTCTACGGAAAAGGGAGTGCTTTCTTCAGCCCTGCTGCTGCCATCACAGAAATGATTGAAGCGTGCCTCAGAGATAAGAAACGGGTCATCCCTTCCACCGCTTACTGTGAAGGTGAATATGGGATCGACGGCTATTTTATCGGTGTACCGGCGGTTATAGGTGCTGGTGGTGTTGAAAAAATTCTGGAAGTGGATCTTACTGACCAAGAAAAAGAGTTGCTTCAAAGCACGCTTGAGAAGATAAAAGTCACCGTTTCCGAGACTGGACTTTAATCACCTCTCCTCTTTCCACTTTTCTCTCCTCAGCCTAACTTTTACAGACCCTCTGGGAATAAGATCATGTAATAATAAAATGGTCTCATTACATAGATATATTTTTGTATTAATGATTCCTTCGCTGTTAATCGCACAGGATCTCCAACAGCTGTCTTATAACAGGTATGAGGCAAAATCTAGTTACACATTTAAGGTTTCCTCAGGAGGTGAGTTGATTGTAAAGAATTTCCGCGGAGATATCACAGTCACAGGCAAATCCGACAATGCGGTGACAATCGTGAATGAAACAAACATTAAAGCGAATTCTGAAAAGCGCGCCCGAAACTTGTACCAGGAGGCCAAGGTAACTGTAAATCAGACAGAAGATGAAACAGGGAAAACAGTCATAATTGTAGAAGGGAAAACAGAGTGGCGGCGCCGGATTAATGACAACTTGGTCATTACTGTCCCACAGATTTTTTCCGTAGCTCTGGACTGCCGCGGCGGAAATATTGAACTTGCCTCACTCCAGGGCGAAATGGATATCTCAACTTCCGGCGGGGATATTAACCTAAGAGATCTAACGGGAAAAATGTCGGTAAATACTTTGGGTGGAGATATTGAAGGCCATAACCTCAGTGGGGGAATCTCCGCAAGGACTTCTGGTGGGAGCCTCCAATTCAGTGATTTGAAAGGTGAATTAAGTGCAACAACATCCGAGGGCGACATAGAGACGAAAAATATTCAGGGTAGTATCTCACTGGAGACTTCAGTCGGAGATATCGACCTTTATAATCTGGTAGGCAGGGATATCTACGCCCGAACCAGCGCAGGTAAGATTACAGCTCGTGAGCTCATCGCTGAAACAACCATTGACCTGCATACCAGCGGTGGTGACCTTGATCTTAAGGATATTACCGGTGATCTTGAAGCTTCCATCTCCGGCGGGAATATTAAGATTGTAGACGTGAGAGGAGAAACAAAGGTTTGGACATCGGGCGGTGAGATAAACGCTGAGGTAGTACACGGCGCCTTTCACGGGAGAACATCCGGCGGTGACATTTCACTGTCAAAAATCTGGGACAGGCAGTATGAAGACCACGAGATTGATGTGAAAACATCAGGTGGGGATATTGAAGTGACCTTGCCGGAAGATTTTCCTGCCAGCTTCCGACTTCGGATTCTTTACCCAGGTAGAAAACCTGGAGAAGTGATTCTTTCAGACTTTCCCATGGAAATTTCAGCTTCTCACGCTGTCACCCAGGGTGAAGAGAGCATCAACGGCGGAAAGTTCAACGTCCATGTTGAGACGTCCATGGGAACAATCAGAATCAGGCGGGAAGATTAGATGAGGAACACATTAACAACGGTTTTCTCTATAGTGGCAATGTTCCAATTGTCGACCGCTCAGGAAGTAGATACCACAGTGGCCATGGAATCCCTTGACCCACTTCAAGAGTTCGAGGAGACAGGGATCGAGATCAAGTTTTTCGGCGACTATTATGTAAGAGCAGGCCAGATATCGAAAGAAAATGTTCGTGTTTTAGGCGGTGATCTCTTCGTGGCTGGAACCGTGGACGGACAGATTATTGTGGTGGGTGGGGACGCCTGCCTTGAATCCACCGCCGTCGTCAATGGCCGGGTGGTGGCCATTGGGGGGTCAATTTTTAGGAAAGAAGGTTCCATCATAAACGGTGAGATTGTCCAAGCCAATATCCGAGAAGGAATTAATCTTTCCCGTAATGAGGGGCCCCAATCTAAGAAGAGATCGGATACCTTTGAATTTGATGATGATTCCCCCGACTATGAAGAAAAACATAAATTGCTTTCCATCCATCCGGATGTCAGTGGATTTATCTATAATAAAGATGAAGGGTTCGTCTGGACCCCTTTTGACTGGCGATTTGACCGAGATGGAACATCCTCATTCAAAATATATTTCAGTCTTGGTTACCGGTTTGGACAAAAACAGTGGGCAGGACGAACAACCATAGAAAAATCATTCGGTATCAACAATGGTCCCTCCCTGTTCTTTTCAGCTTTTCGTGAGAGCCGCACCGATGACGCCTTCAGATTACCAGTATCAGAAAACTCCCTTGCCGTTTTGTTTGCGAGACAGGATTTTTACGACAGGTGGAATGAAAAAGGGTATGAAGCAGGCGCTGCTTTCCACGTTGACAACCTTGAGAGTAAAGTCGCCTATCGATCAGTATATACCTCTTCTTTTAAACCTACTAATCGCCTTGCCCAATGGTTCCATGGAGAAAGAGAGTTCCGGTCGCCCCTTCAACTTCTGGGAGGAAACGTTTCCTCCGTAGCAGGCACAGTAAGCCTGGGTGCTGTTCACAAAAGTTTTCTCGCCACGGGCTTGAGCATCATTTTAGAGGGTGAGACAACTCTGGCTGCGGACAGCTTGGAGAAATTCGACAGACTTTCAGCCACAGCTTCTTTCAACTGGGAGCTGTCCCCTAATATTGTTTTCCACAGCCGGACCATGGTGGGGAATTCCAAGGGTGAACTGCCACAATTTAGGGCTTTTGGTGTGGGAGGACTGGGCTCGGTCAGCGCCCACCCATACAAAGTGCAGACCGGGAACAGAATGATGCAAATGAATACCGAACTGATACTCCTCCCTGATTTTATGAGCGGTGATCACTACTTTTCTCTCTTTTTCGATGCCGGTCATGCATGGGACAAGAGCGATTACTCATTTTCAGATTTCAGCTCGATCACGGACAGTGCAATTTCAGCTGTGGGCATTGGGATTGGCAATGAGAACCTGGACTGGCGTATAAATATTGCATGGGCTCTCGGTGGCAGGAATACCTGGGAAACCACTTTCCGCTTCAATCTAAATTTCTAGAATGATAAGGGGAATGCCTCTCTCAAAGGTTGATTCGTTTATGATGTAACTTTTAGCTAACGTGATCTTTCAAAAACTGTTCCAGTGCGCCGGGTTTAAACTCGCCAGTAACAAAACAGGCCTCTTTCAGACTTCCAGCAACTATCAAAATATGAAGCGGTACGCCCCACACTCGCCGATCATTCATTAATTTTCGGATACGGGTGTGTGCAATGTTGTCTCTCAGGGATTCATTTTTCTCATTTAACTCGCCAAGAACATAGGGTATGTGAATACCATGTTTCTGCATGAACCTATGCTCCCACACATCCGGATCTGAATATTCCGCCACAATGATCATATCAAAACCGCTGCTGTGCCATGCATTGTAAATGCTGTTCAGCACCGGTGTTTCATAATGGCAATTGGGGCACCATTCAGCCATGAATGAAATAAGTAACACCTTGGGGAAACCTTCTGTTTCATATTTCCCCAAAAGCAATTTCTGGCCACCCGAATGGGTTAGAACGGAAAAGTTCAGTTCTTGGGCCAGTGGGACATCTGAGAAGGACTCAATTTCGGAGTATTCGTGGGGATGGTGTTCCTTCAACGTGACTTATGATTACTGGTTCAACCGAGCCAGGAACTGATAAGGAAGAAAGTCGATACGACTCCTTTGTAGGAAATCATCATGGCTACGATGGAAACAAGGAAAACAAGAACAATCATCCTAAACAGGACATAACGTTTCTGCAATCTTTCCGTTGGGCTTCCATCATTTAGAGCTGTTTCCAATTTTCTCAGTACACCTCGGGAGGCATGATAGAGGCCTATGGCGATAAGAGCGATAGTTATTTTCCCATGCATAACGCCCACCTTCAGCCAAAACGTCCGATCGATAAGCATGAGTACGCCTACAAGCGGCAAAAAGAATGAAGCCACCATCTCAGTTTTATCGGACAAAGTACGCATTTGTATAATCATTGTTTTCTTTCCTTCAACTGTCGCTTTATGGAAGCCGCTTAGAAATATGAAATCTAGATAAAATGCCACACCGAGCCAAACCGATGCCAAAACAAAGTGTGTAATGAGATAGAGATTGTAGACTATTCCGCCTTCAGCCATGATATTATCCTTTCTGTTTCTTCCAGTGAATCAACCAACCAGGTGGGATTCGCTGCCTCGATGGCGGTCCGACTCTCCAACCGCCTGCAGACAATGAGAGAACGGACACCATTGGCCCGCGCCGCCGTTGCATCCTGGGCTGTATCTCCAACAAGAACCATTCTGTCATGAGTATAAGATTCTCCCAGTGCCTCCCACGCCGCCTCTTCGGCCATCCAGACCAAATCTTCCCTGCCTCGTGCATCGCTGCCGAACAGCCCAAACTCGAAAATGTCACTTGATCTCCGCCGCTTTACGGACATTGCCGGTAAGAAGTCCCACTTGCCACCCTTCATCTTTACACGCCTTAGAGAGTTTCACAGCATCGTCATACACATAAGCATCTTCATGATCGTCAAAAACTTCCTTCAAACGAGCGGGGTAATTGGAGAGTATTGTCTCTATTATGTCTGATAAGGAACCATCTGTATAGTCGAGCTGTTTCAGAGCTGTTTCCAAGATAATGGGGTCAGTATAACCGGCAACATCTTCCACCTTGAGCTTCGGGGATGAATTCGCCACCTCCTCCACCATGTTGTCCAAAAGTTTTCGCGCCACTGTTCCGGGATGGATGAGGGTACCATCGATGTCGAAAAGAATAAGCTGTTTGGTTCTGTTTTGCACAATTAGATCAATAATACATTCCGAATTTAAAAAAGAGTGCAGCGAGAAAGACTGTCACAAAAAGTTGCCCTGCCCACTTCACTGAGAGATGGAAAGCCCAAAGAAGTCGATCATGTGGGTGCCCCTTCTTCTGACCTATTTTCTTTACCCAACAATCTTAGCATTTCACTGCGAGCAAAGGACTGAAGTTCTTCAATGGTGTCATCCTTATAATCTTCGTATAAGATAAAATCACCAACATCAATAGTTATAATTCCCGGTCGGATGCGCCAGTCAGTTTTTCGTTTGATCTCGAACGCCCCTTTAAAAACGGCGAACAAAATATCGGCCCTTGCACCAAATGCCAGGTGAAACGGCCCTTTTTTAAAAGGTTTCAACTCTCCTGTTTCAGTACGCGTTCCTTCCGGTGCTATGAAAACGCAAATGCCTGATTCAAGCTTCTCCCGTGCCATTTCTACAGCTTCCATCGCTTCACTGATGTTCCTTCTCATTAAAGGGATGATGCCGTAACGTTTCAGCATAAGTCCCCAAAGTGGCAATTTGAACTGATAAGCAGCACCCAAGGCTGTTACCTGACGAAATGTGAGACACGCCATGAGAAACACATCAAATAGCGACTCATGATTGATGAGAAGAAGATATGCCTTTTCCCGTTTGAGTTTTTCCTTCCCCTCCAGCCGAACAATGACGCCAAAACTCAAGAGCATCAATCTCCCGTAAAAACGGATAGCCCAATGTACACGTTTAGGATGAAAAACAAAGATCAGTGGTGTCAGCGTAAGAACAGTAAAAACAAATGTGAAAAAACCTATGGGATAAAAAATGAAAGAAAAAATTGAGTGGCGGAAATCGAAGGGTGAAGTGGTTTCCCCAGATGTCTCTTGACCATGAACCTCAGTCGTCCTGAGTATCTTACCGGCGGTAATGGCAAAAAAGACCAAAACAGCAGCAACAAGCCAAATCCACCAACTCATAGTGATGACCCTGCAAATTTATCTAATTTTCTTGCAAGTCGGATCAGATGATATTGCAGATCACTCATGATTTGTCCATGATTGAGATTCAAGTATATGGAACAATTTGTGATTTGCACCAGGAAAAGCAAATTGAGACCGCTCCTCTGGCTGGATCCAACGATGAGTATCGAGGGCATCGTTGGCTTTCAGAGACCTGGATAGTTTACAGTGATAAAGGTGCAACGTGATAGAGAAGTGCGTGTATGCGTGATCAACAGCACCTACTTTTTTGCCTGGCTCAACGCTTAATCCTGTTTCCTCTCGTATCTCCCGGACGAGGGTATTGTCCAACGCTTCACCGTTTTCTACCTTGCCTCCGGGAAACTCCCACAGACCACCCAAAAGTCCTTCATCTGGTCTCTTTTGAATGAGAAACTTGCCATCACTCCAGATGATTCCGGCCACAATTGTTTTGTGTGGCCGTTCTTTCTTTTTCGGAATATTGGGATACACAACAGGATTCCCTTCTGCTTTTGCCTTACAGAAATATTCTACAGGACATTCAAAGCAGTGGGGCTCATTCCGTCGGCAAATCTGACTTCCCAATTCCATCA
>JYMV01009026.1_pt1 | contig 114657 bp, 102 predicted proteins | sample 338911 | NCBI WGS metagenome assembly JYMV01 (sample SAMN03354496, study PRJNA234377) | hydrothermal vent metagenome | biome: Deep sea; feature: Hydrothermal plumes at the Eastern Lau Spreading Center, Western Pacific Ocean; material: Seawater | place: Tonga | collected 2009 | depth 2000 m m | reverse complement strand
CTATCCAAGAATCTGCGACCGTCAAGGTAACCGTCTGTCGTTCCATAGGTTGTTAAATCTCCAGAATCATCCACTTTTTGAAGTGTTCCTGTAACTTTGTTGAGTAAAAAACCAGTGCCTCCCGATGTTGAAGGATAGTATTCATATACTGGTGCTGAACTTCGGGACGTTGTATAACGCGTTGTTTGTGCCGTAACGTCTATAATATTTGGCGTCAGTTGTCCTAACACGACCAGTAGCCCCCCCACTAACATGTACATTATTTTTTGACGTAATTTCACAAGATTAACCTCATTTCGATTTTACCAGGCTAGTTGTTATTTTTCGGTTGCAGATAGATGCCGAAGTTTGACAGTGCAGGATTGAGTCGCGAAGCTAAGACACGGATCCGTAACCTCTGCGCCGTCGTTTGAGGAATTCGGCAGATTCGTTTGTATCCAATAGTCGTTTCCTCAATTAACTGTATCCAATTGCCGTCAGATTCAGCGTCAACAGCGAAATGGGAAATACGTTGACTGTAATTACCAATTGGTTCCTGTAACAAGACACGATTAAATGTCTTCATGTCACTAAGCTGTATTGTTAATTCAGCTTGATTTTGACATTCAGTCGCCATCCAGCAGGATTGAGGGTCTTCATCTACCAACTTACTGGCTTCAAAACCTAGGTGACAAAGTGAACCTTCTACTGTTGCTCCCGCAGCTAGGTTGGAGGAAAAGGTCTGGCAAATGGTACTTCCAACTGATTCCAACACCTGACAATCCCGAGAGGCAAACAACCCACGTCGATCTGGTGGCACATTCAGCAAGAACACAGTATTTCCGCCTACCGATCGATACCATATATCAAGTATTTCCTCAGTACTTTTAACGTATTGTTCCTCGTCTCTCCAAAACCAGCCGTCTCGAATAGAAGTATTGGTTTCAGCTGGATACCAATGTAAATTCCCACCATCTTTAAGTTTCTGCCTCAATTTTTCCAAACTGCCAAGGTCGTTATCTTGCATGTCAGGCCACTGCCACGTATCAATGGGGCCTCCAATAGGTATTACGCTCCATTCTGAAGGGCGGGTATGACCAGCTTCGTTACCACACCATCGAACATCAGGCCCTTTAATGGAAATAACAGCTTCCGGAGCAAGGTGCCGAATGAGATCATACCATGCTTGGTAAACGTACTGTTGTCCGCCTTTTTGTTTTGGGTGAGCGCCATCAAACCAAATCTGGTGAATGGGACCATATTCAGTCAGTAATTCAAAAAGCTGATTCATAAAATACTCGTTGTAGTCATCTACTTGGTAATAAAAGGCATGCTGATTTGCAAATGGCCGATCTGATACGGGACGTGGAATCTGCCTCCATGAATAACGGCTTTGGTTACCGTATACTCCTTGTGGATGCTCGATCTGGTAGAGATCCGCTGGCGAGAGATAGACACCTAACTTTAAACCGTGCTTTTGGCATGATAAAGAAAGATCTTTCAGGACATCTCCTTGTCCATCACGCCAACGGCTGTAGGCAACTGAATGTTGTGTGTACCGGGTTTGCCAAAGACTGAATCCATCATGGTGTTTAACTGTTAAAAGTATCAATCTCATACCAGCTGCCTGTGCAATTCGGCACCATTGATCTGTGTCTAAGCAGGAAGGATTGAAAATTTTCGGGTCTTCCAAGCCATCTCCCCATTCTCGGCTAGTAAAGGTGTTTACTCCGAAATGAATAAAACAGGTGAATTCCAGTTCTTGCCATGCTAATTGTTTCGAATCAGGTTTTACTGATACGGACTTTTTAATAATTTCTCCATTTTTATTTTTTGACATTTCTCTTCCTTTCTAATCAACCTGTCATTGGAGGAATTCAAGATTTGAACCTAATACCGTACACATAGCCATCGGAACATACCAAGATAAGTTGTGGTTGATTGTTTCTACCGCGTGGTGCGTTTGACCTATTGCGAATATGCACTCATCTTCCATTGATTTTCATGCCGCACAAAGATCCGACCTCGAAGTGGGTATTCAGGATCCGGATGTTCAAAGCTGGTGTCAAACTCTACTTTTTGTAGTCCAGCATAATTGGGTAGGAACTTGCCAACCTTGAAAGTCCCATTTGGAGAAACCGAAGTTAAGTCTCCAGAATCATCAAAATCCAATAACGGAAATCCAAACTTCCATCTTTTAAGAGTATCATCAAGGGAACCTGTATTCGTATTTGGTAAGACAAGTTCATCGGCGAGATTATTAGATAATTGGATGTATAACTAGAGTTTCTCGTGCTCCGATAATTTTTTCCCATTTTATTTGAGGGTATAGTATATTGCCTTTAAGCAACGACCTCCCTGTTAGAAACCGATTTCCCCTAAACTGGTGCCAATCTTCTTGTTTCGACTTCAGTTTAGGGGAAACATAGAATATATATAATGCTGGGTAAAAGGAAAGCATGTTTGAACTTCAATCTTCAACAATAAAACGGCATAGTGATTGCGATCGTGGAGAAACATTTTCATAAGATGATCGAGAGAGGATTTTGTTCATATGAGGCAATCGAAACCAAGGTGCCAGGTAAAGAACATCGAGCATAGGCCTAATTTCATCCGAGTTATTAGCGGTACCGCCGTGCCAACAGCGGACATCACGAATAATAACTGTTCCGGCAGGTGCACAAACAATCGAGGACTTCATCCAATCCGGTTCATACTCAAGCTTTGGAATAGGTCGGCGAGAACGGTGAGTTCCTGGTATAAATCGAATTGCACCATTGATTGCTTTAAACTCAGTCATCAGGAAATTGACAGCAACATAGGGGGTCGGGACATCCTGAATTTTTACTTGGGATAGAGGGTCATTTAAAAGATCAGACAGATCTGAATGTAAAGGTTGAATCTTGGCACCTGGTGTCGAATAGTCTCCTCCTGCTCCAATACAGATATAATCTGAACCTCCCCACACCTGTTCAAGTATGGGAAGGATGGTCGGTAAATCTATGAGTTGATACCATTCCGGCAGATGAATGCGTTGTTGGTTGAAAGAATAGCGTGCATACCCACGATTTGCCACTTCAATTGGTATTTCTGCCATCTGATTTGCCACTTCTCGTCTGGTACCAGATTGAGCCAAGGCCAATTGATTCGGTGTAAGTGCATCCCGAATGATAACAAAACCGTCTCGATTAAAAATGGATACGGATCTGTCAATCTCCGTATGGGAAACCACCTCGAAATCAAGCATAGGTATAGGGTTTCAAAATTTGGTGATCATTGATCTTTTTTTCGACAGCAGGAATTGCTTGACATTATATCATCTATAGTAAAACATGACTGACATAAATCCTTCTATTAACTAACCTGCACTCTCTTCTTGATTAAAAGTCTAAAGGAGGCACAATGGAGACCAATATCTTAACTTTAGAACAAAAGCGGAAATGGAAGAAAAATGGATATCTTATACTGCGGAACGTTCTGTCCCAACAGGAAATCAAGAACTTAACAATGGTTGTTGATCAAATGTACCAAGAGCATCTTCAACAACCTGAGGTTAAACCGAATGCGGAATTTGACCGAAGAAACGTCATGGATGAAAATGATATCTTTCTTCCATTGATGGATCATCAGGTGACATTCCCAATTGTGCTGGAGCTAATGGATCCCTATATATTACTAGGTATGTCCGAGGTCATTGTTCGCCCACCTAATCCCGAATCAAATGGAATTTTACACACAGATGGTGGCCAAGCGATGCGACAGATAAGGGTTAGCCAAAGCAGCTTGCCGTTACAGATTAAAATCCAGTATTTTCTGACAGACCTTGAAGAGGCAGATAGCGGGAATTTTACGATTGTTCCGGGCAGTCACAATCGCCCGTTTCCAGAAGGAGGATTCAAGGATGGACCATACATTCCCGAAGCCATTCAGTTGTGCGTGCGTGCCGGCGATGCCGTTGTTTTCCCTCACGCATTGTGGCACGGTTTCGTTGCCAACAGGTCAAGAAACTCGCGTAAAACGTTAGTTTACTGTTACGTTCATCAATGTCTTCGTGCGTTCGATTATTATGATGTTTCGGATGAACTTATGGAACGCTGTACGCCAAGGCAGCGAAGGTTGATTGGTGATATCGGAGAATGGCAGCCGGGTTCTTATTTCTATTCGCCACCGGATCAGGTACAGATGATAGAAGGGATTATAGACGGATAAGTTCATGATCTAGAAAGATTTGATTCGTCCCCAAATCAAACCAAGTTTGTTTTTAGATTCCACTGAAAATGGACGGTAACCGTTTTGGAATTCCTCTGTAATTGCATCCTCGGTTAAGGCAACATCCAGGATACGGGCTTCATCAAGCAACCCAGTAAAAAAATTGTTGCCCCAAGTTCCAATAAAGACAGATCCTTCAGAGGTTCTGGCTGCTTTGGCTAGAGGTGCTTTATCAGCCTGCTCTCCGTCGATGTAACACTTTACTGCTTTCCCATCATACGTACCTACAAGAAAGTGCCAGTCATTGTTTTCCCAATCACCGTTTTTGCTAACCCATTTTACTGTATCATTAGGTTCGACTAGATACATGGAAACCGATTTGCTTCCGCCTGTTAGGTAGATTCCCCATTCGTAGTTTCTGCCGCCACCAAGATGCACCTTATAGATCAAAAACCGCCCTTTTTGCGGTAACTTGGTTTTGAACCAGATCTGAAGTGTCATCTCTTTTGACATGTTCAGGCTCTTAGAGTGTGGTACTTCAATCTTTGAAGCTCCATCAAATTCCATCGCCCCACCAAATTTACCCCCCTTTATCCACTTCGCTTTTCCTATCAGTGTTCCATGGTTATCATATTCCGATTGATCCTGAATAGTATCCTTGGTAGGTGGTTGATCAAACGACATGTAGAGAACGACGTTATCAGGCTGCAATGCTATTGCTTTTGTTAAATGCCCTAAAATCCCAATTAAAACAAGAAATCCGATTTTGCGAATTTTATGCCTCCTTGGAGTTGGTATTGCGGATCATTATTCTTAACACAAGACTCATAATACTTGCATCTCTGCTGGTATGTTAGCATCAGTTGAGATATTGGCAAAGGCGATAGATAAGGTAAAAGCCGTTTCGTCATACGCATCCAACCAATGCGGGGCTTTGCATGGACTCCATATCGCGTTGCCCGGTTCCAATTCATAAATCAATATATCATCATCAGATAGTTCGGTTGGCTTTATCATAGCTCGATGTTTTTCTTCGAGCACATCGTTCGGACACCAATAGTTAGGGGATTTTAGGCTGTGAAACCTTTTTCGACCATGTAACTGCACAATTAGCACACTTGAAGGATCCCAATGATAATTGGTTGAACAATTTGGTCCACTTAGGAATAATATTGGATAGACCTTCTGCCACCTTAGTCCATGACTTTTCCACAGTTGTGTCAAAGGCAAGTATACCTGTTGTATAACCTCAGCCAAGGCGCCGTCCTTTTCTCGCATCGAGCTCAAGTCGAACAATGAGAGATGGATTGGAGTTTTCACTGCTTTGGCTAGAGGGAAGTTTCTAAAGTCGGTATCTGGTTCTTGGAGAGTCAAAAGAATACGATCTCCCTGTTCTCCTTTAGCAATTCGTGTTTTAGGGTCATGTCGTGCTTGTTCAACAACTTGACATAGGTCCGGTTTAGGAACTTCAAACGGAAACACCTCGCCGTTTACAGGATGCGCAATTGAAGTTGATAATACGGTACGGAACTGATCGAAGGTGGTAATTACACTTTCATTGCCAAACATGTCTAATTCTAATCGGGTCTCCGGCGTTTCCCGGTTTCATAGTCAATCTCAAGTAACAGCTTGAGTACTTCTTCAAGTGGAAGATTGGAATCATTTTCTGTTCGTTGGATGTATTCGCGAGTTTTGCGGTTAAAAACGCTATAAAAGGCCCTAACCTCAGGATCTGTATGGTCTCGCCAAAGATGAGTGGGAATAATCGAATCTTCGCTTAGGTAAGGTTGATGCCGGTGCCCGTAGTAAACCTGAACTGATTTCCTTTCCTGATTAGTCTTTCGCGTAGTTGCCGTGTGCAAAACGGATACATTGAATAGTATTGCCGTACCGGCTTCGCCATACAGATCCTGCATTCCTCCATGCTCAAGTTGTGATTCGGTATTTAAAACATCTTGATCTATCGATTCAGGGGATATGGAGAAGCAATGTGTTGTTTCGTCAACGTCAGCTAAATATACCATCAGCTGAATATAGTCCATCCGAAGCGGATGCTCTAACAAGTGTGAACGATCACGATGCCAACCCCGATGAAGTTCGCCATCGTATGGTTCCATATGTCGAATGCAAATCTCGGAGAAGCAGGTTTTACCTCCCATTAATTCAGATATTGGTTCCATTACTTTCGGATGCCTGAGAAGACTGTCAAATTCAGGCGAAGTTGCAAGAGCATCACAATTAATTGATTGATGATTACCGAACTTATACCAATGATATCCAGTCTCTGTCCGGTCACGATCAAATACTTTTACGAAAGTTTCTGTTTCCTTGTCATCCAGAATTTTACCTAAAGGTAAGTAACCATTTTGCTGAAAAAACTGATAATCCTCTTTTGTCACCCAATCACCTCAATATACACTTGTTCTTATACAGATATCACTTAACTCCCGTCTGCTTCACTAATACAAATCTCACTCGGTTGACCGAAAAAATGAAGCATGATACGGTAGTCCTTTCATCACTGTAGCATGCTTCACAATCTTATTCAAATTATAAAGGAGGTAGAGGGAAGATGAAAACTGAACGACTCCAAAAAAAAAACATAGATGTTGCAGTGTCTTTCATAAATGATGTTTATGCGGATACAGAAGGATTTAAGATGGTGAGCATAGAAGACCTTGAAATATCAACAGGCGCGACTGTTTTTTCTGGGTGGATGGGCAGTGAGTTAACCAGTCTCGTCTACGGCAAAATGCTGGATCCCAATCAAGGGGGCATCCACTGGGCTTGTGTTAAAAGAGATTTTAGAGGTGAATGTCATAGTCTGGAACCAATGCAGGCGTGCATTCTTGAATTAAAGGAAAAAGGGGCTGATCGAATTCATGTTTCTAGCTGGTTAGATTCCCCTTATCGGCGAGTGTTAAAGCATTTCGAGTCATCTGGAGTAAAGGTTGAACATGGGCAGCTAACCTTATTTTTAGATATGCAGCGATGCGAAAAAAAGGCCCAACCAATTAAATCTGGTTATAAGTTACACTCCTTTAGGGAAGGTGACGATCAGACTTGGGCAAAGGTTAAAAACGCAATCTTCGGCAGCTCATCCACCGCATCAGATTTTTGGACTCAAAACTTCTTGGGTGTTGATATGAGGTCGGACTTCGATCCACAAGGTTTTTTCTTTGCTGAACAGGAAGGCAATCCCATTGGGATTTGTGCTGGTCTAGTCTTGCATAACCGAAATAAAATTGGTGAATCTTATCTCGGTGGTATTGGTTGGACGGGGGTTGTAGAAGAACACAGGGGATCGGGATTAGGTCGGGCACTAATGATGAGCGCGTTAAATTACCTTGATGAAAAAGGCATTATTCTGACAGAAGTCGGCACTCAATTTCACAGGACAGCAGCACTCAATTTGTATGAAAGCATTGGTTTTCAGATCCACATTGCTTCGTTTAATCTATTATTATAAACGCAATCAGGAATCAAACGCAATCAGGATACTCCTGACCACGTAAAAGTGGAAAGTCTGGTTTGTTTTCAGTATCTCCTACCCAGTTAGAATCTGCTCGCATGTAGCTAGTTACCAGTCCACGGCGACGGTAGGGGGTTTTATTTTCAAAACTCCCGTGCACAGTTAAGCTATGATGAAAACTACAACCGCCAGCTTTTAGGATTACGGGAGTCGCTTTTGATGCATCCACGCCTTGAGTGTGTAAAAAATCTCTTCGGTCATGAGGCCAGAGTCCTTTTTTATAGCTGCCAGACAACATTCGCACACAACCGTTTTCTTCTGTGGCATCATCCAGAGCTGTCCAACAACTGACCAGTGCGGAAGGACTAATCGATGTCCAATAAGCAGAATCCTGATGCCAAGAAACAATTGAGCCATGGAAAGCGGGTTTCATTAACGTTTGGGTATGAAACAGCTTAATGTCTTCTGTACCGATAAGTTCAGCGACAACGTCTAGTATCTTCGGATTATTAGCGTGCTTGAAAAGCATATCATCGTGAAGGTGCGGATCTAAAAGTTGCCAGACTTTATCACGACGTGAAACACTTTGGAGTTCTCTTGTTTGAACAGCAGCCTCCAAACGTACTCCGATTTTCTCTGCATTACAATGCTCCCCTGACGCAAGTGCGTCAATTCTTTGACGTAAATCTCCTAGTTCCTTTTTCAATAGGATGGAACCATAGATTAAGAACCCATCGCGTTCATAATTTAATTTTTGAGCATCTGTTAAAATCATTTGAAGACTCCTCTATTCACCGGAATCAGATAATGAATAACATTTAACTTTAAACCTGATCCTGAGTTGACAGCTGATACCATCCATAATAAGATGATTTTATCCTAGCACCTTGTTAGAATTAAATCAATTCCGACTGATAAAGCTTAATTTATTATATAGAATCGAATCATGGAGGGGGAAATGAAACCGAAGATTGAAAAGATTTTTCGCGCACCCTATTCAGTACCTAACGGTTTGCAGGTAATAGATGAGGGAGTATGGATTGTCGATCAAATCACTGACCGAGTCGCCTTGGTTGAACTCGCTGAATCTTCTAATTACGGTGTGACCAAACTTATCAGGGACGTACCAACCGAGTCTTCAAATACTAGCGGATTGGCGTACGGTGATGATGCTCTCTGGCTGGCTGCTAACGGTTCAGGCAGTATGTGGAGACAAGTAAGACATACCGATGCAAACGAAGGGGAGATATTGAAAGTAGATCCCCAGACAGGCCAAACCTTACAGAGATACAAAATACCAGATGGTGGTGGTACTCACGGTTTAGAATATGACCATTACGAAAACGGATACATTTGGGTCGAAACATTGAAGGATAAAGTCTTGCACAAGGTTCGTATCAGCGACTGGTCGGTTCAACACACTATCCCTCTTCCTTATGAACGTGCACATGGTGTAGTTCGGTTTGAAGATGGGATATGGGTTGTACACACGTCTGATCGGTTGATAGTCAAGCTTGATCTCGAAGACGGCAGTGAATTGGACCAGATTCACGTACCAGCTGAATATCCGGAGCCACACGGCCTTTCCCTGTCAGGAAATGATTTACTGTACTGCGATGCTACTTCTGGTTGGGTAGTGAAAATTATGTTTTAGTTTAAGCTGATCACCAAGGAGTATTGTTATGAGTAACAATCTCATTTTAGATTTAATCAAGCAAATCGATTCTAATCAGTTACGCAAGAACCTTTTTAGCTTGTCCAAGGAACCATTACCCTATCGAAAACTTAATTACACTGTGCCGGGAGATTCCAAGAACACTTTATACCAAGCAGATGATTTTATTCAGATAAAACTGGAATCCTGGGGGTATTCGGTGGAAAAAGAAGATGTAAAGGTGCGTGCTTTTAACTGTGACACTTCCAAACCAAAAGCACATCAATACGCATCCCCATCGGAAGAATCCCCTTGGTTTACAGCATATAACCTATATGCAAAAAAACTTGGTGTGACTCATCCGGAAGAAATTGTCCTTTTTTTGTCGCACAAGGATTCGCAAAGCTGGGTAGATTCACCGGGAGCCTATGATAATTGCGCGGGTACCGTTTCTACTATGGAGATTGCCCGCGTGTTGAATAACTATCCATCTCAACGGTCTATTTGGTTTTTATTCTGCAATGAGGAACATACGCCGTGGACAAGTGTAACGGCCGCGCAAAATGCCAAGTTACGTGGTGATAATCTGATTGCTGTTTTTAATTTGGACTCAATGGGAGGTAAGTCGCAGGCGGATATTGATGCCGGCCGAAAAACGAATGTTACTTTGTTCACTGAACCGGCAGGGGAACGTTTTGCTGATTTGATGGCTGAAGTTAACAAAATTTATCAGATTGGACTGACCCAACGAAAGTATCAGCGGCAGACCCCCGGCGATGATGACGGTTCATTCATCAAATCTGGTTTTCCGATGGCGGTAATGAACGTTGGATCATTCCCTTACGCTGACCCAAATTATCATTTGGAAACCGATATCCCGGAGCTGGTAGATATTTCAAACTTATGGATGTCAACCAAAGCTAGTTTGGCCGCTGGGTTACGGATTGATCTCGGCGAGATATAGAGATCGATTCCGTTTTAGACTGGAAACTATTTCTTGTAAAATCAAGGTTTTTGACCCTTTCCCCATCCAACCGGAATCCGGTAACTCGGCCATAATTATCCTGTTTGAAATATATGTGGGGGAAAAACCATTCATCACTTGTAAATCCGTCTCCATCATATGCCAACTGGATATCGTCATTTCGTCTGTGTTGTGCGATCAGTTGCCCTTCATGAGCGACGATGGAGTAGGTCGTGTCAAGTTCCTGACTATAATAATCCCCTTCAAATTTTTCCAGCTGTTCTGATGTTAAATTGGAACTCGTATCAGAATGGACTGACTTCTTCGTTTGGACTGCCTGATCCGGTTTTTGGTTTATTTCTGCTGAATCAAGTAGATTATCAAGGTGTAATTCAGCGATTTCCTTAGTCCACTCGGAGGGATTAGAAGATGCATAATTTGACAAGATGACAACGGAAAACATCTGATCAAGGAACCGAATCAAATGACTGCGAAACCCTCTCCAGGACCCGCTATGCTCGGCAATTTTCAGGCCTTTAAACGCACCTATTTGCTGCCCAAAAGCGTAGTTAACCTGTTCACCACTGTTGAGAATTCCCTGCTGATGCATTAATTCAATTACCTGATCCCCGCCGACCTGTTTATGATCAAAATTTAAGATCCACTTGGCTAAATCTTCCACTGTTGAGTAGAGGGAACTTGATCCCAGAGCAGTCAGGTTATTTACGGCATTATAAAGCTTCCCTTCATGTTGCTGGTAGGAAGAGGACCGGTTTGTGACAACCATTTGATGGTTGTCACAAAAATAGGTGTTTGACATTCCCAGCGGGTTAAAAATGTTGGACTTAGTCCAATCAGTAAATGATTGATTGGTTGATCGCTGCACCATTTCTGCCAGCAGGTTATAGCCAGTGTTAGAGTAGAGATACATCTGGCCAGGTTTAAAGTTTAAAGCTTGCTGATGCTTAACCATTTTCAAAATGTGCTGAAATGAAATAACATCATCCATCTGTACGCCAGCAAGAACCATTGATTGCACCCAATCTCTTAGCCCGCTGGTGTGGTGAACCAAGTGACGAACAGTAATTTTATCACCAAAATCAGGCACCTCGGGCAGGTGCTTTCGGATGTCGTCATCGAGCGAGATTATCTCCTCAAATGACAATTTAGCGATAGCAAAGCCTGTAAACTGCTTAGAAACCGAAGCAATGTCAAAAACTGTTGATGGTGTAATCTGGATGTCATGTTCCAGATTAGCCATGCCATAGCCTTTTTTGTAGATCACACTTCCATCTTTAATTATTGCTAATACTACTCCTGGTTTATCCTGTCCAATGTATACATCAAACAGCGCATCGACTTTTGATTCGAGTGTCATTTTTATGGTATCTTTAAGTTATTAACAATCAAGTGATATGTTTACCGTGCGTGCTGGGGGCCAGTATAGGAACGACCAAATGGTAGTCCGAACGGCTCTTCAAATGGGCGAAACGGCACCATGTCAGCAATTTCTTGCAGGGACTCAATGATGTCTGTTGGTAGAGGTCCAGCGTTAACAGATTTGACATTTTGATTCACTTCCTCTACCGATCTGGCCCCCATAAGTACGGTTGAAATATCTGGATTAGATAACACCATACGCAGAGAGGCTTCCGGCAACGAGAGTTGAATATCGTCCAGAAAAGCATAAAGTTGTTTGAATTGATTCTGTCGTTGTGGGCTCAACCACCAAGCACCTGTATCGACTTCTGGGTGTTGGCGAGACAATGCTCCCTGTTGAAGAGGTGATCCGACAACTATTCCCATGTTCTGTTTTTTTGCTTCAGGCAGAATGGCAACCGAGGCTTCACGCCAGAGCAAACTGTAATTGAATGCGGTCAAAACCACATCGTAGTTGCCCGTTGCCATAATATGAGGGAGTTGATATGCTGTTGTGCCTCCCAATCCAGTAAAACGAATAATTTTTTCAGACTTCAATTGATCTAATAGGTCACATACAGGCCCATGAAAGTTATCATAGTTATCCCACCAATTGTATTGACCTGGACGGTCTGGCTCGTGAATCATCAGGACGTCGATAGTATCGCGTTTTAGTAGGCGAAGGCTTTCTTCTACCGATTTCCGCAACAGGTCATTGTCTTTCGGGTCGAAAGGTTGCGGTCGTCCACCAATTTTGGTCGAAAGGTAATATGGCTGCGTTATGCCTTCCAGTGCGAAGCCAAGTACTTCTTCGCTATCAGCATAACTTGGCGCTGTGTCTACATAATTCACTCCTAGTTCTAAAGCTCGTTGAACGGCTTGGCAGGAATGTTCCCGATCACGTTCACCAAATTTGGACACAAATAATCCTCCCATTCCTAATATACTGACTTCAAGTCCTGTTTTGCCGAGTAGCCGTTTTTCCATCATATTCCTTTCTAGATATAAAACCAGATTTTCTTCGGGTAATTACTTTCTCACTTATTACCATTGGATTATACACCAAAATTACCGGTAAAATCTGTCAGCCCAGTGTGACGTCGGAGTGTTAAGTCTCTTGATTTACAACGTCGGGATAGGAGTACGATTGGTTTTTGGGTCAACATATTTAGATAGGTCTCGTAGAGCAATGATAGTATATTCATGGTCATTCATGAAATCCATATATGTTTTAAACTGGTCTGGGTTGGTATTGACCCAAGGATGTTCCAAAGCAGGTACACCGTGAAATGTTAACACCGTTATCCTTTCATCCTTAGCCTGCTCAAGAGCCCAAACAAAGTCATCAAAACCCCAATTCGGTCCAGATGCGCCAGTAGTAGGAATCAGTAGCCGATGATGGACTTTAGGATCGTAAGCAGGACCACGTCCCCCTTCTGATTCGTAGGGAAACTCAGGGGCTACGCCACGTCGTGCGAAACACATCCCTTTTTTTGTTAGCGACTCGACAGACTGGGAACCATGGTTATATCCAGGATAACAAAAGGTTTCAGGAACAGGGATTCCATACTGCTGACAACGTAAATCTAAATGCTCCAGATCGGCGAGGAATTCTTCCGGTGTTTGGTTGTTAACATTTTTGTGATTTCGCGTATGGTTACCTATTTCAAAACCAGCCTGATGCAGTTGACGGACTTCCTCCCAGGTTACATAATGTTCTTTATTCGTAAGAAAATTAAGTCCTTCAGTAATGTAGAAAGTTGCTCCAAATCCATACTGCTTTAGTAACGGTGCTACATAAGTGACATCCGATTTATTACCATCATCGAATGTCAAGACAACCAATCGGTTTGGTATAGTCAGGAATGACATTTGATCTCCCTTTAGTTGGTAACTTTGTAAATGAGTGAATGTGTTAGCAAAATACACATCACTACCAAGGCATGCTTTATTTAGGCTGCTGATTTTTGGTGTTTATCGTACAGTTGACGGCAATTCATAATCGGTACATTCTTTTCTCGTGCCATTTCAATCACCTTAGAACAGCTAATTGAAATAGCATACTGGAATTCCTTCGTGGTCGGTTCCCAACCGTCGCTCTGGTGGCCTGTATTGAAGAGTAAGTTGAAGTGTCATCCGGTTGCTGACACTTCAAACAGGTTAGGGAAACCATCTTGGGTATACTACAATAAGGCTGAATAAAAAGAGCCGGAATAAATAGGTTGCTCTAGTTGCCCCACACCATCGGTACGAATAAAACGGTGACCGCGGTTCCTTCTGATTCCGAGTTGCTTCGGATGTTCCCATAATCCTCTGTCAAATCCTCCGGGAGCGCAAAATCCAGGCGGCTCTGTGCCGAAATATTTTAGGATAAGTTTCGATGTTTCAGATTGCCTCGGTATTAGGCCCCAAGATGCCCATATGACTGTCAGTGTGAGAACCAATGTCAAACAGAATATCGTTATTCAACAAGTCTGCAATATCCCGACTAGCTCTTTCAAAAATTCTGCCTAGAATCAAGAAAGTTGCTGGTGCTTTATGCCGTTTAAGTACCCGGGTAATCGTATCATACTGGTCAAAGTTTCTTCCAGCCAGACTGACCAGTTTTCATCGGATTATAAGCTTGGGTTGAGCGCGTAAGCACTTAAGTTTGAAATATTAAAGTGTGTTTGAAATTATATTATAAATGTATAATATAATCCCTACAACTGAAAAGGTTTATTCATTAAGAACGAATATTGGTGAATATGAAGAATGATACTTGGCTAGGAAATGATGTATAATTATCAAGAATCAGACCTTAAACCTCTTGAGAATGGGATTTCAATTCAGGATGTAGAACAAAGAACATACTTATCTTAATGTTGAGGAGTGTTCTGAACTACTAATACAGTACGGTACTGATAGATAAGGTAAGGAACATCTACCCCTGCCTTTATTGGTTACAATCCTTGATGTTCAAACTTGTAACTGTCCGGATTATCCTCCTGTAACAACGTCTACAGCTTCAGACCAAACATATTATACCAAACATAAATCTAAGGTTGATTACCCTAAAGAGAATGTCGTTCCTTGGCGTGGCGAAAAACGCCTTTAATATTGGAAAATCCGTTCCAGTATTTTTTTGAAGACCAGCCAACTTAAAATGCTTTTTAGCAACTCTAAAAGTTATCGAGAACCCTAAGTATGCTGAATTTGCTGGTGAATCCCTATTGTCCTTAGGGATGAAAAATGGGGCAGCTACAATCAGCGGACATTTGCAGCTGCATGAAACCGCCATAAAATCCCATTAGTAGAATGTATCGAGGCAAGTCAAAAAGATATCACTCGCCGAAAACTGGAATTAATCTGGAAATGAAATTTCAACAAAAAACGGGGAACATGACTGGCATAACGATAGTATTCCAGGTGCCACTTTCGTCATGAATGGCGGTCAATTTATCTTTGATATGCCTTTTCAAAATATGCTAAAATCGGTGAGGTGAAGTGCCTTGAAAGAGCTAAGTTAATATGTATGCGAATACTGGCGATGAGATTTATCTGCCCGATGATAGGAACATGGCTCAGCAGTCAGTAAACTTTATTATACGGGACTGTTCCGTGGGCATTCTGCCTGGCCATACTATTGTGCAGTGGACGATAGCGGTCATCTTCTGGTGGCATTGATTCAGCTTGATCGGGTCATAGAGCTCAGAGACAATTGGCCGTAAATCTATTCCGATTCACCAAAACGATAACGATACCATTGGGTTTGATAATTGGTAATATTCCTTTTCGGGGAGGTCTCGTGGATGCCCAAGCACTAATTTGCGATCAGATGCAGCAATTTACGATGGAAACAGTTCAACTAAAGGATCTGAGATCAGATCAGATTGGAATTCGAACACACTACACTGGAGTCAGTATCGGTACAGAGTTTGCGTTGATTCGCGGCAAGATATCTTCGGGACCGTATCCTTTGTGTACTGGCTATATGGGTAGCGGCATCGTCGAATCCGTTGGTTCAGAAATTGACAACTTCAATGTTGGAGATCGAGTGTATTTCCGCGGTAACGCAGACATGAGAATGATGGACGGTGCCGATGTCAGCTGTGTTTCTGGCGCCCACTGTTCTTATATTGTTCTCAACCCCAATACTACCCATGGCGCAGCACACCTTCCTGCTGGGGCATCTATGGAAACGACATCTATGTTTGTTATGCCAGCTGTTGCGTTATATGGTGTGGATATGGCGAATCCACGAATGGGACAAACGGTGATAGTACATGGGACGGGATTGATTGGTTTGGGGGTTGTAGCAGCCTGTGCGAATCGCGGTTGCACGGTTGTTGCTGTTGATCTTTCGCCTAAGCGTTTAGAGATTGCTCAACAGATGGGGGCTGACTACCTGATTTATGCTGAGGATCAAGATGTGGAAACCGAAGTTATGAAGATCGTGTCTGGTGGGGCAGATTGCGTCTTCGAATGTACCGGATTGCCTGAGTACATTGATTTAGCCATCAGGCTTTGCCGACAGTTTGGCAGTTTTGTTTGGCAGGGTCACTATGGAAGTAAACCTATTGCGATGGACTTTTCGTCGCCACATGGCCGAAGGCTGCAAATGTTCTTTCCTTGCGATGACGGTTGGCAACCATGCCGACGTGCGGTGATAAAGAACATAGCCATGAGAACCCTCCAATGGGAACGGTGTATTAGTCACCGAATAGCTTGGCAAGATAGCCCCGCTATATTTGACCAAATAAACCATGGTCATAATCCCGACATCATTGGTGTGGTAATTGACTGGACAAAACCAGTAAGATAAATTTCGTAAAGGGAAGGATGTCTTGAGTACGATACTAGTCACAGGTGCTAGTGGTTTTATCGGTAAAAGCTTGAACCGTAAGCTGGCAGAAAACCATCAGGTTATATGCTTGAGCCGAAAGGATCCTGGGCTGGAATTGCCTTGGGTCAAGGGAGCTTTCGCTTCTTTTGAGGATTTAACTCAGATTGACAGCTATCAGATTGACATACTTGTTCATCTAGGAGCTGTAACAGGAGGAATGACAGAACGTGACTGTATTTTGGTCAATGTTGAGGGAACCCGTTGCTTGATGCGATACCTGATTAACCGCGGTTGCAAGAAATATGTTCTCGCCAGTTCTATCGCTGCTGTTGGTTTTCAAGACAGGGAATTTCGGCCTCTTCAGCTACCTGTTCCTGACGAGCACCCTTGTCTTGACCGTAGCGGTTACGGGTTGTCCAAGTATTTGATGGAAGAAATTAGCAAGTACTGCCATCGCCAGAACGAAGAGATTGATGTTATTAACTTGCGTCTCTCAAGTGTGTGCGCTGATGACAGAATGCCGCCATTGAAAGAAGTTGGTTCTCTACCAGAATGGAGTCTAGGTGGGATCACCATTATGAACTTAACTGACGCTGTCCGGGCTTTCGTAATGTCGGCAGAAGCGTCTTATCATCCTGGTGTGAGAATAATGAACGCTGCTGGTCCTAAGGCATGGACTTCTGTACCTGTTGTGGAAATCCTTAGGAATTGGTGGGGAGATGATGTTGATTTGTCTCATTTCGAGCAACCGGGACATGAATACAATTCAGTTTATGAAGTGAGTCGTATTAAGCGGGAAATCGGATTTATCGCGTCACATCTACCCGGAAAGGTCTCCTTATGAGTTTTCGTCTCTCGGTTGAAACTTGCTGGTTAGATCAACATATGCCATATATAAGCATGGGACCAGGATAAGAATCAGTGGGGTAGCAAACACGAGACCATAACCGAGTGAGAGTGCCATCGGAGCCATAAACGGATCGGTACCTCCTAGGCCATAAACAGTTGGAGCTACACCTGCAACCGTAGTCACAATGTTGTCATCACGATTGCTCTAAACCTGTCAGCTCCTCCCTTTGCTATCACTTCAATCAGGTTTGCCTTGGGTGAAGTCGACCTAAATTCGTTCAAATGGTCTACCATCACTAGAGAGTCGTTGACAACCACACCTACCAAACCAATAACACCAAGCATACCAGTGAAACTGAGGGGGGTTCCGTGTAAGAGGTAGGCAATGATTACACCCACAATGCTGAATGGGATTGCGCTAATAACTAGAAACGGCTGAAGGAGAGACCTAAAAAGAAGAATCAGCAGAAAATAAATGCCAACCACAGCAACAATCATAGTAATTGCATGCCTGGCCAATCTGATTTTATATCGAATTTATTTAAAACCTGATTTGAGGCTTCTATCGGTGTGATAATATCCTGATCTACATCAGCAGTTATAATCACTGCTCGAGTCCCATTGTAATGGTAATAATCCGGCGTTCCATTTTTAGAAGCGAATTTAACTACTGTTCCGAATTTTATCAAATTACCGCGAGCGTTGGGTATTAGCAGGTTCTGAACAGTATCCAAATCCTTAACTGATTCGCTGTCACAGCATACCCGAAAATCAACTTCTTCATCCTCGTATTTGACTGTTGTAACAGTTTCACCACTGTAAGCAGTTCGAAGATTCAAGGCGATATCAGTTGCGTTTAACCCAAGCCATGAAAGTGTTTGGTAATCAATTATGACCTGAACCTGTTTTTTTTCTGATAAGTCATTCCGCTCAATATCTTTAACACCTTTGATTTTTTCTAAATAGTCAGCAATGGCGTTTGAAAGTGACATCCGCATTGTTATTGGTCGTCCTACATCGGGACCACCAGATTCAATCTCATAACTTATTTTCTTTATTCCGGATATTAGTTTCGTTTGTTCCCTAAGTTGTTCGACAATTGCAGATGCACTTCTGAGTTGCTTGGAATATATGGGAAGATTAACCCTAATAAATGACTGATCCTTTCCAAATGTTGGAAGTAGAATCCTCTCATAGGAACCTCCTATTCGGGTAGTAAACGACTCAATTTCGCCAGGATCCAAATCCAAGATCAAATCCTCCACCTGTTTGGTGACTTTAGTTGTTTGTTCGAGATTACTACCGTCAGGAAGTTCTATAATGATGAAGAATTGTTTGGCCATTTCACTTGGAAACAGAACCACGTTAAGATTATTTTTCCCTATCTGAAATACTCCATAGAATATAAATAAAAACGATAAAATTAATAGATAGCGCCACCGTAGCAAATTGATAAGGAGATGCTGGTAAGATTTTCTTAAGCTTTCAAACCAAAGACTTGTTTTCGACTGAGAGTGAGATTTTCTTTTTAAGCTCGATGATAGGTGAGATGGCAATACAACGATGGCTTCAACTATTGAAACAATCCCATGGTTCCCGGAACAAAAAACATGGGGGCAAAGGCGCACAAAGTGGTGGAAATGGTTGTAAGTACAGGACGCCACACTTGGTACGTACCTTCAATTGCGGCTTTCTCCGGGGATTCTCCATTCTGCCATCGCGAATAAACGCTATCTGATACGATAATAGCATCATCCACAATAATTCCAAGAACGATAATCATGGATGTTAATGTAATAGTATCTAGAAATGAACCAAAAAACGGCAGCAGGAATATAGCTCCCATGAAAGTAAATGGAATACTCATCGCCACCCAGATTGATAGAGTAAAATCCAAGAATAAACGCAGAATCAGAATCACAAATATAAATCCGATAACCCCATTCCAAACCACAATGCTAAAACTGTTTTTAACTGTGGTTGATTCATCATTGGCAAATAAGATTTCAACATTTTCTGGCAAAGTTTTATTGATTTGAACTATTTTTTCCTTAATTCTGTTACAAACTCGAATATTATCAGCATCTTCGGATTTTCTAATTGATAGTACGATTGTGGGTTTGCCATTTAAATGGGGTATTATTGTGTTTTCCTCAAAGGTATCATTGATTTGAGCAATATCTTTAATTCGGGTGATGATCCCCTCCGGAGAAGACCGGATAATTACATCAGAAACTTCCATCGGGTCTTCAAACTCCGATTGGGTAATAAGACTGGTCTCAACCAAACCTGATTTTATGTTTCCTGCCGTTAACCGCAGGTTGCGGAGCTTAATGGCATTGATTGTGTCCCGCAATGGGATACTATATTGGTTAATAGAATTTGGATCTATTTCTACCACGATCTCTCGGTTACGGTATCCGATCCGATCAATTTTAGCTACGCCAGGGACTTGATCTAAATCATTTTCCAACTGGGTTGAAATCCTGCGTAGTTCTTTGTAAGGTATTTCTCCTGTTACTCCAACTTCAATAATCGGTAGTACTGATGCTTCAATTTCAGTGATTAATGGACTTTTGGGGATTTGTGAGGGCAAATCAGTGACTCTACCAACGGCATCTCGAATTTTTTGCTTTACCTTGTCAGGTTTTCTAACATTCGGATCGAGGGTAACGGTAATGCTAGAAATATTGTCCATCGACAGGGAAGTAATATAATCTATTCCAGTCAATGTCTTTAATTCTTTTTCTATTTTATTAGTAATACTGAGCTCTACATCCTCAGCAGAAGCCCCCGGATATTGGGTGAGAACCGTCATAATCCCCAAATCAAATGAAGGAAAAGTATCACGTTTGATAGTAAATACGGTACTTACTCCGGCGAGAATAACCATAAAGGTGGCGAGATAAGCAAAGGTGTGGTTTCTGGAGAAATATTCTATAATTGCGTACATCAGACAGTTAATTGGATGGTGCTAACAGCCCTTAAGTTTATTATCCAGCTGGTATTGGTGGGTTGATAAATCCCGGAATTTTATTATATGCTGAAGCAACAGCGTAATCATTCTTTGTTTCCATGTTACCTAACGGGAAAAATCTATCCTGAATTGCCATTAATAAAAACATTAACGCCACCAGAATAACTACCAGTAGATGATAGGGGATATCATCATTCATATTTAATGTTTAACTCCTTTGTTTAATAAAAAAAAACTAATGTTACAATATTAATTTGAGAGAATCAATTTTTTTTACTGATTAGGTAAATAATAGGGAATTGGTCGTATCCCGAATTATTTTTACCATTAAATGGTAACAGGCAAACTGAGGATGGCTGAAATTCAAAGTATGGGTTATCAAGAGGTAATGGCGATTTAAAAAAGAGATTGGTCAGTTTGGAAAGAAAACGGAGAGATGTTGGAAGTATAAAATTTTATTTCATTGGTGAAATGATGCCTTTTAACATTCTAAATTGGATTTTTCATACCTGATTCCTGCATTAATCCCATCTTAATATTAATTTCGGTTGAACTCCAAACCAAAAAACCGTCTAGCAGCACACGTAAAGTGTATGTTGCAAAAATGGATTCATTAAATAACAGAATTTCTACAACCTGATCCCAGATGCTGTTCGCAGTATAAAATAAGCACAAAATAATCGTTACTCTAACTATTCTTTTGAATATACCCCCTGAATCATCAGGTGTGCTTTTTAACCAAATCAAGAAAAAACCTAGGTTTAAACCTAGAAGATTGGCAGTGTATTGATAGTTAACTTTAAATGTCAGTATCAACAACAGGGGAAGAATGAAGGAATGTAGTATAAATATTTTTGTTTTTAAATTAAGCTCTATTTTCTCATCCGATCTGAAAACAAAATTCTTAAGGGATTCGTTGTAGAAGACATAACGCCAAAATATGTATAAAGAAAAAGACCCCACTAAGTATCCTCCCAATATGTCTGCTAAAAAGTGTCGACCTAAATACATTCGTGATAGAGGAATTAAGAGGATTAGCAATGCGCAAAATATTGTCAACCGAGAGTTTTTAAGAAATAATAAAATCCCCCCCCACAAAACCACTGCGTTACTTGTGTGTCCGGATGGAAATCCATAGCTATCGAAACGGTTAGTTCGTAAATATTGAATACTTTCTTTGGGAAGTAACCCAAAAAAGCTTTCTGCCCCCATTCCTTTTAGGAATGTAGGATTAAGGTAATCTTTGCCTAAAAGCTGTACTGCAGAATCTACATTAGCGGGTCTCGGTAGTGCAAAAATTTCCTTCAATAAGTTCGTTGAAATTCCGTTCCATATGGCCAAGTAAAGTAATATAAATCCGATTCTGTAATTAATTCCAAAAATAATTATGATAAAAAAAGGATAGATGAAATCACTGTAGCCAAGGCTGGTAACCAATTGGAAAAAGGTATTGAGATAATCGTTAGAGTAAGACTGAAGAAGAATGATTATTTCAGTTTGGAACATTATGATGTTATTCAGTGGTCAGGTTCATGTAGCATTTTGCCAGGTAAGCTGAAGTATTATTTGTTGTAACGTATGCATGATCAGAAAATTTTGGTTATTTCGTCGGTTTCAAAGATTGGCAATGGTTGACGCTGTCCATCTTTTTTTTGCAACCAAACACCGGCTGTAGGATTGAGCAGCCGGCCAATAATGGTGGATGGGATATTCTGTTCCGCCAGAGATAAAAGTATTCGGTTACTTTTATCAGGATCTGACGCAATTAACAAGGCACCAGATGAAATGACACCGAGTGGATCAATACCAAATTCTTGACAAAGATACTCGGTCATTTCCGATATAAGTAATTTCTCTTCCCAAATAATGGCACCAACATCAGCGGCGTGTGCTAACTCGTGAATAGCAGTGGAGACGCCTCCTTCTGTTGGGTCGTGCATAGCATGCACTCCTCCAGTATTTATGGCGATGCGTGCTTCCTCCAGCACTGAAATACCAGGATCCGTTAAGTATTTTTTTGCCCGATTGACCCAGTCAGAAGAAAAGTTTTCCAGCAAATCAGACTCACGTTCACGAGCAATAATTGAAGTTGCTTCAATACCCAATCCTTTAGTCAGAATCAGGTCATCTCCTTCTTGAGCCGATGAGGAAGTTATAAGTTTGTCTTTGGCTACTTCCCCCAACATCTGTCCAACCACAATAGGTCGGTCCAAGCCGTAAGTCACTTCAGTGTGCCCACCACACAATGAAATGTTGAAGTGCTGGCAAGCGTTGGTGATTTGATCCATAATATCACCAACGAGTTTTTCAGTAGTTTTGTTTTCGGGAAGGAGAATTGTTACCAGTAGCCATTTCGGTGTTGCTCCCATTGTTGCCAGATCATTGCTGTTAACACAAACTAAATACCAACCTATTTCATCGGTAGCGAAAGTGATAGGATCTGTTTTAATAACAAGATAAGTTGAACCGAAATCAATAACCGTGGCGTCTTCGCCCACTTTGGGACCAACAATCACAGTGGTATCAAGGTGTGACGATTTAGGAAGAATCTGCTCTAATAACCCGATCTTGAGCTTTCCTATAGGGAGTAGTAAATCGTTCATTGCAAAAAAAACTTCCTAAATTAGGTTGACGTGACACTTGCCAAATTCGGTGATTTAGGTGTATACGTTAAACGGTATGGTAGTTGGGATTATAATGCGAGGCTAGTGCGATGATATTATGGTAGACGATCTGATTCTTCTATAATCTTCTGTAGAAATCGGTAATCGTAATATGAAAGGTTCGCACCGAAGATGATTCGTTATTTAATGACAATCAACGTAAAGTTTCATATCTGTCTCCTTTTAACAACTTAGATTTCTCAAGCTTACACCTGAGGAGTTCTTGGGATTTGTGTCTGCGGCCATACGATCTGACGACGTTCCGGTGTTAACCTGCCCAGAAGTTCAGGCGAAGGCTGATACCCATGCCGAAAGTTACCCCAGGATGGTCCGTACCGGTAAACTACAGTACGACGCTCACCATCATTGACCCTATTGGCTGAACCGTGAGTACAGCAATCAACAAAAAGAAGGGCATCACCAGCACGCATGTGTATTTCGGTAGATCCTGTCATCTGGGATGGACAGTCCCCTCTTGCCCCCATTCTAAATTGATTAAAATCAGGATTATCAAAATTACTTTTGTGACTGCCGGGAACAATTACTGTTCCCCCATCACCTGGCCCGATTTTTGTTAAGGCAATCAAAATGTTAATCTGATTACAGTGAAATTTACCATTAAGATAACGAAACTGGCATCGACTGATTCCGAGTTTCCCGCCGTTATGTAAACCAATACCTTCTCCGGATTTACGAAAGTTGATCAAATTTTCATCAATAAACATTGGCCCATGCTTTTCATCAAACGAACCTTCGCCACCGATAAAGAATCTAACCCTATCAAACCATGAGGGGTGATCAATCAGTTTTTCAAAAGGCTCTCCCGCTTCGTAAATCTGCTGATAGTTTAACCCATCGTTGTCACCATAGGTATGACCATGAATGTAACCGTGCCACTGGTTAGGATTTAAGGGTGGAATTTCATCCGCACAGGCATTGAGTTCAGCCACCTCTTGTTGAGTTAACGCCCCTTCCAAATGCAGGTAACCTTGTAGATCAAACATGTAGATATCCATGTCAATAATCATATATTCCCCTTCGTAATTTCTCCTTTATTGATTAATAAGGTCGATAGTTTCCCCACCTTCACTTTGCCAATTGGTTAGTTGCTGAATGGGTATTCGACGTAATCCGATTGACGGCGGAATATTTCCTGATGCCGTATAGAAAATGTATCCAATTTTGTCCTTGATAACCATCCTTGGCCAACCAACCCAATTTTGATCAAATTGTCCTTCTGTACCAAGGCCTGGAAGGGCTGGATTTCTCGGATAATAATCCCATTCAACTAGGTCATCTGAACGGGCCAGTCCGACTGTATCCCACCAATAGGAACCGGAGTATCCTGGTGGCGTCCAGTGGTTACATCCTTCGTACCATAGATACCATGTATCATCAATACGGTTTAATGATCGGGGTCGGATATGGACCGCGTCCCAGTTGTTCAAGGTTTCAGGGTGAACGACAGGATTATGTTTGTCAGGTTCCCAATTAATCAGGTCGCTGCTGTAAAGTAAATATCCTCGATCTCCCGACGGTCCGCGAGCAGGATCAGGGGTAAAACCAGCAAAGAATAGCAAGTATCGATGATTAGCAGCATCAATGCTTACCAAATCAAATTCGTGGGCATGGCTAACGTGCTTATAGACTGGGTTGTTTTCATAATGATCAAAGGGACCTAGAGGCTGGTCTGCTGTTGCCAGCCCGAAACCAGTCCAATCAGGAAATTTTTGTGCTGCGTACATAATGGCAACCTTACCTTCAGGAGTGAGAACCGCTCCTCCAGGATATATATTATCGTGAGGGTAATTCGCGTCTCCCAACTTAATAATCGGTTCTGGATGAACTTCCCAGTTGATTAGATCTTGGCTGACAGCAACTCCAACGGATCGCCTGGAAGAACCTTCCTGCTTCCCTTTCATTCCAGCCATGAAGTACATGAAATATTTGTCCTCAAACTGAAGGATTGCTCCAGGGATAGCCTGTTGCTCATAGAAACCATCATTTGGTCCGTGTCGTATAACCGGTTGATTGTGTGCCTCTAACCAAGGCAAGGTCGTAACATTAAAATATTGGATGCTTGTTGTCTCTGGAACTTCTAGACCGATAAAGGATTCCCAAGGTTCATGATAATTTTCCCATTCGCCAAGTGGACCACGAATGGCTCCGGTTGCTTGATTAACCCAAAACCGGAAGTAGTTACCTTTTCTGATTATTTTGATTGTCCAAGGAAAATTACCGTCAAAACTGTATTCTTTCCAGATTGAAATTTGTTTGTCGATTTGTCGGGCAATGATAAACTTATTTTCTTGAACCTCGATATAAGCAAACCGAGACAAATCCTGATTGGCGGAAAATAATACCTTATGATAGCAACTTGAAATCGAAGATTGAATTTTCAAATTGATTTCATAGTTGCCGAGAATTTTTTGCTTTTTGATTAGGTTCATGCGATTAATTCATCCGTTTCCGTACTTTTGGTAAAAACAGAAAACTAGTTTTGACCGCCAATAAGAACGTAAACGTAAAAAAATTAGGTTTCCATTGTTGGTTTATTTTGGGAATATTGGCTTCCAGCTCCTGAGGATGTTTCAGTAATCTACCGGAATCTTTCCGTGAGTACCGGCACGATGTTTTCGTACCAGCAAACAATCCGGCTGATCGGCGGGCAGGTCTTTGTCGGGTCTTAGATCAATGTAGAAGGAAGGATTCGGCGCTTCGCCACGCACTAGGAAAAATGGGATGGGCCATTTCTCTGGTGTGAACCGTGTAGTGTTAGCATCCGCATAACGTATGGTGTATATCTTACGAAAATCTTGGCTACGATTTGAATCGCTTCCATGAATTACATAGGCATTGTGTAGAGAAAATTCACCTGGCTGAAGTTCTATATCAACGGCGGTATCAGCTAGGTCTTTATCAACCTCGACTTCAAGGGTGGTAATTGTGCTGCCATCGTCCTCTTTTACATTAACATCAAGAAGTGTTGGCTGATTAGTTCCAGGCAAGACACGCATACACCCATTTTGACGATCCGTTTTATTAAAAGCTAGCCATACCGTGCAAAGACGGTCTCCTTCCACACCATGCAACCAGTACCACTGGTCCTGATGCCAGCCGATTTCCATTTTATCCTCAATCCCTTTGATGATGAAGTGACTGAGGATAAGAATTAAATCAGATCCCAGTACAGACTCTACCGCATCCAGGATTGTGGGATGACGAGCTAAGTTTAGCCAAGTTCTCCAATGTTGGCTGCCAACATGTGGCTCAAACATGAACTGGGGTTTCTCGCCTGGTCTTAAACAATCTAACATGCCGTCCAATGTTTGTTGATGCAATTTCATTTCCTCACCGGTAAATTGTTGGCGAAAGACACAATAGCCTTCCTGGGCATACTTTAATGGATCTGTATTTGGGAGTAACTTTCTAGGTGTTAGCATTCTTGAACTCGCATTTATTAACAATGGGCAGTATATGTAAACGAGTAAAATTAAGCAATAAAAAAAGTTGTTTTTATTAAAAATTAAGATTGTCATAGATCCATCATTATTCTCTTGCAAATCTTCACTGGATGCACAAACTAGAAGCAAGATATTTACCGTTTTTCTGCTTGATTTATCCATATGACATATTTAATATTATTATGTGGTGTGTTTTCTCCTTGCCGTAAGAATTATAAATAGAGTGTAAGGGATTCATCAAAGCATGAACTTGAAGTGGGATAGAAGCCTTTGGCAAAATCTTCAGAAAATCGAACCCAATCCCTGAATCAGGAACAGATTAAATCCTTTCAAGATAAAGGGTATTTGGTTATTGATCGAATAATAGATTCATCTGATTTCGATTTGTTGATCAGTGTTATTTCAGATGTTGTTGACCAGCAGGCCAAGCACTTTTATGAAGAGGGACGGATCTCTAATTTGTGCCGGGAATCCGAATTCGACACACGTTGGTATGAGATTCTGAAGCAGTTTAGTGGACAAAACGAGGTCTATGGCTGGCACACGACTGTCTGCGGAAAGCCTTTATTTGATTTGATCACTCATGATGCTGTGTTAGATGTTGTTGGGTCCTTGACCAATGATGAGATTCAATTCAACGGTGACTTTTGGGTGCGTCCGAAACTCCCATCTGAAAAGCTGACGACTCTCCCTTGGCATCAGGATAGCGCCTACATGCCGAATACTGAACATCACACGCATCTGTCCGTTTGGATGCCACTGGTCGATGTTGACCATGAGAATGGTACCCTTCAGTTTTTACCAGGAAGTCACAAAAGGGGGTTAAGGCCGCATCATCGTATTGAAGGAGAAGCTTTCAAAAGCCCGACTCGGGATCCAATAGTAGGAGATGCTGAGGTTGAGACCTTGGAAATGAAGGTTGGAGATCTGGTCATCTTTAACAACCTTGTTTTTCATCGCTCACTGATGAATCAGACCCAATCAATTCGTTGGTCGGTTGACTTTCGGTTCAGTCAAAGGGGTACCCCTTTGGCTGGATTATGGCACCAGCATATCGCCTGCATCGTCCGAAGCAGGCATTCTCCGAAGACTGTTGCCAGTTGGAGTGATTGGCAGGCACTGTGGGAATCAAGTCCTCACAAAGCTAACTTCTTGTGGTAAGTGATGGGCCCCTGTTTTATTGACTGCCACCAGTTAAGAATCATGATTGTTAATAAAGCGATAATTTGTGATCAATTTTAGTTTGTTTAGGTGCAATATACAAAACTCTTTTGATACATGGTATCTTAATATTTCAGGATATTAATCTTATCTATTAATAAATCATAAATTGGAAGAATAAATTCGATGAAAATTTTGGTATTTGGTTTGTTAGTGTTTTGCAATTTAACGAAAGCTTTTGATGAATCTTTAGTGCTGTACTTTTCCTTTGATGAGGGGCAGGGAAACAATGCCAAAGATGGATCTCTAGCCAAAAACCATAAATATATTGGGAAAACAAAATAGGTGGACGGAAAGCTAGGTAAAGCTGTGAGCTATGATGCTTCTGGTTCCTTCGAAATTCAACACCACAATAGTTTGAATGCGCTTATAAGGAAAAGGACACACAGTTAGTTACTGGCTTAACTGGGATGGTCAAGGGGCTAGTTGGTCGCCATTCCTCTCCAAAACAATTGGAGAGGAATGATAACTTCCACACTTGGGTTGGAAGTGATAGTGTATGGGACTACGAAAACAAACCGAGTGGTCAAACACATGCGGTTACAAAAATCCCGTTAGATGGGGATTGGATTCATCTGACAGTGACACATGACGGAAAAGAAACCGTTTCCTTTTACATCAATGGCAAACTTGAAAAGTCCACGAATCAACAGCAAAGGGAAATGATATTAATGTTCTTGTGGGTGATGATGGAAAAGGAAACAAAGGTGCTGGAATTCTGGATGAACTATCGATTTTCAATCGTGCACTGACAGCTGCAGAAGCAAAAACTATTTATGAAGACGGTGTAGAACCTTTCCTAGCTATAGCACCTGAGGATAAGTTAACCGCAACTTGGGGGTGTATCAAACGTGAGGCAACAAGAGAAATTCTCGTCAATTAGTTTTCATTTGAGAACTAATACATACCCTGTTACCTATCTGAAAGCTGAACTGTACTCTACTTCAATTTCAATATCAGCATCTTGCGAAATTTCTACTGGCCATAGGTTCACCTGTATCCGTCTTATCATCGCAGTGGATGGATTTTGATTGATGAACCTAGCTTCCTGCTTGCAGTAAAGGGGGTTGTCTGTCTAATGCGATCACTTGTCAGAATGGCAGCATCACTTTACCGCTGACGAACCACATCGATCTCCAATTGATCAGAAAATTCGAGCATCTTCTTCCGCATCTGACGCATTGCCCATTCCAATTTTTCCCAATCAATTCTCACTTCTTGAATGTTTTTATCCTGATTTGTTCCTAGACAAAATGGTAGATTTTTTTGTAATTCAAAAGCTGATCGCTCAATATGTTCTTGGCAAGTACCTTCTGCGTAATACCATCTGAGTCCTTTGGTCTGCTGTAGATTGATGTGACAGTGCCCTTGATCGCTGCCAAAACAATCAAAACGAAACACTTCATCATCAAAAACATATAAGGATGACGCTGGACCACGACCACCTGCATCATCTCGCCAATAAACCTCCAGTCTAACGTTATCTTGTATCGGGTATTCGACTAAATCTTTCTTTCTTTGGGAATTCATCTTTGGTCTCCTCCCGTTGTGAAGCTGTTAAAATAGTTATTATAATATAATGAGCTAGATGTACTGTCAAGACTGTGGTTGAGAATGAGAATTGAACACACCGGTTCGTACCAGCATATCTGGTCTCACCTGTGCAGCGCTGGAGTGTTTTATTGCTCCTTATAACGACTACGTGATCCGAAACGCGAAACGTGATGAATTTTGGGTTCACCTCTTTTCAGGGGCTTAGAAGTCATCCTTAGTTAAATCGTATGTCTCCTGCAATTCCTTATTCGTCATTAATGTTCTTGCCTCCACTTAGCCTTTTCCTGCTTAGTTCCATGATCTTATCCACTAATAGTTAAAGGTTCACAATTGGAATTTCTTATAGCTTCACATATAATAACGGTTAAAAATTGTATTCATCTTATAATCAGGTAGGATATAGTGTCAAGTATGCGCAGGATGGGATGGAGTAACAATCCAAACTGGATGGAACCAATTAATTGCAGCTGACAGGAGGAATTGAGAATGCTTTTTGACCTTAGGAACGGACCAGTATTGCTAGCGTCTTGGTTGTGGGGATCGTGATATCCCAAGTGCGATATCCAGTAGAAGACTTTTCTAATGATCAGGTATATCCGGTATTAATTCATTGGTGTTGATATACTGGAGACAGTCTATCCTAGCCGATCTGTTGAAGCTGATGGCAGAGAAGCTTCATCCTTCACTAAGAACTTACGGCTAGGAGAATCAGTATACTTGCGGTTTGATACGGAAAATCAGGATAGATATGGAAGGTTACTGGCTTACCTGTATCGGGCACCGGACGGTTTATTCGTCAACTTGGAGGTTGTCAGGCAAGGGTACGGCCACGCTTATACGCGGTTCCCCTTCAAACATATGGAACTGTTTAGGAATTATGAGAACCAAGCCAGAATAGCAGGTAAGGGATTATGGGGAGATGCAGTTCGTATTGTTAATCCACAAGTTGATGAAAGGTCAGGCAGCACCAGACAGATTGAAACAATTGTTTACGTGACTCGTACTAGCAAGAAATATCATCGTGATGGTTGCCGATACCTGAAAAGCTGGAGATCAATTAAGCTGGCTGATGCGGGGAGATTGTATCAGGCATGTCGGGTATGTAAACCGCCACAGTAAATTCATTAATCACATATTTCTAGCAATAGAGTCCTAATGGAATGAGAGTTGAATATGTCAGTTCGTACGACTGGTATCTCATCGAGAGCTATCCTTATTGGTCTTATATGCGCTGCGCTAGAGTGTTTGATTGCTCCCTATAATGACTACGTGATCCGGAACGTGTTTTTGGCTGGCGGACATTTCCCCGTGGGCCCTTTTTTTGTTTTTGCGATTTTAATCCTGATCGGAAATTCCATCCTAAAAAAGATCCACCCATCAGCTGTTTTAACAGCATCGGAATTAGTTACCATTTGGTGTATTATGGCAGCAGCGTCTGGCATCCCCTCGACTGGAATGATGCGGCATGCGCTTCGCCCATTGGTAGCGTACCAATATTTCGCTACTCCGGAAAACGACTGGTTAGCGCTCTTCCACCAATACATTCCAGACTGGCGGGTTGTTCGCGACGTTGATGCGATCAAATCTTTTTATGAAGGGATTTCGGAAGGTGATCAGATTCCTTGGGAAGCATGGATCATCCCGCTCGGTGTATGGACAATCTATGTATTGGTATTATACTTTGTAGTGATATGTCTGTCAGCACTTTTGCGGAAACAATGGGTTGAAATCGAGCGCTGTACTTTTCCCTTAATCCAACTGCCGGTCGAAATGGCGTCCCATCCTTTTGGGTCCCAAAAATCATTTTTCAAAAACAAAGCCCTGTGGATTGGGTTCAGCATTCCCGTTCTTATCCACACTGTGAACGGACTGCACGCCTTTTTTTCCTATTTTCCACAATTTCCTGTCAGATATTGGCTTGACCCACATCTGATTGGTCGCCCTTGGAGTGCACTGAAACCGTTTCAAATCACACTTTTTTGGTCAATGGTAGGATTCAGTTATTTACTGGCACTTGAAGTTTCTTTCAGCCTGTGGTTTTTCTTTCTATTTTATAAGACCCAATGCTTGATTGGGTCGATGCTTGGGTTTCATATCGAAAAGGGCCCGGGGGTTCAATGGACAGCCTATTCCTTCAGTGCATCTCAAGAGATTGGCGCCTGCGCAACTTTTATCATATACACTTTATGGAAATCCAAACATCACTTCAAAAACATACTTCAAAGTTTAATGGGTACAGATCCAAAATCGGATAACGAATCAGCATCCCTCCGGTGGGGAACCTGTGGTTTACTGGGAGGTGTATTGACCCTCGTTTTGCTTAACCATATAATGGGCATGTCTCTTGGGTTTTCCTTTATATTTGTTTTGGTCCTGTTAGGAATTTATATTGGGTTGACATGGCAGGTAATTCATGGTGGAATTCCCTTTGTTAACCCGTCGTATTCTGCCCACTATGTACTTTTCACCACTATGGGGTCGAAACGAATCACTCCTTCGACCATGACCTCTCTCTTTATGCACCCGGTATCTCTCACCCGTGACCTCCGTGAAATTATGATGCCCTATGTAATGAATGGGCTTAAAGCGGCGGATGAAGTCAAAGTTAAACGGCGAGGAATGTTACTTGGTATGGCGAGTGCTATGGTGATCGGCCTGATTGTATCTTGCTATTCAACCCTAAAGATTAGTTATCAGTACCGGGCACCCTACACGGGTGGGGCCGGTGACATGCGATGGTTGACCTCTGTACTGGTTGGGGTCGACAGCGGAACAGATTGGATCAATACCGGTTTTATGATCTTCGGTAGCCTATTTATGGTGTTGTTGATGTTGTTACGACGTTTCTTTCTCTGGTGGCCCCTACATCCGATCGGTTACACTATGCTGAGTTCTTGGGCTTCGTTCAAGCTTTGGTTCTCGATTTTATTGGGTTGGATGATGAAGTACGGTATTGTTAAATATGGCGGGCTGCGCATTTATCGTCAAGCGCGGCCCATCTTTCTTGGGTTGGTATTGGGTGAAATGATCTGCGCTGGAATTTGGGCTATCATCGGTATGGCTACAGGTGTCAGTACTGGGTATAGGATTCTATTAGACTAAGTTGAGATAGGGAACTGTGAAAGTTGTTCCAGAACTGGTCTTCGGATTTCCCTTCTTATCTTATTGCGGTACTTCCTCAACCACGGTTATCTGTTGATTGACTGATATGTTTTCTAATCGTTGTACAGTACCACTTGGCCAATGTATCGTTAGAGACTCAATCTTTTGGTATTGTCCTATACCGAAGGCCAATCGTGGATCATGACTAGACAGGTAGCCTGAACTTGACCGTGTTTCCTTTGTTAGGGATAGGTTACCCACTTGTAGTGTCACCTTTGCTCCAAAACCATTTCGGTTGCTTCGTACACCAACAACTTTGATTTGTAGCCAGTTATTTGATTTTTCTCGATTAGATGCTTGATTGCGGTATAGCTTGATAGGTTGGTTTAGTTGGGTAACCAATAGATCGACGTCCCCATCATTATCATAGTCGGCAAAGATCGATCCGCGACTGATTTCTTCTTCGGTTAAGAACTCTTTTTCTAATTCAGGCGACATCTGGACGAATTTTCCGCGGCCATCATTTTGAAACAGTTGGTTCCTCTGGCCATAGGTCAGCAGGTCGGACCTCAGATGGATATGTTCAGTTACGTGTCCATTGGCTACAAATATATCCAAATCACTATCATTATCGTAATCGAAAAATCCAGTGCCAAATCCGACGGGAAGGTACGTTAGATCTCCCAGATTAACCTCATAGATTGTGTCCGTGAAGGTACCGTCTCCATTGTTACGATACAGGTTGTTAGTTTCCTCAGAAAAATTGGTCACAAAAATGTCCATCAAACCGTCTCCGTTGTAGTCTCCAGCGTCAATGCCCATTCCCGCCTGCGCCAGTCCCTCACTGCTATAGGCACACCCAACCCACGCGGCGATTTCCGAAAAGGTGCCGTCTCCGTTGTTATAAAAAAGATAGTTTGGTGTGCCGTCGTTGGCAATGTATAGATCGGTGAATCCGTCATTATTAAAATCCGAGGCAATGACGCCCAAGCCTTTGCCTTGAAAAGGACCGCCCTGATCATTATTCCAGCGGATTTGGTGACATCCGTGAAGGTACCGTCTCCATTATTCCGGTAAAGTTGATCTGGTGCACCTTCATAATATCTTAAGTTGCAATAGTCTTGGTAACCGAATTCGATGCATGGTTGATAAGTTTGGTCTAATCGATAATGGACATAGTTAACGACATATAAATCAAGATAGCTATCAAGATCATAGTCAAAGAAAGTTGCGCTGCTACTCCAAAGTGTGGATCCTATGCCTGATAATTCAGTTATGTCCGTGAAGGTACCATCCCCGTTGTTTTGATAAAGGTGGTTAGATCCCAAGCTGGTGATATATAGGTCTTGGTCATTGTCATTGTCGTAATCCGCAGCAACAACACCGTGATTGTAACCATCAAGCGTATCCAAATGTGATTGTTCCGTAACATCTGTAAAAGTGCCGTCCCCGTTGTTTCGATAGAGTGCACTCTTATCTGATGTATTCGCTGCTGTACCGTGGATTGGTCCACTGTTAACCAGGAACAGGTCAAGATTATCATCGTTATCATAATCGAAGAAGGCACCACCGGCACCCAGCGTTTCAGGAAGATGATACGCTCCATCGGCACCGTTGGTATGTGTGAAATGGATACCGACTGATTTTGTCATTTCGACAAAGTATGGTGAAATTGGATCAATGCCAATGTGAAAAGTTAAAATGGAAAGGATGATGCACGTCATATAATGTATGGGGAAAAGATTAAAATGGTCAGCTAATGCGCATCAGGCAAAGCTGGTGAAATTTTCAATACTACTGTTGGGAGGAAAGCTGCTGGTAAATTTGGTATTCGGACTCCGCTTTTGTTTGTGTCCAAGTGCATGATATGTTTTAGAAAGGTTTAAGTGGAAACTGGGGTTATCGGGTTCTATTTGCACAGCTGTTTGAAAGTTTTGGTGGGCTTGCTCAAAGTTTTCCATCTTGATATGGGCATACCCTAAGCTGTTCCAATAGGTCGTATTTTGAGGATCACCTTCAAGTAACAGTTTGTAAATCTCCACTGCTTTGAAATAAGCTTTTTTCTGTACATAGAGATTCGTATACTTCGGAGATTTCAACACTTAGATCAATGCAGGTTTTAAAAGTATCTTCGGCTGCATCCCAGTTTTGCCGTTTTAATTCTAAAGTTCCCAAATGAAACCAGGCATCAAAATTATCTGGCGTCTCACGCACCATTCGTTTTAGTGGTTCAAGATCTGCATTCTCTCTCCAGCGTTGCTCAAACATGCCAAGCATCTTTTTACCTTCGGCTACTCGGCCTGTCCGTAAATAACAATTAGCCAGATGAAAGTAGGCTAGAGCATCAAAATAATTCATATCAACAACTATCTTTAGGTACTGTAGAGCCTCCTCGATTTCTCCGCGCTGAAAATGGGCACGTCCGAGCAATAACTGCAATTGAACAGTATCTTGATCTATTCCTGTTTTTCGAAATCGTGCCCTTTTCTTGGTCAGGGGCTGGAGCAGATCAATTGCTTCCTTGACACGGTTGGTCTGTAAATAGGCTTTACCCAACAGTAGTCGGGTATCTTCGTAGTTTGGGTTTTGCTGCACCACGCACAACAACAGTGAAATGGCTTTATCCGTTTGTGCCATCTCGTTTAAGTAGATTTTTCCTAGTTGATATTTGGCAGCGGTTTCATCCGGAAGGTATGCCATGGCCAGTTTCAGATATTCTTCCGCCTTCTTCCACTGCTGCTTCGACACGTTGGCAAGTCCCAGATAGTAGTACGCTTCTCCTGAAGATAGATCTTTTTTAACCGTATGTCGGAGCAGATCAATTGCTTTCTCCGTCTCGTTTTTGTTGAAGAGTTTGTCTACAGCTTGCTGAAGAAGGGATGGTGTGTTATCCGCAAATACATCTGCGTAGCTGACCAGGCTGGTGAAGACAAATAAATACGTGGCCAAGAGGGCATAGGACACGACAGGTTTTTGAGTGACCTCCCTCGCATCCCATGTATACAATTGCGTCATTCCTCAACAGATGATCTGTCCTTTACAGCACCCCCAGTAGCTTGCCAACTTACTTCTGGATTTTACCATCAACCAGGCGTTTGACCCGTTGGTGAAATAGTGCGCGATTATAAACCCGAACATCGTCGAGCATGCCGGCGAAAAATTCGTTACTTCTGCCTTTGGCAGTGATTCCAATACCCGCGTTTTCCATTTGTGTGTTGTGTACACCTTTTGCTGGTTTGTCGGATGTGACCATCTCTCCGTCGTACCAGAGACTACGGGTGGTTCCATCATACTGTGCAATCGCATGATGCCAATTTTTTTCCATGCTTTTCGGGGCGGCCCAATCCAAGTCGTTGCCCCACCAGTAATGTCGGAAGCCGTTGCCTTTGAGTCGAAAACAGTTGCATTGATTTCCTGTTCAAAGCCCCCAGCCAATGAGTCCTTTGGCCCCACCGACCTCAGTGGCGAAAAACCAAACCTCGAAAGCATAAGTGTCGTCTCCAACGGGCAATCCTTTGGGATCTTCTAGGGCAATATGGTCACTTGTCCCATTAAGTTCAATAGCTTGATTAATCTGTCCTTCGACGATTTTGGGGGCTCTACTTGAAGAATCTCTGCCACCTGCATTGAAAGTACCAAGCCATTTGGGAAATTTGATCAGAATCGTATTTTGAAGAGATGCTATGTTGAAGGTTTGATCCTTTCTCTCACGCCTGGATAACCTTTTCTTCGTCTGAGCATCCGTTCCATATCCACACGTTGTTCCTCGGTGGCGGTGTCAGTATCATAAAATATCGAGGTATCATATATGAAATCAAATTCTTGATTCCGTCCATGTCCTGCTTCCAGTGCCCGATCACAAACCTGTTGGTGCAACCATATTTTGGGTAAGGGAAAACCATAAGCTGGCCATTTTTGTGGTCCGACTTGGCAATATGAGACATCGGTGAAATAGCGTGGACGATCAGCACTACCTGATTTGGCCCGTCGGGCGTGTAGAAGTGCGGAGTGTACAATGACCACTGATCCAGACGGCAGATCGTCCAGCGTTAGCGATCCCGGGAGATCCTCAGTGTAGAATTTGTTGCTGAATGCGTTCCGGAGCATTACGCTCTGGTGAGATCTTGGAAGTATCAGCAAGTCACCAATTTCACCATTCAGTCCAGTAGGGTAATAGAAACAGTGAACCATTAGTTGCTCGCGGTCTGTCTGCGGAAACTGCTCGTAATCGTGATGCCAGTTTGAAGCCGTAGTTCCCTCCTCATGACGATTGGCATGCTGATGGTGAAAGGCAAAACCATCAGCACCCATCAGTGACCGGATCTTAGCCACCATCGGCGGGTAGGAAGTCAATGCACCCAAGTCTGGGAACGAAATAATTCTGGCAGTTCCATTGGCATCGCTGTTGCGATCGGCGTATCCACCTGTCCTCTGTTCTATTAATTGGTCGATGTCACGCGTGATTCGAGCGCAGTACTTTGCTGAGAGAAAGTTTGGGAAGATGAGATATCCCTGATTTTCAAAGAGATCGATCTCAACGTTGGAAAGCCCCGTGATTTCCAACGTATCTATTTCCGAAGTCTTCTTCATATCGTTTCTCCCAATCAGTTTCGTATCTAAGTAATATTGCTTCTTTTCCCATCAATTACACGGTGATTTGTTTACCTCACCTAAATTATTGGCATTACGTTCCCTCCACAAACTGGGATGTATACTCCGGTAATGTAGCTCGCGAGATCTGAAGCTAAAAAAGCGACAATATTCGCAATTTCCTGGTCTGTACCACGTCGATTCAAGGGAACTTTGGATTCATAATCTTCCTGCCTTTTCAGACCCGATTGTCGATCCTTGTCGCTAATTGTCCAACCGGGTGCAACCTGATTTACCGTTATTTGATGTTCTCCAACCTCTTTAGCAAGCACACGTAAAACTCCATCCATACCGCGTTTACCCGATACGTATGCTGATTGACCTTTAAAGGTTTGCATGGCGCATTCCGTGTTGATGCCGATTACACGTCCATAGTTTGCTTTGATCATTGCAGGTATAAACGCCTTGGCCATTAGTACATTCTGTAGTACACATGACTGAAACTGACTCTCGTAATCCTCAACTTCTTGATTCAGTACATTTGTCCAATTGTACTGAATTACCGCGTTATTGACAATGATATGTGGATCTCCAAGAGTTGCGGAGATTTTGTCTTGCATGGTGAATACTTCATCCTGAATTGTCACGTTGGCTTGAACAAGTGCGGTTCGTCTGCCCATTGCCTCAACTTCCTTGGCGAGTTTACTCGCCTTTTCTTGATTTCGAAAATAGTGAATGGCAACGTCCGCACCACAACTCGCTAGCGTTCGCACCATTACGCGACCAAGTTCACCACTCGCCCCCGTAACAACAGCCATTTTTCCTAGTAGGTTAATCTGTAACATCTATTCCTTTCCTAAATTTTGAAATTAGTTCTTTAAAACCTCTTTGGTGACTGATGCTTCAATCAGGGATCTGGCATAATCCCATAAAACGGTAGATCCATCTCTAATAGGCAGACACCTTTTGATTACTTGTGATTTTGAAATATGATTCACTTTCCAAGTATGTCCCTCTGTTTCTACATTCTGAATTAGCGGCATAAGCCTATCAACTGCGTTAGCAAATTTTGATTCAGGTGTTTCCCTTGCTTCAAACTCTCTCCATAATTGGTGATAAATACGGCGCTGATCTGGTGGCAAGAGGCTAAAGATTCGATCTGCTGCTTTTTCTTCTCGCTCTGCTTTGGTTTCGTTTTCTGCCGAATCATAACAGTAAGTATCTCCCGCATCAATCTCCACCAAATCGTGGATCAAAAGCATCCAGATCGTCTTGGGGATATCGACTTCATTGTTGGTATGTTCAGCTAGCGTCATTATCATCAGTGCCAGGTGCCAACTATGTTCCGCTGTGTTTTCGAATCGACTGCCGTCACAAATATAGTTCCTCCGAACGATATTTTTGAGTTTGTCAGCTTCCTTGATGAAAGAGATCTGTTGTTCAAACCGTGTCATAGCTTTTAATCCCAATAGTTTTATTCTTATTCTTATTATTGTGTTTCCGTAATTCACCTGTCTGAACCGCGCAGTAGTAAGCACAGTTAGCTAAACTATCTACTATTTGGGTTACCCATACATTGTGATAGTGTCCATCAGATAGTTTGGATATCCCATCCAGATCGCGATCATAGATGGTCTCAAGGATCTCACAATCTCCGCTGAACTGAACCATCTATGATTATGTGATTTTATTCACTTGTCATAATTCTCTTCTTAAGAGCGAATTGATCGCCTTTATGAATTGATTCTAAATGTCTATTATCAATAGAAGTAACTCCTTAGTCAACTAGAAACAAGCGGTGTTTATCGCAATAGTTACAAGTTTAATTCTGATTATCTTATCCATACTCTCCAGAAAAAATGTAGTAAGGCCTGGCTTATAAATATTGGGAAATCAGGTAGATTGACGTGCGGTCCTATCGATGACCGTCAGGTCGGTTTACTAATACTATTAATTACCGTAATTTGACTACCTCAAGTTAAAACAGGGGCAGAGAAGGTCACTATGAGAAAGTAATGGTTTTATCCACTTGAAATATATCGTTGGGAGGGGCGTTTCGCCAGATGAGTTGAACTTCGGAGACAGAGAAGGTCAGTGGTTTCCATTCCTGTTGGAACTGACAGAGTAAATAATCTAGCTCTGATTTCCCTGTTGCTTGACCAACGGAAAGATGGGGTGTAAATCCGTTTTTGAATCGGCGAGTATCGTTGCAGTCGGGGACAGTTTGCCACAATTCGGTCTGTAGGTCCACAATGGGGTTGGGTCTGCATAAAATTTTATCTGACACGCCAGACGGGGATTTAGGGTCTAACCAAATTGTATATCGCGACCGATGGTGGGAGAAATATCCGAATGGCTTCAGACAAACCGAGAATGGGGACTGTGTCTGGCAGATAGCAGCTAATTGATCCGCCACTACTTCAAACTCAGATCTGGGGCGAAAGGGATATATCAAGGTGATATGCGGCATCCATCGACGATAATTAGCGTCATGTTGTCGACGAATCGACTGAATCGACGTCCAGATTTCTTTGGGTGGAATAATAACAACAGCGGTTTGATAGGTTTTGTGGTGCATTTTTGTCTTTAATACAGTTGATTAAAAGATGAAATTCTAGCAAACACTTTTTAAATTGATCGGGATTTTGGATACTATCGTCCTCTGTAAGAGGCCTTGACGTTTTATTTTAGTATTAACAAATATTTAGGTAGTAACCAATGACAAATCTACAATACAGCAAAACGCTATCTTAAACTAACCTGTTTTTAAGATGTATTATTGGCTCTATTCTGTTGATTTGGTGTCAATCTTAGGTTCAAATACGAGTTCCTTCTCGATGAGAATGGGATTCAATATATCCCGCCAGATGGTGTAGTTTTCTTTGTTTATATGCAGATTGTCATTTTTAAATATATCCCTTCTTAACTTCCCCTTTAGGATCCAGCATGGAGGTCGCTACATCTACATACGTAAGTTGCTTGTTTTCTGCACACTCCTTTGTTATGAGAGCATTCGTTTCTTTCACGAGTGGCCATAATTTCCATCTCTTGGGATTGGGTGTGATAGGCAGGAATAGATTCTTGATTCCGATAACTGCTATGCACCCTACTAACAGAAGCAAGGAATGTCGTCTTTTGAACTGCCGATGACTACGATAGCATTAGATGGTGGTGGAGTCTCCTCGTCTTCTTTATCAAAAGTTCGGACTTAGAGTATGCGCGCCAACCTTATTTCTAATGTAACTTGCTTCAGGATGTATGAGAGTAAAGTAAGTTTCCATGTTAGAAGACTCCCATGAATGCATGGCATGATTGAATGCTTTCTTCAATGAATCGAGATCAGTACTTTTCCTTTCATGATGTGATGCAGTAATCGTCATAGCAACAACTGTCCATGGATCTGTAAACTACGCTTTTCATGATTAGTGTTTCTCCTATTGTATGAGTCAAATGCGAATTCTCACCTTGCAAAGCTGAATCAGCCTATGGTTATTACTAACATTAGTCAAACCATATCTGGTGGTGGCTTAGGTTCGTTATGTCGATTAACCTGACTACCTTCTACATTTGTTCCCAGCATAATTATGTCACAGTGCTGATCTCCGAAGTTTCGGAAAATGTGGTAGTCTCCCGGTGGTTTGTAGATTGAATCCCCCGACTCAATTAGATACCATTCTCCTTCGATATTGATATGACAACTACCTGAAAGTACAAAGAACCACTCCTCTTCTTTGGTATGCATATGGTATTTGGTATTGGTGCCTTTAGGAGGGATACGGGTAATCCGAACTTCAATCTGATTCATTCCGTGCGCCTGCCACAGAGGCTTAAACTCTCCGTACTGTGATTCTTCATGGGGAAAGAACTTCGGTTGCCAAGGCATCTCTGCTGATTTAATGATGTATTTCACTATTCAATTCCTCCTATACTAGATAAGAACTCCGTTAGTAAAAAATAATCCCACTTTAACTAAAGTGGCTGTCTTTGCATTCATGCTTACTTTAAAGTAGCATATCCTGATGCTACAGATCCATAGTCAATTCTTAGTGCATAATTTTAAGCTAGAGTCATTCTGTACCAAGAGATTTTGCTTGATCGGTGTTTCAAGATATAGTAAATTAGGCTTAGATTCATTTCAAAAGTGAGGTCATGAGTTTGGAAATATTGAATGTTAACTAACTACCTCAACTTCGAACTCTAACTCAGCGATTGCCAAAAAACAGATCAAAAAAGTACTGATATGAAAAAACTGCGTATTGCCCTTTGTGCTTTGTTGACAGTAACGAACTTGTTGTACCTCAGTGGAAAAGAGGTATTGGCCTTGACCGTTTCGGTAGATGAAAGTGAGTCAGTGCAATTCAATCGTCATATCCGCCCGATTCTGTCAGAAAATTGTTTTGCCTGTCATGGACCTGACAAGGCCAAGCGGAAATCTGGATTGCGGCTGGATGTGCATAGTGGAGCAACTCGGGATTTGGGTGGATATGCGGCTATTGTTCCGGGGGATTCAGAGGCAAGCGCATTGATATACCGGTTAACGACTGATCAGGAAAACGAGCGAATGCCACCGGTAGGAAAGGAGAAACCATTAAGTCCTCAACAGGTTGAACTTCTGCGGCGATGGATAGATCAGGGTGCGCATTATGCTGTGCATTGGTCATATGTTAAACCGGACCGCCCATCTTTACCTGCAGTCCAGAATGCGGATTGGGTTCGCAACCCCATAGATTATTTTGTCTTGGCACGCCTTGAACAAGAAGGAATGGTTCCATCGTCAGAAGCCGACCGCTGGGCATTGGCGCGACGCGTGGCAATTGACTTGACAGGGTTACCCCCGACGGTCGAGGAGGCAATTCGGTTTGTGCACGATACCGAAAAGGAAGCCTATCAGCGATACGTGGATTTGCAACTTGAAAAAAAGACATTTGGTGAACGTTGGGCGCAAGTGTGGTTAGATCTCGCACGTTACGCGGATTCAGCAGGTTACGCCGACGATCCGCCCAGAACAATCTGGGCTTATCGAGATTATGTCATTCGTTCGCTGAACAGCAACAAACCATTTGACCAGTTCACCATTGAGCAAATTGCTGGAGATCTCCTCGATAATCCGACAGAAGAACAACTGGTTGGCACCGCTTTTCATCGTAATACCCAGACTAACAATGAGGGAGGAACAAACGATGAGGAATTCCGAAATGAAGCCGTTGTCGATCGGGTCAATACCACCATGGCGGTCTGGATGGGGACTACCATGGCTTGTGCGCAATGCCACTCACACAAATATGATCCTATCTCACAGGAAGAATATTTCAAATTCTCCGCTTTTTTCAACAATACTCAGGATAGTGACAAGAAGGACGAGCACCCGATTCTTGAGATTTTTACTGAGGAACAAAAACGTGAACGTGCCAGATGGATAGCGGAAATTGATCAATTAGAGGCAGTTTTGGACACACCGACCAAAGCGTTAGCAAAATCCCAACGTCAGTGGGAGAAACTCTTGCAAGAGCAGCCAAAGTGGCACACCATGAAGCCGATGGACGCTATGTCGAGTCGAATTCGATTGGACATCAAGCCAGATGATTCGATTGTGGCTGAGGGTGATCTTCCAGAGCAAGATACCTATACCATTACGCTAGAACCTACCATCGAAAAGATCACTGCATTGCGACTGGAGGTATCACCACAGTCACAGAACTTTGTGTTGTCACAGGTGCAATCGATTTGGCAACCCGACATAGAGAAACCAGTCGAGGCAAAGTACGTTCGGATCGAATTACCTGGTAAAGGAAAGATTCTATCATTAGCGGAAGTGCAGGTCTTCCAGAATGACGTTAACGTGGCATTAAAAGGGAAAGCGGTTCAGAGTTCAACGGATTACGAAGGTGTACCCGAACGAGCCATAGATGGAAATACTGATGGTGACTATGGGGAGGCGGAATCTACCACGCACACTCGGCAGTCTAAAGATCCATGGTGGGAGTTGGATCTAGGTGAGATGAGGCCCGTTCGCTCGTTGGCCATCTGGAATCGTACCGATGGGGAACAAGGAATAGCCAACCGTTTAGCTGGTTTCCGCCTGCTTTTGTTGGATCAGAACAGGGATACGGTCTGGCAGCAAACCCCGTCACAGGTACCAGCTCCGAACGCGGTTTATTTGTCTAATGGTCAAGTACAATTGCAATTTACCTCTGCCTTTGCTGATTATGCTCAGGAGGGATTTCCATCAGCGTCAGTATTGGCCGGCGTACCAAATCCAAAAACGGGTTGGGCAGTTGGAGGACAGTTGAATCAGCCTCACCAACTCACGCTGGTGTTGTTGAGGTCGGTGAAGACCGGTCAAGGAAAAATTCTGTTAAGACTGCTCCAGAAATCACAGCATAAGCACTTGCTGATCAAAAACTTTAGATTGCTAGGTACAGGTGCCGAGTCAGTGACGGAATTTATACGGATGCCCGACGCAATTCGGAAAATAGTCGGTTTGTCAGATCAAGTACGAACTGACGCTCAGAAGAAACAGTTAGCGGGTTATTACCGAACCATCGCGCCGGAATTAAAAACACAACAGAACCGGTTGGCAGTATTAGAGCATCAAGTCAAGGAGCTGGCCCCCTATACGACTGTGCCAATCATGCGTGAGTTAGTTGACGAAAAACGTCGCGAAACCCGAATCCAGTTTCGGGGGAATTTCTTAAACACGGGTGCTCATGTGACTGAAGGGGTGCCCGCGGTATTCCATTTATTAGCGGAAGGTGTACCCGTTAGTAGACTTGGATTGGCAAAGTGGTTGGTAAGCAGAGAGAATCCACTAACGGCGAGGGTGATTGTCAACCGGCATTGGGAACAGTTGTTCGGTTTTGGAATAATAAGCACCAGTGAAGAGTTTGGTGTGCAAGGGGAACTACCAACGCATCCGGAACTGATGGATTGGCTGGCAGTCGAACTGATGGATAATAGGTGGGATATCAAACATTTGATTAAGCTAATTGTGACATCGGCTACTTATAGGCAGGCTTCCAAGATCACTCCGGAAGCACTGGAACATGATCCGGATAACCACCTGTTTGCCAGAGGACCACGTTTTCGTCTATCAGCGGAGATGGTTCGTGATCAAGCACTGTTCGTTAGTGGTTTGCTCAGTCAAAAGATGTATGGTCCACCGGTAAAACCTCCGCAACCAAAATTGGGGATAAACGCCGCCTTTGGCAGTGGTATCGACTGGGAAGCCAGCGCAGGCGAGGATCGGCATCGGCGAGGAATTTACACTATGTGGCGACGATCAAACCCCTACCCATCAATGGTGACATTTGACGCTCCTGATCGTCAGGTATGCACAATTCGGCGTCCCCGTTCAAATACACCACTGCAGGCGTTGGTAACGCTGAACGATCCGGTTTACGTGGAAGCAGCGCAAAGCCTCGCCCGAAAGTTGCTGACGCATGACGGAAGTTTGGAAGATAAGATTAGTACGGGTGTTGCTTGCGTGTTAATTCGTCCGACCAAATCGATCGAGATTCAGCATCTGGTCCAATTGTATATATCAGCACTCAGTCATTATAGATCTAATTTGGAACAGGCACATTTGATTGCTACGAATCCGCTTGGCGATCCTAGTCATGATGCGGATCAAGTGGAACTCGCCGCTTGGACGGTGGTCAGCAACGTTCTGTTAAACCTAGACGAAATTTTTATGAAACGGTAGGACATGATGAACCCAAAACTGCAGCGAATTAAAAACACCACCCGACGTCATTTTCTGAAGGATATTGGTATCGGTGCCATTGCCTTGAGTACGTTTTTGAATGATGGTATGCAATCGAAGGCTGCCAGTGTAGTGAATCCATTGGCGACGAAACCTCCACATTTCACCCCGAAAGCTAAACGAGTAGTGTACCTCCACATGACAGGATCTCCTCCTAATCTTGACATATTTGATTATAAGCCTGAGCTGATCAAACGCGATGGTCAGGATTGCCCCGACACTTTTTTAGAAGGCAAACGGTTCGCTTTCACTAGTGGGGTGCCGAAACTACTGGGTACTCGACGTGAATTTGCGCAATACGGCAAGCACGGTATCTGGCTATCTGATGCCGTGCCCTATTTTCAGCGCATTGCCGACGAGATGTGCGTGATTAATTCGATGCATACTGACCAGTTCAACCACGCGCCAGCCGAGTTGCTGGTTTACACTGGATCACCTCGGTCCGGTCGACCTTCAATGGGATCGTGGGTGACATACGGTCTGGGCAGTGAAAATGACAATTTGCCTGGGTTTGTCGTCTTAATCTCCAATGGGGTTCAACCCAATGGCGGTAGGGGTTCCTATGGTAACGGGTTTCTGTCATCTGTGTATCAAGGTGTTCAATGCCGGTCGAAAGGGGATCCCATTCTGTATACGTCTGACCCTATAGGTATGGATCGACAGATGCGCCGCCAGAGCCTTGACACTTTGCAGCGTTTAAACGAATTGCAGGCCCATGAAATGGGGCATCCGGAAACGCTGACCCGCATTGCTCAGTATGAACTTGCCTTCCGCATGCAAATGTCTGTGCCAGAAGTCATGGACATTAGCCAAGAACCGGAACAAGTCCTTGAATCGTACGGGGCTCAGCCTGGAGAGACTAGCTTGGCCAACAACTGTCTGTTAGCTCGCCGATTGATCGAATCCGGTGTGCGGTTCGTCCAGTTGTTCGATTGGGGTTGGGATTTTCATGGAACCAGTGCTAATGAAGACATCAGAGATGGACTGACCAGAAAGTGTGCTACCATGGACAAGCCGGTGGCTGCATTGATTAATGATTTAAAAGATCGTGGCCTATTGGACGAAACGTTGATCGTGTGGGGAGGAGAGTTTGGCCGGACACCTTTCCGTGAGGGAAGAACGGCTAAAAGCCAGATTTTGGGGAGGGATCATTTCCCTGACTGCTACACCATGTGGATGGCTGGTGGTGGTGTAAAAAGAGGGTTCGCCTACGGAACCACCGATGAACTTGGATTTTCGATTGTAGAGAACCCTGTTCATGTTCATGATCTTCAGGCCACCATTTTGCACCTGTTGGGATTGAATCACCAGCAACTAACCTACCGTTTTCAGGGGCGTGATTACCGCCTGACGGACGTACACGGTCAAGTTGTGCACGATATTATTGGGTAAATAGCAACTTTACCTAATGTTAAGCTGGAATAAAGCAGAATGATCCTGGACAAAAAAACAGCTTGTCTCAGGCCTAACACTAACGTTCTATGACTTTACCCACTTTCTTAACCATTCATTGGGTTTGATCTCAATGGAAAAGGGCCGCCGAATCTTTAACCTATTTTGGCGGAATTCAATGATGTACTGGGTACTGGGTTGCGCCTTTTGCTTCCTTAATCCATATCTGTCTTTCTGTTGGTCTGCTCCTATGGCGAAAAACACTTAAACGTTTAAACAAACAAGTATCACGTTTATGGTATAGATACAAGCTATCAAGCCTACGCTTATATGATTGAGGAACAGCCAGTTTCCTTGTGGTTAATGACTGTTTTCGTGGCAATTGTTTGGGATTATATCAATGGGTTTGCTTAAGCTCAAACTATGAAAGATGGAGACCTTATCTTTTTGCCGTTGCCTTGCTAACCCCCACTTCTAACATTCTTGGCGTCAATTCGGCGGTACATGAAGCCTTTTTAAACTAGTAGGATCCTAATTGGTTCGCCCAAATTATTGAAAGAATGCCTCTAACGTGGGAGGAGTTGGAATCCAAGGTCGAGGAAGTTGGTAATCTGGCATTGATGGCGTTTCTATCTATTGTGATCCTTGGTTTGATTATATTGAGGATCAGAGAAAAACGTGCCAACATCGAATTTCGTTAGGAATGACGCTTATGGAAGCCAGCAGATTCGCTGGGATTTCACACGCTTTGATATGCAGCGGGAATGGGCGTTGCCCCACCTGTCGTACCAAGATCTTGTTGGGAAATGAACAACAAACACTGCCGATGAGACGAAGATCTTATAAAGAGTGAAGGCCACCCAATGTTCGATTAGCCTGCCAACTACGTCCAAGTAGTGATCTGTATGTCCATCCAATTTTACCGATTGCGTAACCAGTTGATGGGCGTACGCGGACACGCTACGAAAGCGGTCGAGGAGATTGAGGTTACGGTATTGTTTGCGGATTTACGTGGTTTCACGTCCATGTCAGACCTGAAACTGCCCTATGATGTTGTTTTTTATTCTAAGTCAATATTTGAATTGTTGGTAAAAGTGGGTTATAAGTCGACCTCATCGGTCACAGTAGATTGGCAGCACGGTTAATACGAGGGGTATGACCTTTGGGAACAAACCTTTAGATGCTAATTAGGTAGAAAATGGAAACTAAAGAGATGGTCATGTTCACATGACCTTCAGGTTACCATTCAGTGCCTGCTGGGAGTAGTAGAAATTGTTTCCGTAAGAACTTTATCCAGGAAGATGAGACTTAATGTATACGGCTAACAATCGATAGACTGCGAACGGGTAAAGAAATGGAATTAATGGGAAAGCAGATCGAAACTTTCCAGACAGATGGATTTTTAGTCATTCGCAATCTGTTGCTGATGGATCAGGTGGATGAGATTAATGTGGGTTACCAAAAAGCCATTAGTGGCCAAATTGATGCGCACGATTGGAAAAAACGGATTAACAGTGTGTCAAGCGCTCAACTAGGAGATCCCTCAGCGGTATTGGGCTGGCGGCAATTCCCTTATTTTCAGCAAATTTTATCAATCGCGAAGCAGTTAAATGGTGAGGATATTGAAGTTGCGTATGACCAATTGATCTATAAACCTCCGCATAGTCTAATTGAAGTCTTGTGGCACCAAGACGCGGGTTATGGTCCTTGGCCTGAGGAAGCAGTCAAGCGCGGTCTGACTTGCTGGTTGGCATTGGTTGATGCAACCCCGAAACAGGGAAGCATGCAGTTTATTCCAGGAAGTCATCGACAAGGAATCTATCGTCATTATAACGCGCAAGATCGGAATCCGATTGGCGGTGCTTTAGAAGTAAGATTGGATGACCAAGAAGCGGTGGCGGTATCCTATCAAGCTGGAGATTGTAGTTTTCACCACGCTTGCACACTACACTATATTGGCCGACTTCGGATATTCAGCAACGCTGACGGCTCATCAGCGTATCGGTTACCCCGAAAAAACCCGCTTTTAATTTACTGTTTTTTTAGAGGTCAAAATCCGTTCGATCAGGGCGAGGACGATTAAGCCCGCTATGATAGCAACAAACAGTTCTACGTTAAAAAGGGCGATGCCTATAATTGCTCCGAGTATCCCACCTAATACCTCAATTGTTCCAAGGTGTTCTCCCGTAGCCTCTAGAATCATCTTTTCCAGTTGATTGGTATCCAACGTCCTAACTTTTTCTTTCACCATGGCAGAAATATCCAGTGCATCTAAGATTTTTGGTGTTGCTGTGCTAAGAGCAACCTTAAATTCTTCGCTAATTGCTAAGCTCTTTAATTCCTGTTCGGCAAAGTTAAGTAGCGAGTTACATATCCTTTCAAGTTTATCCCAGCTTGAATCCTCTTCAAGAACCGATTCGATCTTCTCTATTAGCCATGGGATGCCTTTTTCCTCGAAAATTTTATTTAGATCAATCAACGCTTTTTCAAAGTGCTGACTGACCTTGCTTGCCCCTTCTTCTGAATTGATATATTCAGTAATTTTGTTGATTCCGGTTTCCAGTTGCTGATAAACTTCATTCTGGAATTCCGCTGATAAAACGATTGTATGGAGCTGCATCTCCACTGCGGCTCTATCAAAATCATTTAGCCAGGTAGCAACTCTGATGGTCGCTTTTTGCAAGATTCTCTGCTGGTCGATATATGCCTGCATTTGTTGGTAAATCTGATTCGAGATGTGAGGAATGTTGTTTTCAATATGGCTCGAAATTGTTCTTGAAATCTGAACCAAGTTGATATTGTTGTTTTCAATGTTATTTTCGATGATCTTGCTTAGAAAGGGTAAGACTGTTTTAAAATTAATATTCCGCTGGAGGAAGTGCGAAAAGTTTGTTTCAGAAAATCGTATCAATACGTCGTATATTTTTGCCGAATTTGACCTGAATGCCCTTAGTAACCAGGATTTAATAGCTTGTTGCACACGGTCTTCCTGTATTTTTTCGGAAAGGTATCTCTTGGCCTGTATTATGAGGCTTTCAACCACTTGGTTTTCTGATATATAATTTGTTAGATCATTCGCCTCAAAAAAGTTGCTGGCGATCCCTTCCCCTAAACTTTCCGCCAGTATTTCTTTATTCTTTGGAATTACCCCCTGCCTTTTAAAGAACGTTTCTTCTTTTGGCCTAAAGAGCATTTTTATAGCGATAAAGTTTGTAAAGTATCCCACACAAGCGGAGAGAGAAATCGTATACATAATTTCCAGAGGTCTTTTGTCCGGTAAAACAATCGTCTTTAGCACATACAGCAAGACTAAAGCTAATGGAGCGACGAATCTAAAGAAGATCTTGAATGCTTTAGTAAGAGTTTTCATTTCGGACGGTTCAGACCTTGTTGAGAAAGGCTAGAAAAAATTTTCGGAGTAGTTTCTGGAAAGAAATTAAGAACTTACCAAAAACCCAGTCACCCTAATAGTTAGTATAGCATCCAGGGAGTGGTTTCTGTTACCCACAAAGTGGATGATGGTGTTGCCTCTACTCATTATATTAACTCCCACAGAAGATGCTATTCGATTCATCAGATTGGAACGTTACCCTCAATTCTTCAATGATATGGAGTCCGACTTCATTATTGAGCCTGACATACCTCCTCTATCTCTATCCGAGGATAATTCTAAGCCACAACTGGTTGTGCATGATGCCGGTGACTTTGATCGACTTGATGAGCGTTTTCAGATTTCCGCTAGATGTATGGGTGGAACTGCCAGCGTATCATGATTACGGCTTTGCTGTGTTCAGGCTCAAGGATGGTGAAGTCCCCCTTAAAGTTCATCCCGTGGAGTTTGAGTTTCCACAGCGTCATCTAGGCCAGTTGTGTTTCCCGACTGTGCACATTCGCGAGCTGAGTTTGACCGTATGCTGTTGCCGGTCCAGAAATGGGTGACCTTGATGACTGGCGACCGTCCTTGAAGTGGTTATGGTAGAGCGGCAGTATTCATCATGGAAATTAAGGATAATCGATGGGATCTTCCGTGTTGGCGTCAAGACCTCCGGGGAATACGGGAGAATTAAGGATACATCAATCAGTGCCTGTATTCCTTCAGTGGTAAGTGGATCTGGATTTGGGCGATCCACTTTTTGCTGTCTTCAGCTGATTAATAAGATGTTCCATTTGTTTTGGAGTGAGGAGGCTCTTGGCTTTAAACATAGCCTTAATCTCCAGAATTCTTATCTCACTTTGAAGTCTGGCCATGTCCTTAATCAATTCCTCGATAGGTTTTAGGTCTGAGGCTTTCTGGCTGAGAAATTTCTGTCGTAAATCAGTTTTGCCTTATAATTCCCAAGTTTCTGGTGTTACCAATTCAAGACTGTTGCCTGATGGATCACGAAAGTAGATGGATTTTCCTCCGTTGGCCCAAGTAATCTCTCGTTCAATTGGAACATTACATTCCTGTAGATGCGTTCGCCATCTTTCCAGATCTGTTTCGGTCATGGAAAATGCCACATGACCTTGGCCTGACATGCCGTGTGATGGTACCTCAGAGCTGTCCTTTTGTGTCTCCGAAGCTTTAAAGAGAAGCAGAACTTGATTACCGCAACGGAAAAATAGGTGTCGTTGATCCAGACGCGAGAATGATTTTAATCCCAATACCCTTTGGTAAAAATCATCTGCCTGATCCAGATCTGTCACATAGAGGCAAGTTTCAAGAATACGGCTGACTTCCATTTATATCTACTTGGAATTGGTCGAAAGTTTTTCGGCAGTGATCGTTTACCACTTTACGCCGGGAACGGCAGCTGGTGTATCTGTTTCGCTGATTTGACTCAACTGACCTTCCGTTAGAGGGGTGGTCTCCATGACCTCATCCAGATGTGCTTGTAACTCTGTTGCTACGTTGGGATGATCGTCAATCACATTTGTCAGTTCATCTGGGTCTATCTTGCGGTTGTAGAGTTCTGGCGGACGTCGGTTATCAGCCTCTGCCCATGGAGCTTGATAGTTCCAATCTGCCGTTCGGACACTGGCATACCAACCAAACCCGGAAACGATGATGTCGCGTAAGTCGATCGGTTGATGTTTGGTGACCAGAGGCCAGAAGTTCTGGCCGTTACATCGTTCGGGAACGGTTTGCTCGACTAGGCCAAGTAAAGTTGGCATGATATCTTGATGTTGGACAAATCCGTCAACGACTGTCCCGGCATGTTGTGTCTCCGGCATCCGTATAACCAATGGACATCGTGTTACTTGTATTCTTAGTCGGTCTTGTCCTTTGTGGATTTGTCCTTGTTCTCCCATAATACAGCCGTGATCGGACATGAACACCACTATAGTGCTGTCCAAAAGATGTTGCGATTGCAGTGTGTCAACTACGTGCCCAACCCACCTGTCAACGTGCGAGCACTCACCAGCATAGTGGGCTTTAATCCGCTTAAACTCATCCTTGGTGTAATTGTCTACTAATCCGCCGGGCCAGATCGGTTCTATTCCCTGATAATCGGTTGGCGAGTACAATTCTAAAAACTCCTTCGGAGCGTCCCATGGTTCGTGCGGATCAAAACTCTCTACCCAGAGCATCCACGGTTTGTTGCTACCATATTTCATAATCCAGTTTGCTGCGGACTGCATCACTTGTCCCGCAAAGTGATCCGATTCGTCCTTCCACCAGGATCGGTTATTCAGGTACTGTGACATCAAGCGGTGTCTTCCCGGATTGACGTCAACTTTTGATCCAATATATTGGGAAACGTTCTGATCTGGCTTTGAAGTTGGGATGAACGGATCTGCTTCCTGACCACGAATCCATTCCCATGAATGGAACCCGCGATGGAAGTTTTTTCCCGGTTTCATCATGTGGTACAGGTCGCTGACCAGACCGGTAGTGTAGCCCAGACCCGATAGGTGTTCAGCCAAAGTTACGTCCTCATCGTACATTGGGTGCCAACCAGGAAGTTGGACCATATCCCCTTTTTGCTGGCGATAGCTAAATGGAAAGGCTTGTCGTCCGGTATAAAGTACCCGTCGGGCGGGAATTGTCGGCAAGGCTTCGCCGTAAAAATCGTCAAAGCGAATACCTTCCGCAGCTAACTTATCGATGTGTGGGGTTTGAATCCAACTGTTACCATAACAACCGAGGTAGTCTGCCCGAAAAGTGTCCGCGCATATAACTAGAATATTCATTATTGTTTAACCTTAAAATATTATTTGAATTAGTGTGAAATTCTGAAACGACACCAGTAGAGCTTTATATGGATTCCCTGTTTCCACAGACCTTTTTACCGACCGAAAATTGGCAACTGCTTTCATTCTTATTTAAACGTGGAATTAGCGAACCGTTTTTTTATGCCCTGTAAATTTCAAAGCGTTGTGTAGATTCGAAAGTAGTATTATTAACAAATTGGGGTACAATACCATAGACTTCCACTAATTTCGGTTGCCTCCAACCTAGACTAACTACCTGAAAACGTTCAACACTGATCATTTCTACAGCCCCGATATCCGTTCGAATACCCTCATTATTCTTACTCTAAGTTTAACCATAATCAATTGTACTGGAGTTTAAAATAAAATGAAATATCTTAGCGTAACAATTGATTGTTTGAAATTATTTTCACCAAGCTGTATACTCCTTAGAGAATCGATAGAGACTTGAAATTACTCTAGATCGTTCAAGTCAAGGAGAATAAATTGAACAATAAAAAGGGGTTGTGGTTTACTTGTGCGTTATTGATTTTGTTTGTTCTCTCCAATGGGTTTGCTCAAGGGACTTATTATCCGGATGAAATTGGAAACACATGGCGATTTCAAAGTACCAACAAAGTAGATAAAAAGACAATTAAAATCGTCAAACCAGATACTAGTTTTGGTGTTTCAGGTGTAAAAGTTTTAATTGATCAAACAAACGATAGTGCAACTCGGTTTTTTATCAAATCAACCCCAAAAGGATTTGTTATACATCGTGCTGTGTTTGATGAGATAGCATTGGTTGGGAAGGTTATATTCAACTACGATCCCCCTCAGATCTTTATCCCGAATCCGCTTAAACTGGAAGTCCAATGGACGGTCAAAAGTAAAGCAAAGGTTAAAGTTCTATTTTTAGATATGGTAATTGAAGCAATTTACAATCAAAAAGTTGTTGCCATTGAAGATATAATCGTACCGGCGGGTAAATTTCAGAATTGTCTCAAGATTATGCAGCATACAATATTAGAAGTTGTTGATTCCGAAACAGAGGGCACTTTGTGGTTAGCACCCGGAATTGGCCCGGTTAAAATGATTAGTCAATCTGTTGGTGGTGAGGATGAGCCAAAGGTCTACCATTTGGTTGAGTATGACGTCAAAATTGAAGAGGATAAAATTATAGTAGGTCGAATTGGTAAGATCACAACTTTGTGGGCTAGAATGAAAAAATAATTTATGGGAAGAGAGAGATGAACGCTGTTGATATTAAAGTAGCGGTGGTTACAGGGAAACACGCATTTGATATCCCAGGATTTCAGCATATGTTTACCCATATGTCTAATATGGATTTTTACTTACAGGATCTTGAGAATTTCGTCGTCGATGCAGGGAAATTTAATGACGATTATGATGTTGTCCTTTTTTACAATTTCCATCAACCAACGCCCGTTACTGGTGAACAGAACGGATCTCAAATTCTGAATTCCATAAACAGGTTGGTTGAAAACGGACAGGGAATCTTTGTGCTGCATCATGCTATCTTGGCATTTCCCAATTGGGATACGTGGAGTCAAATTGTGGGAATTACCGACCGAAGGTTTGGGTATCATGGTAACCAGACTGTTCAGACAGATCTCATTAATGACAGTCATCCGATTACATATAGTCTGAAGTCATGGAGAATGATTGACGAAACTTATACCATGAACGAAGTGGGGGATGATAGTCAAGCCCTAATAGCGATTGATCACGTAAATAGTATGCGGACAGTTGGGTGGACGCGACATTATGGAAATGGTCGTGTATTCTGTTACCAATCTGGACATGATAATCAGGCATTTTCCAATCCAAATTTCCGGACGATTGTGTTTCGAGGAATTCAGTGGCTGGCAAAGTGTATTTAATTCATTCGTTAGCTTTGCATGCATTCAAAAACAAACCAATCGCGCTTAGCTAAGGAGCATCTTCAACTGCTGGATGTCAAAATACAATAAAATAAACAAATTTCAGTGTTGATTTATTGGAACGATTTAAGTTGGCAGCTGTTTGGGCAAGAGCATACATAGTCCGTCAACTAGAATAAGTTTTTGATAGTGGAAGGTACACGTGTGGTTTCGTTGGGACAGCGAGGTATAGGGGGATGGGAATGTCAGGAAAATTCGTATAGAATTTGTTGACTTTACTAAAATAATATTATACAATAGTCCGTTTTGTTAGCATCCAAACTATTATTTTGAAAAGCTTTCCAAAATCTAGCTTTATGAGGTGGGAACATGTCGGCGAACAATCAGTTTTGCAAACGCGAACGTCTCTCGTTTGCAAAGATTGGAGATATTGAAGAAACGCTTCCGGATCTTGTAGAAATTCAAAGGAAATCTTATGATGGTTTTTTGCAACGAAATGTAGCCTCTGCAAAAAGAGAGAGTGTTGGCTTACAAGCAATGTTTGAGGACATATTTCCAATTGACGATTTTAATGGGATTACAACTCTGGATTTTATTGAATATTCGTTAGGTACCCCTAAATATGATATCGATGAATGTCAATATAGAGGTTTCAGTTATTCCGTTCCGTTAAAGGCCATATTGTCCTTGACACTTAGAGAAGGTCGGGAAGGTAGTGAAAATGACGCAATAATTGATATTAAAGAGTCAGAGGTTTACATGGGGGACTTACCATTGATGACTGAAAATGGGACATTCGTTATTAATGGTGCTGAACGCGTAATTGTTAGCCAATTACATAGATCGCCTGGTTCCAGTTTTGGACAAGTGGCCCATCCAAGTGGGCATAAATTACTCAATGCCAAGATTATTCCCTACCGTGGTGCATGGATTGAATTTGAATATGATATTAAAGATCTAATTTATGTGCGTTTAGATCGCCGTAAAAAGATGTTTGTCACAATTTTACTCCGCGCGATCGGTTGGGAAACAGATGAGGAAATTCTGAAACTCTTTGCTAAGACTGAGGAGGTGTCTACTAAAGACAATATTGAAGGCCGGATTATTGCGGGTCCAGTCGTTGATACTAGTACGGGCGAGATACTAGCTGAACCGAACACTGAGATTGATAGTGAACTCCTAGAAGAGTGGCGCGAATTGGGTGTTAAAATTATTGAAGTGCTGGATGTAGCAGATGCAGCAGATATATCCTTTTTGAGAAACACGCTTGCAAAGGATATTGAGAAGGCAGAAGAGTCTGGGGGATATAAACAGTTTTCTGACAACCCAAGAATTAAGGAAAAAGCATTAATTGAAATTTTTCGAAAGTTGCGGCCGGGTGACCCGCCAACTCTTGAAAGCGCCAGAAGCCTGTTTGAAAAGATGTATTTCGATCCTGTCCGTTTTGACTTGGCGGATGTTGGTCGCCATAAACTCAACAATAAGCTGGGCGACATTGATGGCTATAAGGGTGAATCCGAAGAGGACCCAACTGGTCGTGTTCTGCGTAACGAGGATATTGTTGCCACACTCAAATATATGTTGAAGATACAAAGCAAAGCGAACATTGGTGATATTGATTATACCAAGGATGATATCGATCACCTTGGTAATCGTCGTGTCCGGGCTGTTGGTGAGTTAATAATGAATCAGGTTCGCGTTGGATTGTTGCGGGTAGCGCGTGCAACTCGTGAGAAAATGACAATTTCTCAGGAACTGGAAGATATGACACCAGTTGATATTATCAATCCCAAACCATTGTCAGCTGCGATTAAAGATTTCTTTGGATCAAGTCAACTCTCCCAATTCATGCAGCAGATTAATCCTCTTGATGCGTTAACTCATAAACGTCGGTTAAGTGCTTTAGGACCTGGTGGTTTGCACAGGGAGCGTGCAACCTTTGAAGTTCGTGATGTTCATCGAACGCATTATGGTCGTGTATGTCCGATTGAAACGCCTGAAGGACCTTCTGTTGGTTTGATCGTGTCTCTTGGCACCTACGCTCGTGTTAATAAATATGGGTTCTTGGAAACTCCCTATCGTGTAGTTAAAAAAGGTAGAATCACAAATCAGACGGATTATCTAACTGCTGATAAGGAGGATCAGTACGTCATCGCACAGGCGAATACAGAAATGGATGATAAAGGGAATTTGATAGGTGAAGAAAAAGATGATCGGGTAATGGTCCGATTAGGTGAAGAGTTTGTACGGAAACTCCCCCAAGAGGTTGACTATATCGATGTGTCTCCTAAACAGATTGTTGGGGTTTCAGCTGCATTGATTCCATTCCTCGAACATGATGATGCCAATCGTGCGCTTATGGGAAGCAATATGCAACGTCAGGCAGTTCCACTAATCTTGCCAAAAGCACCTCTGGTTGGAACTGGTATGGAGTATAAAGCCGCCACGGATTCTGGGGCAGTAGTTTTGGCCAAACAGAATGGTATTGTCGAGCGGGTATCCGCTTCAGAAATTATTGTTCGGACGGAGTTTTCAGACTTTGTTGATGATGGTGAACAGTCTTTTTCGGAAATGGGTTATGATACCTATAAACTGCAAAATTTTAAGCGTACCAACAACGCCACCTGCTATCATCAGCGGCCATGTGTCGAGGTTGGGGAAGTCATTAAGCAGGGAGAAACTATTGCTGATGGTGCATCGACTGAGTTGGGTGAACTAGCCCTCGGGAATAATTTGCTTGTGGCATTTATGCCTTGGGAGGGATATAACTTCGAGGATGCTATTCTTCTGAGTGAGTCTCTTGTGCAGGATGATATATTGACATCAATTCATATCGATGAGTTTGAGGTTGAAGCACGTGACACCAAAATGGGGAATGAAGAGATTACAAATGATATTCCGAATTTGTCTGAGGAAGCATTAAGTCAACTTGATGATGAGGGGATTATTCGAGTTGGTTCAATCGTTGAACCAGGAATTATTCTGGTTGGTAAAGTAACGCCAAAAGCTGAAAGTGATCTCGGGCCTGAAGAAAAATTGTTGCGGGCAATATTTGGTGAAAAAGTCGGTGAATATCGAGACGCCTCCTCCTATGCAAAACCTGGTGTGCAGGGAGTCATAATTGATGTTAAAGTTTTCTCCCGAAAAGAAAAGGATAAAGATCGTCAAACCCAACTCCGTGAGGATGCGAAGGTGAAAGAAATTGAACAAAAATGCCAGGAGAAATGTGCCTTCATTAGACAACGAAGAGATGAAGAAATTCACAACAAATTGATTGGTCAAATGTTAACTGAACCGATTCATGATGGGATCGGTTTTATAGCACAGACCGGGGATATAATCACTCAGGAACTGCTAGATACTGTTCAGAATAAAAAAATAACGCTCAATTTTATTTTCGTTGAAGATCAAGATGTAATCTTGCATTGTCAGCAGATTCAAGAACTGGCAAATCTTCGAATAGCTGCACACACTCATGGCAAGGACGATCGAATTCAGAAGTTACGTAGAGGTGATGAATTAAAACCAGGCGTAATAAAACTAGTAAAAGTTTATATCGCCAATCGCCGAAAGATATCTGTCGGCGATAAAATGGCGGGACGGCACGGAAACAAGGGTGTTGTAGCCAAGATTTTGCCGAAAGAGGATATGCCGTATCTTGAGGATGGAACGCCGATTGACGTGGTTCTCAATCCGCTTGGAGTTCCGTCACGTATGAATGTCGGCCAAGTTTTGGAAACACACCTCGGGTGGGCTGCAAATCAACTGGGACTTCATATTGCAACCCCTGTTTTTGACGGAGCAACAGAGGGGGAAATTGCTGAAAAGCTTGAAGAAGCAGGCTTACCCAGGTCCGGAAAAACAAAGCTGTATGATGGTCGAACTGGAATTTCATTTTATCAGGATGTAACTGTTGGATACGCTTACATGATGAAACTCAACCACCTTGTTGACGACAAAATTCATGCGCGAAGCACTGGACCATACTCGTTAGTTACCCAGCAGCCTCTTGGTGGGAAAGCGCAACAAGGAGGGCAGCGTCTGGGAGAAATGGAGGTTTGGGCTCTGGAGGCCTATGGGGCAGCTTATACTTTGCAAGAACTCTTGACCATTAAGTCGGATGATGTGAATGGTCGAAGCAAAATCTATGAAACTGTTGTCAAAGGTGAAAATGCGCCTCGACCAGGTACACCCGAATCCTTCAATGTTTTAATCAAAGAATTGCAGAGTTTATGCCTTGATGTTAACTTGGAGAAGAAGGAATCAGAGGATGTGAACGCTTTACGTTAAGTTTGTAGATACATAGGTGATTTCTAGAGAGCAATGCCTTTACTTAACTAAATTATTTGGTGCATCATTATGTGCTTGTAAATTATATATAATTAGGGGATATTATCTTGAATAAGAACCTCAATAAGAAGAACCTCAACGATTTTGATTCAATTTCTATAAAAATAGCGGCGCCGGAGCAAATCCGAGGGTGGGCAAAAGCGTCCCTGTCCAAACCCATGCCTTCTAGTATAAATAAGACAAATTTTGGCGAAGTAAAGAAACCTGAAACAATTAATTATCGAACTTTTAAACCTGAGCGGGATGGTCTGTTTTGCGAAGCTATTTTCGGGCCGGTGAAGAATTGGGAGTGTCAGTGCGGAAAATATAAGCGTATTAAGCATAAAGATCAAATCTGTGACCGGTGTGGTGTTGAGGTAACGGAATCGAAAGTCCGGCGTGAAAGGATGGGATATATTGAACTGGCGGCGCCGGTATCACACGTATGGTTTTTCAAGGGACTTCCATCTCGAATCGGTTTGTTTCTGGATCTATCCCTTCGTGTTCTGGAACGTATAATTTATTATGAGTCGTATCTTGTTCTTGAAGTTGAAGGAAATCTAACACTTTCCGTAACCGATGATGAATCAATTTCTAAGAAAAAAAGTAGCGCTGAGTATTTACAAGTCGGACAGGTACTGTCTGAAGCAGAATACATCCAATGGAAGACGGACTACCCAACTGAATTTCGTGCTGGTATGGGGGCCGACTCTATACGAGAGCTGCTTGAAAAGATTGATCTTGAGGAGGAGGAACAGGATCTTCGCCAACAACTTGCAGCCTCCTCGAGCAAACAAAAGAAGAAGAAGCTCGTCAAACGACTTCAGCTTGTTACCGGGTTTAAGAAGTCTGGTAACCGACCGGAATGGATGATTTTAGAGGTTATCCCTGTTATTTCACCGGATCTTCGTCCGCTCGTTGCTTTGGATGGGGGGCGGTTTGCCACAAGTGATTTAAATGACTTATACCGTCGTGTTATTAATAGAAATAATCGCCTCAAGCGGTTAATGGAACTTCATGCGCCTGAAGTTATTATTCGGAATGAAAAACGGATGTTGCAGGAGGCGGTTGATGCTCTGATTGATAATGGTCGACATGGTCGGGTTGTACGTGGTCCCGGGACGCGGCCATTAAAGTCGCTATCTGATATGCTAAAAGGGAAAGTTGGGCGTTTCCGTCAAAACCTTCTGGGTAAACGCGTAGATTATTCTGGGCGAAGTGTTATTGTCGTTGGCCCTGAATTGCAGTTGCATCAATGTGGAATTCCGAAAGAGATGGCTGTTGAACTGTTCAAGCCATTTATCATCCGAAAACTTCAAGAACGCAATTATGCCCAAACGATCAAAAAAGCAAAGACCATGACAGAGAATATGTCTCCGAAAGTATGGGAAGTACTTGAGGAAGTTATTGAAGGTCACCCTGTTCTGCTGAACCGGGCGCCCACGCTTCACCGCCTAGGAATACAGGCGTTTGAACCGCAGCTTGTTGAAGGGCGAGCAATCCGAATCCATCCTCTCGTCTGTAAGGCTTTTAACGCCGATTTCGATGGGGATCAAATGGCTGTTCATCTGCCGCTTAGTGTGGAGGCGCAAATTGAAGCTAAACTTCTGATGATGGCTTCTCGCAATGTGCTAAAGCCTGCTCATGGTCGCCCTATTGCTGTGCCCGATCTTGATATTGTTTTAGGATGTAGTTTTCTTACGAAAACTGTTCCTCTCTCAACCAATGGTCATCCGATACGCAGTTTCAGAGATCAGGATGAGGCAATTTTTGCCCATGAGCAAGGAAGTCTTGAACTCCACGAGTCTGTTAACCTTTATTTTGATAAAGAAAAGGTATTGGGTGAAAATGGAGATGCTAAGTCTTTGTTATGTGCTAAGCTTTTTAGCGACAAAAGGTATGCCACGCTTTTTGCTGATAAAAAGACTGAAAAGCTTTTTAAAAAAGCTATTGATACCGGTGAAAACGTAAAAAATGAGATTGAGGATGAGCTTAAGCTTGCATTAAAAGTTAAAGAAGCTAAAGAAAAATCTTTGTTATGTGCCAAGCTTTTTAGCGACAAAAAGTATGTCACGCTTTTTGCTGAAGTCGAAGAAGAAGCAGGAAAGCCAATTCTAACCACTGTTGGTCGTATCAAATTCAATCAGGTTGTTCCAGATGGATTATTGTTTGAAGATTCTGAAACTGGTCGAAACCTTCCATTCGTTAATCAAGAAATGCATGCTAGTGAATTGTCCGATCTAGTCTCTCGTTGTTTTTATGAAATTGGTAACCGAAGAACGGTTGGGTTTCTGCATGAGCTTAAGGAATTGGGATTCCATTATGCGACCATCTCCGGAATTTCGATTGGTATTCAGGATATGATTATTCCTAAACGCAAAAAAGAAATGCTGGATGAGGCATGGGTAGATGTATCTCAGATTGAGTCAGACTTCCAGAAGGGGTTGATGAGTGGTGGCGAACGCTACAATAGGGTAGTTGATATCTGGCGTGGTTTGATCAGCCGGATAGAAGACGCGCTTTTTGAAGAATTGAAAAAAGATGGTGAGGTTGAGGGATTTAATCCTGTTCATATTATGGCAAATTCCGGTGCACGGAGTAAAAGAGAGCCTATTCGTCAAATCAGTGGGCTGCGTGGACTGATGGCTAAGCCTTCTGGGGAAATTATTGAGCATCCAATCGAATCTTGCTTCCGTGAAGGACTGTCTGTTCTAGAATACTTCATCTCGACTCACGGTGCCAGAAAGGGGCTGGCTGATACTGCTATTAAAACTGCCAGCAGTGGGTATCTAACCAGGAAATTGGTTGATGTGGCGCAGGATAATATGATCACTGTATATGACTGTGGAACCCTTAACGGTATAATCAAAAATAGTGGTGAAGATGACGACCAGGAATTATCAGAGCGTGTTATGGGGCGATATCCCGCTGAGGAAGTCACAGATCCTGACACAGGGGAAATTATTGTCGGCAGAGATCAAATTATTAGCCACGAAGAAGCTGGGTTTATTCGTGAAGCCGCTGTTTCTGAAATCAAAGTGCGTTCTCCGCTAACTTGTGAAGCAAAGGGGTCTGGACTCTGCGTCAAGTGCTACGGAGCAGATCTTTCGAATGGTCAACCAGTTGATATAGGAGAAGCTGTTGGGATTATAGCTGCTCAGTCAATCGGTGAGCCGGGAACGCAGTTAACGATGCGTACCTTCCACACTGGAGGTACAGTAAGTGGGGAAGTCGAATCTAGAATTCTTGCAAATAATAGTGGGAAAGTTAAGCTTAGTGATGATATTGACACTGTCATTCCTCAAAGCACAAAGATAAATAGCGTAATGTCTCGAAACGCGGAATTGAAAATCATTGATCCCAAAACAGAACGTGAACTGTGGAGCCGAAAACTTCCAACCGGAGCTCGCCTTTTGGTAAAGGAAGGAGATGAAATATTAAAGGGCGATCCGCTTTTTGAATCAGATCCTTATGAACCCATATTTGCTCGGGATAAGGGAATTGCTTACTTTAGGAATGTTGAGCAAAATGTAAATCAAGAAGTCGATAAAAGTAGCGGGATGTCTGAACAGGTGATTGGTGATTATAAAGATGACTTACCAGAAATTTTGATACATCCTGAAGATGTATCTGAAATAAGTTTGTCTGATAAAGATACAATAGCTATTGGAAACACACCGGAAATTGCTAAACAGTATCTTAAAGAATGCAAGCAAACTGGTAATAATAAGGCTGCTAGTCTTCAGTTTTTGAAAAGGGCGTTGATCATTGAAGACTTAGTGGATCAAGAAGATCGAATTATTGTTCCAGCTAATAGTGTTATTGATCCGGAAAATGAAAAAATAGCGGATCAAATTTTAAAAGTATTGGGTCAAAATAGAGATGATAAGTCTCCTTTGCTTGACAAGCTCTTTGGTGACAAAAAGTATGCCAAGCTTTTTGATGAAGTCGAAGAAGCTTCAGAAGGGGAGTTGTCTGAAAAAGATGAGGCAGAAGAACAGTTAGCTAGTTCATTAGAAGTCGAAAAAAGATCTTTGTTATATGACAAGCTTGTTAGCGACAAAAAGTATGCTAAGCTTTTTGATGGTAACAAGACTGAAAGGCTTTTTAAGAGAGCTATTGATTCCGGTAAAAATGTAGAAGGTAAGATTAGAGGCAAGCTTGAGGCTGCCGAAAAACCAGACAAAACTATTAAAGTTCGTAAGTGTTTGGGCTACTACCCACTCCCAACGGGTGCTCATATGTCTACTATAAAAGATGGGGATTCGGTCGATAGAGGAGATGTTTTAGCGCGCCTTCCTTTTGAAGCTTCAAAGAGTAGTGATATCGTAAGTGGTCTTCCACGTGTGACGGAGTTATTTGAAGCTCGAAAACCGAAGGACGCAGCTTTTATCGCTACCATTGATGGAAAGATTCATCTTCAGGGGATTAGCCGAGGAATGCGTGTTCTGAAAATTATTAATCCGGAGACTGATCTTGAAAGTGAAACCTATCGAATTCCTGTGGGTAAGCATTTACACTTTCAAGAAGGGGAAGAGGTGAGATCCGGCGAACAATTGACAGATGGTCCAATTAATCCGCATGATATCTTGTCTATTCAGGGCGAAGAGGCTGTTCAAAACTACTTGGTTAGCGAGGTCCAAAAGGTCTATCGTGCACAGGGAGAGCGGATTAATGACAAGCATATTGAAACGGTTATCCGGCAGATGCTAGGTAAGGTGGAGATTGGCGAACCAGGTGATACAGAGTTTCTTGGTGAGGAAGAAGTTGATCGATTGATTTTCCATGCCATGAATAGTAAAACTAGAGAAGAAGGTGGTGAGGAGGCTAGCGCCAAAGTTATCTTGCAAGGTATTACAAAAGCTGCTCTCTCAACCGAAAGTTTTGTGTCTGCTGCTTCTTTTCAACAAACGACTTCTGTTCTTACCAAAGCGTCTGCCATCGGTAAAAAAGACTATCTCAGAGGTTTGAAAGAGAATGTAATTATGGGGCATCTGATTCCGGCTGGTACTGGACTCCCCCGTTTTAAATCGATTGAAGTTTCAGAACGGAAACTGCCCCGAGAGGAAGAAGCAATCATAGCAGAAGATTTAGTTGTCGGTGACTCGGAGCAGATCCCAGCGGATTAGCTTTTTTAGTAGGTGATGCTATCGATTCTGTATGTGTTCATGCGCATGCGAAGATTAACTTACATCTTGAGGTTATTAGAAAGCGTGTAGATGGGTACCATGAAATCGAAACCATTTTTCATTCGCTGGCGCTGCATGACGATGTCGATATTATAAAACGTTGTGACGCAAGAATTCGAGTTTCTTGCCATGACGCAAGAATTCCATCGGACAATCGGAATCTTGCATATCAGGCAGCGGAGTTGTTTTGCCAGCAAGTACCTACAACGGGCGGAATTGATATTAAAATAAAGAAGCGTATTCCTGTCGCTTCGGGACTGGCTGGTGGGAGCGCGGATGCTGCCGCAGTGCTTCTAGGTATGAACAAGCTCTTCGAATCAGGGTTAAATCTTGAAGGTTTAAAAAAAATCGGGTTAAGGTTGGGGGCAGATGTGCCGTTTTGCCTGACAGGTGGGGCTGCAGTTGGGCGTGGTGTTGGAGAAAATTTGACGACAATTTCTCCTTTAGAAGACGTTCCTATTCTACTTGTAAACCCCGGTCTGGAAATTTCGGCTGCTTCAGCTTACCAAGGTTTGAATTTAGGATTATCCCGTCAACTAAGAGATGTTAGAATTAGTGCCAAGCATGTCAGAGAGGGTGATTTGGAAGAAGTATCACAGTCACTATATAATTGTCTAGAAAGTTCAGTTTTCCAATCTTACCCAATCGTTGCGACTTTGAGGAATAAACTAGGTAGTTTGCCTGAAAGTTATGGTTCTCTTATGTCTGGCAGTGGTGCAACGGTATTCGCAATAATGCATAGTGACATAGAAACTGTCAAGTCTGCTGAGGTATTGAAAAGTAAATTTTCGACTTGTATAGCAACACACACAAGCCCGTTTGGATTGGAAATTGCTTGATGGGCGGTCGCCAAGTGGCTAAGGCATCGGCCTTTGGAGCCGACATTCGTAGGTTCGAATCCTACCCGCCCAGTTTATATTCTTTATTCCAATATGCAATTTCACACAACCATGGCTAAGCGCAGAGCTGCGGTTCCTTTATATTCTAGGAAAGTTTAACGAATCGAGGAAAATTATTTAATGAGGCAAGTAGAATTAGTAGTACAAAAACGGAATGCTTTTGGAAAGGGGGCAGCACGTACTCTCAGAAGATCTGGAATAATTCCAGGTATCTTATACGGCCGTGATCAGGATACCATGCCTGTTCAGATCAGCGAGCAAACCTTCAGACAATTTCTTCGTGCTAATGGGAAGAATGCGCTTATTGGTCTGAATATTGATGAGTGCGGTACTGAATCTGTTCTGATCAAGGAGTTGCAGATACATCCAGTCAGGCGAAGTTTGATCCATGCGGATTTTATACGGATTTCCTTAGATGAACCGGTCACAGCCCCAGTGCTAATGACGCTAGTAGGCGACGCGCCAGGTGTCCTGGAAGGTGGGGTACTGACATTTGCTTTCCGTCAATTGTCAGTTAATTGTTTGCCCTTGCTCATTCCTGAAGAGATTCAAGTCGATATCGGTGAAATGAATATCGGTGACACAATTCGTGTTGAAGATATTGCCTTGGATGAGGGAATTGAAAAACTTGACGATTCGCAAACACAAATTGTATCTGTTGTCCCACCGATTATAGAAGTCGAGCCAGTTGAAGATGTTGAGGACATTGAAGGTCTTGAAGAAGGTGAAGAAGGTGAGCCAGTTGAAGGAGAAACACCTGAGCCTGAAGAAGAAACGGATGATGAATAAATAGCACTTATTCGATGCGAATTATTCAACTGATTGTTGCGTTACTTATTGTTGCTGGAAACTTGTACCTTGGACAAGCACAATCGATCAACATCGTTGATGAGAATGGTAAGCTGATAATTCGTACAGATGCGTTGCTGACAGGAGGTACAACGTATCTGTCAACAGAAGTTCTGCGTCTTGTTTTCGACACTAATCTCACCCAAAAATACATTCCCCTGACAAAAAATTTGACCTTGGTTTTAAGGGAAAGGGAGATACGTCTTCGTATCAACAGAACTTTAATTCAAATTGAGCCGGGTGGGCAAAATGTATCTCTCCATTATCCACCTTTGTTATTCAAGCGCAAACTGTTTCTTCCAATTGAGTTCTTCACGCAACTGATTCCTCAAGTTTATGGATTTGATGTGTCTTACAATGCGACTTTACATCGAATGCAAGTTATCGAGAAAAGTTCGCTATTCACAGACAACGTGTCCGGTCAATTCACAGCTATTATTGATCTCGGTCATGGTGGTCAAGATGCGGGATGTCGCCAAGACGGTATTCTTGAAAAGGATGTGGTCCTTCGACTGGCTAAACGGTCCCAGATAGAATCATCAGATAAATCTATAACGATCTTGCTGACCCGTGACTCTGATACAACGCTTTCTGCAAAAGATCGAATTCGTTTCGCCAATCGGAAAAAAGAAGCCAAGCTTTTTATCAGTATACATTGTAATATGAGTTTTTCTCCTGAGAGGAAAGGTATAGAGATTTACGTCAACAATACCAGAAGCGACTTATTAAAAATAGGTTTGGATCCTGATAAAAACGGTAACACAAACGATCAATTTATACTATTAAAACCTTTATCTCAAGATCACTTCTTAGAAGAAAGCCGTCAGTTTGCTGCAATTCTCAAAAACCAATTTGAAAGTGTTTTCAGCGAAAAAATTTCGATGTTTGAGCTACCTTTAAACATGATCCAGAACATTTATATGCCTGCAATATTAGTCGAAGTTGGGTACTTGTCTAATCCTGTTGATTTGAAAAGGTTGAGGGGGGATCAATTCCTCAATCAAATATCGGTTGTCGTGTTACGGGCTATTGAGAAATACCAAGAGAAATTGACAACCGAAAATAGTCTGATAGAAAGGGAATGAAAATCCAATGAGTTGGAGGCAAATCGGGGTTTTTACCATCGGTATTATGGCCATGGCTATTTTAATTCTTATTGTTTTTACAAATTTGAATTCAAAAAAAAAGGATAAGCAGCCATCAAACATAGAAACTTTACAATTAAGCCCAGTCTCTAATCAGAATTATCAAGCAGAATTAGAATCCATTGATATATTCGTATTGGATAGCGACCAATTTGAACTTATTCCTAAACAGATCGAAATTCATCAATCTGGCAGTGTTAGTCAAAACTTGAAAGATGTTATTCAGGCACTACTTGAAGCATCAAAAAATGGGTTTCAAACTACTATCCCGGAAGCTACAAGGATATATGAAGCTTATATTGACGGGAAGACCTGCTATCTTGATTTTTCGCGTGAGCTTTACGGGAAACATATTGGAGGAACGAAAGCCGAGTTTCTAACGATAAGTTCAATTTTAAAGACAGTTCGAGCCAATTTTCTTGATCACATTGAACAGGTGCACATTTTGATTGAAGGTGGCCAAGAGATTAAATCAATAGCTGGTCACATTGATATTTCTCGTCCCTTTGGTATTTGGTAAATGGATTAAATTAACTGGAAAGCACTTTCTGCATTACTTGCTCTACTGTGTTGTAACCAAAACCTCGACGTGTTAGAAACCCATGTAGCCTACGTTTTGCAACATGTGGTTCGAGTGATTTGTAGCGTTTAACTTGCTTCTCTGCTAGGCGAAGTGCGGTGGATAATTCTTTGTTGGAGTCTATATTAGACAGCACCTGGTTGATGGTTGATAGATCTATTCCTTTATTTATAAGCTCCAATCTCAGCATTTTCCTTCCACGGGGTTTGGATTTCTCGCGTCGACGGATCCACTTGCGTGCAAAAGTTTCGTCTTTTATAAAACCAGTCCGCTCCAAATCCTCGATAGAAGCATTAATTCCTTCCTGACTGAAGCCTTTTCGGTTTAACTCCTCTACCAGTTTTGGTTTAGTATAGGTTTGTTCTTCATGTAATAGGTTCACGGCAAAATTTTTCGCTCGCATTACTTCATCCGCTTGGAGGAGTTTAACAATAGTGTCATGACTGACCTTTAAGCCGATACGAAGTCCAAACTTGAAAATAAAATCCGCAGGCAAAATCCTAAATTGTTCATGATCGAGAAAAAGCATTATTTGGTCATTACCGTGACTTTGTATGTCGGTGATCATTTTTTCACGAGTGTAAGAACTTGTATTTATAGTTGCTTACTAGTATCAGACTAGGTTTCTAGTGTTCCTGCCCACAGAGCACCACGTTGCAACAAAAGGGCAAAATTCTGGTGTTGGCAGGCTTTCATGTCATGTCCCAGTGCAAGGTAGAAAACTCGTCCCTGTCCCCAATTCTTTGTCCACACAACAGGCATCATTGAACCCTTATGCAGGGCTGATGCAAGGACGTTGACACGGTGATCGTAGTCAAGTATATACTGCTCATCCGTTACATTGAATTCGACCAGATCTGCCGTGATGGGATGTTCCGAATCCGTGATACTGACTTGATACTCCCGATAATGCGGATGTGTTACGAAATGGCCTCCAACCATTGATCGGTATTCGGGACAGTCTCTAAATGAGTCAGCGGCGGAATGTATACCAACGTATCCTTTGCCGGACGAGACGTGATTTAGTAATCCATTTTTCTGAGCATCGTTAATTTCACCAACGGTGTAGTAAAACACGATAAGATCATACGGATCAAGGTTGGGCGATATGAGTGCATCCAGATCGTCCTCAATTTTCGTTATTTCAAATGTATTTTGGTCTGAAAGTACGTCTACAATTACTTCGCTGCATCCCTTCCAATCATGGATGCTGCCGCCAGCAAAGACGAGGGTGTTAATTTTTTCCATCCTGATTTCTCCTTAACCTAAATTTGGAACAATACGTAATTATATCATGTTGGTTTTTAAGACTCAAGCAACCAACCGGTGTGAATTGATGGTACTGCAAAATTTTCATGTGTCAGATTGTTTCAAATAACCGAGAGGCTTGTCGAAGCACTGACTTTTACTTGCACTATGCACTTTGGTATGCTATAGTTGTGCGATATTATTAGTCTGTTTTTTTGTGGTAGAATATATGGTATTTTCCCGAGATAGGAAAGGAAATCTGGAGGTGTTAGAAAATTAGAAAAAGATATGATGACAGGAAGAAGTCGCCGCAAAGTAGAATTAATGGACAAATTAGAGCTAGGGAATTGCGTGTTGTTAGTTCCAGTAATGAGCAGTTGGGAATAATAACGTTACAGGAGGCCTTAGAAATTGCAGGAAATGAGGGGTTGGATCTCGTTGAGGTCGCCCCAACTGCTGATCCGCCTGTCTGTAAGGTTATGGACTATGGAAAGTTCCTGTACGAAAAGAGTAAAAGGGAAAAGGAAGCGCGAAAGAAGCAAGCAAAGGTAATTTTAAAGGAAATTCAATTTCGGCCCGATACGGCTGATCACGATTATCAGTTTAAAATGCGCCATGCTCGTGAGTTTTTGACCAAGGGGTACAAGGTAAGGTCGGTTGTGCGTTTTAGGGGTCGTCAAATGCTTCATACCAACTTGGGCCGGGACGTGCTTCATCGGCTTGTTACCGATGTCGGAGATGTTGCTGAGGTTGAGTTGGGTCCTAAAATGGAAAACAACTTGATGGCTATAATCTTAGCTCCTAAGACTTCTTAACATAGCGATAACTGAGCGAATTGTAATATATAACAGATGTAACGTGAGAGAGGATTAGAATGCCAAAAATGAAGACGCACAAAGGTGCAGCCAAAAGACTCCGATATACAGGTACGGGAAAAATTCGTAGACGCCGGGCGGGTGCAGGTCACCTCTTTATCTCAAAATCATCGAACCAGAAACGACGACTTCGAAAGAGTACGTTGGTTGATCCAAGTAACGTGAAGAATATCCGCAGATTGATACCAAGATAGTTTTGTTAGGAGCAGGTTTTGCCAAGGGTTAAAACAGGAAGTATCAGGCGGCAGCGTCGCAAAAAGATTCTTAAGTTGGCTAAAGGCTACCGTGGACGTCGTAAGAATATCCGCAGAACTGCTATCAACGCAGTTGAAAAAGGGCTAAATTATGCATATGCGCATCGTCGGTCGCGAAAGAGAGATTTCAGGAGGCTTTGGATAACCCGTATTAATGCGGCTGCCAGAATGCACGGTTTATCATATAGTCGGTTGATTGATGGATTGAAGAAAGTTGGTGTTGACTTGAATCGAAAGGTGCTTGCTGATATTGCGGTTCGTGATGAAGCGGGTTTCGCAAAAATTGTCGAAGTTGCCCAAGGATAATTTCAATTTAACAGTTGTATTAATAAAGCCTACCATTTTTCGCGGATTTAGAAAATGGTAGGCTTTTTGCATTAATGAAAACTGTAGGAAGGAGTTAACAGTATGGGTAGAATCCCAGTCGCACTCCAAATGTATACAGTTAGGGATGTATGCGAAAAGGATTTTGTTGGTGCTCTTCATCAAGTAGCCGATATCGGCTATGAAGCCGTAGAACTTGCTGGTAACTACGGCTTGGACGCTGAAATTTTGCGTGATGTTCTTGCTGATATAAATTTGAAGTGTATCGGCAGTCACACGGGCTTTGATGACATCGATCAAGTGGTGGCATTTCATAAAACCATTAATTGTAATTATGTTGGAGGATCTTCGATGTCGCCCGCTGGATTTCCTTCCGATAGCAAGAGCCTCTTGGCTGCGGCAAAATATAGTAATGAACTTGGATTAGTATTAAAGGAGCAAGGTCTTCATTTCTATTTTCATAATCACGCGCATGAGTTCCAAAAAATTGATGATCGTTATACCTTAGATCTTTTTTATGAATCTACCGAGCCTCAACTTGTCTACGCACAGATTGACGTCTTCTGGGTACAATACGCCGATGTCAATCCGGCAACCTACCTGCGTCAATATCCGAACCGATGTCCACTGGTTCATATTAAGGATATGGATGCAAATAAAGATTTCACTGAAGTTGGTCATGGCGTTTTGGATTGGGATGATATTTTTGCTGCCTGTGAAGAGGTCAATGCCCAGTGGTATGTGGTAGAACAGGACCGTTGTCACCGGCCATCAATGGAGAGTGCAAAAATTAGTTTTGAGGCTTTTCGAAAACGCGGCATGGTTTAGATCAAATCTAGTTTTAATATTGAATTATGTTACCGGGAGCAGAAGGTTCTTGCTCCCGGTGTCTTTTGCCCCTCTGTTTGTAAAATGCTGGATCTTTTGAATTTCCGCACCATTCTTTTTTTATGTTTCTTACAGTCAATTGTTCTGGGATGTACGGATCAGAGGACTAAAACCTCTGCTTCTAAATCTGCTGAATCTGACCATCTGTTGCCTCAAATTACCGATCAACCCATCTCGGCAAAAGATTGGTCTATGTTTATGGCCAATCTCCAGTTCTCAGGCCATAGCACAGATGTTAATCTGAAACCGCCTCTTTGTCTGCGTTGGAAATTTAAGACGGGCGGCAAAGTACAAGCAAGTCCGATTGTTGTCAATGAAACTGTCTACGTTGGATCTAACGATGGAATTCTTTATGCACTAGATGCCAAAGTATGGAAGGTTAAATGGACGTTTCGTGTTGGGGGGAGTATCCGTAACGCAGCAGTATTCTGGAACAATCGGATTTTTTTTAGTACTGCTAATAACGTAATTTATGCCTTATCCGCCGAAACAGGGGATAAAATTTGGCAATACAAATCGCAATCATGGATTGATACACCGCCGATAGCATCACTTGGTCAGATTTACTTTGGAGCTTATAGCGATAAAATTTATGCGTTTAATGCAGTCACTGGTGAACTTACACGATCAATTCGGCGTAGAGTACGAATTGATGGAACAGACTATGTTTGCAGACAAGGTAGGTTAACACCGTTAACGGTCATGCATCAAACCGGTCAGTGGCGGAACCTCATTCCATTTTCACAGAGCTTGGCGGTTTCTGCAAATAATGTTGCCTATATAGGTGCTCGCGATAATAAGATTTACGCGATTGACATCGGTTCAAAGGAACATATCTGGTCATATAAAACGGACGGATATATCGATGCAGTACCCGCAATTTCAGATGGTATGCTCTATGTAGCTTCTTGTGATGGCTATATTTATGCCTTTGAAAATGACACAGGTACTCGGCAACAAGTGAAACGGAAACCGGGAAGAACCGGTACGATAATATCCGATAACAGAAAAGTTTACGAAACCGCTGGGCTTGAACAGGTCAAGCTGCAACTGAACGACGGTGTAGAAGTTGATATTATTAATCGAAACATTTTATTTTATCAAATTGCGTTGCCCAGCGGAGAAAGTGGTTGGGTTGATTGGCAGTCAATCGGTATTTTTGATCAAACAGATGGAATACTGTTTAACACAGTTGTTTGTTCAAATATCGAAACGTTTAAACTTATTAAAGGCGCTGAGTCACCACATTGGTCACCAAATGGACGTCTTATCGCTTTTTTGCGGCGGAAAAATCTATCTGGTCAGTACTGGAAAGCTAGTGAACTGTGGATCATGGATCCAATCTCGAATAAGTCAAGACGGTTATGCCATGGTGATTTTTACAATCCTAATCTTTCATGGTCTCTTGATGGTAACTTTATTACTTTTGAGGCATATCATCAAGGTGAAAGCTATGTTTGGGTGATCGATCAATTTGCCAAAAACCTGACCCGGTTGATAAAAGGGGACGCGCCGGCGTGGTCACCAATAGCAAATCAGGTTGCCTTTCGTCGATGGGAAGAAGGTGTTGATACAATTTACCTTATTAATATGGATAAAACAGGCCTAAAAGAAGTTGTTGGTATTCCGATTGAAGGAAAGATTAGCACATTTACCTACCTGAATCCGCCAGTATGGTCACCGAATGGACAATACCTTGCTCTCGGTATGGATCGTCAATATTTTAAGGATGGATACGCCAGTGTGCGGATCTACGAAATTAATGGTCGAAAATCAAGGGAATTTTTTACCCAGTCTCAACGAGTTGGACAGATCTTGTGGTCACAGGATACGTCTAGAATGATGTATGTTACAACAGGAAACTTGAAGCGTGATCCGGTGCTTGATAAAAGGATACACCTGACTAGTGTGAGTTTGCCCAATCAGGAAAGAATTATTAAACATACTTCTCCCTCGTGGTCGCCTACAGGAAATCGAGTTGTCTTTATGGAACGAGAGGACTGTATGGGAATCCAGTGGAAGGTTTGGTTACTTGAACTTGAAACAAATCAAATGGTCGCTATTGCTCGGACGAAGAAGCACCTGACTGCTGTTGAATGGCTTCCGAGTGGAGATCGAATCTGTCTCTGGCATACGTCAAAATATCTACGTGGCGGTGAGTATAGTCCCGCTACGACAAAGGGGTGGGTCGTCAAGATTAATCGATGACCTGTTGTTAGTACGGTTCGTTATGTTTAGATAAAATGAAGAATTAAAGTTTAATTAGGGAATACCAAATGCCTAAAGTTGTTGTTGGACACATGGATGACCCCAAAAGTCTTAGGCCTATTTATGATAGATTCTATGATGAGCATCCTGAATTAAAAATAGGTTGTGATGAGTTTGAGGGTGAAGGGGAATTTGTCGCTCAGCACGAAGGAATTCGATTCATCTGGATCGAGAAAGGAGAAGGCGAAGCCTATCTTGATGTTGGTTACCGAACACAGGAAGGTGATGGAGAAAAACTACCTGACTGTTATACGAGCGAGAAAGTTGATGCCGAAAATTTACCCATATTGCAATCAATCGCAGAAAATCTGGATACACTACATCCAGCAGTTCTGTTGCCCGTTAAATCGGTTTTGAGCCGGTTTGATGGGGAGATTACAATTGGTGATATTTCCAATGAAATCCGGCTAATGGTGGAAACAGGGATCGATCGAGTCAACTGGACAAGTCGTCCTAAAGTTCGCCGATCTTTTGAATTGCTTCTGGAAAACTACTCACAGATGGGTTGGTCGACAAAGCAAGCAGGATCTTTTGAATCGATCAAGGTTGGCGATCAACTGACAGTTACGGCTGACGAACCGGTACGTGTTCGCGGTAAATTTCGGTATTGGTGGATTGAAGATACCAGTATATTCATGACGCACGTGACAACTGCCAGGCGCTTAAATTATATTCGAAATGCTATCGCCAAGTCTGGTGAGTTTCGAGTTTTGACTATGCCATGGTTTTGTTACACTGAAACTGAGGATAAACTGGACGGTGTCAACAGTGCCAACAACCATGTCCTTCATATTACAGATCAAAACTCGCGGACGCACTATCATCCTGTGCAAGCCATTGGTGGTGGTAAACCGCAACACGAGATTCATATCGTCCTTGAGCCCAGTGCTTTGGGGGTCGATATACAAGAAAACGAAAGTTATATTGATGTCTTCCCTGAAGTAGATGATTTAACCGTTCATCAGAAAATTGAGTTATCTCCTGGTACCATTGTTTATATTCCTCCTGGAATTGGACACCGTATCGTAAATGCTGTTGTTAGTGTGTTGGGAATACCTGGATTCAAACTGAACAACACAATTTTTCTCGACTAACGAACCTTAGTTGGTCAAGAGGGCAGTCATGAAATTTTCGAGCATGAGAGTGAATCTGTCAACCTTCAGGCTAATCGCCAATCCAATCTCTGGAAAAGGGAGAGGTCGGAAATTTTCTGAAATCGCTCTGAAAAAGCTTGAAGCTGCTGGATTTGAAGGAGAATTAGTTCTTACGACTGGGCCTGGTCACGCAAATCAGTTAGCGCAGGATGCGATTTCAACAGGAATACGATGGTTAATTGCTTGTGGTGGTGACGGAACTATACATGAAATTGTCAATGCTATTGGCCCGCGGCGGGATATTATCCTTGGTCTGATTCCCTGTGGCAAAGGAAACGATCTGGCATCCGCTCTTCGGATCCCCAAAAATCCGATTCAAGCAATTGAGGTTTTGCTAGCTCAGCAGACGCGTCAGATCGATCTGGGAAAGATTGGAGATAAAATTTTTCATACTATTGCAACCTGCGGCTACGATGCGGAAGTCGGTCGTCGAGTTACAGAGGAAGGTTCGATCTTATCTGGAACACTTGCTTACGTCCAGAAAGCCATTACAACATTGTCTAAATTTGATCCTCCGGATGCTCGAATCGAAGGTGATTTTGGTATACTGGAAGGAAAGATTCTGTTGACATCAGTAGGAATCACTTCTAGCTATGGCGGTGGTATGAAGATTCTGCCGGACGCAGTTGTAGACGATGGGTTGTTTGATGTCTGTATTGTTAATCCGATACCCAATTTAACAATTTTGCGAATACTTGTCACGCTATATTGGGGCGGGCACATCGATCATCCCGATGTACAAATACATCGGACTCGAACCTTATGTATCGATACAGATCCACCGCTTAAACTCTATGCCGATGGTGAGCTCATTGGGCCGGTACCCGCTAAAATTGAAATGGTTAATCAAGGAATGACAGTTGTTGTTCCTTAATTAGCAAATCTTAACCGTACCATCATAGCGCGATGATTAGATAAATCGACATCGAAAATCTGGCATCTTCTTTCCTTATCGATTCGCAGGAACTCATCCTGAAAACTTGGAATGATTAGTATGTGATCGAGCAGATTTTTCTCGTTTTGGTAAACGTAGGTGAACCTGTTTGCCAGATCAACTGATTCTGCTGTTTGGATCATGTTTGCCCATGTATCGTCAAGTCCTCGTAATTTTTGAATTGCTAGTGTTCCAGGGGTATCGTTCATGTCGTCCATGATGATGATGTTTTTATTAGCGGTTAGTCCTTTAATGGCTTGACGTCTGACGACCATTGCTTGGGATAGTCTTTTAACATCGTTTTTAAGAATGCGAGAAATGAGAGGTGTAATCAGAACGTAAGTCGGTTGGCCTTCAGTCTTCAATTCCACTCCCAGAATTTTTGATGGTCGAACAGATTTTTCATGACCGTCTACCATATAATTTTCGCGTTGATCAGGGAAATTCGTGATACTGCTTTTGACGGCTGGGAATTTTGTCAGGATTGCGACATCCTGTCCAGTATAGGAGTCTTGCCCTTCCTCAAAGATGGCCTGCTATTCCTTATGGTTTTTTCAGGTGAGATTTCACCTTTACCACCACAGCGCGATTCTCAACTTCAGCTAATCCTACTAGATTGTCAAAGAAGAACTCAGTGTTAAGTAAGAAAATGTTGACATCAAGATCGGTTGATCCACATCCGGGCCAGCAAGAAACAGTAAGGATCGAGGCGATAGAGACCCACCTGTTTTTATGTGGAGATGCACTTTCTCTTTTCATTCTTATCCCTCAAGGATTTTCACATAAATTTCTCTGTTTCTCGGTCCATCAAACTCACAAAAGAAAATCCCCTGCCAGGTGCCAAGAACCAGTTTCTCATTTTCTATGATAACTGGCTCGGAACTACCGAAAAGACTAGCTTTAACATGAGCTGCTGAATTGTCTTCCATATGCTGATAACGGCGATCAACAAATGGAATAATCTCATCGATAATTAACAGAATGTCGTGTGATACCATCGGATCGGCACTCTCATTAATTGTGATGCCGGCAGTCGTATGTGGTACGTATATATGGCAGATACCACTTTGAATTTGGTTCCTTTTAACGATTTGTTGGATCTGTTTGGTGATGGAAACAAATTCAGTTTTTCTTTGTGTTCGAACATCCAATTTTTCTAACAATACTTTACCTCATCTCTTTTCGTAAGTCTATCGTAACCTGGGTGGGTTGTCCCGTTTGTTCAGAACGTTCAGTTCCGCATTTTCTGTTGACCGTGTTAGGTGAAAGTGTTATGATTTTTAGCGATAGAATTTAGTCTATCACAGCATAATTTCTGCTGGTCGAATAAAAAATCCGATGAAGGCAATTGCTTTTAGTGTCTTGATTATAGGCCTTATCGTTTTTACCTTCTGTCTTCTGTTTGTGCTTTTGGGGATTATTGAAATTGAGGAACCAATAAGGATAATGAACATTTCCCTTGTTTAGTTGGGGATTATCGTTGTCATTGGGGCTGCAAAGGGGGAAAATGGTTATACAACGAGAAGCTGAATCCTGTTGATCGCGCTTATGCTACCTTAGTTGACATGCGTGTTGAGGAACAGACAGCTCCGTCAAGGACACATTTAACGGAAACAGATGTTGTATTGTTTTCTACTAAATTTGGGATGTTTGAATTGGAGGATAACAGAAAAATTGAACTTATGCTGACTTCAAATACCCGTTCAATTATCGTTGGTACACATGGACTATTGACGTATCGGAAAAATCGGGCGCTGGAAGGTCTCAACTTTTTCAGCTACTCTGGGGTATTTGAATTGGAAGACTCATCCCCTTTTGAATTAGTATTGAATTCCAAAGTGCAAGTGGTTGAGATTGATGCTCAAGGGGAATTGATCTGTCGTAACAACCATGCACTGGATTTTATTGTTGAGGAAGGATAAAGTTAAAGTATGATGCTGACGGTTGATCAAGCTCGAACCCGAATTTTAGATGCCGTGACACGTATGCCTACCAAAAAATGCGATATTGTCGATAGCCTGGGATCTGTTCTGGCTCAAAACGTCTACGCTGATGAAAATATTCCGCCATTCGATAATTCTGCTATGGATGGATATGCGTTGATCGCGGGTGATGTTAAGGCCGCCTCAGATGAAAACCCGGTAACTTTGGACGTCATTGAAACAATCCCCGCTGGTTATGCGCCAGCGAAACAGGTTAAGAATGGTCAGGCTACCCGTATTATGACAGGTGCTATGATGCCGAGTGGAGCTGATAGTGTTGTCATGGTTGAAAAGACGGAATCAAAAGAGGACAGCGTGGATATTTTTGATCCGGCCGCAAAAGCTCAAAATGTCCGGTTTGCTGGTGAAAGCGTCAAAACTGGGGATTTGGTTATGTCAGCAGGGAAAGTCATCCGTCCACAGGAAATTGCCATGTTGGCTTCCCTTAACATCTCGGAGGTTGATAGATATCAACCTCCTAAAGTGGCGGTTGTTTCTACTGGAGATGAGTTGACACCACTAGGTGCAGAATTAAAACCGGGAAAGATCCGAGATAGTAACCGTTATGGGATCTGTGCCCAACTTGTTGAGGCTGGATTCGAAGTCATTGACATGGGCATTTGTGGTGATGATGTGGTCGAACTTGAGCGAAACTTGCGTTCAGCGCTTGGACAAGCGGATGCCTTAATCACGAGTGGGGGAGTTTCTGTTGGCGATTATGATGTTGTTAAAATTGTGCTTGAGAAATTAGGTGACATCAACTTTTGGAGAGTGGCCATGAAACCAGGAAAGCCACAAGCTTTTGGAATCGCCGATGGTAAGCCCATCTTCGGTTTACCTGGAAATCCAGTGTCATCATTAACCGTATTTGAGCTTTTTGTTCGACCTGCGTTACTCAAGATGGCTGGATATACTAAGTTGCTACGTCCGACATTTGAAGCCGTTTTGGAAACTGACATTAAGAACGATACGAACCGGGTTAACTTTATGCGGGCTATTATTGAAAAACATAATGGGAGGTATCATGCTAAAATTGCTGGCGATCAAGGTTCAGGTATCCTTTATTCGCTTGTTTTAGCCAATGGTTTAATTACTATTCCTGCTAACCAGACGGTTTATGCTGGTGAGACAGTGGAAGCACAGTTTTTTGGAGATGCATCTTAAAAGTGCAAATGAGGAGAAGTATTATGAGTCAGGGAAAAATTTTTCAAGTTGGAGGGGTAGAACTGCATGTCGATAATCGGTCTCTTGGTGATGACGGAGGACCTTCAGTTCGTGTTTTTGGGGATGTCGATGGGAAATCAGTTCAATTGTTACGTTTTGATTGTTTTCGAAAGAATCCTCACTATCATTACGATCCATCTGGAAAAAACGACATGCATTCAATTGACGAGACTGGTATTCCCGATTCAGTCAGTTGGACTATTGCACAACTTGGAAACAACCTGCCAGACATGATCCGCACATCCGGTTATGATGGCGTGGCTGATGGCGTTGATCAGGCAGCCATAGCATTAGTTTTATCAAAGGTTGAAACGTTCATGCTTGCGGACTAAACGACTTTGTTTCTTTGATTATTTAGTATTAAAAAGGAGTTAAATGAATGCCTACATACGAGTACAAATGCCTCGAATGTGATCATAAATTTGAAGCATTTCAGTCAATGAAAGACGATCCACTTGAGTCCTGTCCTGAATGTGAGGGGAATGTGAAGAGGTTGATCAGTTCAGGTGCAGGTTTGATTTTCAAGGGATCTGGTTTCTATATTACGGATTACCGAGGTGATGGATACAAGGAAGCTGCTAAGAAGGATAAGGAAGCCGCTAGCGGAAGCAGTGATGGTAAAAGTAAATCAGATAGTGGTGAATCTACTAAGGGCAGTTCAGGTGAATCTAAGGGCAGTTCAGGTGAATCTAAGGGCAGTTCAGGTGAATCTAAGGGCAGTTCAGGTGAATCTAAGGGGACAGATTAGCTTGTGCTTGGGATTACTGTTTCTAGTCTGATTATCTGCTCTTTTCTTAGTATTCAGCCTCTGAGCGTTGATATAACTTTGAAGAGGCTGGTTTATCCGGCGGATGCTAAATTGCTGGTCATTCATGCTGATGATGCTGGTATGTCTCATTCGGCGAACAGCGCAACTCTGGATGCTTTGCAAAAAGGGATTGTCTCGTCTGCTGCCATTATGGTGCCATGTCCATGGTTTTTAGAAATGGCAGAATTTGCTCGACAGCATCCAGAAATAGATCTCGGTTTGCATCTGACACTGACGAGTGAATGGAAACACTATCGTTGGCGTCCAGTTGCTGATCCCAGCAAGGTACCAGGGTTGATTGATGAAGAAGGGTATCTGTGGAAATCTGTAGAAAATGTTGTTGGTCATGCCACAACGCAAGAAGTTGAGTTAGAAATACGGGCGCAAATTGATCGGGCAATTGCATTTGGGATCAATCCTACCCATATCGATTCGCATATGGGAACTTTGTTTGCCACCTCGGGATTTCTGCGGGTTTACTTGAAGGTTGCACTTGAATATGGGATTCCGCCCATGATGGTGGATCCCGCAGATCCTGAGGTCAAGAAATTGCTGGAGGAACGAAACATATCTTATTCAGAATCTACCATTCAGGAAATATATGCGACAAAAGTTCCTTTGCTTAATCATTTGAATACTGGTGAAGATGGAAATTCCTACGAAATCCGAAAAGCTGCTTATTACCGAGCTATCCGAGATATTAAGCCTGGAGTTAACCAGATCATTGTCCATCTGGCTGGAAACGATACAGAGATCCAAAACATCACAAATGCTTGGCAGAGGCGTTATGATGAATTTCGTATTTTTACTGATCCGGAACTGAAAAACTTAATCGACGATCTTGGTATTGAACTTATTGGATGGCGTAAAATGAAAGAAATCATGCCTTTGCAGAACCACTGAGTTATAGGAAAAACTCCATGTCAAAAAAGAATAGACCCAATGTCATTGTTTTCTTTACAGACCAACAACGATGGGACACCTCAGGTCTCCATGGTAATCCGTTGGATTTGATGCCAAACTTTGACCGAATCGCACAGCGTGGAACCCATGTGCGGCATTCGTTCACATGTCAACCTGTATGTGGTCCGGCAAGATCGTGTCTGCAAACAGGTCTGTATGCAACAACAACTGGTTGCTTTCGAAATGGTATTCCCCTCCCAACTGAAGCGAAGACGCTGGCACACTATTTTAAGGATTCTGGATATCAGACAGGTTACATCGGCAAATGGCACTTGGCAACAGAAGAACCGGTAACTGAACCTAATCGCGGCGGTTATGATTTTTGGCTGGCGTCCAATGTCTTGGAATTTACTTCAGATGCCTACCATATGATGGTATATGATAATGATAATAATCCGGTGAAGTTGCCGGGTTATCGAGTTGATGCGCTTACTGATGCTGCTGTTCGTTACGTAGACGATCATCAAACTGATCCGTTTTTCCTGTTTTTGTCGTATATTGAACCTCACCATCAGAATCATCTGGATGATTATCCTCCACCGGATGGTTATAGGGAACAGTATGCTGGAAAATGGATTCCGCCAGATCTGGCATCATTAGGTGGTTCAACTCATCAACACTTGGCTGGATACTACGGAATGGTCAAACGGCTTGATGAGGCTTTTGGGCGATTGCTTGACGCACTCAAAAGTTTAGGGATGCAGGACGATACCATCGTACTTTTTACATCTGATCATGGGTGTCATTTCAAAACCAGGAATTCGGAATATAAAAGATCGGCACATGAAAGCTCTATCCGTGTCCCAACCGCGTTTCATGGAGGTGCTTTTACCAGTGGTGGCGAAATTCCTGAGTTGGTAAGTTTAATTGATCTACCGCCAACATTGCTTGACGTCGCGGGAATTCCAGTTCCCGATAACATGCAAGGTTCGTCTATTCTACCCTTAATCAGGGGCAATCGAGATGATTGGCCACAAGAAATATTCACGCAGATTAGTGAGGCGCAAGTCGGGCGTGCTGTGCGAACGCATCGGTGGAAATATGCGGTTGATGCTCCAGATAAGAGCGGCGGCAGAGATGCTGGATCAGACCGTTACATCGAACAGTATCTTTATGATCTGAAAGCAGACCCATACGAGCTACGAAATCTAATTGGATTAAACTCGCATTTAGGTGTGCGAGATGTCATGCGGGCACGTCTTATCCGACGGATGGTTGAAGCTGGAGAATCGGAACCAACAATTGAATCCGCTGAACTACATGGAAGCGGGCAGAGGCGTGTCAGTGAAGAAGAAACTCTGATGTGATTTTTGGACACAGGTTGTACTAGTTGATTGATCTGGTGTCATTTTCTAACGTTCCATATTTAGTTCGCCAAGTGCCAAATCAATCTCAAGGATTTCTGCGTTCCGACTAATGGGTTAGAGTCACCCTTGTACTTGGCTTGAGGCTGGCAACAAGTCCTTGAAGTTGCCGAAAAGTTTTTATCTGTTTTCCATTAAAGGAGATAATTTCATCGGCAGGTTGGATCCCGAAAAGATCAGCTGGACTATCGGGAATAACTTGGGTTATTCGCACGCCACCCGGTGGTTGGTTAAGTTGCACTCCTAACCAACCTTGACTAACCTTATCGGTATGGCGAAACCGACATGATTCTGTTTCCAAATAGATTTGATTGCCCCACCAACATTGGGAGGTTATTGGCCCTCTGTCCTATTTAAATCCGCCAAGGTGGCAGCTATCATACCTACCCACAAATATTTAACGCCAAAACACATAAGTGTTAACGTTAAATATTTGCCGTATGATTATCCAACTACCACCGATAAGATAATCTCCAAACAGTAATCCCATGAAAAAGGGAACTGCTCGACGATAAGCGCCGATCCCCCCTTGCTTAAGCAGAACCAATTTGACCAACCAACTGATAAAAATTGAAAACCATAACCATCCGACTGTCCAGGTGCTGCCTGTGAGCGCGAAGCCAGCGGGATGTAGTGTCCACCACAGAAAATTTATCCGCATAAATCGAAGTGCAGAGGTAATCAGTACGCCGATTCCAATGAAAAGTAAAGCAATAAAATTAGTTGGTTTAGGATAATAAAGCCAGCTTTGTAGGTCATTGAACCCTCCCCATCCTGGATTATTTTCCGCTCCGTTTCGATACGACATATCAATGAAAGCCCAATAGGCGGATAGTGTTCCGATAACTGCCGCTAATATCATAGCAAATGCCAATTTACCACGATGTATTTGGGCAATATCAGCGAGTTTGAATCCTTCAAGGGTATGAGGCATTGGGTGTGCTCGATATCCACGATTAAACCCCCATAACAGACTCATCACGGTTAGGTTTCTTGGACCTAGACGTCGAGTGCCGATAGAGAGCACCAACAGATTGTGTGGTGTTGATTGGTACATTTCGTGAGTCGGCGGTCCCAATTCCGCTCTTATTCGTGTAATGGCTAAGGCAATGGTGAAGTAAATTAAGAGGTAAGCCAAGATAATTTCAACCGACATCCCGGCACGCATCATCCAGAAAGTTAGGAAACTGAATCCAGCAACGAATCCGAGAATTGCCCAGCTGTATTCCCGCGTTTTTAGTGAAAAGACCTGTTTTAGATGGTGGCGCGCACCCCAGGCGGAAAAGCTCGCAATAGCAATGTAGGCTCCTGTTGTTTGTTCGTCGGCATATGGGAAACGTGGTAACCCGTAAAATCCGACAGCGTTACCAAGGATTCGAACACCTTTCCAAAACCAATAGAAAAACCAGACTGAAAAAGAGAGATCCAGTGGCATGAAGAAGGCTAAACCGATGGCAAACGGCAACACATAGATAGGTGTCCACCCAATAGCATTCCACGGTTTCTGTAAGAAAAGCGCACCGATTTCATATCGTCGGTTGGGGACTATAGGAAAATTCGGAACAAGATAGTGGATCCCATTCAAAATTGCCAGACTTGCTGATATCGAAAATCCTGTCCACATCAATCGGGAGCTAAAGAGGCTGTTTTTTGAATTGGTCAATTCAGTTGGTAGGTGGACAATTGGATACGATAGCCGTTCGTATCTAATCCATTGATCCTGAAAAAATATACTTAGACAGACTAGAGTAACGATCAACGCGGTAAAGAATGATGTCCACCACAAAGTTGGCATGATCCAATAATAAAGCCGCCCACTTGTATAAAGCGAAGAGTCGCCAAGATAGTAGGGAGTTATTTCATCTGAAATTTCCATCGTTAACCAATTCGGTAGATAACGCCAGAAAAGCTGTTGCCAATCATTTTCAGGAGTTGCATACCAAAACGCATGTGTTAATGCAGGTACGACTGTTTGTAGCATATCGTGACCTGCCATCGCTGACGCGATTGACAGCATGACGTAGACGGTGAGTAGTTCTCCGCGACTAAGCCCACCTTCTGGAATTATCAACTTAATGCCAAAATTAATGAAGATAACGACAGTCAGGATAATAATGACGTTGTAAAAAAGCGAAATAGTGGTTGGAAGCCCACTTAGGTAGACGTGGTTATTAATTAAGAAATATGCATTAGGCGGAATGATGAAAGCGGAAAGTATGATGGAACGAAGGGTTATACCTTTACGATTTTTCCCTTGTTTATTCAAAAGTTATTAATATAGGGGAAAGTTAGAGGCGCCGATTAACCGTAGTTCCATTGGCGGAAATGCCCGTGGTGATTGAGATTAAGGGAGGGATGACAGCGTTGTAAAGTGACTCCTGTCTGCTGATGAGGTTGGCAACCTCAAACAGGTTATTGATAGATCGCGAACTAAGGTTGGCAGAATGTGCGCGGTTCATTCGGTTATTACCATTGAGGGTAGTACTGTAAGCGGAAATTGAAGGTTGAACGCTACTGTAATTATCTTGCCCTTTATCCGATTGATCTGAAAGATTAAGAGCATCACGCAACTGTTCATTGATGGGTGCGTTCAATGCAGGGGCAAGCGAGGACAGTTGTTCTTGAACTTCGGGGGAATCAGGCGCAAGATATTCTGCAATCGAAACGATGCGATCCGGTTCGGAAACTGAATCTGTTTGACTGGTTTCTGTAACAAAATCTCGGCGCTCAGTTCTCAGACGGCTTTCAGTAGTTCTTTCTAACCGCGATTGGTTCTCTGTCGAAAATCTACGCGCTTCTTGTACTAAGCCCGCTGACACCGAGGAAATAACCATTACTATAACCTTCTCGAAAGAATAATTCCTATCGACTAATCCACTCGGCATGATATCATGTGCAGATTTGAATTTCAAGTAAAAACTTGAAGCTATCGTTACGAGAAGGTTTGTTCTTGACACTTGTATGAGTGAATGCTATTATTGATTTCCGGTCGAGCGGCATTCTGTGCCGCTGTTTTTTTGGTTGGGAAGATTATTATGATACACATCCATTCTCATGTCCCTCAGTAAACCTGTCCGAACTTGTGGCCACTAGGAAGCACAATGTGTATTTGGAAGAGTGCCCAAAGGCGATTATCACAGGTGGTCAGACCGACCTGATCCTACCTTGGCATTGGTTCTGAACCTTTATTTCGTGACCTCTGAGGGATTTTAAATTTGTCATCTAACTAATATGGATCTATAAAGACATGAGCATCTTGGGGCTAGACGTAGGCGATATAAGGATAGGTATAGCTATCAGTGAAGATCTCTTGTTTGCACATCCTTTCCAGACGATTGAACGGATTGGTGTCAAAAAGGACATTCAGAATTTGTGTCGGGTTGTTACTGAGAAAGATGTTGAAACAATAGTTATTGGTTTGCCAAAGCGGCTTAATGGCGAAATCGGTATCCAAGCTGAAAAGGTACAGGGATTTTCTAGAAGGCTGGAGAAGAATACGAAAGCAAAAATTGTTTTTTGGGATGAAAGACTAACAACAGTTGAAGCGGAACGTATTTTTCAAACAACGGCTACAAACCGCAAGAAAAGGCGAAAGAAAGTTGTTGATCAAATCGCGGCAGTCTTGATTCTTGAAGGATATCTGAGCCGGTTTCACCGACCGCATAATTTGCCCAACAATGCATAGAGTCGCGGTTTTACTTATTTTGATTACCACCGTCATTTTGGTTTCAACCGCCATCGTATTTTTGGTATTCCGACCGATGCAAAGTAACGCTGAACCTATTATTTTTCAGGTAAAGTTAGGTAGAAGCTCTCGTTTGATTGCTGAGGATTTAGCGCGTAAGAATCTGATTCGGACACCGTTAGCTTTCAGTCTGCTAACCCGATTTACCGGTACAAGTCGGGATCTAAAGGCGGGTACTTATCGTCTTAGTGGTGCAATGAGTTCGCTTCAGATTTTCTACTGCCTCCGCGATGGAAAGACAATTATTCGAGAATTTGTTGTGTCAGAAGGTACGACGCTAAACGAAATTGCTCAAATCTACGAACAGTCGGGATTTGGATCCGCAGACCAGTTCCAGCAGGTCGCGCAAGATCCAAGTTGGCAAATTAAATATGATATAGAAAGTGACTTTTTAGAGGGTTATCTGTTTCCAGATACCTATTATTTTCGTGATGGTGTATCGGCCAAAACTGTGGTCCAAACCATGCTGAAACGTTTAAATCAGAAGTGGACTGACGAGATGACAAAGGCTGCAGATGCTGTTGGTATGTCGCGTCACAAGATTATCACGCTCGCTTCAATCATTGAAATGGAGGCAGCGCTTGACAAGGAGCGAACTGTCATATCTGGTGTTTTTCACAATCGGTTGCGTCTGGGTTGGAAATTGGATGCCGATCCCACCGTTATCTATGGTTTAGGTGATCTGGGGCGGTTACTTACTAAATCTGACTTGAAAAGAGATACGCCTTATAATACTTATCTTTACCGAGGACTACCTCCGGGACCGATATGCAACCCTGGTGAGTCTTGTATCCTTGCGGCTCTTTATCCTGATAATATCCCTTATTTTTTCTTTGTGGCAATTGGCGATGGTAGACATCATTTCTCTAAAAGCCTACAGGAGCATCAGAAAATGATCAGAAAAATTAAGCGAGAAAATCGCGAACGCGGTTTTAGGAGGTAGTTTGGCAAAACAAAGAACGCTAGCAAAAGAGGTTATTATTTCTGGTAAAGGGCTAATGCTTGGTCAAACTGTGACAGTTGCAATCAAACCGTCGCCCGAAAACTACGGTATCGTTTTTCAACGAATAGACTTAGAAGGATCTTCAGCATTAAGAGCCTGTCCGGAGAACTATCAAGCTGATTTGCCACGGTGTACGAGCATTGGTCAAGGAGACACAAAAATTAATAGCGTTGAGCATTTACTGTCGGCACTTGGTGGAACAGGCGTTGATAACGCGCAAATCGATGTTGAGGGACCTGAATTACCGTCGCTTGATGGAAGTTCGCTGCCATATGCCAAACGTATCATGGACGTGGGTATAGTTGAGCAAAATGCGGATCGGCAATTCATCAATATTCAATCGCCTATTGCGGTTGAAGACGGTGACCGACGACTTGTGCTTTTACCAGCAGATCATTTTCAAATAACTTGTGTTTATGATCACCCGCAGTTACCGACGCAAATGGCAACCTTTTTAATTACGCCAGAGACATACATTAGTGAGATCGCGCCGTCACGGAGTTTCTGCTTGGCAAGTGAGGTGGATACGCTTAGAAAATTAGGGATTGGTCAAGGTGCTAGTTATGAAAACGTTGTCGTTGTCGAGGATGATGGAAGTGTGAGTAGCGAATTAAGGTTTGCCGATGAGTTTGTCCGACATAAAATCTTAGATCTTATCGGTGACTTCTACTTGGCAGGTCAATTGCCAAAAGCCAATGTGATTGCAATAAAATCAGGACATGAACTTCATGCCAAACTTGTTATGTCACTTGCTGAGGCTGGGTTAGTCAATAGCTGTAGTGTCTTTCGTAGTCCGGTGGAAGCTAAGGATATTTACCAGATCCTACCGCATCGTTTTCCGATGTGTATGATCGACCGGGTTATTGAATATGAAGATGGAAAAAGAGCCGTTGGTATCAAGAACCTGTCGTTTAACGAACAGTTTTTCCAAGGACATTTCCCTCAAGAACCGGTGATGCCAGGCGTCTTACAGGTAGAGGGTCTGGCTCAGTTGGCAGCTTGGTTGATGTTACAAGAGATAGGTCAGGGGAATCAGATTGGGTATTTTGCCTCTATTAATGAGGCCAAGTTTCGGAAACCGGTGGTGCCTGGCGACCAGTTGCGACTGGAAGTTGAAGTTATACGTAAACGCCGTTCCTTTGTACGAGTTGTTGGAAAAACTCTTGTTGGATCTGAGGTGGCGAGCGAAGGTGATATCTCGATTATGCTTGGAAGTAATCAGGCATAGTTTTTGGAGTGGAATGTTGGGGGGAAAAATTAGAATCGGAATCGTTGGGTCCGGCGGGATGGCTGGAAATCATGCGAAAAATTTCGCCCATGATGATGTTGGTGAGCTAGTTGCTATTGCCTCACGAAACACGGGAACTGGCCTTGACTTGGCACAGAAATGTAACGCTAGATTCGTACCAAATTGGCAAGAAATGGTTCAGCAGGAGGATCTAGATGGAATTGTTGTTTGTACCGCAAACGACAGTCACGGTGAAATCGTTATAGCATCACTTGAACATGACAAACATGTTTTCACCGAATATCCGCTGGCACGTTCACTTGAAGAAGGGAAAATCGCAGCTGCAATTGCTATTTCAAAACAGAAGGTTTTGCGTGTTTCTCATAGTGAACCGGTGTTGGAAACGCACCAAGCTATTCGGCAGGAGATAGAACATTTAGGCCAGCTGTTGGTTGCTAGTTTCCTGAGACTCACGCCTGGGCGTGGTGGGCGTCCAGAAGTTTTATTTAACCTACGGGTCTCCGGGCCGCCGGCCCACTTTTTTATTTATCATATTTATCCTGTTGTTGACCTTTTCGGTCAGGCCAAGTGGGTAGAGGCAAACGCAATCTACAACGATTTAACCGATTCAGAGGGTTACGATCAGTTTGTCAACACCGTCACTGTCGGCTTCAAAGATGGTGGAATCGGTCATTGGACCTGGGCAGGGGGAATCGAAATTCAATCAGCAGAACAACATCATCGTTATGTCTTGGATGGTGGAACGCTGGTTAATAGTGGTGAAGGCTGGCAGGTTTCAACTAGATCAGGAATAGAATCAATTACCCCAATCTCAGTTCAACACTCATCGGTTGTGGATCTTTGGCTCAGCGAAGTCTTAGACAATAATTTGGCCGCTGCGCAGATTGATACAGCCAAAGCACTTGATGCGATTCATATAAGCTTGCTTGCTGAAAAAGCTATGCAGAAAAACAGGCGGGTACCCATCCTCTTTTAACCGGTGTATTAGTTATTGCCTAGTAAAGCCAGATAACTTTCGTAACGAAAAGCGGCGATCTCGCCATGTTTTACCGCTTCGATTATGGCACAACTTGGTTCACGAAGGTGTAGACAGTCGCTAAATTTACAGGCGCCTATCCGACTTTCTATCTCCGGAAAGTAGCGATCTATATAATCTGGGTTAACTCCCCATAGTCCGACTTCACGCACCCCGGGCGTATCTGCCACCTCCCCTCCAATCTCAAGGCCGAAAAGTTCAACCAGCGTGGTGGTATGTCGCCCTTTTTTTGCTTTAGATCTGACTTCATTTGTCCGTAATCCTAGACCGGGCTGGACCGCATTAAGCAAACTCGACTTCCCGACTCCGGAGGAGCCAACAATGACACTAAACTGTCCTTTTAAAACTGAGCGTAGTAGATCTATGCTTTCTGGATGGTGAATACTGGTTGAAATTAATTGATATCCCAGATCTTCGTAAGCTTGAAAGATCTCGGAGAATTTTCTCTGTTCAGATTCATTTAGCAGATCAATTTTATTAATGCAGATAACGGGATCTATGTTTCCCGCTTCAGCAAGGATCAGAAAACGATCTATGAATCGGCAGTTGAGATCAGGTGAGTGTATCGAACCAACGATTACTGCTTGATCAGCATTAGCCACGATAATCTGTTCGATCTCGCGATTTCGGTTTGGATCCCGACGTGAAAGTTTGGTTCGGCGCGGTAAAAGATCTTCTATTGATCCTTCTTCATCATCAATTGGCGTAATAATTACCCTGTCACCAACCGCAATCGGATCAGCATAAATCTGTTTGCCAATCTCTGAGCGGAGTTTCTTTTTGACAACCCCGCGAAGTTGACACCTAAGAACATTATTACCAATTTCGACATCATAAAAACTTGTTCTGGCTGAGATGACTCTCCCTTCAATTTTATTTCGCATAATATTAAAAAGGCTACTTTAAGCGTGACTTTTTTATTTTCCAAACCTCCTTTTTCTATTGCTATAATCGCGGATTGCCCGCAGAAAATCAATTTTTCGTAGTGCCGGCCAATGTGTTTCGCAAAAGTAAAATTCTGAATAGACGCTCTGCCATAGCAGAAACCCACCTAGGCGAATTTCACCACTTGTGCGGATGATTAAATCTGGATCTGGTAATTGGGATGTATAAAGATGTGGTGATATCAGATCAGTTTTTAGTTCGTCCGCAATTTGATAAATATCTTTTTTGCTTTCTGCTTCTTTATAAAGATGTTGCTGGATAGCGTCTATAATTTCTTCGCGTCCGCCATATGCAACGGCAATATTCAGGATGAATCGATCATAATGCTTGGTTGCTTCTTCCGCGTCATGGATCGCATCTTGAAGGCTAAGCGGTAATAAATTTATTCGTCCCATCGACCGAATTTTAATCTGGTTTTTGTGTACCTTATGATCATCAGTCATCTCACGCATTTTCTTCTCTATCAGGGTTAGTATATCCATAACTTCTGACTGTTCACGCTTAAAATTATCAAGTGAAAAGACCCAAATAGTTACAATCTTAATTCCAAATTCATCGCACCAGTCCAAAACTTCTTCCAGTTTATTTGCGCCATCATAATGTCCTTTGACAATGTCTGTGAACCCTTGTCTTTTTGCATATCGGCGGTTTCCATCAAGAATGATCCCTATATGATAGGGAGTCTGCCAATTTTCAGATTGAGTTTCAAGCCTTTTCTGATAAACAGAGTAGACGAACTTCTTCAGAACCCTTTTTAATTTCTCTCGTAAAGTCACTTAACCTGTCATTGTCCATAGGATCCAATATATATCGCATTATAGCATACCAATCCAGTTTGTATAAAGAGAAAAACCATATCCTGGTTGATTAATTGATCCGCATTTTTGATCATGTTATACTCTGCATGATGATAGGGAAAGTAAAGAAGTCTAATGATTCCATACAAGGGGTAACAGCTAAGTCTATCATCATTGCAATTCTTCTGATCCCAGTTAATTGTTACTGGATAATTGAGATGGAAGTCATACGTTACTCCGGTCATCCGGTAACGATTTCACTTTTCTTCAATGTTGTCTTTTGTTTATTTCTACTAGTTGGTATCAATCAGATCCTGAAGCGTTTTTGGCCTGAGCATCAGTTAGATCAAGCTGAATTGGTCGTTATATATCTGATGCTTTCAATTGCATCGGGGATATCAGGCCACGATATGCTTGAAATTTTGGTGCCGATGCTTGGTCATGCCTTTAGATTCGCTACTGCTGAAAACGAATGGCGGGAGTTAATCATACCGTTTTTGCCAAGTTGGTTGACAGTCAGTGATCCGAAGCTTCTTCAGGGGTATTATGAAGGTGAAATTAGTCTTTACAATGTCAATCATCTCATAGGTTGGGCTGAGCCAGTATTATGGTGGTCGACTTTTATTTTCTTTCTCCTGTTCGGCATGCTGTGCATCAATGTCATCTTACGTAAACGGTGGATTGAACAGGAGAAGTTAAGTTATCCGATTATCCAGCTCCCGCTTGAAATGACTGAGACACAGCATCTAAGATTCTTTCAGAATCGTGCTATGTGGATTGGTTTCTCGATAGCTGGTGGTCTTGCATTGGTAAACGGACTTAATTTTATTTATCCTGTTGTACCGGAGTTACGGACGCGGATCCAGAGTTTCCGACTGTTCACAGAACCTCCATGGGACGCCATGGGCGGGATTCCCATATCAGCGTATCCTTTTGCTATTGGACTAGGTTTTTTTATACCGCTAGATTTATCTTTTTCCTGTTGGTTTTTCTTCTGGTTCTGGCGGATGATGCGTGTCCTCGGGTCGGCACTGGGATTACAGGCGCTACCGAGATTTCCATATACCAATGAACAGGCGTCCGGAGGGTATATTGCTCTTTGTGTTATTGCTATTTGGGCGAGCCGAGCTCATCTCGTTAACGTGTTAAAGGTTACATTAAAAGATGATGATATGGCCATAGACCAAGAAGAGCCAATTCGTTATCGAACAGCTGTTCTGGGTTTAGTTGCTGTCTTTGTGTTTATGGTCTTTTTCTGTTATCAAGGTGGCGGTACGATTTGGATTACTCTTATATTTTTTGCCTTTTACTATGCCATCTCAATAGCAATTACGCGTATGCGTGCCGAATTGGGTACGCCTGTTCATGATCTGCATTACTCTGGGCCAGACCAAATTCTGACCAAGTCGATTGGTACCCGAAACCTTGGACGCGGTAATCTGGCTATGTTTTCGATGTTTTGGTTTATCAACCGTGCTTATCGAAGTCACCCGATGCCGCACCAACTTGAAGGTTTTAAGATTGCTGAGCGCACCCGAATGAATCTTCGCCGAATGGTGTTGGCGCTGATGATTGCGGCAGTGGTAGGAGCCTTGTCTGGTTTCTGGGCATTGATAGATCGTGGGTACTGGATTGGCATGGAGGTGCGAGCATACTGGCCTTCACTTAGTGCTTTTGGTATCGAACCCTATCGACGCCTTGACGGATGGTTGAGTGCTCCCACCGATACCTTGGTTCCTGATACTTCATTCATGGTACTGGGATTTTTTGTTACCACGGTGTTGATGGCTTGCCGTATGAAGTTCGTATGGTGGCCATTTCATCCGGCAGGGTTTGCGATTTCCACCAGTTGGGGAATGAATGTTACGTGGAGTTGCCTTTTCCTGAGTTGGTTGATTAAATGGATTGTACTGAAGCATGGCGGGATTGGTGTGCATCGTAAAGCGGCACCATTCTTTTTGGGGTTGATTCTTGGTGAATTTACTGTTGGCAGTTTGTGGACGATTTTTGGTATTCTTGCCAAAATTCCAACTTATGGTTTCTGGGTTTAAATGTTGTTTGTGTTATGGAAAGGAAGGGGCTTGATTCTCGACAAGATTGTTAAACATAAGATGGAAGAGTTGGAACATGCTCGGAGACACGTTCCGTTACAGGAACTGAAAGCACAGGTTGATCATCTGGCACCGACGCGTGATTTTCGCTCTGCGATCAGTACACCAGATCAAATAAACTTAATTGCCGAGATTAAAAAAAAATCACCCAGCAAAGGGATTATTCGCCAAGATTTTGATTACATCCGGATTGCTAAAATATATTCGGAGCATGGTGCCTCGGCAATATCCGTTTTGACAGATAGCCGATTTTTCGCTGGCCAACTCAACTACCTCTCCGAGATTCACGCGATGGTTGCTCTACCGCTTCTGCGTAAGGATTTCACCATAGATCCTTACCAGGTGTATGAGGCGCGCGCTGCCGGGGCAGATGCGATTTTACTTATCGTCGCAATTTTATCTTTTAACCAGGTCAGGGAGTTTATGAAAATTGCGGAAAGTTTAGATCTTGCGTGTTTAGTTGAAGTGCATACAACGGAAGAATTAGATATCGCACTTCAGGCGGATGCGGAAATTATCGGCATCAACAACAGAAATTTGAAGGTGTTTAAAACGGATTTGTCCACAACTTTTCGTCTCACTCAACAGATTCCCCAAGGTAAAATTGTCATAAGTGAAAGTGGCATCAATTCTAGGGACGATGTCATCAAGTTGCGCCAAGCAGGTGTTAATGCTATTCTCGTCGGTGAATCGCTGATGCGAAGTCCTGATATTGGCTTAAAGGTAAATGAACTTCTAGAACCATAATGAACAGGATATGGGATAGTTTTTGGATAGTTTTTTCTATATTCTTCCCGCTTGGAGTGGGTATTCCCGGTTTTACCGCAATTGATATTGAATCGTTGGAACTCGGTTATGATCAACTGTACAAACGTAATCGCTGGGTTTCTGCTCGAGTTCTGGTTACAAGCCACGGCGAGGATTTTGAAGGGCATGTTAAAGTGGAAGTTAATGACATCTCTTCTGAGACGTTAATTGGAAGCTATTTTATCCCGCTTAAACTGCAGTATACAGATCGACAGCGACGAATAATACCTATTCTCCTTCCCAGCGCTCGATCTAGCCTGAAACTGCAACTGATTAACCTTCAAAATCACGTGCGGCTCTCTCGGCAGGTAGTGACTAAAATCCCGCGGCGGCTATCAGATCTCTTTGTACTAGTCGTTTCGTCCAATCGTGATGGGTTACACCGTCTTCACAAGCAACCAATAGACCAAGAACCTGCCGGTAATATATTTATCGGATATACGGTTCCTAGCGATTTGCCGACTAATTGGAAAGGCTATGATTCGATTGATACATTGGTTGTCAGAAACATTCCGTTGTCTGATCAGTATCTTCTCAAAGATCAACAAACCGCCATGCTCGATTGGGTTCAAAATGGTGGAGTTCTGATTTTGTCAGGTGGGAGAGATTTTTACAGAATAAAAGAAAGTTTTTTGCGTTCATATTTGCCAGTTAGCCTGTCGAGCCTGCAAACAGAAAATAAAATACCGGAATCTATTGCCCAGCATTTTGATGTTTCATCGGTGATCCCGTTTGACAAGATCAATTTTGTGTTAAGGCCATGCGGAGAAGTTTTGATTGGTAGCGCAGGTTCGATCCATGTAGCGAAGTCCATGTTTGGTAGCGGAGCCATAATTAACCTGTCTTTTGATTACGCATCACCACCATTTTCTGATGTAGCGTTTACCAATCAGTTTTGGTCATTTATGATTGCGGGTCAAGGTAGGTCAGCACGACATGATGAATACAGGTTCGATCCATTTCGAAAGCATAGCGAAAAGATTTTAAAACAACTCCGAACACTGAAGCCAAAAGATCTTCCTTTAATCAAGTTCATCATTTTTTTCTTATTGATGTATTTGTTGGTGTTAGGAGGTATTACTTTCTTGGGAAGGAATTATAAGGCTCAAATTTTTTGGCTGACTAGTTTGATTATGCCGCTTCTATTTTCAAGCGCGGTAATTTTTTGGGACGTTTTTGTTCCCTCTGTGGTTTCTGTTCGTCAATTGTCGGTTTTATCCGTCTTTCCGGACAGAGGTCGAGCATATTTGCAAAGCTATATTGGTTTGATTGGTTCTGCAAATGTACAGGTGCCAGTTGATTTTGGAAAAAATGCTTTTGTTCAGCTATTAACGGGCACGGCATCATCACCGGTTAAATTGCTTTGGTCGAACACCTCTCGGCTGAATTCAATAAACGCTAGTCCATGGTTTGTGCGTTCGTATTTAATTGAAAGTTTCATTGACTTGCAACTTGCAGATCTGCCGAAACTGGAAAACGAATTCAATGCAGGTCAAATGAAGCAATTTGCCAAGCGCACTGTTGGTATCAGAAGAGAATTTGTGAAGATTATCAGCAGTGAAGGGGCGTTAAGATACTTGGAAAAAGGGAATATGGTCAAACAAATAGGATGGACGAAGCAATCCTTTTTACCGATTTCATCCAACGTGAGAACAAAGGTGTCTGCGGAAACATTGGTTCTTATTTATGATACTGATTCATGTATATTGACAAGCACAAGGGATTAAGCCACACTTAGGGCAGCCGCTTGCGTACATTTCAACTGTCTTATCAAGGTCTATATCCAATAGGCTAGCTAGTGTTGAAAGCCAGGCAAAAACATTGGCGAACTCCTCGAACAGCCGTTCTTTATTACGTGGTTCGTGCCGAATTTCCCTGGCAAGTTCACCTACCTCTTCTGTAAACCAGACAAAATTACGGTCAACTCCACGCTGAGAATCTCGATCCAAATATATATTCTCAATCAACTGCTGAAATTCGCTGATTTTCATTGCTGATCCTAATTCTTGCAATGTTTGCATTTGTACAGAAAACCTGATTTTAAAGTGCCATTATTCGATCAAAAGATTCATTAAACCATCAGGACGACAAATATCGGTGGCATCTTCTCTGGATAGTTTGAAGTAACCATCTGCGTGTTCGATAGGTCTTTGCGTTAATAATACTGCGGACTTATCATCGCGATGTATCAGATGAACGTGACGGCGGTTATTAATACTATGCATATTAATAAAATCATATAGGATTTTTGGTATCGAGCTTAATTGGTTGTCTTTGTGAGGATGGTAGCGTTCTACCAATAGAGAAGAACTATTTTTTTCGGCGGCGGTGTTGCTTCTCGCATGGTGGTTGAAAATGTGGTAGACTCGTGCGTTGGCAGGCGTTACTAGCTTAGCCCACACCTTTTTAACTCCCTGCAGTGATCCCTCGAACGGCTGAAAATAATCTGATGTATGGACTTTGATATCAGCAATTTGGTTTGAGTTTGGGATATACTGGCAGACTAAGGAGTGTGACGATTCAAATGGTAACAGAAAATACGCGTGTTCTACATTCGTATCAATAAAAAGCTTGGTAAATTCAGTAAAAGTTTGGATTTCCTGGCAAGGTTTATCTGGTTTCTGCAGTGAGTAAAACCAGAAAGAAAAGCGAGCGTTGATGCTTTCATATGTTTCACTGATGGCGTTTTCAAGCTGAACTGCATCTTCGTAAATTTGGTCAATCAATGTTCCTGCCAGAAAATCAGCATTGTCAATCGTTCTTTCGACGATGGATCTAATATTACGAATGATATGCTCTTTTCGATCTGCGGCTGTCTCGAAGTAAAGGGGGGAGGAAGTAATGCGATCCAGCTCCCAAAGTGCGCTAGTTGTTTTCTCTAAATCACTTACAGATAAATTGAGCATTGATTTGATGTTTCTGATCTGTTGGGAGAGCGTATTTAGTTCGGATGAATCGGACTTAATCAACCACTTTTGTTGCATACGAAATATTTATTTATGCTTTATTTTGAAGCTCATGCTATAATTTGGAGTTGGCTACGAGATGAGTAACTGTAACTTTACGACAATTTAAGGAAATTATATAATAGATCTCTAGCATAAGTCAAAGAAACAGAAGTTCGGATATTTTTTCAGGTCCACATATTTCCAAGAATCTAGCTGCACCCAGCTAGATTCACTACTTAACATGCAAAAGGTCTGATGAATAACGGAAAATGGAATGGTTAGTTTTGCGTTCTTGATAATAGTTCATTTGGGTTTTAGGGGATAAGAATGGCAAATTGGGGCGAGTTCATTAATCAAACACTCACGAAATTTTCAGGTGTGGCAAAAGCAGAGGCTCTTCCACAACTTGTTGCAATTGAATCAGATAAGCCGTCCAGTAAATTGACCCTCTACGAAGGACCGACAAAGCGGCGCGTGCGACAGGTAAAACAAAGTTTAAGTTATCAGCTGTTCGAAAAGATGAGAAGGCAAACACTGAGTTGGAGATCTTATTATTACTACGATGGCTTTGAAATTCCGCGCATTGCAATTACAAACGATAATGCAACCGGTACAAATGTTACAAATAAACGGTATTTTGTTGGGTATGAGCAGATTATTGACGCAGATATTTACAGCGATGTAAGTGGATCGAAAATCCTGGTTGATGTGAATGGCTTACAACATGTAGAACGGGATTTGTTTGATCAAATTGAATCTGGTGAAGTGGCGTTTCAGGTGTATAATAAGCTATTTCCATTAGAGATCTGGTACGATGACAATCAGCAGCATGTGGAAAAATTGCACTTTTTGGGAAAACAGAAAATTTACATAGATAGTAAAAAAGGCTACTTACTAAGATCTTTTCGTAATTTAGGTGCGGAAGGTTTTTCAGCATTGTCAAGCCGGTTACTCGCACAGGAAGGCGTTTCGGTTGATTCGAAGAACGCCATTGAATCTTTGCTGATTGAACTTGGCAGTGAAGACCTTCTCCAGCATTACCAATCTGCTTTAAACGTGTACAATCAACAATCTTCACTTCGTCGTTCTCCGAAGGACTTAGCAAACGGAACGGCACCGCTTATTATCACCGAATCAAAGCAGGGAAGTCAGTTTAGCAGGAATGTGATAGAATTTTCACCAGATGAAGTTATCGGTGATGAAAGTTTTGAGCAACTTGCCTTGGTGATGAATTCTCACTTTTCTGAGATTGAGGAGGAACTCCTATATATTAGCCTTTCTTCTATTGGACTTGATCGGGCAGCTGTGATTGATGGTTGTTCAATATTGAGAGATAAACTTTATGAATATGCAAAAATTGCATTTCTGGAGGAACAGCGACTCGAAAATTTTTATCCGTTTGTCACTGCATTAGTGGAAGAACAAGATATGGATGGTTCTGAGGAGAGAGAATATCCAGTTTTAGAAGATGAAGCATACGAAGGAATGTTCATTGATCTTATTGAGGATATCGGTAATATGGCCAATGATTACCGATATCAGGCTTATCCGCCCATTATGGATCAACTCGATGAATTACAGGCACCGATTCAGTCTTTAGCCTATGCACTTGAGGACGCAAACGTGATGCAACGTCGCCGTGAAATTAGCGACCGCCGTGAAATCCTAACACAGCAAGCTTTCGAGTTACCAAATCCACGTTCTTATAATGTTCAGGTTGAGGAAGATCAACTGAGTTATTATGATAAGTTGATCGCAATTCGCGAAAATATCGACGCAATTCGCAATCAGATGAGGTGGTCAATCTATGACATTGCATCTAGTCTGTTGGAATCATCGTATATTTTATTACAGCATTTCTTAAAGGATTTTCCAGATCTTGAATCCGTTTCCGTGCATCTTTGGGACCTAATCAAGCGAGCAGATTTAAACGCTGCAACGCAGGAATTTGAGCTTGAGTTAATCGAAAATATTACCTTGATATCAAGTGAGATCCATAGTATGGTCAATAATGAATTATCCGGAAAACTGCAAAAAATTGCGGTAGAGATGGAAGAAATAATTGAATCTAATGAGTGGTATATTGGAGAGGAATGGACACCTCGATATACTGATTTCGTTAATCAAGAGGTGGCAGTCTTCAACCAGCGAATACGACAGGTGGCATTTGAGCGATACGATGAAATATCCAAGCAGATTGATGCTCGATTTCAACTGGTAGATATATTTATTAGTGGTGTCAGTGTTCCGGCACTTTTACCATCCCAACTTCATGAATCTGGGGATGGTCTTCAGACTTTCTTGGTTCAAGAATTACAGAAATATTTGAATTCACAAAATTTACAACTTCATACTGTTCCCGGTCGTGAACAACAGTTAAGATCCCTCCTGAACGAATTAATGCCTCAGAAATTACAGGGGAGGTTTGAACAACTGGAGTATTTCTTCGTTAGTACTGCTTAAGAGAAGAAACGTGGGTTCTTAGTTCGTGCTATTAACCTTTGGTACTGGTTGATGACTGGATCTATGGTTTTAAACCGGTAGCAGAGGGTATTAATTGCAAATATCCAAAATTGAAGGATGATAAAGTTCTTGCAGGAGAAAACACGCCCTTTTAGTTCAAAGGAAAAGTTCCTTACCCCCGAGCTATCAAGAGATTTACATGATCAAGTGAGTAAGCAGGTTGGCGAAATTATCCCTCCCTACGAACCTGAAATTCCAACAATAGAAAAGTTTAAGAAAGTTGTCAAGGGCGTTTGCTTAGTTGTTATTCCTGTTTGCTTACTTGCCTTTTTGGGGACAATTGGTTTTATTGGCTACAAAGCTGCTGGAGATTTCGATACATTCTGGCATCATCTAAAGAATAACAAGACAATTGCCGTTACTTTAACCAATCGAAAAGAAGTTCAAGATATCGTGATTGATGATGTTCTTTCGCAACTTTCCCAACCCAATAAAACCATTCACGAAAAACTACTCGAAATTACTATTTCTGGATATCAGCAACAAGATTTGGCTAAACACTCGTTGGTGGTGCACGATCAAAAGATTAGAACACGATATCAGCGTGGTTTTGAACAGTACATCCAGATGGCGATTAAGCAAGCTTACCTAATTTATGATAATTTTGGCCCACAAACAGAGCGTGAGGTGTATGGTGTCACCGCCGAAGAGTTAGTTTACCAAAAAGGTCTTCACGTTGACGGGTACGCGCCGATGACATTAAAAAGCTCGATCTATCAATCGAGGCGATACTTCCCGTTTGCACTTATAGCCGGTCAGATCGCTGACATTGATCCATTGCGGATTCTTAAGATTTTTGAGATTGAGACGAATTTCACAGAGACAGTGGTTTACAGCAACACCAAAAGGATTGTTAATGACGACATCGGCATTGCTCAAAATAACCTGATCCTTATTCCTGGTTTAATCCGTGATGTTCTCAATCCAAGTAGTCCAATTTATAGTCCATACTTCGAGTTCTTTGAAGTTGGAGTTGATTTTGAAACTGGCGAGCCGCTTCTGTGGCCAGATTATTTGGTCAGATTGAAAAAAGAGTTATCGGGGTCGTACAATCCTCAAAACAACCCAACCGGAAGATACTACGTCAATATGCTAAAAGCACCTCATCTGGGAGCTGTATTGGCTGCTTTCCACATCAAGCGTGACCAGCAATATCCTATTTATAATAAATGTATGCGTTTTTATACCACTCATGCGGCTTGGTTCAAGCAAACGCTGAATCTTGAAAAGAAACTGAATCCTTTCCACTGGACGGATTACACTTTCTACAATGGCGGGCCTAAGCGATGGTTTGTAATGAGGAATTTTTTGGAGTGTAAAAAAAACCAAAAGTCGGTTAGTTCTCCTTTACAGAAAGCAGTAAATATTATAAGACGCCGGAACACATTGGCTCAGCGAATTGGCGAAAAAAATGATTACATCAAAACGCTTGCCTATGATGCAAATAACGATCAAGCACTCGTTGAGAATGATGGGCTTTTCCAATATGGCTTACTTGATTTCACTAGCGATTTTGGAGGTAAGCCACTGATGTACAATTTAAATCAGCAAATTGCTCAGAACATAGTACAATCACCTACAAAAACCCAATAGCATCTGGTTGAACGCGCCAAATACCTATCGCACATCTTTATTCTTTCCTAGAAATTTCTCCAAAAGAATTTTACTTGCTAACTTAAATTATGGAAAGTCCAGTCAAGAAAGGACAGTTTATCAATTGTAGCGCCTTCGTATTCTCGGTGTTGTTTTTCCTGTCAGGTATTTTAATAGCAAAGAAGGGAGAAACAGCTGTTACAGGAAAACTTTTTGGCCTGGTGAAGGAAGGGCAGACAGGTAAAACACTAGTCAACGCTAGGGTTACACTTGTAGGTACGCCAAGAGTCACATTGACGAATCAGGCTGGTGAGTATGTTTTTGTTAATCTGCATCCAGGTAAGTATGATATTGAGATTGATCTAAACGGTTATCGTTCCGTGATCAAAGAAGGTATACAGATTGATGTCGGTTTGACAACCGCTGTCGATTTCCGGTTAGAGGTAGCAACGATTGGAAGCCAACCCATGGTAATTAGGACTAACAAATCTGGTGTTCATAATGGTTTGAATCAAAGCAGTAAGCTGATTAGAACCTCAGAAATATGGAAAATTCCTTATCATAATATTGACGAGATTCTGGTTGCAAATAGTGTGGGAACAACAATTGATCATGCGAATGGATCTATTCATTTTCGCGGTGGACGATCTACGGGGGTGACATATATGCTGGATGGACTGCCGATTACCGATCCAATATTCAAAGGAATTGGTTTGCATGTTCACCCGAGAACATTAGAGCAAATTGAACTTATTACTGGTGGTTGGAATGCGGAATATGGAGATGCACATTCAGGTGTTGTCAATCTGATATCTAGGGAAGGACAACGGAAGTTTACCGGTAAACTGGTATATCGTTACGGTATGTGGTCTCGGCATGATGATATTCAGTCTTTTTTGGTTTCTTGGCAGGATCCCGATGATAATTATCGACCCCATGCTTTGGAATTATTTGAAGGGGTTTTTTTGGGCAAACCTTATCCGTATCAGATTCCTTATAAGGAGGATCACAAGACAGTTTCGGAGTACGAAGCAAAGGCAGTAGATTCAATTACCTACACACCAATTTTGCCAGGGATTTGGGCTGACCGAACAGAGAATCCTGAATCCCCCCTAACCGATTCTGCAACAGGAAAACTGATTCTAGATGCAAACGGTGGTCATATGATGGAAAGCCGACCTTACAAAACTAAAGGTGGTAACCAAATTGATTATGCAAGCAAAAAGGTCACCTTGCCAGACGGATATGAAATAGATCTTCATCAATATAGTGATCTTCTGACACAGAATCACCAAGGTAAGTCTGAAACCAACGGATATAATTTGGGCGGCACGCATCTGGGTGAATTTTTTCTGAGTGGGCCGTTATATGGATATAGTACTTTTGCTATTTCTGGCCAGCGACAGAGATATCAGGGGTATCTGCCTGGGAGTTTTACAAGACAATCTGGTATTCAGGGAAGCCTGAAGTTTTTATTGACCTCCGATATAATCTTAAAGACAAGCACCGTGTTTGATACCAGCAGAAGTGAATTTTCCAGCAGTAAATATCGATTTAATCCAAGCATGAATCCCGTCAGAAACAATAATAGTTACAACATCGGCGTACTATTATCACATCATTTGGATTTGGCGACGATGTACAAGATAAGATTTGGTTATTTTAAGAATGCTTATCAGGAGAAGCAGGATGAAAGGTCGTGGGATCCTTTTACAAAAGCCTTTGATCGGAACGCTTGGAATTTGGATCTGACACACAAAGAAAATATAGAGCAGGGAAAAATCCACTCGCCTGTTCTTGCTTACAATGATCCTACTTACTACATTGCTGGCGATCATAATGAATGGAAGTATCGGCAGTCCTCCGTTTTTACAATTAAAGCGGATGTCGTACGCCAATTGAATAGATACCATTTCTTAAAAATCGGTAGCCAGTATGCTGGTACAAAAATGCAGGTCTTCGAGACGGTGGTCTATAGTGAGTCCGATCTATGGGTTGACTATTATGACACTCAGCCATCACAAATCAGTGGATATGTACAGGATAAAATAGAGTATGCTGAATGTGTGGCTGATGTTGGGCTACGTCTTGATATTTATAGGTTCAACAGCCAATATCCTGCCGATTGGGAAAATCCATTTGAAAGTAGTGGCGACGGCGGAATCAAATATGGTGCGGTGGAACTCAGCCCGAATTTCATGCGATTTGTTTATCGAGATACGCTCGATAATTTAGTTAATCAGGAAGCTTTTATCGAAGAACATAGATTATCGTTTTTTCCAAAAAAAAGGGATCCCATCAAACCGACGACAAAATCGGTTTTAAGTCCTCGTTTTAGAATCTCATATTCGATAGAGGAACACGGTAAAGTGCATTTTGCTTATGGTCATTATTCTCAAATACCGCCTGGGTATAATCTATATCAAGGTTTGGAATTTGATCTGCGTGCGAGAATCAGGCAGGTGGGGAATCCCAATCTCGTGCCAGAGAAGACGGTTGCCTCAGAGGTGGGAATTACGCGCCAATTGGTTGATGATACTGTTTTTGGCGTAACTTGTTTTATGAAAAATATGGATAATCTTACCGATATTCGATTCGTAGACATTGGTCAATATAGCTACTACCATTTTGTTAATACCGCTTATGCGTGGTCAAGAGGAGTTGAGTTTGTTCTTCAGAAATGGGAATCGGAGTTTAATCGATTCTCTGGTATGTTAAGCTATACCTATGCCATGGCAAAGGGGAGTGGTTCATATTGGGACGAAGGGTACCTTGATCATGAATCTAGAACTGCTGAGTACCAACCGCTGAACTGGGATCAACGACATAGGTTCTTGTTACTATTCAATATCAAATTTCCCTTTGGCATTGATGTTGATGGGATTGGTAAATGGGCCAGCGGTTTACCTTATCCTGATACATCCAGCCGTCAGGTATCCAATAGTTCTAAACGTTATCCTTCAACCTACAATTTCGATGCCATATTGAGTTGGAAACTCAATCTTCTGTTAGACATCCCGGTGTCTCTTTTTCTGGATATTCGTAACTTATTCAACACAAAGAATCTTTACAATGTTCTTGACACAGAAATGTATGAGATCTATGGCAGACCGATGGATAGTAATAAACGAACAACACCAAGAGCTTGGTCACCACCACGCCAAGTCATGCTCGGCATAATGATGGATTGGTAATCAAATGGATCTGAATACCATAAGACTCAAGTTAGTCACATTGGCAATGCTGTTTTTTATTACGGTAGCAGTGACTGGTGATGAAGGGTTAAACGTTTCACCGATACCATCGCCGCAGATACGTGCTTATCCCGGTGATAGGTCTGTCACGCTTGTGTGGGATGGTTCAAACAGGTGGATAGATCTATCGGGGAGATTGAGGAGCGTTGAAGAATATGTTGATGCGGACAATCCAAATCGTGTTTTTGAGGGATATCGCGTTTATCGGAAATTGTCGTTATCTAACTGGAATAAAGATGATGAAGACGATTGGCAACTTATAGCTGAATATGATGAAATTAGTTTCACCCGCAGTCTCGTTTCGGCCACTCATGTGGGGAAAATCAGTGATAATGCGTCGATTACCGTCTTGCGGAGTCAACCGGCTCGGTCAAATTCTCTCACAGAATCAACCTATCTGATTAAATTTCTGACCACACAACAGTTTGAGGTCATTGACCTAACCAAATCGCAAGTTTTAAAGTATCGTCAAAGTCAAGGCGACGATGGTTTTACCCTTTTAAAAGACCTGACGTCTTTTAAGCCGTATCCGGACAGGTTATATGTCTCTGGAGCTATAATCCATTTTGCCGGCATGTATTTTAAAATCGAAGGTTCGCCTCAACAAAATGATATCTTTAAAATCACCACCTCTCCTTCCGGAGCAATCGGAAAAAATCAGGGGTTAACACACCATTATATCGATACGGATCTCTTTAATGGCATGGAGTACCTTTATTGCGTAACAGCTTACGATTCCGGAGAGCCAAGACTGGGATTGCCTCCTTTGGAAAGTCATCGGGATCAGACAACGATCAAGGTGGTTCCTCGCACGTATCCTAGAGGGTACCGAATGCCGAGATCAAATGTAACTCATGTCGGTACCAGTCATGGAGTTGTTCGGGCAATACCGATTGAGCCTAATCGAGTAACGGGTCACACTTATGAAATAACTTTTGATGATGATTATTTATGGACATTGGTTGATAGGGATGAAGGGATTATTTTGCTGGAGGATCAACTCCAGTCGAACAAAACAGTTATCGTACACGGTTTGATGATTGAGGTAGAAGGTCCGCGGCCTGATATTGCAGGAGAGGAAATGAACGGTGGTTCTGGTCATGGAGTAATTGAATCTCAAGGGAGGATTGCGGATGGTCGAAACGCGAATCACCATGACTATCAACTCCGATTCATCAACAAGATGGAACAAGGAATCAATTACGATTCTTCCAACTTAGAAACGGCTGCTGGAATGAATCAGTCTCCTCGTCTGGCTGTTTCAAAGGTACCTTTTGAACTTTGGGATATGACGGACAATATCCGAGTCTGGCCGGTTTATGCTGACCGGAACAGCAACAGAAGTTGGGAATTTGATGAGCAGGTATTTTTTACTAGTGTTCCTTACTATCAATTGGACAAATCGGGCGTCCCTCAAGCGGGTCGAGATGGGAATCCGATCATTAATGATTTTTTAGTTCACGTCGAAGAAAATGAAGAAACGGGTGATGAACCCAATTTGATCGATAATCAAAAGTCCGGTTATCGCGTGGAAGATGAGTGGCGGTATTATGCTCATTTTATCTCGGTACCCAAACCGGGAGATATATGGCGTTTCACCAGTACAAAACCTAATACGGTCAGCGACCTGTTTCTGATTGAGACTCAAGCGCAATCTTTTGATTTTGATCAACATAATCTTGATCGGATTAACGTTTTTCCCAATCCTTATCACGTGACAAACGGGTTGGTTACCTCGCCTGACACGGACCAGATTTTCTTTTCGCATCTGCCACCTAAATGTAAGATTCAGATATATACTCTCGCTGGTGAACTGGTCAGAGAACTTGATCATCAGAGCGATCTGTTAACCAAAGCAAGTATGCCGGATCAATCTGGAGGGATGAAGGCGTTTGATCTATTGACTTATGACGGTCGGCCTTTGGCAAATGGCATGTACGTGTACCATGTAGAGTCGCTTAGCGTCGATGGTTCGAACCTAGGTTATAAAATCGGCAGATTCGCCATTATCAGATGATATGATAGATAAAATCCATGTTTTTTTAATGATATGCTTGATCATATCCTTTTTCCCTCTAGGTATTAAGGCTGGTACAGGCGTTGGTACAGCTGGCGCCCAATTCCTAAAGATTGGACCTGGTGCAAGAGTTGATGGTATGGGAAGTGCATTTAGCGCCATTGCCGACGACGTGACGGCTGTTTACTGGAATCCGGCGGGAATTAGCCAGCTTGAAGGTTTTAACCTTTCTGACACACATACTTATTGGATTGCAGATACTCGATTTAATTACTTGGCTTTAGCTACACCAGTAGATTCGGTGAATGGAACCCTCGGACTGAGCCTTACTTTACTCACCATGCCGGAGATGCAGATTACCACCTACCAGCAACCGGATGGAACAGGCTTATATTATGATGCTCGAGATAGTGCCGTTTCTCTCGCCTATTCCAGACAGATTAAGACAAAATCGGACAATAGAAAGTTGTTTCTGGGAATAAATGCCAAGTATATTCATCAGAGAATTCACCATGAATCGGCCAAGGGAGTGGCGATAGATGTTGGAACTCTTTACCATACCGGTTGGAAAGATTTACGAATCGGTATAACTTTCTCAAATTTTGGACCGGATATGCACTTCTCCGGTCCCGGGCTCAAAACAGATGTCAGCATTATCGGTAGTGCGCAACATTCGGAGGATAAACCGATTGCTGTGAAAACAAAAAGATCTGCCGAACTTGATACCTTAACATTTCCATTACCTTCAAGTTTTCGATTAGGAATTGCATTTGATGCCATTAGAGGCAGTAAGGAGGTGCTGACTTTTGCTATTGACAGTCATCATCCAAACGACAATACGGAACGAATGCATTTAGGTGTGGAATACGTGTATAAAGATAGCGGGTCAATTCGCGCTGGTTATAAATTGCGTCTGGGATCTCGTAAAGGTGCAAATGGAAAGTCCGTTAGTTTGGCCACTGAGGATCAAGAGGGGGTAAGTCTTGGTTTAGGGTATAAAACTGATCTAAATGGTATGGAAATGAATTTTGATTATGCTTTCGCTAATTTCGGTCGTTTGCAACAAGCTCATCGTGTTACGCTTGGACTGAGTTTTTAAATGACCCGTCTTGTTTAATTAATTTATCGCGTCTGTGTTTTATTGGTATTGCTATTTTGAAAACACGAAGTTTATCCCCTTCTCTTTCACTGGTTTTCCTGCCGATTGCCCTTTTCTTCCTCATTTTTCTAATCTATCCACTCCTCTATACTTTTAAAGAAGCCTTTTGGATTAGTAGTAAGTTTAGTATAGAGTATTTTAAGCTGATCATCACTAACGAGACCTACCGAGAGATGCTGGTTAACAGCTTCAGGATGGGAATTTCTGTTACTGTTGCTACAACGATCATCAGCTTGCCCATGGCCTATCTGTTGGTGCGTTACGACTTTAAGGGACGCGGCATTTTTCAAGGAATGGTATTAATCCCCATGATAATGCCGCCGTTCGTGGGTGCAATTGGGATGAAGCAGCTCTTTGGGCTATACGGCAGCATTAATACGCTATTGGCCAAGCTTGGCTTGATTGATATCATGGATCCCATTGACTGGTTCGGAAGCGGTTTTGCCGGCGTGGTTCTTCTGTCTACCCTGCATCTGTATCCGATCATGTACCTCAACGTTTCTGCCTCTTTAGCCAATGTGGATCCCAGCTTGGAAGAGGCGGCTGAAAACATGGGTGCCAGCAAATTCAGGCTTTTCTGGACAATAACGGTACCGTTGATGTTGCCCGGTTACTTCGCTGGCGCCATCCTGGTTTTTATCTGGGCATTTACTGATCTTGGCACACCGCTGATTTTTGATTACAATGAAGTGATTGCCGTCCAGATATTTCGACAGATTACCGATGCGAATGTCAACCCGATGGGCTACGCGCTGGTGGTGGTTATTATCGTCTTAACGGCTCTCTCTTTCTATTTGTCGAAAAAGTTTACAGCCAAACGCCAGTATGCCATGATTGGGCGTGGGCATGTTGGATCACGCGAAGTGAAAGCCGATAGGAAGATGACAATACTGATTTATCTCGTCATCGGCACGATAAGTTTCTTGGCGTTACTGCCGCATCTGAGTATCATCATGATCTCCGTCACGCCCGACAGCAGTCAGCTTGAACCCACTATTGATGTTTTGCCCAAAAGTTATACGTTAAGCCATTACAGTACTGTCTTTACGCATAGCAATACATGGCCGAGCATTAAAAATAGCCTGTTTTACAGCACATTCAGCACCATCATTGCCTTGATCGCCGGGTTGGTGATATCATACCTGCTGACGCGAAAAAATCTGCCGTTTGGCAATCTGCTTGACGCAGTGGCAATGTTACCCTTGGCAATACCGGGAGTAGCTATTGCTTTCGGATATGTCGGCAGCTTTTCAGATACGACCTTGCTGTTGAAATATCTGCCAGAGCCGTTGATCAATGTTATTGACCCGCGTAAAAACCCGACATTTCTCCTGATTGTCGGCTATTCGGTCAGACGTCTGCCATACATGTTAAGATCAATTTATGCCGGGTTACAGCAAACATCTGTTACCTACGAGGAAGCGTCACAAAATTTGGGTGCAACTCCCATCCAGACAATGATTAAAATTACTTTGCCGTTAGTGGCGGCTAATATCATGGCTGGATCTATTCTGGTCTTTTCGTTCTCGATGCTTGAGGTTAGTGAAAGCCTGATTCTGGCTATGCGGTCGGAACATTACCCGATTACCAAAGCAATCTTTACCATTGCCCAATGGCTCGAAGGCGGAGATTATGTTGCCAGTGCCCTAGGTGTGATTGGAATGTTAATTCTAACAGTCTGTCTGGTTGTTGCAGGTAAGGTTCTCGGCGGGAAAATGGGGGAAATCTTTAAGATTTAGTGTGGATATGAGTGTTGAGTCCATTATTCGTGCTTCACTTGATGAAGCCCAAAGTTTGTTAGATCAATTTATCACCGATCCGCGGACGGTAAAGGTGATGGATCAGACCACGCAAATGATCTGTGCGGTCTTTCGTGATCGTGGCCGGGTCTTCGCCTGCGGAAATGGCGGAAGTATGTGCGATGCCATGCATTTTGCTGAGGAATGGACAGGTCGGTTCAGGGGAGATCGGCAACCATTGCCGGCTATGGCCTTAAGTGACCCGGCGCACCTGACCTGTGTGGCCAATGATTTTGGATTTGATGAAGTCTTTGCCAGGTCGATTACTGCCTTCGGGCGTCCGGGAGACCTATTAATTGCTATTTCGACCAGCGGGAATTCGCAGAACGTGATCCGTGCCATTGAAGCCGCTAAATCTGTCGAAATGAAAACCTTCGCCCTGCTCGGCAAAAACGGTGGAAAGATGAAGACTATGGCTGATTTCTGGTTAATTGCTCCTGGTCAAACATCCGACCGCATCCAGGAAATCCATATGACAGTTTTGCACATTCTGATCGAAGCGGCTGAACGCATGATTTTTCCGGAAAACTATTGAACTGTGATTAACCATCAGGTCTTTATATTTGTCAACGTGACCATTCAGCCAAAGAATCTCAACTAGATCTACCCTTTCGGCATCTGATGGCAGGAAAGCTAAAGCTTATGTCGCGAAGATAAAAAGACGACTGTTTTAAGGGACAGCAAAACCCCAAGGATGCACTGGCGCCTTGCAATCTGCTTCCGGATAGGCTGGCAGTCAAAGCCGGTGGGAATGCTGGGAATGATACTTTCCCGGGCATTGTATTTGATGATGTGATTATCTGGGACTGGGCTCTGGACGAAAATGAAGCAATGCAACTCAGAGAGAGAAAAACGTCCCGATAGAGCATTAGGCGTTAAGGTGCGCGGCAAGCCCTCAACCACCTGGGGCAAGGCTAAGTCTTATAACACACCCCGACAAGAAAAATTAATATATCCAATGCAAAGTTACTGGCTTTTCGCCTGGTATTCTTGCAGAGCCTGTTTGGCTTCAGGAGTTCCTATCTTTTCCAAGGCACCAGCAACCAAAGAACTAACTGCTTTAATATCATTATTCAATACCTTGATCAAAGCTGGCACTGCTTCTCCTGCTCCTATCCGACCCAAAGCAGCAACAGCATTCCGCCGAACTCCCACATCTTTGTCATCTAATACCTTTATCAGGTCGGGTACTGCCTGTTTGGCTGTTACTCCTATCTCTCCTAAAGAACGGGCAGCGGAAACGCGAACACCTGCATTTTTGTCGCTTAATGACTCTATCAGTGTCGGCACAAATTCAACTAGTGACTGTTTAGCTTTAGGAGTACCTATCTTTGCCAGCGCGCCAGCAGCTGTAGCCCGAATTTCCTTATGTTCATCGTTTAATGTTTTTATCAGGGCAGACACTGCCAGTTTGGCAGGTTCCCCCATCATGTTTAACGCGACAACCGCGTTCCAACGCACACCTACATCTTGATGACTCAACGCTTTTATCAGGGCAGGGACTGCCGGTTCTCCCATTTTACTTAAAGAGACTGTCGCATAAGTCCGAATCATTCCATCACTGTCACCAAGTTCTCTCACTAATTGTTGTATTTCTTGGTCCTGAGTTTCCTGTTCCTCATCTGAACATCCAAAAATAAAAACTCCGAGGTTAAGAAGTAACAACAAATTTATGATTACTGTCAATCCAGGTTTCATGATATCTCCCTTGTTTCGGTTACATAATTGCCGATGCTTGCTTATTCTAGCTTTTTTGCATGTAATTATCAATTGTGAAACTTGTGCTTAAGTCTTAAACCTGTTTGAAATAAGTTGAACTTGCAATTGGAAGTGTTCCATGTCTAATCGACCAGCGGGAATTCGCGGAATGTAATTTGTGCCATTGAAGCCGCTAAATCTGCCGAAATGAAAACCTTCGCCCTACTCGGAAAAACGGCGGAAAGATGAAGGCTATGGCTGATTTCTGGTTAATTGCTCCCGGTCAAACATCCGACCGCATTCTGACCGAAGCGGCTGAACGCATGATTTTTCCGGACAACTATTGAACGGTGGTTGTGATTTGGAATAACAGTTACTTTGTTGTTATTTCTAAGCCGACATTTTCAGTTGCAATAAACCTGTGATTAACCGTCAGGTCTTTATATCTGTCAACATGGCCACTCGCCCAATGAATCTCAACGAAATCTATCCTTCCGGCATCTCCAACTCCAAAATGTGCGCGTAGAGCACTGAAAGCAAGATAACTTCCACCGCTTTGTACTTCTTGGTATTGTTTTAAGTCACCGGTAACCAGTTTGATTCGTGTTCCAATGCCCGATTTGTTACTCTTGGTTCCAATGACATTAATCTGTATCCAATTATTTCGGTTACCGCCTTCATTTCGCAATAAATCCGCCGTCTGATTCCAGTTGGTGACAAGTATATCCAGATCTCCATCGTTGTCATAATCACCAAAAGCTGCCGCACGGCTGACTTTCTTGAGTGTTAATCCGGAACCGGATTGATTGCTGATGTTTTCAAATGTTCCGTCTCCCAGATTTCTAAACAGGAGGTTACGTTGCGGATATGTTGTGGAGCGGTCAATTTCGGCAATGTTATCTAGAACGTGTCCGTTAGCCACGAAGATGTCCTTGTAACCGTCGTTGTCGTAATCGAAGAAAGCAATTCCCCAGCCCAAATAGCTGTATGTAATTTCGCCGATGCCAGCCAACGTTGTCACATCGGCGAAAAAACCGCTCCCTTCATTATGGTATAGCGTATTTGTTTCCTTCTGGAAATTACTGACAGTTAGATCTAGCAATCCATCATTGTCATAATCACCGAAGATAGTACCCATCCCGGCTTCCTCTTTCCCCATATCGCTGTAACTGACACCGGAAAGTAAAGCTGTCTCCTCGAATTTGCCGTTACCCTGATTCTGAAACAGGAAGTTTGGATCTTGATCATTGGCCACGTAAAGGTCTTGATCGCCATCGTTGTCGTAATCGCTGAAAGCGACACCTAAACCGTGACAGGCAGGAACATTCAAAAAGCCACTTTTTTCTGTCAGGTCAGTGAATGTCCCATTGCCGTTATTGTGATAGAAGACATCTGTATCCGGTGGGTAAGAACGTGGTCCGCAATACTGCCATATTCCGCGTATATAGCATTTTTTGTCGTTTTCGACAGCATAGTCGGCATAATTGGTAATGTACAGGTCAAGGTTGCCATCGTTGTCGACATCAGCAAAAGCACAACTTGTTCCCCATTGCGAATTTGCCGCTCCCGATTTCGTCGACACATCAGTAAATGTACCCTTACCGCTATTTTGGTAGAGCACATTGGGTCCAAAGTTAGCTATGTATAGATCCAAATCCCCATCGTTATCGTAATCACCGACGGCGCATCCTGTGCCGTAACCCGTGTTTCCCGTTCCTGTCAACTCCGTGACATCAGAAAAGGTCCCATCTCCATTGTTGCGATAAAGGAGGTTGGTTGAAGAATTTTTGCCGAAAGGTTCAATCTGAGGTCTTCCATTGACCAGGTAAATGTCGAGATATCCATCGTCATCGTAATCGAAGAATCCGCCGCCGGAACCCAAGAATTCATTGAAGAGCCGCTTTCCACTCTTACCGTCAGTGTGTTTAAAGTCAATTCCAGATCTGGTTACGGCAATGAAGCTAACCTTGGGTTGGGAGGCAGTTACCGAAATGGTGAAAATGAGAAGGTGAAGGACCAGACAGGACATAAAACGTAAAACGTAAGATAAGGTCACTCGTTGATTTCCTTTGATTGTCTGCCTTGGATTTTTTTTAGCATTTCATTGTATTTCTGGTTACCAGGGAAATTTCAATGGCACGCTTGATTGCTGCTTCGGCCTGTGGATATTGTTTGTACTGGTAATAAACGTAAGCCACTGTATCAAAGTTTGAGGCGGTAGGGACTAACTCAACTGCGTGGTCCAGGTTTGTCTTCAGATCGGCGTATAGCCAGGCCAGATTGTTACAGGCACTGCAGATTTCGGATCAATTTCGATGACCTTTTTGAAGTCGTCAATAGCTTCACTCGGTTGATTCGCATTGATTCGCAAAATCCCTAGTCGTAACCAGGCTTGAGATTCGGTTGGATGAACCTTGACAAATTTGGCATAGGAGTCAAGCGCCTTTTCCAAATTGCCTTGCTGGATATAAATCTTTCCCAGTCCTTGAAGGGCTGATATCAACTTAAATATCCTGTTTGGCTGACCTGCTGAAGATATGACTCAGCTAAATCGTATTTCTGCTGACGAGCGTAAATCCAACCCAGTTCAGATACAGTTCTACTGTGCTTTTATCTAATTGAACAACTTTCTGGCATGCGTCGATTGCTTCCTCAAATTTTCCTTTGCTTTATAGACTATCCTCAGGTACAAGTTGACTACTTCGTGCGAGTTTCCCGCAGCCGTACTGTCAGGGCATGTTGGTAAGCGTCTGCAGCCTCGTTGAGCATATTCTTGAGACAATAAACTACGCCCATCCGGCAGTGGGCTGCGCTGTGTGCTGGGTGGAGTTTTAAAACTTCTTGGAATTTGGCAATGGCGTAATCGTAAAGTCCCACTTCAGTATTATACATACCACGCTGAAAATGGGCATCCTCAGCCTGTTTTACTTTCGTTTGGCTGGCAGGGTTAACCGAAGTCGCAACAGCGGTGGAGGCAGGAAACCTGGATTCCTGGTAACTGAAAAATAGTAAACACATCGGCCAGATGCCAAAGAAGTCAACAATTTTCACTTGAAAATTTGTCCCGCTATTACTTTTGGTTAGACTAATACTTCTTTTTTCAGTAGCTTTAATCACCACTGGGTTGCAATAAAGTGACTGATATTAAGTGTACCATGTTTATTGTGGTTTCAATAGAGCTTATCTCATTTGTTTTAGTTGGTGGGCAAGCAGGATATATGGCGTATAGTATGTTACTTCCGAAGATGAAGTGAAGGAATTGAGAGAGAAGGGAGGGCGTCCCGATAGAGCATTAGGCGTTAAACTAAAAAAAGCGCCTCAACAAGATTCGGTTTTCCTAATGTCGCTTGTTAGACTGTTTTTTCAGTTAAATTATGTCTTGAATATATCAGTATGAATCTGTTAAAATGCACAAATTGGTTTTATCGTAGTTGATGGACCCATTAAAGAATTGGGTTGGTTCAGGGATCGTTCGTTTGGCGATAATGGAACGCCAATTCAAGTGAGTTAACAATATAATATTTAACTAAACAAGGAAAATAATAATGAAGAAGCATGTAACGTTCTTGCTAATTTGTTTTACGGTTGTTTTGGCCTTAGCATCGATAGGTCAGGCCCAGGAGAAGATAACAGGACCTTGGTTATGGATGATTACGCCAGCCGGCGATATTGGCGGTGCGGTAATGACGGATGTTGATACTTTATCAAAAGCCAGTGGTGGTTCAGTCACCCAAGAAGGCGTAGCCAAAAATGGTGTCAAAGCCGGCCAAACATGCGGGGATCAGGTGTGGACCTGGGGCGAAATTGCTGCTACTGGTGGTAATAATGTTAATGATATACTGGTTAAAATTGGTCTTGGCAAAGGTGATATCAATGCCCATGATTCCTGGGCCTATATTGAATTTGACGCGGCTGAGAAAAAAGGCGTAACGGCCAAAGTGGGTAGTGATGACTCAATCAAAGTCTGGCTCAATGGCGAGGTTGTCCACAAGAACGCTGTTGATCGCGGAGCTGGAGATTTCCAGGATACCTTCAAGGTTGACTTGGTAAACGGTCTAAATCGTCTGTTGGTCAAGGTTGGTGAAAAAGGCGGCGGTTGGAGCATGTTCGTTGGAATCGATGCCAACTATAATATCGTGGCTGTTGAGTCGGCAGGAAAATTGTCAACCACATGGGCCAAAATTAAGAACCAATAGATTCGATTCTGACAGGAATTCAGTTTAGATTCTGTTATATAAAACCCAAGTTGCTGCCTTCGTTTTTAGCTGGGCAAGCGGCTTGGGTTTTATTTTATGCCGGCAATCGTTTACTATCATGTTTAAAACCTGTTATGGACCAGTTAAAATAGGGGAAAATATTTGACATTTTCACTCGGTTTAGGGCCATTTTTAGGGTTGACGGCACTTATTTGTTGTGTTACAATGGCGTCTTAGTAATATTACTATTCTGTACGATGGCTGGATGACAGCCATTTTAACCCTTAATATTAAGGAGTAAACTCGATGAGAAGAAGCATTTTGCT
>JYMV01032414.1_pt1 | contig 116419 bp, 100 predicted proteins | sample 338911 | NCBI WGS metagenome assembly JYMV01 (sample SAMN03354496, study PRJNA234377) | hydrothermal vent metagenome | biome: Deep sea; feature: Hydrothermal plumes at the Eastern Lau Spreading Center, Western Pacific Ocean; material: Seawater | place: Tonga | collected 2009 | depth 2000 m m | reverse complement strand
CCCAAAATAGTAAAAGTGACAATGCACCCGTTAAAACGTGAAGCGCTACTATAAAGCCATGAATTGTTTGCATCTTGCTTTCCTTTGGCAAGGAAATTGCCGATGTCATGTTCAAATCAACAGGCACCATTAAGAACCAAGTTTCTTCAGTCATGGCTAAGCTTGGCGTAAGAGATAGAACGAGGGCTGTGCTCAAGGCGTTAGAGCAGGGAGTTATTTAGTTATACTTTTGTACAGCATGCTAAAGAATAAGATGCACAGGTTGGACCACTTGATAAAATACAATAATAGGGTCACATGTGATTTTGGAGAAGTACATGAGCAAGTGGTTAGTAGTTTTATCTTTAGTTTTTGGTGTGAGCACGTCCGCTTATGCAAACCTGATATTAAACGGTAGCTTTGAGAACAACGATATTAAGAGTAATAGCTGGAAAGCCTTCACTGCTGGAACAGTTGATGGGTGGAGCGGCACAAATATGGAGCTATGGGATAATTTTGAAGGGTTGAATGCATTTGATGGTAGCCAATATGCTGAGCTTAATGCCAATGGTAATAATGGCCGATACTTTATTTTTCAAAGCTTCTCTACTGAAGCAGATGCTAACTATGATGTGTCATTTGCTTATGCAGCACGAGGCAAAGGTGAAAGTTTTCAGCTAGACATATTCAGCGATACGGGTAACATTTTGTTCAGTCAAGTGTTTGACGATCACGCCATTAAAACTTGGTCTGAATTCTACGGTGATTTTGTTGCGCAAACTGCGCTGACAACCATCCGTTTTTCTACCATCAATACAGGAACCTACGGCAATTTTGTTGATGATATCGTGGTAACTGAAGCGCCTAGTTTAGCGAGTGTATCCAGTGTTTCAGTTAGTGAGCCAGCGAGCTTGGCTATTTTGCTACCTCTTTCATCTTTTGCGTTTATAAGACGCAAGAGAGTCAAATAGATTTACACATATGGTAATTACGAAAAGGCCCGCGTTTATGCGGGCCTTTGTTTTCTATGCAAAAATATCTGCGATTTGGTTCTAATGCTTATTTATCCATATGCACAACAGAACGGATACTTTCACCTTTATGCATTAAATCAAACGCTTCGTTTATTTCATCAAGACCCATGGTGTGAGTGATAAACTCTTGAAGACCAAAGTCACCATTTAGGTATTGCTCTACAATACCTGGCAGCTCTGAACGACCTTTAACACCGCCAAATGCAGAGCCGCGCCATACACGACCAGTCACTAACTGGAATGGACGCGTTGAAATTTCTTGTCCTGCGCCAGCTACACCAATGATTACAGATTCGCCCCAGCCTTTATGGCAGCATTCTAGCGCAGAGCGCATAACGTTTACGTTGCCGATGCATTCAAACGAGTAGTCAACGCCGCCATCGGTCATTTCAACAATCACTTCCTGAATAGGCTTGTCGAAATTCTTAGGGTTAACTAAATCAGTTGCGCCAAGCTGCTTCGCTAAGTCAAACTTGCTTTCATTAATATCAATACCAATAATGCGGCCGGCGCCTGCCATGCGTGCACCAATAATGGCAGATAGACCGATACCACCTAACCCAAAGATAGCAACCGTGTCGCCTTCTTGTACTTTCGCCGTTTTAAGCACGGCGCCCATACCGGTTGTCACACCACAGCCAAGTAAGCAGACTTCGTCTAGCGGCGCATTTTTGTTTACTTTCGCTAGCGATATTTCTGGTAAAACCGTGTACTCAGAAAACGTTGAGCAGCCCATGTAATGATAAATTGGCTCACCATTTTTAGAGAAGCGGCTTGTGCCGTCTGGCATTAAGCCTTTACCTTGTGTTTCGCGCACTGCTTGGCAAAGGTTAGTTTTACCTGATTTACAGAACTTACATTCGCCGCACTCTGCTGTGTAAAGAGGGATTACGTGATCACCAACTTCTACACTAGTCACACCTTCGCCCACCATTTCAACAATACCGCCACCTTCGTGGCCTAGAATTGAAGGGAATACGCCTTCAGGATCATCACCGGACAGCGTAAATGCGTCAGTGTGACATACGCCAGTTGCAACGATGCGTACAAGTACCTCGCCTTTCTTAGGAAGCTCTACGTCAACTTCTTCCATCTTTAACGGCTCACCCGGGCCCCAAGCCACCGCAGCTTTTGACTTGATATGAGTTTGACCTTCTTGCAATGAATCTTTAAACGATGTCATGTGATGACTCCTTAATCATAAATATACGATGATGTTTTATAGGCCAAAGTATAGGAGATGGATTACTAATGATAAATACAGTTTTAGTAAATCACTATTTCATATTTGTAATAATAAATTTTGCCAAATAGAATGTACTTAAAATGAACCAGCGCTGTGTTGAACAACGCTAAACCAACGAGTGGCGATAATGAAATATCTAGAAGGTATAGCCGAATTTTGTGCCGTAGCTGACGTTGGTAATTTTACCGGGGCTGCCAATAAGCTAGATACGTCAGTGGCGCAGATAAGCCGTAAAGTCGCATCACTTGAAAAGCAGCTAGGCGTTAAATTATTACAGCGAACAACGCGCAGCGTATCGCTCACTGAAGCAGGTACGCAGTATTTTCAGCAGGCAATGCCAGCGTTAAAAGCGCTTGAAGATGCCCAGCTAGCGGTGAGTGCACTGCAGGCATCGCCGCAAGGGCTAATTAAACTTACTGCTCCCGTAGCGTTTGGCGAAGCCTTCATCGCGCCTTTGCTCAATACCTTCATGCAAAAGTATTCCGGCATTAGCGTGCAATGCACTTTCTCAAACGAAAAGCTCGATATTGTCGAGCAAGGCCTCGACCTTGCCATACGCATTGGCAAACTGGAAGACTCGACGCTGGTTGCCAAAAAGCTGGCTACACGTCATTTGTTTGTATGCGGAAGTAGGGATTATTTTAAAGAGCAAGGTCAGCCTAAAAGTATTGAAGAGTTAAAAGAGCACTCGCTACTGGTGGGGTCACAGCCCTATTGGCGTTTGCTTATCGATAATGAAATTCAGTCAATTCCTGTACAGGGGAGAGTACGGTATAACAGCGGGAATGCACTGTGCAGTGCTGCGATTGCTGGTTTAGGTATTGCACAACTACCTGGGTTTTACGTGCGTAAAGCGCTGGCGTCAGGTGAGCTAATAGAACTATTCCCTGAGTATAAAGATAAACAAGAAGCTATTTGGGCTGTATTTCCTTCAAACAGAAATGTTGCACCCAAAATTAGGTTGCTGGTGGATTTTTTAGCTCAACATCTCATCTCAGACAGCTGATGTGCTTGTTTAAAAATAGTGATCGAAATACATCGCCTGTATCTAAATATTCTTTAATAAACGTGATATGCAGGTGATGAAGTGCACAAAGATGAGGGAAAAATTCACGTACGCGGCGCCCGTGTACACAACTTAAAAAATATCAGTATCGATATACCGCGAAATGAAGTGGTGGTGTTTACCGGTGTATCAGGCTCAGGAAAATCTTCTTTGGCTTTCGGCACGCTTTACGCAGAAGCTCAGCACCGCTATTTAGATTCGATATCACCTTATGCAAGGCGATTAATTGAGCAGGTGGAGAAACCTGACGTAGACGCGATTGATGGCTTACCGCCTGCTGTGGGCCTACACCAGCGCCGCGGCGCACCTTCAGTTCGTTCTTCCGTTGGCAGTATCACCACGCTATCTAATAGTCTGCGAATGCTTTATTCCCGGGCCGGGGATTATCCCAAAGGGCAGAGCATTGTCTACGCAGACGGGTTTTCTCCTAATACACCTGAAGGTGCATGTGAAAACTGTGACGGTATTGGAAAAGTTTTTGACACACAAGCTCATCGCCTTGTACCCGACGACAGCCTCACCATACGTGAGGGCGCTGTGGCAGCTTGGCCTGGTGCGTGGCAGGGCAAAAACCTAGTAAGGGTACTATTATCGCTAGATATCGATGTTGATATTCCATGGCGTGAACTGCCTCAAAAAACGCGTGACTGGATCTTATTTACCGACGAAATGCCTCAGTTACCTGTATACCGAAACTATAACCTAGCGCAAACTCGTAAAGCACAACAAGAGGGCGAGCCTGCCAGCTACAATGGCAAGTTTATCAGCGCGCGACGTCATGTGCTCGACACCTTTAAAACATCTCAAAAAGAGAAAATGAAGCAGCGAATTGCTCCCTTTATATCTGTTGAAGCATGTCCGGTTTGCCGTGGAAAAAAGCTTAAGCAAAATGCGCTGGCAGTGAAAGTTGATGGCATAGATATTATTGAGTTTTCAAGGCTGCCACTACAGCAAGTTCACGAAAAGCTTCAGGCGTTAAGAAAGTCAGTCAACGGCGATACTTCGGAGCGTGGCCAGGTGATACGCAATATTACGGGCGACATTATTGAAAGAGTGAAGCCCATAATAGCGCTTGGGCTTCATTACCTTTCGTTAGATAGAAGTACAACAAGTATCTCAGTCGGCGAACTACAGCGACTACGCTTGGCGACCCAGCTTAAATCGAACTTATTTGGCGTTGTCTTTGTTATGGATGAACCTTCATCCGGTCTTCACCCTCGCGACGTAGAAGGTCTTATTCGCGCGCTTCACAATATTACCGAAACGGGAAATTCCCTGCTCGTTGTCGAGCACAACCCTTACGTTATTAAAGGCGCTAACTGGGTTGTAGATGTAGGACCGAGAGCGGGAGTGAACGGAGGTGAGCTTGTCTATAGTGGGCCGGTTAAAGAACTGGCAAGCACAAAAAACTCTCTAACGGCAGACTATGTCTTTAACAATAAAGCTCTAAGCCAGCGTATCAAGTGTAAATCGTCAGGGGTATTGCGTTTAAAAGACGTGTCTAGAAATAATGTCAGCCATGTTGATATTGATATTCCACTAGGTGTGATGACATGTGTCACTGGCGTTTCCGGCTCTGGAAAGTCGAGTTTAATTAGCCAAGCATTAGTTGAGTTAGTCAAAGATGGATTAAACTCTGCTGAGAAAGAAGGGATGCGAGCGAAGGAAGCGAGAGAAACGAAAGAACTGCTTACTGACGCCAATTCGCTTCTTGCTCAAGACACTTTTTCACATAAAAGTGAACCGCAGCAAGGCCGCATTGAAAGCGGACTCGAAGAGTTAAGTCGTATAGTTGTGGTAGATCAGTCCCCCATCGGCAGGACACCCCGTTCAACTTTGGCAACCTATACCGGCATATTTGACCAAATCAGAAGTTTATTTGCTTCAACCGAAGAAGCAAAATCCCGTGGTTACGATGCGGGCCATTTTTCGTTTAACGTTGTAAAAGGGCGGTGCCCACATTGTGAAGGCTTGGGTGTGGTATCGGTAGAACTACTGTTTATGCCGAGTGTTTATTCCCCCTGTACCGTTTGTAACGGTCAGCGTTTTAACGATAACGTACTGGAAGTTGGTTACAACGAACATTCTATCGCTGATGTATTATCGCTTACGGTTGAAGAAGCACTATCTGTATTTAGTGGTAATCAAGTTATTACGCGGGGACTTAAAACGCTAATGAACGTAGGGCTTGGCTATTTAACCCTTGGACAAAGTGCCACTGAATTATCAGGCGGCGAGGCGCAGCGCATTAAATTAGCGTCAGAACTTAAACGTGCTCAAAATGCTAATACCCTATACGTGCTTGATGAACCTACAACAGGTTTACATCTTTCAGACACTGCATTACTTATGCAGCATTTAAGCACGTTAGTTGAAGCAGGGAATACGGTGGTGATGGTTGAGCACAATATGCAAGTGGCTGGGGCTTGCGACCACATTATTGATATGGGGCCAGGCGCTGGTGATGAGGGAGGAAAAATAGTTGCTGAAGGCAGACCAGAAGAGGTTGCCAAAGTTCAGCAAAGTGCAACAGCCCCATTTTTGAAGGCGAGTTTGGCTTAAAGAAAGGTTTTGATTGTGTAAGCCAGCAAAGAAACTGCTTGAACTCGTATTTGTACCTTAAAAAGAAATAATAATTAAAGAGTGTTGCATTTTTTGCAACACAGTGTAGTGAAAACTGCGGTTGACATATAGACGTCTATACGGCAAATTGCTTGTATGAAAAAGATTCTACTTACTCGCACCACCATTATGTTAATTACCACCTTAAAAAGGGCGGTCGCTGACTAGTGCAAGTAAGCAAAAGACAACGAAAGCCCGCCTAACACAGAGCGGGCTTTTTTTTACACACGTTTTAGCATGCGTAACCTTAAGGAGCAGCATATGAAAGTCTTAAAGTTTGGGGGTTCTTCTTTAGCCGATGCACCGCGATACATGCGCGTTATGGAGATTAGCACGGCAACCCACCAAACCGACGGTGCTGCGGTTGTACTCTCTGCCCCAAAGGGGGTAACGAACGCGCTTTCACTGCTATGTGAACAAGCAGCCGCGAATGAAGATTTCCAGCCGTTATTCAATAAGTTGAACGACACGGTTAACGGCATCGCCAACAACCTAAACGAAGAACTCGACGGGTTTGCACATGCAAGCGTGGTAGAATTCATTAATAGTCACCTTTCAGTATTAAAACAGCACCTTGAAGGTATTAAGCTGCTTGGTGTTGCACCTGATAATGTCGCTGCCGGTATTCTAAGTATTGGTGAGTACATCTCGGTGACGCTTTTTAGCGCTATGCTATCTGCCAAAGGTATCGCTAATCGCGTTATCGACCCGGTTAAGTATGTGCTGGCCGAAGGCGATTACCTAGACAGCATTGCCGATGTGTCGCTTAGTAAAGCGCGCTTTTCAGATGTGCCTACTGACGGCAGTGAATTTCTGGTCATGCCGGGGTTTGTTGCTGCTAACGAAGCGGGCGAGAAAGTCACGCTTGGGCGTAACGGCTCAGACTATTCAGCGGCCATTTTAGCGGCGTGTATAGACGCAAATTGCTGTGAAATTTGGACAGACGTAGATGGTGTTTATAACGCTGACCCGAACCAAGTTGAAGGGGCAGTGCTGTTAGACAAGCTTACCTATCAAGAAGCGATGGAGCTGTCTTATTTCGGTGCCAAGGTACTTCATCCGAAAACTATCGGTCCTATTGCCCAACACCACATCCCTTGTTTGATCAGAAACACACTAAACCCAGCTGCGCCAGGTACGCTAATCAGCAATGAAAAAAGCGAGGTGTGGACGTCAGTTAAAGGTATTTCACAGCTTGATAACGTCACCATGTTTAACGTTGCAGGCCCTGGCCTTAAAGGCATGGTGGGTATGGCAAGTCGTGTGTTTGAGGTGATGTCGAACGCCAATATTTCAATAAGCCTTATTACCCAGTCTTCGTCAGAATACTCAATCAGTTTCTGTATCCAAAGCAAAGACGCCAGCCGAGCGTTAACGCTTCTTGAAGATGCGTTCGCGCTAGAGCTTCAAAATCAATTGCTAGACCCCATTGAAGTGCGTCATGACCTAGCCATTGTCACTTTGGTTGGTGACGGTATGCGTCAAACCAAAGGGTTGGCTGCGCGTTTCTTTAACTCGCTTGCCCAAGCGCGCGTAAACAACGTAGCCATTGCTCAAGGCTCTTCAGAGCGCTCTATTTCAACGGTAATTGAAAGCAAGCGTGCCAAGAAAGCGGTAAAGGTTATTCACCAGAATTTTTTCTCTGACCGCCATACCATCGACGTATTCCTAGTAGGGTGTGGCAACGTGGGAACCGAACTGCTAGGTCAAATTGAAAAACAACAGCCTGCATTGTTAAAACGCAATGTTCAGCTGAGAGTTTATGGCATTGCAAATAGCCGGAAACTGCTGTTAAACAGTCAAGGGATTGATTTAAGCGGTGACTGGAAAGCGGCACTTGAATCGGCAAGCGAAGGATTAAGCGTAGAACGCCTGCATCAGTTCGCTAATGACAATAGTCTGGTAAACCCGGTGATTGTTGACTGTACTAGTCACGAAGCGATTGCAGAGCAATATGTAGATATGATGGAAAGCGGTTTTCACGTGGTAACGCCAAATAAAAAGGCGAATACGAGCGCTATGTCTTACTACCACAAGCTTCGCAAGACCGCGCAATCGACAAATCGTCAGTACCTTTACGAAACCACTGTCGGCGCAGGGCTACCGGTTATTGATAACTTGCAAAAGCTATTCAGCGCCGGCGACACCTTACACCGCTTTGAAGGAATTCTATCGGGCAGTTTGTCTTATGTATTTGGCAAACTTGAAGAGGGCATGAGCCTGTCGCAAGCGACACAAACAGCCAAAGACAACGGTTTCACAGAGCCTGATCCGCGCGATGACTTAAGCGGCATGGACGTAGCGCGCAAGCTGCTTATCATGGCTCGTGAAGCTGATTTAGCGTTAGAACTATCTGACATTGAAATTGAGTCTGTACTGCCAAAAGGTTTTGCCGAAGATTGTTCAATTGACGAGTTTATGCAGCAGCTGCCAGAGTTAGATGCGTCGTTTGGTGAAAAGGTTGAAGCGGCTAAAGCCGAAGGTAAAGTACTTCGTTATATCGGCAGCATTGAAGACGGAAAATGCAGAGTAAGCATTCAGGCTGTACCGGCAAGTAACCCTCTTTCGCAGGTAAAAGACGGTGAAAACGCGCTGGCGATTAACAGTGACTACTATAGCCCAATCCCTTATGTAATTAGAGGATATGGAGCAGGTGGTACGGTGACAGCAGCAGGGGTGTTTGCTGACATTCTGCGTACTATGCCGTGGAAGCAAATGGCGCACTAAGGGCTAAATAACGCTTAGCTTGCTTAGCTTGCTTAGCGTAGATAGGCGGCTAAAGTAAGATATTCGAAGGTGTGACTTAGGCCAGTAATGTTGTGGCATCGATTTAAAGCGCTAATTTATTGAGCTAATTTGAAGCGCTAATATAAAGAGCACGCCACAAGCGAAGTAAGAGTAATAATATGAAAGCATTTACGGCCTTCGCGCCGGCATCAATAGGAAATGTGAGCTTAGGCTTTGACGTACTGGGCGCAGCGCTTGCGCCCATTGATGGCACTAAGCTAGGTGATGAAGTTGAAATAAAGGCGGCTGAGTCATTTTCATTAGAAACGGTGGGGCGCTTCGCTCACAAACTCCCGGGCGATGCAGACAGTAATATTGTAACTAAGTGCTATCACTATTTCTGTGAGCAAATGGAAAAGGCTGGAAAAACAACCTCTCCTGTTGCGCTTACGCTTCATAAAAACCTTCCAATAGGCAGCGGGTTGGGTTCAAGCGCAAGCTCTATAGTGGCAGCGTTTGCAGCGCTAAATGCTTACTTCGACACCCCGTTCGATGAAGATACTCTGCTTATAATGATGGGCGAATTAGAAGGCCAAATAAGCGGTAGTATTCACTATGATAATGTTGCTCCCTGTTACTTAGGTGGTATGACGTTAATGACAGGTAGCGATGCGCCGGTCACACTGTCGTTGCCTTTAAACGACGAATGGTACTATGCCGTCTGTTATTCAGGCATTAGCGTATCAACGGCGGCTGCTCGCGATATTTTGCCTAAACAGGTGGAAATGGCGACGGCACTAACCTTTGGTCGACAGCTAGGTGTGTTTGTACATGCCTTACATGTAGGTAACTTTGATTTGGCAGCATCGGTAATGAACGATGTTATAGCCGAACCTTACAGAAAATCGCTACTGCCTGGCTTTGATGACGCTCGTGCGTTTAGTGAGCAAGCGGGTGCGCTCGCTTTTGGTATTTCTGGCTCGGGACCTACGGTTTTTGCCGTGTGTCCAAGTAAAGCTCAGGCGGAAAAAGTCGCCGCCTATTTAACAGAGAACTATATTCAAAATGAAGATGGCTTTAGCCATGTGTGCCAAATACCAAGCCAAGGCACCATTGTTTCTTAAGGTACATAGCTTTTTAAGGTATATAGTTTCTTAAAGTACATGGTTTCTTAAAGGCAGATGATTTCCTAAAAGCACAATAATTTTTTAAAAGATTAAAAGGGCAGAGTACTTGCCCACATAAAAAGGTAACAGCAAGTGGAATTGGTAAATTTAAAAGATTCATCGGACACAGCAAATTTTGCTGAAGCCGTTAAGCGGGGCTTAGGTAAAAACCAAGGGCTTTATTTTCCAGAGCATATTCCTACCCTAGACAATATTGACGAGTTGTTGGAAAAGCCATTTGTAGAGCGCAGTATTGAAGTACTTCGCGCCCTTATCGGCGATGAGCTGAATAATGGCGAGCTAGAAGAAATTGTTCAGACCGCATTTGCTTTTGGTGCACCAGTTGAGCAGGTCAACGATAACGTATACTGCTTAGAGCTTTTCCATGGCCCAACGCTGGCGTTTAAAGATTTTGGCGGCCGCTTTATGGCGCAAACCCTGTCGCGTATTAGCGAAGGGAAGCCAGTTACCATTCTAACAGCGACTTCAGGTGATACCGGCGCAGCGGTCGCACATGCATTTCACGGCATCGACAATATCAACGTGGTTATTTTGTTTCCAAAGGGCAAGATTAGCGCGCTGCAGGAAAAGCTATTCACTACGCTAGGCGGTAACATTCATACCGTTGCTGTTGAGTCAGACTTTGACGCATGCCAATCACTCGTAAAAACCGCGTTTGACGACCCTGACGTACGTGAAGGCCTTCACCTGAACTCAGCAAACTCAATCAACATCAGCCGTTTACTAGCGCAGGTTTGCTATTACTTTGAAGCAGTAAGTCAGTTGCCAAAAGAGAAACGAGACCAACTCGTTATTTCAGTACCTAGTGGTAACTTTGGTAACCTTACGGCTGGCATGATTGCTAAATCGTTAGGTTTACCTATAAAGCGTTTTATCGCAGCAACTAACTTAAACGACACAGTACCTCGATACCTTAAAACCGGCGAGTGGGAACCTAAGGCGACGGTTGCGACCATGTCTAACGCAATGGATGTGAGTCAGCCTAATAACTGGCCGCGAATAGAGGCGCTTATCGAGCGCGGCTATATTGACAAAGCGTGTCTTAAAGGTGAGATGGTTGACGAAGAATATACGCAGCTTGCTATGCGTCAATTAGCGCAACAGGGCTATACCAGCGAGCCTCATGCCGCGATTGCCTATCGCGCAGTAAGTCACGACTTAGAAGACGGCGAAATTGGTTTGTTCTTAGGAACAGCGCACCCGGCTAAGTTCAGAGAAACCGTTGAAAACGTGCTAGGTAATCCAATCAGCTTACCGAAAGCGTTGGCCGATGTAGCAGGCGAAGACAGCTTAGCGGTAGACTTGCCAGCGTCTTACGATGCGCTTAAGCAGCATATGTTGGAATTGCTGAAGTAATGACACCCTCGGCTATGACATGGCAAACCGCGCTAAGCGATGAAAAGCAAAAAGACTATTTTGTTGCGTTGCTTGAGCGCGTGAAGCAAGCGCGTGAGGCGGGAAGCATTATCTACCCGCCTCAGTCCGATGTATTCAATGCGCTTACATACACACCGCTAGATGAAGTTAAAGTCGTGATCTTAGGTCAAGATCCGTACCACGGTCCTAATCAAGCTCATGGGCTTTGCTTTTCAGTAAAAGCCGGCGTTAAAACGCCTCCATCGCTTAAAAACATGTACAAAGAGCTGTTGTCTGACATTGATGGTTTCACCGAGCCTAATCACGGCACGCTGACGTCGTGGGCGGAGCAGGGCGTATTGCTACTTAATACTATATTGACCGTTGAGCAGGGCAAAGCACATAGCCACGCGAAATGGGGATGGGAAACCTTCACCGATAAGGTTATCGATGTAGTCAATGAGCACTGCCAAAACGTTGTGTTTCTTCTGTGGGGTAGCCATGCGCAAAAGAAAGGTAAGCACATTAACCGTGAAAAACACCACGTTTTACATGCGCCTCATCCGTCGCCACTCTCAGCACACAGAGGCTTTTTAGGTTGCAAACACTTCAGCCAAACAAACGAATACCTTATTGCTAAGGGCAAAGAACCCATTAATTGGCAGGTATAGTACTGGCAGGAATAGCAGCTAGCCACTCAGCAAGTGTGATTGCCCCATTCAGCGCCCTATCAATAGCTAGCTCACTAGATAAATGCCTAATTAGCTATGAGACATGTTATGCGGTCTGGCCGCAATTAGGCACAGAGCATATTCCTTAGCTAATACGCTATTACACAGAGCCAGCGAAGAGACACCATGCTTGCAAGTGAAGCATTTACAGCACGCTAGAAAGTAAAAAGGCCGCCTGTGTAACAGGCGGCCTTCGTTTTATCTTTCCAGTGTCTCTAGCTCGTACTCGAAACCACAGTCGAGTTCGGCCAGTTCTTTTTCTAATTTGTAGCGATCTTGTAGCGCTTCGATTTCTCTCCACTTACGTTTTTTGCTTTTGGTTTTTGCTGGGCTTGCTTCGATGTCTAACATGGCAAATAGATCTGATTTATCCACTGGGATCTCCTTTTTATACCACTACAACTAATACAGAGTTTTTGTTTTTAATTCCCTCTGTACAATTTTGTATCACAGCCGCCACTAAAATAAAATAGTTTAATTTACCTTTTATTAACAAATTGTGACGATATGATGACAACGGTAAGGAAATGTCCAGTGTGTTTAAAGCGTGAACAATAACTGTATGTAATTGATCCTATTTGTTTTGTTAGTAATCAATTGGACAGTGTTACGGATATCAAAAATGTCTGTCGTATTGTTGATGAAAACCGCAACAAAAAACGGCTAGCTTCCGAAAAAGCTAGCCGTTCAGTTTGTTATTTGCACCAATTGGGTGATTTTAAATCACCTCGCATTCCTTATTTTGGTGCATTCGCTGCTCTGAATTTGGCAATCAATTGTTGTGTTGAAGCGTCGAAATTATCTTTGTCTGCCTCGCCTTGAATGCCTGCAAGTACTTGGTTTCCTAATACTTTACCTAACTCAACGCCCCATTGGTCGAATGAGTTAAGGTTCCAGATAACACCCTGAACGAATACCTTATGTTCATACATTGCAACCAGCGCGCCAAGTGTTTTAGGCGTAAGGCTATCAAACAAGAAAGTATTGCTAGGCTTGTTGCCAGGCATGGTTTTATGAGCGGCCAAGCGTTTGCGTTCAGCGTCGTCTAGGCCTTTGCCGTCAAGGTCTGCATAACACTCTTCAAAGGTTTTACCCTGCATTAGTGCCTGTGTTTGACCAAAACAGTTAGACGCAAGCATAGCGTGATGCGTGTCGTCCTGGTTAGGAACGTTAAGTGGCAACATGAAGTCTGCTGGAATAACGCCAGAACCTTGGTGAATAAGCTGATGGAAGCTATGCTGGCCGTTTGTACCTTCACTGCCCCAAATAATTGGGCCAGTAGGGTAATCTACGTGCTCACCTTCTTGCGTCACTTCTTTACCATTACTTTCCATATCTAACTGCTGTACGTAAGCTGGTAAGCCGCGAAGATAGTGATAGTAAGGTAATAAAACGTGTGATTGCGCGTCGAAGAAGTTTCTGTACCACACACCTAACAGTGCAAGTAGAACAGGCATGTTTTCTTCTAGCGGTGCGGTTGTGAAATGGGTGTCCATGTCAAACGCACCTTCAAGTAAGCCTTTGAAGTTTTCAAACCCAAGGGCTAGCGAGATAGGCAGGCCAATAGCAGACCACAGTGAGTAACGACCGCCTACCCAATCCCACATAGGGAAAATATTGTCGGCGCTAATACCAAACTCGGTGGCTGCTTTAACGTTTGAAGACACGGCTACAAAGTGTTTAGCAATATCTTCTTGTGTACCGCCAGACTTTAAGAACCAGTCTTTAGCCGTAAGTGTATTTTGAAGCGTCTCTTGGGTAGAGAACGACTTTGATGACATGACCACCAAAGTTTCTTCAAAATCTACGCTAGATAGCACATCGTGAATGTGGCAACCATCAACGTTGGCAACAAAGTGAACTTTCACTGCATCAACGGTATGCGGCTTAAGTGCCTCGGTCATAATCTTAGGACCAAGGAACGAACCACCAATACCAATTGCCACAATGTGCTTGATAGGCTTGCCGGTATAACCTTTGTGTTCACCGCTGTGAACCGATGCGGTAAACGCTTCAATTTTTGCAAGCGTAGCATGCACTTCAGGCATTACGTCTTCGCCATCTACCAGTACTTTACGGTCTGAGAAATTACGAAGTGCGGTGTGAAGCACAGCGCGACCTTCTGTTGAGTTAATCTGCTCACCAGAAAACATCGCGTTGCGAAGGGTTTCCAGTTTGCAGGCTCGGGCAAGGTCGAAAAGTCCTTTAAGCGCGTCATCATTTACACGGTTTTTCGAGTAATCAAGAAAAATACCGCAGGCTTCAAGCTGCATCTTATCTGCGCGATTTGCATCTTGTGCAAACCAGTCGCGCATGTGCGCATCTTTTACCGTTGCAGCAAGTTCAGACAGCTTTTTCCATTCAGGGAGAGAAGTTAAAACACTCATTGTTTCAATAGCCCTTACGCGCTTAGTTTTTCGCGAAGCATGGTTTCAAGTTTTTCCTGATCTGCGGCGAAGTTACGGATGCCTTCAGACAGCTTTTCGGTTGCCATTGCATCTTCGTTCATTGCCCAGCGGAATTCGCTTTCTGTTAAGCGGTCACCTGGTGTTTTTGTAGCGCCATTGTCTTTAAGTTTAACCTCTAGATCGCCAGGCTCGTTTGCCAGTTCTTCTAGCAGTGCTGGGCTAATGGTTAGACGATCACACCCTGCCAACGCTTGAATTTCACCAATGTTACGGAAGCTTGCGCCCATCACTACGGTATTGTAGCCGTGGTCTTTGTAGTAGTTATAAATTTTAGTTACAGATACTACGCCTGGATCTTCATCTGGTGCGTAAGACTCAGTACCGGTCGCTTTTTTGTACCAGTCTAAAATGCGCCCTACGAATGGAGAGATAAGATAAACACCGGCCTCTGCACAAGCTTGTGCTTGGGCGAAGCTAAATAGAAGCGTTAAGTTACACTGAATGCCTTTCTTCTCTAGCTCTTCTGCTGCCTGAATACCTTCCCAAGTAGAGGCAATTTTAATAAGAATGCGTGACTTATCGATACCCGCGTCTTCATATAGCTGAACCAAACGTTCCGCTTTTTCGATAGTGGCGGCAGTGTCGAACGATAGGCGTGCGTCTACTTCGGTTGAGATTCGGCCTGGAATAGTTGCAGAGATTTCATTACCAATGGCTACCGCTAGTTTGTCTGCTGCATCGGTAAGCTGCTGGTCAGCGTCGTTTGACTGAAGTTTTGCCCATGCTACAGCATCATCAATTAGGCTTGCATATTGAGGAAGACCAGCCGCTTTTAAAAGTAGCGACGGGTTAGTTGTGGCATCGACTGGTTGATACTTTTTAATGGCATCGATGTCGCCCGTGTCGGCAACAACGGTAGTGATATCACGTAATGAAGCTAACTGATTGCTCATAATTCTCTCTGTTCTTTATCAAAATAAATTTGGACAACTCGCTGGAAAAGCCAGTTGAATAAAACGGTTCGCTTGCGCGTGTGTAGGGCTTCGCGCTTACGTTCTTTTTTACCAGTTCTTAGTTCTTTAATAAGTACTGGTACATGCAGCGCTTTGGTAATTGAGGTACGTTCACGGAGGGTGTATCTCAATTATTGTTTGAATAATTATTTGTAACGCTATTTATATCAAACCCGTGTGACAATTCATACATTGAATAGCGACAAAATGGCTAATCGGATTTCTCTGTTAAGCCAATTTACGTCTTTCTTATGCCATTTTGCTTTTTGAAGCGTATCAGGTGGTACAATAAGGGCGTAAAACTTAAGGAGTCGAAATGTTAGTTGTAGTATCCCCAGCAAAAAATTTAGATTTTGAAAGCGAAATTCCTGTGAGCCAGTTCACTCAGCCTGCCATGCTTGAAGACACTGAACGTTTGATGGAAGTTTGCCGCACCTTATCGCCTGCTGACTTATCATCGCTGATGAAGATAAGCGACAAGTTAGCAACGTTGAACGCCAACCGTTTTGCTGAGTTTTCTACGCCATTTTCGCCCGATAATGCACGCCAAGCAATGTATGCGTTTAATGGTGATGTGTATACTGGGTTAGATGCTTACTCGCTTGATAGCGAAACGGTAGAATATGCGCAAAAACATCTTCGAATTTTGTCTGGCCTATACGGATTGCTTCGTCCTTTAGATTTAATGCAGGCCTATCGTTTAGAAATGGGCACTAAATTAGCAAATCCTGAAGGTAAAGACCTGTATGCGTTTTGGGATGATCGCATTACTTATGTGCTAAATAAGGCATTAGAAGCACAGGGTGACAACGTGTTGATCAACCTTGCTTCAAATGAGTACTTTAAAGCAGTGAAGAAAAAGTCTTTAGATGGCATGATCATTACGCCAACGTTTAAAGACTGCAAGAACGGTCAGTATAAAATTATCAGTTTCTTTGCGAAGAAAGCCCGTGGTTTAATGGCGCGTTATATTCTTGAAAACCGTGTAGAAGACGTACAAGGTCTGAAAAACTTCGACGTAGATGGCTATGTGTTTAGCGAAGAACAAAGCTCTTCAACTGAACTTGTGTTTCTGCGTAACCAGGAAAGTTAATAACACCCGTTCATCCATAATCACCTTAAAAGTAGGACATAAATTTGAGCATATTAGTTCGCAATTTACCTAAAACATTTACTCAGGAGAATCTTGAAGACTTGTTTTTCGAGTTTGGCACCATAGCGTCGTGCGACTTGGTGATGGATGAGGCTTCTGGCTTATCTAAGGGCTTTGGTTTCGTAGAAATGAGCACGCAAGAAGAAACCGATAAAGCCATTGAAAAACTTAACGCCAAAACTATCGACGGTAAGAAAATTCGTGTTAAGTGGTCAAATCAAGAGAAGAAGCAGGCTGAAGCGATAGCTAGTGCGCCAGCGCCCAAAAGAGACATTCCCGAAGATGTGTGGGGAAGTGCTTCTCGCAATAGCTCTGAGCGTGAAAACGACGCCGAGTAATACCGAGGGAATACAACTAACAAGCGCTGACAACGAAGGTTGTCAGCGCTCAACCTTCATTTAACCAGATACGGTTGCTGTTTGTACTTGAGTATTGCGAGCAGTCATAACAATGGCCAGCCACACCAGTACACCACCACCGGCAAGCGCTAGGCCTACCCAACCCGTTGATGTATAGCCATAACCCGCTGACAGTGTCATTCCTGCCAACCAAGGGCCAAGTGCATTAGCGGTGTTAAAAGCCGCATGGTTCATGGCGCCGGCTAAAGTCTGAGCCTCGCCAGCGACATCCATAAGCCTTGTTTGCAGCGGCACCACCATGCCACCACCGATACCAATGAAAAACAGTGATGCTGCCATTAAGTATGGATTCCCCATCGACGCAGCGTAAGCTGCAGCTGATAGGCCCAGTAAAACCTGAAACGTAATCGCTGACGTCAGTAGCCTGCCTTCAGAATAGCGGCCTGCAATAATATTGCCCAAGGTTACGCCTATGCCATAGATAAGCAATGTGGCCGAGATTCCCCACTCAGGTGAAGAGGTTGTATTGAGGTAAGAGGCACTGAAGTAAGAATACACGGAGAACATGCCACCAAAGCCAATCGCGCCCATAAGTAGTACCAGCAGCACGTCTTTGTTTTTCAGAGCTTTAAGCTCGGTTAGTGGTTTGGCATCTGGATTAGGGCCGCGGTACGGTGCGGTTTTCCAAACCATTAATGCAGTAACTAACGCAAAGGCTGAAATAATAAAGAAGCCAGTTCGCCATCCGAACATTTGCCCAATACCGCTAATTGACGGCACACCAATAATATTGGCAATAGCCAAGCCTAAAATGACGTTACTGACCGCTTGCGCCCGTTTATTTTTACCGGCAATGTCTGCAGCAAAGAGCATGGCAATGCCGAAGTAAGCGCCATGAGGAAGGCCAGCAATAAAACGCGCTATATTCATTGTCCATTCTGACCACGCTAGTGCTGTTAGCAAGTTTCCGCCAGCATAAAATACCATCATTGAAATAAGCATGGTGCGTCTTGCAAGCCTGGAAAAAAAGATAGTGATAAGCGGCGCGCCCACTACAACACCAATGGCATAAGCACTAATTGCGTGACCAGCGACATTTTCAGTAATGCCAAAATCTTCTGCAAAGTAAGGTAATAAACCCATTGCCGCAAATTCACTGCAACCAATCACAAAGGTTCCGAAAGCCAGCCAAAAGGTTATAGTGGCCAGTGAGTATTCACCCAACGCTGAGTGCTGCTCTGAATAGGCCTGCTTTGAAGAGGCTTGGTCAGAAAGAATCTTGTCAGTTTGATTCGTCATAAACGTCCTTTTGTTCATTGAGTTCAATCACGTACTTAGTGGCTGTTTTAGCGAGGGTCTGTTGAGCTTTGCTGTGCATTTTTACAATGTCTGTGTGTCATCAAAGATAAAAGACGCTCAGCAGACTAGCGCTTTGATGAAACGCAAAAACCGGCTCAACGGAATGTTTGCCGGTTCTCTTCGAATAGTCGCCCTTATCATCGATAATATTTAGCAACCGTCGGTAATATTTAACAATGATCAACAGCCCACAGGTTCGTGCTTTTCGTATTCGTTTAATGCAAGAGATCGTAGCATCGCTCAGATAGCAAGTAACGGTAACTGATAAGGTTTCTTAATCAATTCAGCGATTTAAATGTAGTGCTTATGTTAATAAATTACGTCGGACCTTTTGCGTTAGAAAGTCGAATGGGCGTTTAAGAAAATCGAAGATGACTGTTTTCTGTGCACAAATATTGGTTACCTTTTAGTTCATCCCTTTGTCATCTTTTAACATTTGTCACGTATTCCAGTCGTGGCGTGAGCACAACGCCGTATCCATACCCCCATTGAAAACAAACTTCTTGACTTTGAGGTGTTCTATATATAGAACGTTCTTTAAATGGAACAACATTGAGTTGGTAAGGTGTGAATCAATCAACGCTCAACATCCTCGGAAGGCATTTGCAGAAACTCAGGCAAGACAAAGGTGTCTCGCTGTCGCAATTGGCAGCAGGGGCAGGTATCGCTAAATCTAACCTTTCAAGATTAGAGCAGGGCAACGGCAACCCGACGCTAGACACCATTTGGCGGTTAGCTAAACAACTAGACGTTCCGTTCGGACAGCTAGTTCAGCCTCTTAGCGCAAGCGTTGGAGAAAAGGGCGTAGAAGTTCGTTTAATTGAGCAAGGACAAGGTATCCCGAACGTTGATGCTTATTGGATGTCGGTTGCACCCAATACTTTTCGAGAGGCAGAAGCTCACGCCACAGGAACAGAAGAAACGATAACCGTTGTTAGCGGCTCTCTGGAAGCTGGGAATAGTGGAAATACTCAATGGCTGCATCCGGGTCAAAGTTTAGCATTTAACGCTGATTTGCCCCACGTATACAAAACGGGAGACGAGTGGGCGACATGTCTTATCACAATCGTTTATCACAAAGAGGCAAAGGAATGAGCCAACTTTCATCAAAAAGTGGACTTAAGCAAGGGGTTATTGACGGGTTACCTTTGTTAGGTGGCTATATTCCGGTAGCCATTTCATTTGGCGTGATCGCAGTTCAAGCCGGTTTTTCTACGCTGGAAGCCACGCTAATTTCCATATTCATTTACGCAGGCGCGTCGCAGTTTCTTTTGGTAGCCATGGTGGCATCAGGTGCGCCACTTTGGCTAGCGGTTTGTATGACGTTATTAGTTAATGTACGTCATGTGGTTTATGCGCCCAACTTGGTGCCTTATTTACCGCAAAGTAAAGCTTGGCCCTATTTAATGCACGGCCTTACTGACCAGATTTTTGCGCTAGCCCATACTCGCTTGCCGCTAATGGACGATGCTAAAAAGGTAGATTGGTTTAAAGGTGTATCGATGGTGGCGTGGCTTAGTTGGATCGTAGGGACGGCGCTTGGCGGTATCGCAGGGGACTCCCTTACCCAACAATGGCCAATATTGGACAGCGTGATGCCCTTTGCTTTACCTGCACTTTTCCTTGTGCTACTCGCGCCTAAATTCTCAAGTAAACTGTGGAGCGCTACCTTGCTCGTTACAATGACGGCGGCTCTCTTTTTGGCTCTCAGCGCCTTTAAAAACGCTGCAATTCCACTGGCAGCACTATGCGGTGCGATAACCTTTTATCTTCTTACCTCGCACGTTGAAAGGAAGCAATCTCATGCACGTTGATATTTGGATAGCTATTGTTGTAGCGGCCATCGGAACATATGCATTGCGCGTAGTACCGTTGCTGTGGACTCAGCGTCACTTTAATAAACACAAGGCCAATAACACTGAGGCGCGTTTACCTACGTGGCTAAGCGTGTTAGGGCCGTTAATGATTGCCGCTATGCTAGGAGCGTCACTTATTCCAAAAGCACCGTCAGCGGCGAGTTGGATTGCAACCGCAATAGGCACTGTTGTCACTGTGCTTGTTTGGCGCAAATTCAAAAGCTTAGGGCTGCCAGTGTTTTGCGGCGTGCTTTCTTTTGGTGTGGCTTTTGGTATCGCTTTGGTTTAGCGTTGGGCGTAGATGTTAAGTTGCTGGGCTAAGACTTATTCTTACCCAAGGCTTTCTTGCCCCAAATTTCTTCCAAGCGCGGGTCACGCCCACAATTCCATCGGTAGAACTTATAGCGAACGGGACTTTTTTTATAAAAATCTTGATGGCCAATTTCGTCGCCTTTTATCGGATAAAAGGTAGAAGCATCGAGTATGGGCGTTACCACCTTTTTATTGGGAAATTGGGCTACCACGTCAGCTTTTGTTTTTTCTGCTATAGCACGTTCTTTATCGTTTGCTACAAAGATGGCGCTTAAGTAACTGGGTCCCTTATCACAAAACTGACCTCGGTCATCGAAAGGGTCAATGTTCACCCAAAAATGATCGAGAATATCATTATAAGAAAGCATATCGCCGTCGTAGGTGATCTTTACCGCCTCAAAGTGTCCCTTGTGATTGCCATTATAAGTCGGATTTGGCGCGCTTCCGCCAGTGAACCCCGACACCACATCAGTAACCCCGTCTAGCTTTTCAAAATCAGACTCCATGCACCAAAAGCAGCCCCCAGCTAAAATGGCCTCGTCGGCACTTGTTGATGGCGTAAAAAACGAAGCGCTCAACGCTGTGCTAATAAAAACTGCAGAAAGTGTTAATTTCATCATTCACCTTTTATGTGTTGGTTTAACGTTGTAGCGACCTTCGCGTTTAATTCGTCAGACCCCAGTTTGCGAAGATATACGGTTAACAAATAAAGAACGGTTTCAGCTGAAATTAATTTCATCGCGGTGCAGCGAGTTAATTCCATTTTTGTTTTACAAGCGTACATTTTTTCTAAGCGCACATTTTTTCTAAACGCACATTGCGAAGCTTGAGGCTTTGCGCGAAAGCATAGGTACTGAAAAAGACTAGGAGGAGGTAAGTAAAATTTTCATCTCACCCTGTAGTCTTCTTTCAAAAAGGGAACTGTCTCTGATTCCATCATTTACAAGATGATGCTGTAAAGCCGCTATGACAAGGGATAGAGCGATTTCTTATGATCGGCAGAGCACTTGCATCTTATCCAACTACATGAAAATCAGTTTAGTTAAAATGAAAGGAAAGATGATATGTCGATAGTCAAATCAGGTAGTGCAGTTTACAAACCGCTAGGTAAAAAGGGAAAGGGGAGCATTTCTACACAAACCGGTGCTTTATCGAACCAGCCTTATGGTTTTAACACGCGGTTTGAAGATGGAAAGGGAACCAACCCCGAGGAATTAATTGGTGCGGCGCATGCGAGTTGCTTCACCATGGCACTTTCTTTTGCGCTTTCAGATGCGGGATACAATGACGGCGAGTTAAATACCACTGCAAAAATCAGTTTAGAGAAAAACGATGACGGCTTTGAAATAACTCAATCGGCACTAAGCTTAGATGCTGAGGTTGAAGGGATTTCCGAAGATGAGTTTGAGAAAATTGCACAGGAAGCAAAAGAAAATTGCCCAGTATCTCAACTTCTTAATGCCAACATCACATTGGAATACCGATTGAATATTGAATAAGAGATAAAGGTTATTACTACCCTTATCGAAAGATAGGACTCGCTTTGTTAGACAACAGCAGGCAGTTGTTTTTATCAAGTGAAGTATAAAAAAGCGGCTTTAAAAGCCGCTTTTTTGTATAAGATGTTGATTGCATGACATGAGGTGGCGTTAGTTTATTTCCCAATTACGCCACATGCTACGCGGTCACCACCGCCACCTAACTTTTTAGGTGAATCAGAGTAATTGTCGCCACCTGCGTGAATCATTAAGGCGCGGCCTTCAATATCATCTAACTCAAGCTCTGGTGCAAAGATAGGCTGGGTTGCGTTTCCATTTTCATCAACATAAAGCACGGGTAGATCGCCCTCGTGACCCTTTTCAGACCAAGGAGCACGGTGTTTACCGGTATCTTCTGGATCGAAATGGCCGCCCGCTGCGCCGCCCAACACTTTTTTTCCATCTGTCATTGCTGGTGAACAATCACCATTTTGATGAACATGAAAACCATGAATGCCCGGGGTTAACCCTGACAGATTTGGCGTAAATACTACACCGTCATCATCATAACTGCTCACCACTACTGAGCCCATGCTCATCCCTGTTTCCAGGTTATTCATTATCACTTCTTTTCCATCACTATCATGATGACCTGCGAAACTGCTCGCACTTAACATTAATGTCAGTGAACCTGCTAAGGTAGATAATAAACGTTTCTTCATCGTGTTCTCCTTCACTCAATTATTAACGAATTTGTTAAAAGCATTGAAGTGAGATGAGCATAAAGTGAACCATTGTGGCGCATAACTCAGGGATACTACGAAAGACTAGGAATACTAGGGCGTTGAAGCGACAACCGAGTTGTGTGTTAGCGCATAGCTACTGGCATTTACGGAAATCATTATATTGGTTACGTGAAAAAGTTACCGACCATTACCTTATCTTTTTGGCTTTTCCTTATTATTTTCACTATTTTTGAAGGTAGCCTCTTTATATAGTCTTTGGATATGGAGCCTCTCCATAAGTAGGCGGTACTGTCATACAGAAGTTACAGTGTTAAAACTCAGTAACAATATGGCAGTAGCACTTTTTTCCTATTCGACTTACAGTTAGCTCACATTACATAAGCAAGGGCATAGGTATGTATACACTTTACGGATATCCGAAAACTCGCTCGGTTCGCGTGGCATGGGCACTGGAAGAGCTAGGTTTACCTTTTGAGTACAGCTTAGTTGACTTAAAACAGGGGCAACACCTGTCAGAAGGATTTAAAGCCATCAGTCCTGCCTCTAAAATCCCAGCGCTTTCGACGCCAGAAGGTACCTTGACGGAATCGGCGGCTATCGTCACTTTTTTAGCTGAATGTCACGGCATGCATGAATTCATTCCAGAGCCTGGTAGCTTCGAGCGAGCCAAATATGAAGAAATGATGTTGTTTCTCACCAATGAGTTAGAGCAACCGATTTGGAATTTGGCAAAGCACACCTTTGCACTACCCAAAGAGCAAAGACTTGAACAAATGCGTGATGTAGCGGTGTGGGAGTTTAAGCGCGTGTTGCCAGTATTTTCTTCTATGCTGGGCGATAAAGAATTTGTATGCGGCACCATGTTTACCATGGCCGACATAATAGCAGGTCATATTTTGGCGTGGGCAAAAGGTAGCAAGCTAGATATCACGCTAGACGGTAAAACAGACAATGTATCCGCGTACGCACAACGTGTGTTAGGTCGTGAAGCGTATGAGAGGGCGTGGCGAAAAGAGATGGATCATTTGCCTGAATAAACAGTGCATCCTGAAAAACCTTAAATGAATAGATACCGTGTGAAGATGTGGCTAATTAAGTAAACGTTGAATTGCATTGTACAGCCGGTATGCCTGATATCAGGCGTCAGGTACGCATTATTAGGTTTAAATGCGCTTGTCACGCGGTATATAGAATCAAGAAAACACATAACGACAGCGCTTTTTTTTGCGAAATATAAGCAAAAACAGCGAAGAAATAACAAGGGAACAAAAAATGAAAGCATTCAAAACACTACTTGTAAGTAGTGCAGTAACCATGGCACTGGGCCTTAGCTCAGCAGTGGCACATGAACACGGCAACGCAAATGTGCAGAGTTCATCAAAAAGTACTTCAGTGTCAAAAGAAGCGTCTGAGCACGAAAAACTTTTTGCGTTATTTGCAGCCGCTGACCAGCGTGATATTGAGCTAAACCCAATCATGGCCATTTTTCGCGGCGACATGCGTTACGCAGACAGAATGGGCGACTTCTTAACAGACTCTCACGCTTTAGCGGGAAAAACAGCGACATTGCTAAACTTGTCAGAGCTTAAACAAATTGACCGCAGTAAGTTAAGCGACACCGATAAACTCGCCTACGACGTATTTAAATACAACGAAGAGCGCTCGCTAAAAATGTCTACCGACGAGATTGAAGCGCTAACGGAAGTGCGTCCTGTTAATCACTTCAGTGGGTTCCACACCTTCTACCCGACCTTCGCGAGCGGAAAGGGCGCAGCGCCATTTAAAACAGTAGAAGATTACGAAAATAACTTATCTCGCCATAAGGATTACATTGCTATTTCTGACCGCGCTATCGGAAAGTTCCGCGAGGGCATGGAAAGCGGTGTTCTTGAAACTAAGCTGACTATCGATCGCGTGATCAAGCAGTTCGATACTCAGCTGGCTATACCAATTAAAGAGTCACAGTTTTGGGGGCCAATTACCATGTTCCCAGAAAGTTTCTCTGACGAAGAAAAAGCCCGTTTAACCGCTGACTACGAGAAAGCGACGCAAGAGATTTACGATGCAACCACGCGTATGCGCGACTTCCTTCGCGATGAGTATTTGCCTGTTGCCCGTGAAAGCATTGGCCTTAGCGATATGAAAGGTGGTGCAAAGCTTTATCAATTGATGGTGGAAGGTTCAACCACACTACCAATGACGCCTGATGAACTGCATAACCTTGGTTTAAAAGAAGTTAAGCGTATCAAAAATGACATGCTTGAAATTAAGGACGAAGTGAAGTTTGAAGGGACATTAAACGAATTCTTCGACTATGTACGTACCGATCCTAAGTTCAAGCCTGAAAGCCGTGAAGCGCTAACACAGAGCTATTACGATATTGGCCGTGAAGTTGATGAGAAAATTGATCAGTACTTTTCACTATTGCCGAAGTCTGAGTTAGAAATCAAACCCTACGACCCTGCTATCGAGCAATTCAGTGCGGGTGGCTCATATCAGCCGGGTACACCAGATGGCTCTCGTCCAGGTACTTTCTACTTTAATGCCTACGATTTGCCTAGCCGCTTAACCACTGGAAACGTCACCTTGTACCTACACGAAGGCGCTCCAGGTCACCATTTCCAAGTGAGTCTAGCGCAAGAAAATGAAGCGCTACCTTCATTCATGCGCTTTAGCTTCCTACCAGCCTTCGGTGAAGGTTGGGCGCTGTATTCTGAAACGCTAGGGTATGAAATGGGGTTCTTTAACGATCCATGGAATCGTTATGGCACGCTTCAAGATGAGCAGTTGCGCGCCATGCGTTTGGTGGTAGACACAGGTATTCACGCGAAAGGTTGGACCCGCGAACAAGCCATCGACTTTATGCTTGATAACTCAGGCATGACCCGCACAGAAGTTGTTGCCGAGGTAGAGCGTTATATTGCTATCCCGTCGCAAGCGCTATCTTACAAAGTGGGCGCGCTTAAAATTCAAGAATTGCGCGCGCGCGCAGAGAAGGCATTAGGTGATGATTTCGATATCCGTGAGTTCCACGCACAAGTGTTAAACACAGGCGGCATTCCACTTGCTATTCTTGAGCAGAAAATTGATCGCTGGATCGCTAGTCAAAAAAGTTAAGGAATAATACCTTTATTTAAACTTTTTACAGCGCAATCAGCGTTAGGTAAAGAACAGTAAAAAGCCGATATTTGACGTAAAGCCAGTAATATTCAGTTTTACTGGCTCTTTTCTTTTTGCGACTAATGGCAGTGATATTGTTGAAAAGCTTCACTAAAGTATTAAGTAAACAATTTTCAAAAATTATTAGGAAGAATAAAGTGGAGTTAGGGCTATTTTCGTTAAGTTTAACGGTTAAGGACATCAGCAAGTCGAAGGCGTTTTATGAGGCCTTGGGCTTTGAAGCCATGCCTTCATGCGGCTCGGTGGAAGATAAATGGTTAATGATGAAAAATGGCACCACCATGATTGGGTTATTCGAAGGGATGTTTGAAGATAACATTATGACCTTTAACCCAAGTGATGTTAGGGCACTTCAGGCAAATCTAGTTGAACAAGGCATCGCTTTAGACGTGCCTGTGAAAGGCGATAGCGGCCCCGGGCATCTAATTGTTAAAGACCCGGACGGCAACGCTATCATGTTCGATCAGTTTTAAATTCGCGCTGCCAGTTCAGCGCCTTGACGGATAGCGCGTTTAGCATCAAGTTCAGCCGCTACGTCAGCACCGCCGATAATGTGCACGGTAAATCCAGCCTCTTCTAGAGGTTTTTGGAGTGGCTTAAACGGCTCCTGGCCAGCACATACAATGACGTTATCGACCGGCAGTATTTTAGGCGTGTCGTTAATCAGCACGTGTAGACCTTCATCGTCCACTTTCTCGTAGCTCACGCCATTCATCATTTGAACATTGTGGTGTTTCAACGATTGCCTATGGATCCAGCCCGTAGTTTTGCCCAGCCCTTTACCTACTTTAGACGTTTTACGTTGTAGCAGATACACTTCCCGCTCAGAAGGCTCTATGGCTTTTTCCTTTAGTGCACCCGGTGTAGCATAGTCTTTATCTATACCCCAATGTGCCAGCCATTTTTCTTTATCTTTGGCTAAATGCTCGTGTTCAACCAAGAACTCTGCCACATCAAAACCAATGCCGCCGGCGCCAACAATAGCCACTTTCTTGCCTACTGGCTTGTGGTCGCGCAATACGTCTAAATAACTCATCACTTTAGGGTGGTCGTGCCCTTCAATTGTAAGCGTACGAGGATTAATACCGGTGGCTAGCACCACTTCATCAAACCCCTTGTTTGAGAGGTTCTCTACGTTTACTTGGGTGTTAAGGTGAACCGTAACGCCCAGGCGAGCTAGCTGATTGTCAAAATAGCGTAGGGTTTCGTAAAACTCTTCTTTACCCGGCACTTGCTTGGCGTAATTAAATTGACCGCCAATTTCACTGGCTTTATCAAATAGATGTACCTCGTGACCGCGCTCTGCGGCATACATGGAAAACGCCAAACCCGCAGGCCCTGCACCTACTACCGCTAGTTTTTTCTTATTGTGAGTAGGGGGAAAGGTAAGTTCGGTCTCGTAGCACGCTTGTGGGTTTACCAAGCAACTTGCACGCTTTTGTTCGAATGCATGGTCTAGGCAAGCCTGGTTACAGGCAATACACGTGTTGATTAGCTTAGACTCATTGCGCATAGCCTTCGCTACAAAGTGAGCGTCAGCCAAGAAAGGTCGCGCCATCGATACCATATCAGCATGGCCTTGTGCGAGTATCGATTCTGCAACTTCAGGCGTATTGATACGGTTAGTGGTAATAAGAGGGATAGACACCTCTTTTTTCATGCGTTCGGTTATCCAGGTAAACGCCGCGCGAGGCACCGATGTGGAAATAGTAGGTACCCGCGCTTCGTGCCATCCAATGCCGGTATTAATTAGCGTAGCGCCTGCTTTTTCGATTTCTTTGGCTAAATATACAACCTCGTCCCACTTAGCGCCGCCTTCGACTAAGTCCAGCATAGACAGGCGATAAATAATAATGAAGTTAGTGCCCACTTTCTCGCGTACACCTTTTACTATTTCTATTGCCAGACGAGCCCTATTTTCTAAGCTGCCACCCCATTCATCATTTCTATGATTGGTGCGTTCACAGAAAAACTGATTTATGAGGTAGCCTTCAGAACCCATAATTTCCACGCCGTCATAGCCTGCCTTTTGAGCTAGGCTAGCGCATTTTACGTAGTCTTTAATTGTGCTTCTTACGCCACGTGAGGACAATTCGCGAGGCTTAAAAGGGGTAATAGGCGACTTCATCGGTGAAGCCGAAACAGCAAGTGGGTGATAACCGTAACGGCCTGAATGCAATATTTGCATGCAAATTTTGCCGTCTTCCTTATGCACAGCGTCGGTAATAACACGGTGCTTTTTCGCGTGGCGAGAGCGGGTCATTCTGCCAGCAAAGGGCGCTACCCAACCTGAAATGTTCGGGCTAATACCACCTGTTACGATTAGCCCCGCACCACCTTTTGCTCGCTCAGCGTAAAACGCAGCAAGTTTGTCAAATCCGCCTTTCTCTTCTTCCAAACCTAAATGCATTGAACCCATTAGGGTACGATTGCGAAGTTGAGTAAAGCCCAAATCTAACGGAGCTAATAAGTTAGGGAAGTAAGGTGAGAGTTGTTCTGAATTGTGGGCAGACTGCGGTGTAGCTGTCTGAGATACGGTCTGAGACGAGGGCGTATTCATAATTGTTCTCTTTTTATTTGCTATGAAGGCAGTTAGTGCATGTCGCTCTTTGCTGCGGCGCAGTGCTCAACTGTCTTTCGTGATTTAAGTGCTATGGTTACACATAATCCGAACACACTAACTTGCCCGACCAGTTGCTTTGATTATTTACCACCACATTCAATTGGTAAAGTGCAGTTACCCTATTTTTAACATAATAAAAAAGCGAGATACCGGGCTAACGGATATCTCGCTTCGTTAATCATGGCTTTTTCTCAAAAGCATGAATGTTTTATGGGTGAGCGCTTACTAATGCCATGGGCACTATTAAAGTGCTAATCGCCCTATGAATTACTCGTCAACGTACATTTTTTGCTGAAACTTCAGCGTTTGTTTGCTGCTACCTTTTTGAACGTCAATCTCAAACCTAAAGGTTTCCTGATCGCGAAATGGCAGCACGGCAAGGTAATAGATAGCATCACCTTCTTCCACCTTTTTGAAAGTCAGCTTACGCGAGTTACCTAACAGATTCTTAGCTGTACCTGTGACATCTGCCCGTTGCGCTTCACCGGAAACTTTGTCTAACACCGAAATGTTAACCAACGCATTAAACTTACTTCTCACAATGCCGTAGCTAGCCGCCACTTCAGGTGTCAGAAATGGCGTACTCACCACCATATAGTGAACATCCCATTCACCAAGCGTTTGCTTCTGCTCGGCAAATGCGGAAACGCTTAAGCATGACATAGCCATCACAAGAAGTGCGACGTAAGCTTTTTTGATTTGATTCATTCTACCCATGATAGAAACTACCTCTGCCTTCATCTTATTTTCAATTCTTACCCATTACAGCTTGTTTTGCTCTATGAACCAAACTGCAAGACCAATACTTTCCCTAACAGTGTCTTGAACTGACATTAGCTACATAGGGAAAATGTCTCGGATCAGAAGCTGTAGAAACTGTAATGCGATGATGGCAATAAGCACTGATAAATCTAAACCGCCTAATGGTGGGATGACTTTACGTATAGGCGCTAAAAACGGCTCGGTTAGCTGATACAGTACATAGTCAACCGGAGACTGACCTTGTGACACCCAGCTTAAAATAGCGCGTAGCAGCAGCACCCAAAACATTAATGACAGGGTTTCTTTTATCACGCCAACCACTGACAAAATCGCAATGCCGATTGGGTTTAGACTACCGCCAAACATTAACCCTAGGGTTACTAGCTTAAGCGCGCATACCGCTATGGCTAAAACAAAGGTAGCGGTATCGAACCTGCCGATTGACGGAATAATACGGCGCAACGGCCCCACGATAGGGTGGGTTGCTTTTACTACAAATTGACTGAGTGGATTATAAAAATCTGCCTGAACCATTTGTAACCAAAGGCGCAGAATAACCACCATCAAATAAAGGCTAAATAAGGTATCAACCAAAAATACCGTTGCGTTCATGTTGTGTTTTTCCTAAAACGTTATAGCTGTTTTGCCATTTCTTCAGCACGTGCTACGGCGGCGCGCATCGACTTGCTGACAATATCTTTTAAACCTTCATTAATGAAAGTGTTGACGGCTTCTGCGGTAGTGCCGCCCTTAGACGTAACTTGGGCACGAAGCTCACTTAATTCAAGGTCTGGGTTGTTACAAACCATTTCGGCTGCGCCTAACATCGCTTGTTGAACCATTAAGCGGGATTGCGCTTTATCAAACCCCATGTTCATGGCTTCTTCCTGCATATTTTGTAAGAACAAGAAGAAATAAGCAGGACTGCTGCCCGCTGCAGCGATCACGCCGTTAATACCTTCTTCTTTATCTACCCAAACTGTTTCGCCAACGCTGTTCATTACATCGTCAACGTATTGCCTGTCTGACTCAGAAACCGTGTCGTCGGCATACATTCCAGACATGCCTTTACCTAACAAGCTCGGCGTGTTTGGCATAATGCGAACAACGGGGTATTCACCACCTAGCATTTCTTGCAATCTGGCTACCGGAAGTCCTGCTGCAATGCTCATAAACAACTTGCCCGATAGGTCGTTGTTTTTCTGAAGCTCGCCGCACATATCGCCCATTATTTGTGGTTTTACCGCAAGCACTATGGCATCAGCGAATTGGCAGGCTTCATCGTTAGACTGGGTAGTGTGAATACCAAACTCGGCCTTCAGGCCGTCTAACTTTGGTGTGGAAGGGTTTGCCGCAAGGATATTTTCTTTTGCGTACCCAGATTTGATAAGACCACTGATGATGCTGCGGCTCATGTTACCCGCGCCAATAAATGCTAATTTTTTCTGTTGCATGTAAATCCTATTTGTTGGTTGCGTTTAAGTCTGTGTAGCGAGGCGAAGCGCTATCATTCAGATTAGCGCGCTAGTTTCGCTTACCGAAAATAGCGGTACCGATTCGCACCATAGTCGACCCGTGTTGAATCGCTTCAGCCATATCACTACTCATTCCTACGGATAGGGTATCAAAATTGCTCAATGATGTATGGTAGTGGTCGAATAATTCTTTTAGCTTAGACAGTGTGGCGTGCTGCTGTTCTTCACTAGGATCAGCTTTGGGAATGGCCATTAGTCCACGCAAGGTCAGGTGCTTTTGAGAGTTAATAAACTCCACTAGCGCATCTAATTCACTTAGGGCTACCCCTGACTTACTCTCTTCGTCATCAATATTAACCTGAATGCACACGTTTAACGGCGGCATTGAGTCAGGCCGCTGTTCGTTTAAGCGACGAGCAATTTTTTCTCTATCTACAGACTGAACCCAATCAAAGTGTTCGGCTACCACTTTGGTTTTATTCGATTGGATTGGACCAATCATGTGCCACTCTATATCGCTTAAGTGAGAAAGTTCCTGAACCTTTTCAACACCTTCCTGCACGTAATTTTCGCCGAACATACGTTGTCCGGCTTCATACGCTTCCATGATATCTGATACGGGTTTTGTTTTGCTAACCGCTAGCAATTTTACGGAATTTGGTGGACGATATGCACTGGTAGCGGCTTGGTCTATTCCTTTTCGTGCGGAATCTAGTCTTTCTGCTATTGTTTGCATTATTCACCTTGTTTTGGAGAAGTGGTTGTGGATATTACCGAACTTTTGGCTTTCAGTGTTAAGAATAACGCCTCAGATTTACACTTATCAGCGGGCCTACCACCAATAATTCGTGTAGATGGCGAAATGCGTAAACTGAACGTGCCAGCCCTCGATCATAAGCAAGTACATGGTCTCGTTTATGAGATTATGAATGACATGCAGCGCAAAGAATACGAAGAAAACCTGGAAACCGATTTTTCTTTCGAAGTGAATGGCTTGTCGCGCTTTCGTGTTAACGCGTTTGTGCAAAACCGAGGCGCTGCGGCAGTATTACGTACTATCCCCAGTAAAGTATTAACCTTAGACGACCTTGGCGCGCCTGAAATTTTCAAGGAAATTATAAATCAGCCTACCGGCATTGTACTTGTGACAGGTGCCACCGGCTCGGGTAAAAGTACCACGCTTGCGGCCATGGTCGACCATATCAACACCCACAAGCGTGAACATATTCTTACCATTGAAGACCCTATCGAATTCGTGCACGACAACAAGCTTAGCTTGGTAAACCAGCGGGAAGTACACCGCGATACGCACTCGTTTAATAACGCACTGCGCTCGGCGCTTCGTGAAGACCCTGACGTTATTCTAGTCGGTGAGCTACGTGACCTAGAGACCATACGCCTTGCCATTTCAGCTGCTGAAACCGGCCACTTAGTATTCGGCACACTACACACCAACTCTGCACCAAAAACCATTGACCGCATCATTGACGTTTTCCCGGCAGAAGAAAAAGCCATGGTGCGCTCTATGTTGTCTGAATCATTGCGCGCGGTAATTTCACAAACTCTGCTTAAGAAAGTAGGCGGAGGCCGGGTTGCTGCCCATGAAATTATGGTGGGGATCCCCGCTATTCGTAACCTTATTCGCGAAGATAAAGTGCCGCAAATGTACTCGGTTATTCAAACGGGTCAGGCTCATGGTATGCAAACCATGGATCAGTGTCTTCAGCGCTTAGTGGCGAGGGGTGTTATTACTAAACAAGACGCCGCTGCAAAGTCAGTTGATAAACAGTCGATGAACAGTTTCTAGAGGCCATCATGTTAGATTCATTACTTCAAAAAATGGTCGATACCAACGCATCGGATTTGTTCGTAACGGCGGGATTCCCCGTAAGCGCCAAAATTAACGGCAAACTTACGCCAGTGACGGAAAGTGCAACATCGGAAGAGGCATCGCTGGCGCTGGTTCACGAAGCGATGACCGAAAAACAGCAGAATGAGTTTCACACCACCAAAGAGTGTAACTTCGCCATAGTACGAGAGGGCATTGGTCGTTTCCGCTGCTCCGCATTTTGGCAGCGTGACCAAGCGGGCATGGTGATTCGCCGCATCGTTACTCAAATTCCGAAAGCTGATGATTTGGGTCTGCCGCGAGTATTAAAAGAAATTATTATGGCTAAACGCGGTCTTGTTCTATTTGTAGGTGGAACAGGCACGGGTAAGTCCACGTCACTGGCTGCGCTTATTGGGCATAGAAATGAAAATTCGCACGGGCATATACTGACTATTGAAGACCCCATTGAATTTGTGCACGAGCATAAAAACTGTGTTATTACCCAGCGCGAGGTGGGCATAGATACTCAGTCTTTCGACGACGCCCTTAAAAGTTCGCTACGTCAGGCACCTGATGTCATTCTTATTGGTGAAATTCGTTCAATGGAAACCATGGAATATGCCATGTCGTTTGCTGATACAGGGCATTTGTGTGTGGCTACGCTGCACGCTAACAACGCGAACCAAGCTATTGAACGTATTATGCATTTAGCGCCGAAAGATCAGCACGATAAGTTGCGCTTTGACTTAAGCTTAAACATCCGCGCCATTGTTGCGCAGCAACTAGTACCTACGCCAGACGGCAAGGGTAGGGTTGCGGCAATAGAAATACTGCTTAATTCGCCGCTAGTGCGCGACCTAATACAGCGCAATGAAATAGGCGCGTTAAAAGAAGCAATGAAAAAAGGCAAAGAGCAGGGCATGCAGAGCTTTGATATGGCGCTGTATGATTTGTACAAAGCGGGTAAGATTGATATGGACCAAGCGCTGCACCACGCCGACTCGCCTAATGACCTGCGCTTAATGATCAAGCTTGATACCAGCGACGGTTCTAGCTTAGGTACACTGTCAAATGTATCTATTGATATGGATGACTAATTGCTTTCGCTTTATGCTGAAATCCCTTTAGGGGGAGCTGCATTTGAAACGCTTACTGAAATAAAGCAGTAGAGAGACACGTTTTTCTCGCATGATGAGCAGCCCACGGGCTGCTTTTGTGTTTAACAAGAGGGTAGCCATTGAAAAAACTCTTCACTTCACAAGACGCTTTTGAACTTCAAGCGGTTCGCAGCGAGCTTGATGCTTTATCTATTCCTTATATGGTAAAAAATGAGTTTGCCAGTGGCGCAATCGGAGAGCTGCCTTGGCAAGATTCTCAGCAGGAAGTGTGGCTTGTTGACGATAGCTGGTATGCAAGAGCGTCGAAAGTTATTGAGCTCTTCATTCAGAAATCAAACGATAAGGCAGTATCTAGTGAAGACTGGATTTGTGGTGAGTGCAGTGAACAAAACGGGGCTGCTTTTGATGTCTGCTGGCAGTGTGGGGCAGAAAAGTAATAACAGCAAGAGCCAGCAGCATACAAAGGTCAACAGGCCCTAACAATTATTCGTACTGACTCTCGCTCCAGCTAGCGAATATTACGCATGCCGACACACTATCAACCTTATCTTTAGTCAGTTTCTTATAGCCACCTAACTCAAACAGCATGGCTTTAGCGTCTGTGGTAGTCAGTCGCTCATCACAGGTGTCAACGGCCACTTTAAAACGCCCATGTAGACGGTTTGCAAATTTGCGGGCGCGTTGAGTCATCTCCTGCTCAGTACCATCCATATTAAGCGGTAAACCCACCACCACGATATGCGGTTGCCATTCTTCGTAAAGCTTTTCTATTAACGTCCAGTCAGGAATACCGTCTCGTGCCTTCAGCGCTGCAAGAGGGGAAGCCGTACCGGTAATTTCCTGACCTACCGCCACGCCAATGCTTTTGGTACCAAAATCAAACGCAAGTACCGTACGATTTCCTATATCAGGCATGCCCCGCTCCCGGTGCTAGCTGCCATACATCCACACCGAGTTTATTTACTGTTGCTTGCCATTTCTTGTGCATAGGCGTGTTAAACAGAATTTCTTCGTCAGCTTCTATGGTGAGCCATGCGTTTTCCTGCATTTCCCTCTCAAGCTGACCGGCTGTCCAGCCCGCGTACCCCAAAGCAATCAAAACGTCTTCAGGGCCTTCATCATTGGCAATAGCAGTCAAAATGTCCTTGGAGGTGGTCACCATAACCCCTGGTGCAAGCTTTAAGCTAGATGCCCACTCTCTTTGCGACGAGTGCAGCACAAATCCTCGCTCTTGGCTTACAGGACCGCCAGCCAGCACGATTTGCTCTGCTTTGTCGTCAGACACAGTGAGTTCTTTATCAGTCTGTTCAAGAAGCTGCTTCACGTTCATGGTAGAGGGTTGATTTACTACAATACCCATAGCACCTTCAGCGTTGTGTTCACAAATATAAATGAGTGAGCGAGAAAAATACGGATCGTCCAAACTAGGCATCGCGACCAGAAAATGATTTTGTAGGCTTTTTAATTCCGTCATAGTTTGTCTTTTATCTACTATCTTTTGCTCTGTGAGGGCCTTTACACTATTGAAGCTAAAGGCGCTCTATCCACTCATATTTGCTTTTTACGATACGAACTGCACTGTGTTACCAATACAACCTTACTTTATTTACTGGCTAAGCGCTTTTCAATGGCGTCAAACAGCGCACCCATTATATTAACATCGTAAGCTGCTTCTATTTCTCTTACGCAAGTTGGGCTAGTAATGTTTATTTCAGTAATTTTGCTGCCAATAACATCAAGTCCTACAAATAAAATGTTATTTTCCTTGAGCGTTGGCGCGATGGCTTCGGCTAGGGCGCGGTCAGAATCTGAGATTGGCTGAGGGCGTCCTGTACCGCCAGCGGCTAGGTTACCTCTGGTTTCCCCTTTTGTAGGCAGTCGCGCTAAGCAATACGGCATGACTTCACCGTCAACGATGAGTACGCGCTTATCGCCGTCTTTAATCTCTGGAAGGTACTCTTGTACCATCATGTAGCGCGTGCCTAACTTGGTTAGGGTTTCAATAATAACGCCTAAGTTATTGCCATCAGGCTTCACTCTAAAGATAGACGCGCCACCCATACCGTCTAAGGGTTTGCAAATAATGTCTTGGTGCTTGGCGTGAAACTCACGGATAAGCGCTTGGTTGTTCGTGACTAAGGTATTGGGAATGTGTTCTGGGAAGTACGACGTAAACAGCTTCTCGTTGTAGTCGCGAAGCGCTTGAGGGTTATTTACAACTAGCGCTCCCGCGTCCTGCGCAAGCGACAGCACCTGAGTCGCATACAAAAACTCGCTGTCAAAGGGAGGATCTTTGCGCATGAGTAACACATCAACGTCGCCTAAATACAACGTAGACTCGTCTTCAATGGTGTAGAAATCTGTAGCTTGATCCTTGACCGATACGGTTTTACCTAAACCCATAGGCTTACCATTGTCTAAATACAGGTCTTTTAATTCAAAATATACAACCTTTGCACCGCGGCGCTGAGCTTCAAGCATCATCGCAAAACTTGTATCTTTATGTGGCTTAATGCTCGCGATGGGGTCCATAATTACGCCAACGGTATATTGCATAATGTTTTCACCTTGAATGTTGATAAAATGCCGGCTCAGATGGCCCAGCTGATTGTAATCATATATGGGGGCACACCTGAATTCTTCAAGTTACTGAGCTAGCACTATGCTTGCTATATAGCTGCCTAAAATACTGACTTAGAAGTCGCCGTGCTGAGCTTGAAGAATACTTAGGCTTGTAATTGCCGCTGTCTCGGTGCGCAAAATACGTGGGCCCAAACTTACCGACTGATAACCGTTTTCGTTTGCCTGATGAATTTCTGTTTCAGATAACCCACCTTCAGGGCCAATAAGCAAACGAAAGCCTTGAGCATTATAAGGTTGTCTTGCCAAGCTTTGCTCTGCGCCAGGTGCGAGAACTAATCTTGTGGTATTGGTTGAAGACGACAACCATTGATTAAGACTAACCGGGGCGTTGAGCGCGGGAATAATGTTGCGACCGCTTTGTTCACAGGCGCCAATAATGATCTTCTGCCATTGCTGAATTTTCTTTTCCCAGCGCGACTCGTCGAGTTTAACCGTACAGCGTTCAGTGATGACGGGCGTTATTTCTGATACGCCAAGTTCCACGCTTTTTTGTAGCACGGTATCCATTCTATCGCCTTTAGATACCCCTTGACCTAAGTGCAAATGAAGCGGGGACTCTTTCGCTAGCGATAAACAAGCGTCGGCTTCAACCGTCACTTTTTTTCTTTGAACGCTAATAATTTGCGCACTGTATTCATTGCCGTCGCCATTAAAAAGCACAATAGGGCGATTGGGCTTTATGCGCAGTACCGTCGCGATGTGATGACCGGCGTCTTCAGTTAACTCAAACTCTTGTTCTAACGGGACTGGGTTGGGGTAATAAACTCTTGGTATACGCATAACAAATCAGATGTGTAGTTTTAACGCGTATAATACGTGTGTGGATACAGGTTGCAATGCTGTCGACAACATCGCGTAAGTAAATATGCAAAAACTTACGCAAACGACAGCATGCTGCCTATTTAAGAATCACATGACTCACTCTCTAGGCCGCGGAAGGCGAAGAGTTTCTCGAAGTAGATTTCAACACGTTGGATGAAGACTTCGATTGGGCTGCTGGGCGGTAGTCCGCTCTTGCGTACTTAGTATGTTTTCCTTTATCGGTGCGCAGTGAATATAAAAATAAACACAAAACCACCGAAAACAGGGTTATGAGAAGCAACATGCGTTAATCCTTTACGTGACATAGTTTGCTAAAGCTCCTTCATGAAGTTGCTCAACACACACTGATGAGGCGTAGTGAACAGTCAACTTTCATGAGACTTTAGTCTAAAACTTTGAGGCTAAAAAATCATCAAAAAAAATGTCTTATAACTCGGTAACTTCCAAAAAATGGAAAAAAAACACAAAGCGCATTTAAGCTTCGTGCTGAAGGATGCGCTTGTTGAGTGACAAGCGTGTGACAAGCGAATATAAAGTGTTCATTTTTTGTTTTTTCATTCTAGCGCCTGTGTGCCACCTATACGGCATAGAAACTTGTCGATTTAGAGCCACTAAACCGTCAAACACCCGCCTTGCTTAGATGGCCAGCAAACCGCTGCAAAAATGTACAAGAAAGGACAGTGGATCCTAAAGTAAAACAAATGAACTTCCTCTACTTTTGTATAATGCTAACGCTTTTAAATACCCATGTAGCTTAGACTTTAGAGCAAATTTACTGTGTTTGAGCCCATATTATATTGGTCTTAAATCAAATAGCTGCTACCGTATTTCAGCAATTATCAACTAACCATGACAAGGACCATATTATGGAAGAAAAACTTTCGCTTTTTTCTGCAAGCGATGTTGAAAGGTACATAAACGATTACGCCATCCCGTGGGGGATTAACATTCTGATGGCAATCGCGATTTATGTAATAGGTAGGATCGTAGTTGGTTTCATTTTATCTGTATTTAGACGCCTAATGGCCAAGTCTAAATACGACAACATGCTAGTGGACTTCCTGGAAGCTATCCTTAGCGCCATTCTAATGCTGTTTGTTATTGTCGCTTCGCTTGATCAGCTAGGCGTAGATACAACGTCATTAGTTGCTATATTAGGTGCTGCTGGTTTAGCTATTGGTTTGTCATTGCAAGACTCGCTTAAGAACTTTGCAGCTGGCGTAATGCTTCTGGTTTTCAAACCATTTAAAGCGGGTGATTTTGTCGAAGCTGCAGGTACTGCTGGTTCGATTGTTAAGATTGGTATTTTCACTACAACAATGAACACACCAGACAACAAAGAAATTATTGTTCCCAATGGCAATATTTACGGTGGCAACATCACTAACTATTCAGCAAGAGACACGCGTCGCGTAGACATGGTTGTTGGTATTGGTTACGACGCTGACCTTCTCAAAGCGAAAAGAATTCTTGAAGAAATGGTGGCGGCTGATGAGCGTATTCTTGCAGAGCCAGCGCCTAAAATTGCAGTATCTGAACTGGCGGACAGCAGCGTGAACTTTATTGTTCGTCCATGGGTGAATTCTGCCGATTTCTGGGGTGTTAAATTCGACTTCACTGAAAACGTTAAACTGCGTTTTGATGAAGAGGGTATTTCAATTCCATTCCCACAAATGGATGTACATCTTCACAAAGCAGACAGCGAATAATTTCGTTGGTTTCAAACAAAAAACGCTGCATTTCGCAGCGTTTTTTTTATTCTAAGATTAAGTGCGACGTAACACGCCGCGATTACGAACGTTTTAACTCTCGCTGAGCGGGGTAATGGCCTATGCGGAATAGCATTACATACTTTTAGCGACAGTTCGGGCGGTAAGCAGTAGCTTGATAGTCTGCATAGGCGTTAGGCATGTTCGCTTGTAAATTATCAATTCTGGTTTGAGGTGCTGGGTGAGTCGACAAAAGTTCCATTGGGCGGTTGCCGCCGCTTGCTGCGTCCATGTTTTGCCACAAGTTTACAGATTGTCTTGGGTCAAACCCAGACTTCGCCATTAGCTGAAGACCAATGACATCGGCTTCAGATTCATGAGTTCGGCTAAAAGGAAGTTGGACACCGACTTGAACACCTAATCCGATCGCAGCCATGATGGGACCCGACTGAGGCACTTCATTCGCGGCTAAAACTTGGCCTACCGCCTGACTGCCCATATTTATCAATGTTGACTGCGACATTCTCTCATTACCATGCTCTGCAATAACATGACCTACTTCATGGCCAATGACAGCAGCAAGTTGATGCTGGTTTTCTGCAACGTTGAGCAAGCCTGTATAGACACCAATTTTTCCACCGGGTAGCGCAAATGCGTTAACTTGTTCATCGTCGAATACAACGACTTCCCATTGTCCATTGAATACCGTGGCTGGTACTTGAGCAGTGATGGCATTTGCAACGCATTCTACGTAAGAATTTTGAACCGCTTTATTCGAAATTTTTAATTCTTCTTTCATGCCCGTGAATGCCTGATCACCCATTTGCGCGAGCTGAGTTTCAGAATAGAGCAACACTTGATTTCTACCCGTAGGAGATGTTGCACAGGCTGTTAAAGTAAGCGCTGCGGCAATAACTGCCGAAGCTGTGAATTTCAATTTCATGGTTAATCCTTTTTAATAACTGAATGTTCTCGCTTCGCTCACTTTTGCGCGCTAAAGCACTATCCCATTCAGTTTATACGTCTATTTGGCAATATTAGTATCAGATAGTGCTTATAAATAAAACTATACCTTTGAAAAAGCGAAGCGTGTTCCGCTGTTAAGCTAAACCGTTTTTCCTTACACGCCGAGGGATCTTGAAATATATGCTTACAATTGCATGAGCGAAGTGTGATTACTTTGAGCCTACTGCTCCGTGCTGTCCATATTTAAAGCGGCGTGTGTGCCATCTATTGTTATAGAAAAGTTACGCGCTTTTGCCTATTTAATATTTGTGTCATAAACTGATTCTAATTTATACATAGAAGTTACATAAAATTTCTGGTGTACTAAGGTTAGGGATCCCTGTTTTCTTCCTTCGCTTTGCGAGAACAAGGTGGAAAAATCCTCGGGTTTCTCGAGCCTCATAACGTACGACAAAAATACAAATAAAAAGGAAATCAAATGGCAGTGCGTAATAAGTTTAAATACGGGTTACTTGCATTTTTAGTATCAGCGGCGCTCACGGGATGTGGCCTTGATGGTGACGACGGTGCGCAGGGCGAAACAGGAGCTCAAGGACCTCAAGGGGAACAAGGTGACCCAGGGACAGACGGAAGTGATGGTACCGACGCGTCAATCGGCATTGCAATGGATATCGTTGGTCGTGCTTTCTTAGGCAATCAAACGGCCGCAGAAATTGTTCAGTACCATGCTGAGACCAATACGATTTACGCGACAAACGGCGAGACGAATACAATAGCAGTTATTGATGCCTCTAGCGTAAGCACGGCTACTATGGCTGATCCGATAAACACCACTACGCTAACGCTTACCACTATCGCACTGCCTGCCGATATAAATGGTGTGACTTTAGGTAGCTTAACAAGTATTGCGGTTAGCGGTGACCTTATGGCTGTAGCTGTACCTGCAGACGTTAAAACTGATAACGGTTATGTGTTGTTCTACAATGGGCTAGACAGTTCTGCTCCAGCCTTTTTGGATTCTGTCGAGGTTGGCGCACTACCGGATATGGTCACTTTTACGCCAGATGGTGGCAAAGTGTTGGTAGCGAACGAGGGTGAGCCTTCTGATGACTACACCATTGACCCTGAAGGTTCTGTTAGCGTCATAAATATTCTTGCAAGTGGTGAGCCAGAAGAAACGGGGACGACCGTTGGCTTTACTGCTCTAAACGGTACTGAAGCAGACTTGATGGCGCAGGGAATGATGTTTCCTAACCCAGCAGGACGCACGATTAACGGCACAGCTATTACCTCAACGGTAGCGAAAGATCTGGAACCAGAATACATCACCGCTACTAACGACGTTGCATACGTTAGTCTTCAGGAAAACAATGGCCTTGCGATTATTGACTTGGAAGAGTTAACGGTAGATGTCGTCGGCCTAGGAACTAAGTCTTGGGCTGGACTTAATATTGATATCCAAGAAAATGATGCGGTGAGTTTTGGTCAGTACACAGGTATTTATGGTGTATACCAGCCTGATACCATTGCTAACTTTACATGGAAGGATGCGACTTTCATTCTTACCGCTAACGAAGGCGATGCCCGTGAGTACTTCTTTGACGCTGCTGATGAGGCGGCATGTACTGCTGCAGGTGGTGTTGATTTTGACGAAGATGATGGCTGTCTAGCTTATACAGACGAAGTTAAAGTAGAAGATCTTACCGCTGCTGCCAACTCTGAATTAGCTATGCTACAGGCGACAGGTGAAGCGGACGACTTACGTGTAACTTCAGCTATGGGTGATGCTGACGGAAACGGAGAGTACGATGCAGCGTACGCTTACGGTGCACGTTCATTCACTATCTGGGATCAAAATGGTTTAGTGGTTTATGACTCGGGTGATGATTTTGAACGTATTACAGCGTCGGTTCATGGGGCGCAGTTCAACAATGGTGACGATGAAAATGCAAGTGACTCGCGCTCAGAGAATAAAGGTCCAGAGCCAGAAGCGTTAACCGTGGGTCAAGTTGGCGATCGCACTTACGCGTTTATCGGCACAGAGCGCATGGGCGGTATTTTCGTATACGACGTTACAAACCCTTATGACGTTCAATTTGCAGAATATGTAATTAACCGTGACCTAACCGAAGGTTTGACAAGCGACGATGTCATTGGTGACCTAGCGCCAGAAAGCCTGGTTTTTGTTAGCGCTGAAGACAGCCCAAGCGGTGTGCCTCTTCTTGTTGTAGGCAACGAAGTTAGCGGCACAGTAACGGTGTGGCAAATCAACCAGCTGTAAGCTCCCGCATTGATTACATGAAACCCCGCTTTGAAGCGGGGTTTTTTATTGGTAGCTTGCCAGACCTTCCCGAAGGGCGAGTTTTAAATGTCCTTACTCTTTGTTGTGTCACCTTGATGTAGAGCCACTATACCTGCGAAAACACGCCACGATTACGAACATTTTAAGTCTCGCTGAGTGGGTAATTATCTATGCGGACTGGTATTAAAAGGAGGAATAGAGCTTTCCTTGCGTTCACAATGGTTACACCGTTTAAGGATTAAGGTAAGCTATAACCCATAAAACGCAGTCGTATTTTTTAAGGTAAATACGATTAGGCTCAATTGCACTGGTATAGATGCGTTTAGGACACAGAGTAACGCAATGCTCAATACCGCCATAGTGCTATCAAATAATAGAGAATGCCTATGTCTCAGCAAGTTGTGATTAGTGGTGTGGGTGTATGGCACCCTAAAGACAGTATAACTAACGAAGAGCTCGTAGATAGCTACAATGCTTACGTAGATGCGTTTAACGAAGAAAATAAAGCGCAAATCGAATCAGGTGATGTAGCAGCAATGCCTTATTCAAGTGCAGAGTTCATCGAAAAAGCATCAGGAATTAAAAGTCGCTACATCTATCAAAAAGAGGGTGCGCTAGACATCACTCGAATGAAGCCTAAGATTGCCCCTCGAGCAGATGACGAACTTTCTCACCAAGCCGAAATTGCCGTCGAAGCGGCCAAGTTAGCTCTTGCATCCGCCAATGTTACTGCCAATGAGATTGATGCTGTGATTGTATCGTGTGCATACACCCAGCGTGCTTATCCTGCGATTGCAATTGAAGTACAAGAAGCCCTTAATATTGAAGGGTTTGGTTTCGATATGCTAGTTGCTTGTTCTGCAGCAACGTTCGGTATGCATCGCGCCTATGAAATGCTGAGCGCGAAAAATGCGACTCGCGTGTTGGTTATTAACCCTGAGTTGGTCTCACCGCAAATTAACTACGCTGATCGCGACAGTCACTTTATTTTTGGCGATGTGGCTACGGCGACGGTGCTTGAGCTTGCTGAAACCGCCAAAAGTGAGCACGTGTACGACGTGCTAAGCACCAAAGCATTGACGAAATTCTCAAACAATATTCGTTCTAATTTTGGCTACATGACACGTGCCGAAGACGTTGATCCGTATGGACCTGATAAGCTGTTCCATCAAGCGGGTCGCAAAGTTTTCAAGGAAGTGTGTCCATTGGCAGCAGCGCATATTGAAGCGCATTTAGCGAGTCACGACATTACGCCAGAAGGCGTCAAGCGTTGGTGGCTTCACCAAGCTAATATCAATATGAACACCTTGATTTGCAAACGCCTGTTAGGTCGCGATGCTGACCGTACCGAAGCGCCAATTGTGTTGGACGAGTATGCCAACACGGCTTCTGCGGGTTCTGTGATTGCGTTTGGTTTAAACCATGAAGACCTGGTTGCCGGTGACGTGGGAGTACTTTGCTCTTTCGGTGCAGGGTATTCAATTGGCTCACTAGTGATCCGTAAACGATAGTTTTTATCATAGCGCGGGCGATGCCTGCGCACCGTACCTAGCTGAAAACGTTATGTGCTGTATATCGAAGGTTTCAGGGACGTTGCATCAATGCGCCTCCCTGTATTTCATCTCCTAAATAATGATAATAAAGGTGAGATAAAAGGATGATTTCAGATGTAGGCTATGGGTTAAATAGTCTGGCGCACTTAGCCCTTTTATTGCTGTTGTTAACGGTACGCAAACCCGGCGTAGCCAAGCATTTATTGGTATTGGCGACCGCAGCTACCTTTTTATGGTCTACAACCTTAATCACTTCGCTATTTGGACCTATCTCGCTAAGCTGGTTACTCAGCGCTGACGTGCTTAAGCAGCTCGCATGGTTACTCTTTTTGGCTGGCTGTATACAGACCAGCTTTAGTAATATCTTCGACGTTCTAAAACGACCTGTAACGTTAATTATTATTGCCCCCGCACTAGCAGCATTGCTCGCCCCTTATCTATTGGTAGTAAATCCCGCGTGGAGCTTTCTTGTACTGATCGTGCTGTCATTAGAAGTGCTTGTTCTTCTGGAAGTTGTATATCGACAGGCGGGGCGTGAGCAGTGGGCGTTTAAACCAATCATTATTTATCTGGGAGCAACCAACCTGTTTGAGTTCGTTACTTATGCAAACGCTACCATGGTAAACCAGGTTGAAATTGGCTACATAGCGGCACGAGGCTATATTTACTTCTTGTTAATGCCCTTACTCGTCATATCGATTCGACGAATTCATCACTGGGGCATTGATATCTTTATCTCGCGGGACGTGGTATTGCACAGCTCTCTACTCTTAGTGGCGGGCGGTTATCTTTTTGTGATGGCTGTTGTCGGCTACGCCATAAATTATATGGGAGGCAACTGGGGAGCGACGGTTCAAATCATATTGGTTGTGATGTCATTCGCATTGCTTGCCACGGTATTCTTGTCCAACGGCTTTCGCACTAAGATAAAAGTATTTATCACTAAACATTTCTTTGCGAATCAGTTCGACTACCGGGTTGAATGGGTGAAATTAACGCAGTGGTTAACACGTGCAGGGGATACCTCATCAGATGTTTACCACGCTGGCCTAACCGGAATGCTTAACGCCATTCAATATGAGTCAGGTCTGCTGTTTAAAGTAACGCAGAATGGCTATGAATGCGTGGCTAAGGCATCACCTATTACAAACACTGCGTCAACAGATAACAATGAATCGTCAACTGATTCGAAAGAAAACAACGCTACCTGTACAACGTTGGAAACGCTTGCAAGTTACAGCGACAAAAATGGCTGGATCATTGATACGGACGCCTACCTCGTCAAACCATTCGATTACGAGGGGTTAAAGCTAGATAGAGATGCACTAAAAGCATGGGGCTACCAACTCTTCGTGCCTTTCTTAAAAGAGGGTAAACTGTGGGGATTTGCTGTTCTCGCGTCAGGAGACAATGAAAAAATCACTTTAAATTGGGAAGTGAAAGACTATCTAACCGCCGTATCTGAGCAAGTAGGCACATACATGCAGCACCACGAGGCCGCTCAAGTGGTAGCAGAAAACGCCCAATTTGCGGCATTCAATCGAATGTCTGCGTTCGTTTTACATGACTTAAAAAATGTACTAGCTCAAGTCGACCTTATTCTTGCCAATGCTCAACAGCATAAACATAACCCTGAATTTATCGAAGACACCTTCGAAACCTTGGAGCATACTAAGGCAAGAATGGAAAAAATGCTCAAGCAGCTGACTGATAAGAAGGCCGTTGAAGAAGGTGTAAACTCAGAATTTTTGATTTCGGAGCTGGCCAAAGATGTGGTCAACAACCGCTGTTCAGGTTTACGTCCGCTACCAACAGTTCATGTGCTAAAAGAAACGGCCGTGACGGTTGATAAGGATAAGGTGGCAAACGTGCTTTATCACCTAATCAGCAACGCTCAGCAGGCAACCGCAGATGACGGAGAAGTCGACGTGGTGATTACTGGAAATTCTGACAACAAAACGCAGCTAGTTTTGATAGAAGATACAGGGTCAGGTATGGATAAAGCGTTTATTGAAGAGCGACTATTCAAGCCATTTGATACCACGAAAGGCAATGCTGGTATGGGTATTGGTGCATATGATGCAAAAACATATATCGAGTCTATCGGTGGCAAACTAACTGTTCAAAGTGAACCTGGACGCGGTAGCTGTTTTACGCTGTATTTTCCGATAGGATAGGGTGTATAACTAAAAAGTGGATATTATCAAATCCACTCCCTTTCGATGGATGAAGTAGAATAATAGGATGATGAAATGACCGATACCATTTTGGTAGTAGATGATGATTTAGGTATCCAAAAGCAACTTAAATGGAGTCTTACCGATTACAACGTTGTTTTTGCGGACGATCACACATCTGCCATAGCCCAGCTCCGTCGTTTTGAACCTAAGGTTGTTACCCTAGATTTAGGGCTTCCGCCAGATCCAGCGAATGCGTCTGAAGGTTTGCGTATTCTTCACGACATCATTGCGCTAGCGCCTAGAACCAAAGTTATCGTTGTTACAGGTAATAACGATAAACAACACGCATTAAAAGCAATCGATTTTGGGGCATACGATTTTTATCAGAAGCCTATCGATTCAGATACCATCAAATTATTGGTGCACCGTGCGCTTAACCTGTCTAAATTAGAGCATGAGAATAGCATTCTTGCCCGCACCCGTTCTGGCATGTCCAGAATAGTGGGTAACAGCGAAGCTATTCAAAAAGTGGTACGTCGCGCTGAGAAAATTGCCAATACCGACATAAGCACTCTGTTACTTGGTGAAAGTGGCACAGGTAAAGAAGTTTTCGCGCGCAGTATTCACGAACACAGCCCTAGAAAAGACAAACCTTTTGTTGCTATTAACTGTGCGTCTATCCCAGAGAACTTACTAGAAAGTGAGTTGTTCGGTTACGAAAAAGGGGCGTTTACTGGCGCGAACAAAACCACCGTCGGCAAGATAGAAACAGCACAAGGCGGAACACTGTTTTTAGATGAGATTGGTGATATGCCCATTGGTCTGCAAGCTAAGATGCTTCGGTTTTTGCAGGAGCGCGTGATCGAGCGCGTTGGTGGACGCAATGAAATTCCCGTTGATATACGCGTAATTTGTGCAACGCACCGCGATTTACAGGCTATGGTGGCACAAGAAACATTCAGGGAAGATTTATATTACCGTGTGGGGGAAATGCCGATCATGATCCCTCCTTTACGTGAACGAGACCAAGACATTATTTTACTTGCACGTACGTTCTTGAATATTTATCGCGAAGAATTCAAAGCTAAAGCGAAGAGCTTTTCAGAAACTGCAGTTAACGCCATGCTAGCCCATAAGTGGCCGGGCAACATTCGAGAAATGCAAAACAAGCTAAAGTCTGCGGTTATTATGGCTGAAGGTACGGTAATTCAACCTGACGATTTAGGCTTGATGCCTGTAGATGCCCATGATGAGCCTGAAACGTTGAATCTGCGTGAAGTGCGAGAAATTGCTGAAAGTCGAGCTATTCGCAGGGCCTATCAAAAAGCAGATAAGAATATGTCGAAAACGGCAGAATTACTTGGCGTCACTCGTCCCACGTTGTATTCGCTCATTGATAAATACCATATGGAAGACATCAAAAATAGCGACTAGGGTAGGCATGACTACCAAACAAGAGAGAAATGTACTTCTCACCTGTTGATATCTGGGCGAACTCGCAGTTCGCCTTTATCCTTGTGTACCCACCTAAAATACAAACTGGCAGTGAGACTCTGCTAAGACGTCATGACCGCTGAAGGTCACCTCAACCGACACTTGGTTAGAGCCACGCTCAACAAAGATAACGCTCCCACAAATGTTACACACGTGGTGGGTTTCGTCATTAGCCTCGTGTAGTTCCGCTAGCGCTGACGGTGCACAGTCAATAACCAGCTGCTCTTTTTCAACTGTAACGCGCAGTTCACTGGTATCTGAATGGCTTAGCGTTTCGTCATCGGCGTCAAGCTCTCCGATATGATCAATTTCATATTGAATTGCTTGGCAACTGCAGCTTCCTCTGTACATATCTCTATTCCTCTACTGCTATTTCTCGAGGGTCTCCGGCCATTTGATACTTGCCACGTTGTTGAACGATGTGGCAATTCTCGAACCAGGAAAATTAAATTTCGTATCTAGTGGAGTGGGGTATTCCCTTGGAATTTTAAGCGTTTCGATTACGCCAACCCATCCATTTCTCCCTGATAACTTAGTGGCATACAGCGCGTAATCGATAACAGCGAATGTACGTTTCCACGCGGTATCAAAGTCTTCCTCTCTATCTGGAGGAAGCAGCGAAAAGCCAATGCTACAAGTAATATTGATTGGTTTTTCTAAGCCGATATCAAAAGGGGTGCTTGCGACCATTTCTCGGCAGCGCTCGGCAACCTCAGGGAGCTCTTCACGAGTGGATTGGCGACAAACCACAAGAAACTCCTCGCCTCCCCATCGAATAATTAAATCCGTTTGTCTGAACACCTCTTTGAGGACATTGGCAAACGCTGATAGCACTTTATCGCCGGCAATATGCCCATAGTCGTCGTTGATGCGCTTAAAGTGGTCGATATCAATAAGTAAGCAAAGTAAGTCTTGTTTCGTCTTTCCTGTGCTGGGGCTTTGTTTCGCCGAGAACTGGCTGCGCCTTATTTCACCGGGAAGCTGCGATTCGAGGTAGTGCCTATTGTACAAACCCGTTAACGGATCGCGCAGGCTTACCTCTTCTAGCGTTTTATAGGCTCTTTCCAGTTCTTGATTTTTTTCTTGAAGATTGAGTGTTTGCTGGCGTACTTCTCGGCGCAAAATAATCGTTTGCTGACGTTGTTTGTAGCGGCTCCACACTAAAAACGTCAAGAGTAACGCTGCTAATGATATGCTCCAAAAAAGAGTCGTCTGCAGGTTTTCTCGCTCAGCTTGCGCTAACGCCAGCTGCTTGGATTCTTCCAGTTTTTCCAACGTCCTAGATTGCCTCACAAGCTCAATTTCAGCCTGCAGACCTTCAATGGCAGACTTGTTTTCCGAATCAAGTAGTACCTCGCGCAGCTGCTGCATAACAGATTGAATATCTAGGGCTTTTTTGAATTCGCCTAGTGATACAAAGGCGCTTAGCTGTAACGAAAGAAAACTAAGCTGTCCTCTAAGGTCTCTATTTTTTCTAGCGTCAATGGTACCCGTGCGAGCCTCTTCCAAGGCTAATTCGAAACTCTGCTCTTTCATATAGGCTTGCGCTAAAGCGAGTCTGCCTTCTTTGACCAATTTTGCCTGGCCCGATGAATCGGCAAATTGCATGGCTTCCTGCAATAACTCTCGCCCTTTAGCTGTATCGCCGTTTTCAACCAATGCTCTTCCCAATAGCATTTTTGCTTCGGCTATGGCCCCCACATCAGAGGTGGATAGCAGGAGTTCAAGACCTTCGTTAATTGCTCTTATCGCTTGGTCTACAGAGCCTGTTTTGAGAGACAGAGCACCAATACGAGTTTTGATCACACCAAGTAATCGGGTCTCCTGTGTTTCCTCGATACTGTCGAAAGCGTCTTGGTAGTAGGTATGAGCCAACGTAGCTTGATTGAGCAAACTGTATATCTCACCGATGCGCAGCAACGTAACACTCATTTCACTGGCCATGTTATTTTCACGAAAATAACGTAGCGCTTGCTTTAACGGTTCCAACGCGGTTTCAATTTCGCCTTGTTCTTGTTGAATTATGCCTAGCTCAAGGTTCAATTGAGCCTTAAGTAATTCATTACGCTCAATTTGAGCAATAGACATAGCGCGACGCACATAAGTCAGTGCAATGGCATAATTTGAGAGGTGTCTTTCTGAGGTGGCTAGTTGTAATAGCGTTGACGCCATTTTGTTTAATTCACCATCTGTGGTGTAGCGCTCTAAGGCGGCATTAAAAATGGCTTTTGACACCTCAAAACGCGATGCGTTTTGAAGTAAGAGTCCGAGGGCAGAAAATGTATCAGCAGACATTTGTTGCTGTTGTAGCGCTTGCTCTAAAAGCAACAGTGCCTTGCTATCGGCGTCAGCGTATTGCTTGGCATTTAAAAGGTTCTCGACATCAGCAATTTCGGTATTGAAAAGCTCGAACGCTTCTACCGTTTTTACCTGTGCGCCATGCACAGCAATTAGCAGGGCACACACCAGCACGCGCACTGTGCTAAATCCTTCACGGCCCATTCGATTGTATCTCCTATACGCTGTCAGAACATGCTGTCGGTGAGTATCCCAGTAGGCTAACGCCAAGGCAACATTATTATTGTGAAGGATAAAACGAATGAAATACGTATTTGGATTTATACTTTAGTCTAATTTATGCTGTTATTTTCAATCCACTCTCGAATCAGTGCAGACTTGGCTTTACCTGTCTTTTGGGCAATGTTTGCAAGTTTTTCAATACATTGCGGTGTTAAAGTGAAGGTAGCATGTCGCATACCTTCTGATTTTACAGGCTTTCTTATCGGCACAACGCGCTCTGTAAGAACGTCTTTTAAATCGTTTTTTGCCGCCGATGGTTGCTTTTTATCCACTTTACCTTGGGCATAAAGCAGCGCATCGTCGATAAAATCTTCTACAGTTTGTAGATTGGGCTTAGCTAACGGCTTCGACTTTTTGAGGTTGAGTAAACTCATAAGCATCCTCCACTTTGCCAGCTAGTAGCTCTTCAAACAAGGTTCTTATTTCTGTGGCCGCTTTACCTTCTGGTTCACTCTCAATAACTGACTGCCCTGACTCTTCTGAATCGTCATACATGTTTCTACTAAAAGTAACAGAGTTTAGGACGGGAATACCAAATGAGCGACACACTTCTTTTGCCTCTAGAATACGGTTTGCCAGGCTAGGTAAAGAAGGGCACTGTGTGATAACAAACGCGGCGTTCATTTTCGGGTTAACCATTTTACAGGTAGATAAAATATCTTCCATGTGAGGTACCGTTTTGAGATCGCGACGTTTGGGTCTAAGTGGAATCAGTATATGGTCAGCAACCGCCATTGACGAGCGAAGCGCTAGGTTATCTTGTCCACCACAGTCTATTACAACGTAATCGTAATACTGACGCAGGCTAAGTAATTCGTTACGTATTTTACCGTATAACTGAACACAGTTAATTTCAGCGAGACGAGGGTTAGCTTTACGCTCTTGGATCCAGTCTGAGGTCGTTCGCTGCGGGTCACAGTCGACCATTAACACCTTGGCACCTTTTTCAGTGCGAAGATACACTGCAATGTTTTGTGCCAGGCAGCTCTTTCCGCTACCGCCTTTTTCTCCACCAACCAAAATAATCATGGTGATAACCCTCGAATATCGCTTATGTTAAAATACTGAGCGTTACGGTGGGTCGTGAATAGTGTCACGACCGTACCTAACCTCCACTCAAAGCATAGGCAGGCTATCAGCTAGGTTCAGCATCAAAATCGATATTAACGAATGTAAGACAATACCTATTGATTTGTGCAAAAACTCATTCTAGTCTTCTTACTTTATAATTGAGTTTACCGATAAGAGGTTGTTATGTCAGAAAGTCGCTTCACTTCCAAAGAAGGCCAAAAAGTACCTAGCGTTTCATTTCCGTGCAGAGAAGGTGAGACGTGGGTAACGAAAACGACAGATGAATTATTTTCTGGCAAAAATGTCGTGGTGTTCTCACTTCCAGGTGCTTTTACACCAACCTGTTCTTCTACCCACTTGCCTCGCTATAACGCTTTAGCGAAAAAGTTTGCGAAACACGGCATTGATGAGATTGTTTGTGTATCGGTAAACGATACTTTTGTTATGAATGCATGGGCCGCAGATCAAGAAGCCGCTAACATAACCGTTATTCCCGACGGTAACGGAGAATTTACCGATGGCATGGGTATGCTAGTCGATAAAGCGGATTTGGGTTTCGGCAAAAGAAGTTGGCGTTACTCGATGCTAGTGAAAGATGGCGTGGTAGACAAAATGTTTATCGAACCTGATGTAGCTGGCGACCCGTTTGAGGTGTCGGATGCAGATACCATGCTGGCTTACATTGCGCCAGAGGAGCAAACTAACGCACCTGTTTCTATTATCACAAAACCGGGTTGTCCTTTCTGTGCTAAAGCGAAAAAACTGCTTGATGAAAAAGGCTACGAGTACGAAGAAATCGTGTTGGGCAAAGATGCATCACTAACCAGCTTAACGGCGATTAGCGGTCGAGAAACTGTGCCGCAGGTCTTTATCGGTGGTAAACATATCGGTGGTTCTGACGATCTAGAGGTTTACTTTAGCTAACGTAATATACGTATTAATCGTCACAAGAAACGGGAGCATGGTAAACTGCTCCCGTTTTTTATTAATTATCCGTAGCGGAGAATAATAGTGTCATCGAAGTTTTTTGTAAAAATGCTCATAGGTATTGTTGCGCTTTTAGGTGTAAATAAGGCTATAGCTGCAAATTTATCTATACCCGATACGAGCGAAATGAAAAGCAGAAGTTTTTCAGACCTTCAAAATCAGTTCAAAGCATTTTACGAAAAAGAGTGGGGCCAAACCCAGCCGTGTAGAGAAACGGCACTCAATCGTTTTTCGGTATGCAGCAACGTATTGCGCAATGAAGGCAATTCGCCTTTCATGCTGACCAACAAATCAAGCAGCAAGGTGGCAGTGCTTATCCACGGCTTAAGCGACTCACCTTTCTTCATGCATGAAATCGCCAACATCTTATTTGAACAGGGTTTTACTGTAGTCGTGCCGCTTTTGCCTGGGCATGGTAAACGAGATGCCGACGATGACATGTCTGACTGGGATTTAGCTGAGCGCTGGCAGGAGCATGTTGATGAAGTCATTAAATTGGCTGATAGCATGGGTGATACTTTGCTTGTAGGCGGCTTCTCTACAGGTGGTGCGCTGGCGGTTGAACATTATCTGGATAGTACAGGAAGCGAAGTAAATAATATTGATGGTCTTATGCTATTTTCTGGCGCGCTGGCGCTGTCTGATAATGCTGAAAGTATGTCTCGAATTTGGGGCATTAAACTTTTAGCCAGAATCATTGATGGAACCCAAATGTGGCAGGTTTAGCAGGGTTGGAATTGATGGATTTAATAAACATCATTCGGGACAAAGTCGAGGAAGGACAGCAAATTGAAGTGCCGCTATTTGCCGCTCATTCTCAAGCTGATGTAACCACGCCAATTCGCGGCATAGAGCAGTTAATGGACGCAAGTAAAGGTCCGAATACCTTTTTCGTTATCGATGAATCGTACGGGTTGTGCCATGCAGATTTAGTTGTGAATACAAGCTTGCTCAATAAAATGAATTTCAACGCAAGCATGGTTAATCAGCAAGAAGAGTGTGCGGTACCTAAAGCAAACCCGCTATTTTCAACCATGGGCCTTATGTTGCGAGATTACCTGTCTCAGTTTGAATAAGTTACTGGGGGCTGTTGACCTTTGGTGTACAACAAAGGTCAACCGGCCCTAGCTTAGCGAAATTAACGGCTGGCTTTACTGCTTGGTTACATCACGCTATTATTTCGTTGCACAATAGACAGCAATATTTTGAGTACAGTATTTGAGAAAGTTTCGGATTGGTTTAACGCGCAAACGGTATAGGTCGGCGAATGCAAGTTCGTTTATCCTTACACTGTTCTTAATGATGGCCCTCGTGTCGTCAGGTAGCGCTGTATCTATCGAACATTCATACGAACATGCCCATTCAATGTCGGTGATGACACCGCAGTCGGATGCTGTTCATGCTAACCATCAGGTTCGAATGCCTGAGTATGCTAATACACATTGTCAGCACCAAGAATTGTCATCACAACATGCGGATTTAAGTGTTAAAAACAGCAAGAGCAAACCCGCTCAGTTCGACGGCGTACAAGTTAGCGATGCAGGCGTGAATAGCGTGAAAGCATCGAAGATGAGTGACATGTCTTGCTGCAAGGATGAATGTAATTGCCCAGCCGATCACTGTTTTAATCTTAGCGCGAGTGCGCTTATTCAGCCTACCGTTGAAACCGAAATATCGGTAGCCAGAATGGCTGCCACTGCACCTATACTGGGGCAGCGCTCATCTCCTCACTTCGGGCAGTTTCGCCCACCTAAGTCACTTTTCACAGCATAGATCTATCTCGCGGATTTATTTCGCAGCAGAGACGTTTTTATGTCACGACGTCGTCTTGTCGTTTTGAGATGTCTCTAATCTTTTATCTATGTAACGCGTGGTAAGCCTTTTTGCTAATCCCCTTTGTCGAATTTAGCGAAGAGCGGGGCAACGTCAACACGCCTTACACCTGAAAAGTGATGTTATACATGAGCAACTATTCGGTACCCAAAAAAGTGAACGAAAGCGCTAACAGACCTTGTAAAGTAAGCGCTTTGTTCGCCTTAATTTTTGTGCTTTCTTCTTTTTTGATGGCTAATAAGCCCGTTGTCGCGCAGACCCTAAGCCTGGAACAAGCGCTGCAGTTAGCTATTCAATACGACCCTTTACTTAAAGGGAATGCGCATCGAAAGGATCGCTTTAATGCAGAAGCTGAAGCGTCATCATATTGGGCAAATCCTCAGGTTTCAGCTTCTGTACAAAACTTGCCTACCGACGGCTTCGCATTTGACCAAGAGCCTATGACGCAATTTAAAGTTGGTTTGAAGCAGCAGTTACCGCGAGGCGATGAAAACCTCTACAGCCAGCAAAAGTATCAGGTTATGGCTGATCAAATGTCGGTAGAGAGCCAAGCGAGAAAGGCGTGGCTTAAACGTGAGGTTACCCTTACCTGGTTAGATTGGGTCTATGCAACACGTCGCATTGGATTATTGGACAAAGAGAAATCATTGCTTACACAGCTACTCGATTTTACTGACTCCAGATACAGCCAAGGCGTTGGTGCAGCGGCCCAGCAAGACATATTGCAAGTGCGCTTGGCATTGTTGTCTTTAGACGATAAATACGTGCAGGCTTATCAGCAAAAAAATGAAGCGAGATCTGCACTTTCAAAATGGTTTGGTGCGCCGCTAGATGAATCTGTAAGCGCGCCCCTGACTCAATCAACACGAGACGCCATTGAAGTCGATGCCATTTTAAACGACAGCAACCTCAGCCTTTCTTCGTTCTTAACGGTTATTGAGAACAGTGAGCCTTTTTCAATACTACAGCATCATCCTGAGGCTATGCTGCTTCAAATTCAGACCCAGATAGAAGCGCAAAATGTGAACATAGCGCGAGAGCAAACTAAGTCTCAGTGGGCATTTGAAGCAAGTTATGGATACAGACAAGATGCACAAAATGGCGCAAGCCGAGCTGATTTTGTGTCATTGGGTGTTCAAGTAGACCTTCCGTTTTTCAATAAATCTCGTCAAGACGCTTCAATAGCCGCAGCGGCTTCCAAAATGAGTGCGTCTGAAACGGACTTCCGCTTGAAAGTGAACGAGCTTGCCGCGAATGCAGAGGTGCTTAAATCACGCTTGTCAGCGCTAAGTGAGCGCAAAGCGCTTTATGAAACGGCGTTAATTGGTGAAACACGGCAACTTTCTGAAGCTGAACTGACAGCTTATACCACAGACACCGGTGATATCGGTGATGTTGTCAATGCCAATCTCAAGCAAGTACAGGTACAGGATTATTTACTCAAAATCGACATCGAGCGCGCCAGAACATTGGCGTCACTTGCTTATTTGTACCTGCCCACTCACGCCCATTTTTTCGAATAAAGAGTAGTTAATATGACATCTTCAACTCACCCTGCTCCAGATACAAAAAGCACGCTAATAAAAGGTTTGCTAGTAGGTCTGCTATTTGGCGGCCTATTAGCGTTCGGCTTGGCCTCACTATTGTTGTCTGATTCATCAAAACACGGAAATGGCGAAAGTGCCCTTAGCGACGAAACTGATGATAAAGCCCCTTTATATTGGGTAGCGCCTATGGATGACAGCTATCGCCGTGACAAACCGGGAAAGTCACCGATGGGAATGGACTTGGTGCCAGTATACGCCAATGACGAAGCAACATCTGCGAAAAGTAATGAGCGTACGCCTGGTACCGTAATGATTGCGCCAAATGTACAGCACAATATAGGGGTTAAAGTCGCGCCCGTTACCATTGGAACACTTCAACAGACCGTAACGGCGGTGGGCAACGTTGCTTACGATGAAGATAGCATTGTGCACATCCACCCTAGAGTATCAGGTTGGGTCGACAGGCTTTTCATTAAATCTCAAGGTGAGCAAGTAGAAAAAGGACAGGCACTTTATACCCTGTATTCGCCAGAATTAGTTAGCGCACAAGAAGAATACGTTTTAGCTATTAAGCGAGGAGATTCACGTTTAATTGAGGGGGCAGCCGAGCGCCTAAGAACTCTAGGGCTATCAAAGGGCGTTATCGAAGAATTGCAGAAAAGTAGACGGGTAGCACAAACCGTCACATTTAACGCGCCGCAAAGCGGTGTAGTAGAAGCGCTGAATATTCGGGAGGGGTTTTACGTTCAGCCCGGGACAACCTTGATGAGCATCGCACAGCTAGATACGGTGTGGGTGATTGCTGAGGTACCTGAAAAATACGCGCAAATCATAGCGCCTCATAATAGCGCTGTGGTTACCCTCGACGAAATGGACCATGGGTCTGATGCTAAATGGGAAAGCCACGTAGAGTATATTTATCCGTCTTTGTCAGAAACAACGCGAACCCTGAAAGTACGCATACCGCTAAACAATAACAATCACACGTTAAAGCCCAATATGTTTGTCCACGTTGGAATAAAGCCTACTCAACGCAAGGCGGCGTTACTGGTTCCTCGCAGTGCCGTTATTCGCACGGCTGAGGGCGCAAAAGTGGTACTCAGTGATGGCGATGGCAACTTTAAGTCGGTACGGGTAACGCTGGGGCAGAGCGATAGTACACATTTTGAAGTCGTCGAAGGCTTGCTGCCAGAGGATGATGTGGTGGTATCAGCACAATTTTTGATTGATTCAGAGTCGTCGAAAAGCAGTGACTTCAAGCGAATGAAAGCGCCCGATCACCAGGCTACGACAACAGGTACAATTGAGGCAATTGAATTGCCAGCTTACACCGAAACGAATGGCGCTTCGAATAACGCAAAGTTAGTGATCGCTCGCGGGCCGATTGAAAAATGGGGACGGGGACCTGCGACAATGTCATTTGCGGTATCAAAGCATATTGACTTATCTCAGTTCAAAGAAGATGACAACATCATGTTCACCTTCGTGACTGGCGAAGAGTTCACGGTTATTGATATGCGTAAACATAGTGAACATGCCATGGACAAGGGTATGGTGCATGACTCAGGTCACAGCAATCATAACCATAATGCGGGCGAGCGGAAGGGTGATGAAGCGCAGAGCGATGCTCACGAGTCAATGGCTCACAAGTCGGCAGAACAAAAATCGATAAATCATAAGGAGCATATGCACCATGATTGAATCGGTAATTCGCTGGTCGGTAAACAATAGAATACTGGTATTGCTGAGCGCTATTATGCTCAGTATTGCGGGTGTCTGGGCGGTGAAAAACACCCCCGTTGATGCTATCCCGGATTTATCTGATGTCCAGGTCATAGTGAAAGTAAACTATCCCGGTCAGTCGCCGCAAGTGGTGGAAGATCAGGTGACGTTTCCTCTCACCTCTGCGCTAATGTCAGTGCCTGGCGCACAGACGGTGCGAGGGTATTCATTCTTCGGCGATGCCTACGTGTATATTATCTTTGATGACGATACAGACATGTACTGGGCTCGAAGCCGCGTTCTGGAATACCTAAGCCAGGCGTCTTCGCAACTTCCAGAAGGCGTAACACCTCAGTTAGGTCCAGATGCGACAGGGGTAGGTTGGGTTTACATTTATGCGTTGGAGAACGATGCTAGTCAGCCAAATGCGCTAGATGCTGGTGAGTTAAGGGCGTTGCAAGACTGGTTCTTGAAGTTTGAGCTTCAGTCAGTTGAAGGTGTATCTGAAGTTGCGTCTGTTGGAGGGATGGTTAAACAATACCAAGTTATTGTCGACCCTGAAAAATTACGTGCCTACAACATTCAGCCATCCATGATAGAAATTGCCCTTAAACGGGGTAACCGCGCGTCAGGCGCTTCGGTTATTGAAATGGCCGAGGCAGAGTACATGGTTAGTGCGCAAAGCTACATTCAGGGCATTGACGACATACTGTCGTTGCCTACAGGCGTTATCAAGGACGGCGTTAGCATAACGATTAATGATGTAGCACAAGTGGTAGAAAGCCCGTTGATGCGCCGCGGTATTGCTGAACTAAACGGGAATGGCGAAACCGTGGGTGGCATTATAGTGATGCGCTATGGCGAAAACGCAAAAGCCACTATCGATGCGGTTAAAGCTAAGCTGGATTCATTAAAAGCGAGCTTGCCGGAAGGGGTGAATATCGTTCCCGTGTACGATCGCTCCACCCTTATTGATAAGTCCGTCGATACCCTCACCAATAAGTTGGTAGAGGAATTGCTGGTCGTTGGTTTGGTATGCGCTATCTTCTTGTTTCACTTACGTTCATCTATGGTTGCGCTAATCAGTTTGCCTATTGGTATTCTCGCCGCGTTTATCGTAATGAAGCTGCAGGGACTTAATGCCAACATCATGTCTTTAGGTGGCATTGCTATCGCTATTGGTGCAATGGTGGATGGCGCTATTGTTGTGGTTGAAAATTTACACAAGCACATTCATCAGCATGCTGTTTCATCAAGTCAGGGAGCCTCAGCGAGTCAAAGGGATTCAGCGAGTCAAAGGAATTCAGCAAGTCAGGTTGGGTCAGGGAGTGCCCAGTCGCAAACATCTATACCAACCTCTGCAAAGCTTTCGGCAGCCAAACGTTGGGAACTGGTGATTAAGTCGACCACCGAAGTTGGTCCAGCTTTATTCTTTGCGCTCCTAATTATAACCGTATCCTTTATTCCTGTTTTTGCATTGGAAGCGCAAGAAGGTCGTCTTTTTGCGCCTCTTGCCTTTACCAAAACCTATGCCATGGCAGCAGCTGCGGCGCTGGCAATTACTTTAGTTCCTGTGCTGGCGGGTTATTTCGTACGCGGAAAAATACGATCTGAAGCCCAGAACCCGGTAAATCGAGCTTTAGAACGTGTGTATCAGCCATTGCTAACGCGGCTGCTTAACTACCCACTGCTCACCTTGGCGGGGGCATTTTGCTTATTGCTTTCCATGTACTGGCCGTTAAACCAACTAGGCAGCGAATTTATGCCCGAACTGGACGAAGGCGATTTGATGTATATGCCTACTACCTATCCGGGTATTTCAGTGGGTAAAGCCAGAGAGCTTTTACAGCAGACGGACAAGCTTATTGCAACCTTGCCCGAGGTTGAAACGGTATTCGGGAAAATTGGACGCGCAGATACGGCCACAGACCCTGCACCATTGACGATGATTGAAACCTTCATTCAGCTTAAACCGAAAGCCCAGTGGAGGGCGGGCATGACCACTGAAAAGCTCAAAGAAGAGCTTAACGCTCTGGTGCAATTTCCAGGGCTGACCAATGCGTGGGTAATGCCAATTAAAACCCGTATCGACATGTTGGCAACCGGGATAAAAACCCCTGTTGGGATCAAGATTGCGGGGCCTGACCTAGCAGGCATTGAAGCCATAGGAAAGGATATTGAGATACTGCTTAAAGACCTGCCCAATACAGCATCAGTATACGCTGAGCGTGTGGTGGGTGGCCGTTACGTTTATATCGATATCGACAGGCAGTTGGCGGCGCGCTACGGCATGACGATAGACGATGTTCACAGTATTGTAGGCTCGGCAGTGGGCGGCAAAGTGGTTACACAATCAGTGGAAGGGCGTGAGCGTTTTCCTATTGCCATGCGCTTTTTACAGCACTACCGCGATACGCCTGAATCTTTAGCATCCATGCCTTTCGTCACACCAAGCGGTGTTCACATTACCCTTGGCGATGTGGCGACCGTGCGTATTGACGACGGGCCGGCTGGGATTAAAAGTGAAAATGCCCGATTAAACGGATGGGTATACATTGATATCTCGTCAGACTCAGCCACGGGTATTGACGTAGGGGGTTATGTAGATAGCGCAAAACGTCATTTGTCAGAGCAACTTGATTTACCCACTGGATACTCCATTACGTGGGCGGGGCAGTTTGCTTACCTTGAGCGCGCGAAAGCAAAACTGTCGGTGGTTATACCGCTAACGTTAGCCATTATCTGCCTTTTGCTTTATCTGGCATTTAAACGCCTTCGCGATGTGGCACTCATACTCGCGACCTTACCGTTGGCGCTGGTGGGCAGTGTATGGTTGCTTTACCTTCTTAACTTCAATCTGTCGGTGGCGGTAGGTGTTGGGTTTATTGCCTTAGCAGGTGTAGCGGTAGAAATAGGCGTTATCATGCTGGTCTATCTAAACCAATATGTATCAGATGCACTCACTAGCCACGAAACAGAAAATGGCAACACTAAAAAAGATGCGCTTGTGAAAAAGGCTATTGTCCATGCCGCCTCGGCAAGACTTCGCCCAGTTATGATGACATCGCTTTCTATTATTGTTGGCTTGTTGCCTGTGCTTTATGCCACTGGAACTGGTAGTGAAGTGATGCAGCGCATTGCGGCGCCTATGGTAGGCGGTATGGCGAGTGCACTGGTATTAACACTGTTGGTATTGCCAAGCGCGTTTTACTTAATTGTGTCACGCAAAAAATAATAGAGTTGAAAGTGCAGTAGAGTAGATAAAGCATGGGGAAGCGATAACACGCTTCCCTGCGCTTTATTTTTAAAGCATTGTGCGATCAGTGCGCTGCCGCGTGATCTTTCTCATAACCTTCCGCGTGATCTTCCGCATGCTCTTCCGCATATTCCTCAACTTGTTGCCAAACGCGCAAAAGGTTTCCGCTCAATATCTTTTCAATGTCGGTACGGCTATAACCTCTATCCAGCAATCCTTGTACTAGGTTTGGAAAACTCGCCACGTCTTTAAGCCCAATGGGGAGTGAGTCACCTACACCGTCATAGTCTGAACCAATACCCACGTGATCAACACCAATCAGTTTTACCACGTGATCGATATGGTCAAGCACTTCGTCTAGGGTTGAATAAGGGTATGGCACTTCTTTGCGATAATTCTCTTCAAAGTTCTCTAGCTTAGGGCTGTCTTCGCCTTCTTTTTCAACCAAGGCTTTGCGCGCTGCAGTAAGGCCACTACGCCACTTTCCAGCTTCTTTAGATACAAAACTAGAACCAAAGTTAATCATAATAACACCGCCATTTTCGCCGAGTTTTTTGATCATCTCGTCGTCCATGTTGCGCTCAAAACCGGGGGTAAAGCGGCGCAGTGAAGAATGTGACGCTATAACTGGCACCTTTGTTAACTCAATAACTTGGTAAAAGGCGTCGTCAGACACATGGGAAATATCCAGCATAATACCAATGTTGTTCATTTCGCCCACTAAGGTTTTGCCAAACGGGCTAAGGCCTTTCCATTTTCTGCGCAGGTCATACGAAGAGTCAGAAATGTGGTTAGCTTGACTATGAGCAAGGGTGATGTAGCGAATCCCGCGCTCGTAAAAAGCCGTTAGATTCGCCAAGTCACCTTGAATAGGAGAACCATTTTCCATGCCCATTGGCAGTGAAATTAACCCTTTTTCAAATTGGGCTTTTACGTCAGAAGGGCTTTTAGCAATGGCAAATTTATCAGGTGCACGGGCAACAATGGCTTCTACTGAATCGATGAGCTCATGGGCAAGCTGCGTAGATTCTGGAGAGTTGTCTAAACTAGCAGGCACGTAAATACTCATAAAAGGGGCGTTCAAACCACCAGATACTGCACGAGGGTAGTCGAAGTCGCCGTCCTGCGTGGCTTTAGTGACATCAACCCACTTTTCCTTTACGCGATAAGGAACATCAATGTGTCCATCAACAATAATAGTTTCTTGTGCGATCTTGATAGCTTTTTCAGATGCTGAATAAGTAGAGGTCTCAGCAAGTACAGAGTGTGAAGCAAAAAGCGCAGAGATAAGTAATGCGCAAGATGAGAGTGGGAAGCGCCCCTTCATAGAAAATCCTTATTTTGTTTTTTATCGCTTAGGTCAACAACCGCTAACTTAATAGCAATACGAGACTAAAGGATAATGCGCACTGCGACAATAGGCTTTTACTTGCTATGCATTTACCTCAGATCGCACTCACTAAGCCCTAAATTAGTCGATATTGCTCATTTTTAGAGCGCTTGTGCTTGTTTACTTCAAGTTTACATTGCAATAAAAATTTAAAACTTGTTATGGTGAAGACTGCGTGACTTCATTGCGCGAATACGGGATACTTCCAAGCGCTCCGCCAATTATCGATGACTACTATGCATCAGCGCGGCCGACGTAATTTTTTAGTGGCACCCGCTCTTCTCACATAATCAAGCCGGGGCCACAGCTAACAAGTATGAGAAATAAATATGGCTATTAATTTTGTACCGCTAGATAAAGAAAAGCATAAAGACCTAAAGGTTGCGGTAAATACATCTTTCAGCTTTGCGAAAAATACACACCTTGCAGCAGCAACGATCCGTGAATTTGCACAACTAGCTGCGACAATGCCGCTAGTGTTCATTGAAGACACTACATCAAAGCGTCACCACGTTGTGACTATGCTTGGTATGGAACAAGGTCAAAACCTTTTTCTAACTGGCGACAGCTGGAAAGGCCCTCACGTTCCAATGAACATCCTTCGCTATCCATTCGACGTGCGTCCAGACGGCGACAAGCTTGGCGTTTACATTGATGAAAACTCTGACCTTATTTCTGACGAAGGCCAAGCGCTATTTACTGAAGCTGGTGAAGCAAGCGAGTTCCTAGATAACCGTCAGAAATTCCTAGCAGACCTTGCGAATAGCGAAATGCTAACTCAGCGTTTTGTTGCGAAAGTCGTTGAACTGGACCTTCTTGATCCAATTCAAATTCGCCTTACTTACCAAGATGGTAAACAGCGCAATGTTACCGGCATGATGAGCATCAACGAGAAGAAGCTTCTTGAGCTGCCAGAAGAGCAGGTGCTTGAGCTACACAAGCAAGGCTTCCTAGGTGCTATCTACGCAGTAATGATGTCTGTTGGTCAGCTAAACCGCCTTGTTGAGCTTTCTAACGACACAGAAAACCCAATTCGCAGCATGCAGCTTTCTGCGGTTAAAGCAGAAGAAGCAGCACCCGAAGCGGCGCCAAACGCGTAATCGCTCCCTCATTTTGAAGTTTAAAAGCCCGCAAAGTTGCGGGTTTTTTTGTACCTAAAATTCACGTTCAGACTTCGTCATGTTTCGTTCAGAAACCGTTAAGTTTTAATGTCTTATCTTACACCTCGTTCCCAACACATTTTTTAAGGACAAAAGACATGAACACTAACACTAATAAGCTAAAAACTACGCTAACTGCACTATCACTTATCACAGCTTCAGTATTTACAGTCTCAGCAGCACATGCAGCTACACAAAACGAAGTACAGTTTACCGCTGTCGATCCTGAAGGATTCGATGACAACCTCTACGGTGCAAGGTATGTGCGCTACCTGGAAGAAGTTAGCGGAAACAGCGGCGCTTACCTTATAAACCCTTATCTTCAGCGTGTATCGAGTTTATCTGGTGGTTACGCCAATTTAGATGGTGCCGACTTTTTTAATCTTGGAGCGACGTTTTACATCGATGAAAACTTAATGTTAGCAATCGAAGGGGTTCATAGGAAATGGAACAATGGCTATGGCGAATCTGATAGCACCGACATAAATGCTAAGCTGGGTTACAACTTATCACGTGAGTGGCAAGTTGGCGCAGGTTTGACTTATCAGCACTTCAGCACTGAATATGCCTTCGAAGATGACGTGTTTGAAGCTAGCGGTAACGAATCTTCTGCATTAATTTTTACTCGTTACACAACTGTTGGAAAGGAGGGTAAAGGCTGGGACTTTATGGCCGAGTATATAGCTGAAAGTAATGACGTTTTTTATGGCTCAGCTCGTTACTTTTTCAATAAAGGTTTTAGTGTTGCTGGCTTGTTCACCTATTCAGATGCGCCAGACGGCTTTGTAAATGAGAAGGCTGTTGGAGTAGCACTCGATTATTGGGTTAATGAACAGTTTTCAATATCAGCAAGCTATGAAACGGATATTGATGGGGAAGAAAGTAGTGACGTTGCTTCACTTTCAGCATCCTATCGTTTCTAAGTAAGAACTCCCTGATTATTGCTATGCGTTAGCACGCGTTGATGTAAATGCAGTGAGTTAGCACTAGTCGTGTTAACTCACTCGTTTTTTAACGTGCTGATGTGGCGCAGCTGTTTGAATTACGACTCAGCATACGCGCAATACCGCTGAAAACAGCGTTAAACATAATCGTGAGATCCCGCCGCTTATTTACAGTCAAAAACAGCAGTTCATCGATTAATTACACCTTTATTTTTTCTCACCTGAATATTTTTTAATCTTTTTTACACGCCTAATCATACACTTCCTAAAAATACTGTATATCCAACCAGTTTAAACCCAGTGTTTATGCGGCCTTCACGCCTTTTTTCTACTTGACAGTGGGGATCATTGATACCTAAACTGTATCTCAGTGGGTAAATGTGGCGAATTGTGGATCAAATCATCATCACTTTGCAGATTAGTACTCAAAAAACAAGAAAACCAAGAGCAAATAATAAAAGGCTAGGGGAATGTTCCGCGGCGCTAACGCAATCAATCTGGATACAAAAGGCAGACTGGCTATACCGACGAAGTATCGTCAGTCGCTGCTGGATGATTGTCAGGGACAACTGGTCTGCACAGTCGATACACAACAAAGTTGTTTGCTACTTTACCCACTTCCCGAATGGGAAGAGATTGAGCTTAAACTCTCTAAACTTTCAAGCATGATCCCAGCTGAGCGTCGCTTGCAGCGATTGCTACTAGGTTATGCTTCTGAAGGTGAGATGGATAAAAGCGGGCGCATTCTTGTTCCTACTCCACTGCGAAGTTTCGCAAAACTCTCAAAAGAAGTCATGTTAGTTGGTCAGTTAAACAAATTCGAAATTTGGGATGCCGATATTTGGGCACAACAAGTTGAAGCTGATATAGACACCGAACGCAAAGGCGAATTTGAACTTACCGAACGATTACAGGACTTTTCTCTATGACGCAGCCTAGCGAATTTAAACATATTTCAGTATTGCTTGATGAATGCATTGAAGCCCTAGCGATTAAACCGAACGGTATCTACATTGACGCCACTTTCGGCCGTGGGGGGCACTCAGCACATATTTTGGATGCATTGGGCGAACACGGGCGTCTCATCGCCTTTGACCGTGATCCGCAAGCAATCAAAGCGGCAGAACGTTTCGCCGATGATAAGCGTTTTAGCATTATCCACTCACCATTTGGTGATATGGCAGAAGAAATCGAAGCGCTGGGACTAACCGGTAAGATTGACGGTGTGCTTATGGATTTGGGGGTATCTTCACCTCAGCTAGATGATGCCGAGCGTGGTTTTAGCTTCCTTCGTGACGGCCCGCTGGATATGCGTATGGACACCTCACGTGGACAAAGTGCTGCAGACTGGTTGGCTAACGCCGAAGAACAAGACATTACGCAGGTTATTAAAGAGTTTGGCGAAGAGAAGTTCGGCAAACGCATAGCCCATGCCATTGTAAACACGCGAAAAGAAACACCCATTACGCGCACAGCTCAGCTAGCCAAAATTATCGACGAAGCGGTTCCTGTAAAGGATAAGTTTAAACATCCGGCAACCCGTGCATTCCAAGGTATTCGCATTTATATCAATGCGGAACTTGAGCAACTTCGTGTTGGCCTTAAAGCCGCGACACAGGTGTTGGCGAAAGAAGGACGTCTTGCCGTTATTTCGTTTCACTCTCTTGAAGACCGTTTAGTAAAACGCTTCATTAAGGATCAAAGTAAAGGGAAATCAGTACCGCACAACTTACCGATTACTCAGGCTGAAATAGATGCAGATAAAGTGTTAAAAGCCTTGGGCAAAGCGATAAAACCTTCAGAACAGGAGATTGCGAACAACGTTCGCTCTCGCAGTTCGGTATTACGTGTGGCAGAAAAGTTATGACCAAAGTCGCGCCAGACAAGGCCAGCACTAATTTTAAATTACTGCTAATAATTGTTTCAGATTTGACCCGCAACAAGTTGCGGGTTTTGTTGTATTTAATGGTTATCACAAGTGCCATGGCAGTGACACTAAGCAGTCATCACAACAGACAGCAGGTCATTGCCCTTGAAGACCTTATGCAAGAGAAAGATGAGCTTGATGTCGAGTGGCGTAACCTCGTGCTTGAGCAACGCGCGTTGACCGAGCATAACCGCATAGAAAACCTAGTTGAAAAACAGTTAGAAATGTACCGTCCAACCGCAGACGATGAAGTAGTGGTGAAGTTAAAATGAGTACAACAGCACTTTCTCGCCAACGTAAAAAGACCGGTGCTAAACAAAATGTCACACCAAGCTTAGTGCACTGGCGTTTTGTCGTTGTGCTGGTAGTGATCATGCTGGTGTTCAGCGTGCTCGCCGCCCGTGCAGCTTACATTCAAGTTATTGAGCCAGACGAGCTTATTCAACAGGGCGACAACCGCACACTAAGAACCCGTGATATGCCAACCTATCGCGGGCTCATTACCGATAGAAATGGTGTTGAACTGGCGGTGAGTGTACCTGTTCGCGCCATTTACGCAGACCCTAAAGTTATCCATGAAAACAACGGCTTCGAGGAAGAACGCCGCTGGGAAGCACTGGCAGACGTACTGCGCCAAGACGTCAATGAACTCAAAGAGAAAGTGGCAAACCCTAAACGCCGCTTTGTTTACTTGCAGCGTCAGGTGTCGCCTGCCATGGCAGAGTACGTTGATAAACTGGACATTCCCGGTATTTATCTTCGTCGAGAAAGTCGCCGCTACTATCCTACAGGCGAAGTTTCAGCGCAGTTAATCGGCGTAACCGATGTTGATGATACAGGGGTTGAAGGTCTAGAGCGCATGTATAACGAGTGGCTAACGGGCACGCCGGGTTCTCGTAAAATACGCCGCGATGCGAAAGGTCGTCAGGTTGAAATCTTGGAAACAAAATCAGGCGAAAAAGCAGGCGACCTGCAGCTGACTATCGATCAGCGTATTCAGGCACTTGCTTATAAAGAAATTAAAGAAGCCATGATTTATTACCAATCAAGCTCGGCTTCCGCCATTGTCATCGATGTAAAAAGCGGTGATGTGTTAGCCATGGTGAATGCACCGTCGTTCAATCCGAATGACAGAAGCGATATTTCTGCACACAGAATGCGTAACCGAGTTATTACCGATGCGTTCGAACCAGGCTCGGCGCTAAAACCGCTGGCGGTACTTACTGCGTTAGAGTTTGGTGAAGTAGAGCCTGAAGATTCGGTAAACACCCACCCAGGATGGATGCGTTTAGGTGGCAGCCTAGTTAAAGATTCGCGCAACTACGGCGAACTAACGCTAGAAGAAATTATTCAGCATTCCTCAAATATGGGGACGTCGAAGCTGGCGCTTTCTGTGCCTAAACAGTTCCTGCTGGATACCTATTACAATATGGGCTTAATGAGCGATACCGGGCTTAATATGGCGGGTGAGAGTAGCGGTATCTTTCATGAGCGCAGCCGCTGGTCTGAATTTGAGCTAGCCACGCTGTCATTTGGATACGGCATTTCGGTTACCACTGCACAGTTGGGGCGTCTTTACGCAACGTTGGCGAACGGCGGTATTAAAACACCGCTTAATGTCATCAAGTCGCCAGAGCAACCTTCATGGCAGGCTCAATCTGAGCGAGTGATCAGCGAAGAAAACGCTAACGCTATTGTTCAAATGATGGAAAGCGTAACCCAGCGTGGCGGCACAGCAACAAAAGCGTCGGTACCAGGTTATCGCGTTGCTGGGAAAACAGGAACAAGCCGAAAAGCGGTGGCCGGCGGGTACGGCGAAGAGTACGTCAACATTTTCGCCGGTATCGCACCTGTGTCTGACCCCAGGCTAGTAACTATTGTATTGATCAACGAACCTGGCGGTGATTTGTATCACGCGGGGGATACCGCTGCACCTGTCTTTTCATCAATTATGGGTGGCGCACTGCACATGTTAAACGTTACGCCCGATGACAAGCAGGTTACATCTAGCCGCTTATTGAAAGGAGGTCAAAGTGGTAGTTAGTGCCTTTATTCAAAGTATAAAAGCCTTATTGGCGAAATTTGGTGTGGACGCCCCAGATATCCGCATTGAAGGTTTAACGCTAGACAGCCGAGAAGTGAATACACGCTTAGCGTTCTTGGCAATTAAGGGCCACGAACGTGATGGTCGAGATTTTATACCCCAGGCAATAAGTTTAGGGGCCCGTGTAATTCTGGCGCAAACTGAAGACAGTAGTGCCCATGGTCAGATGGAAATGCGTGACCACAGCGTCATTATCTCCTTGTATGAATTACCACAAATGCTCTCTGCATTAGCTGCTGCATTTTACGACTACCCTGCTCAGAAAATGACGACGGTAGCAGTGACAGGGACAAACGGAAAAACCTCTACAGTTCAATTGCTTACCCAGCTTAAGGATGCGTTAGGTACACGTAGTGCAAGCATCGGAACTCTAGGGAGCAGTGTGTTTGATGGCGATGAAACCCAGTGGTCGAACACGCCGGCAGCAAACACTACGCCCGATGCCATACGTATGCAGTATTTGTTGGCAGACTTTGTGCAAAGTGAAGTGCGCCATACGGCCTTCGAAGCAAGTTCTCACGCATTGGTTCAAGGTCGGCTTGGTACAGTAAAAACCGATATCGCTGTTTTCACCAACCTTACTCGAGATCATCTCGATTACCACGGCACCATGGAAGAGTACGGCAAAGCCAAGCGCTTGCTGCTTCAGCAGCCAGGTTTAAAGGCTGTGGTATTAAACGCTAATGATGATGAAAGTAAGAAGTGGGATGGTGCAGCAGATAAGTCGATTACACGCATCTGGACAGGTATAGACGAAAGTGGTCTGGATGGAAGCGGTGAAAGTGAATACTTGCGAGAGCATAACAATCCTCAAAGTCGCCATTGTTTCGCCACAAATGCTTCTTATCATGCAGGTGGATGTAGCTTTGAACTGGTGAGTTCGTGGGGAAGCGCTGCTATTTCGCTGCCACTATTCGGAAAGTTCAATATCAGTAATGTATTGAGTGCTATAGGTACGTTACTCGCTGAAGGTGAGCGTTTTGATGACGTGGTTAACGCGGTAAATGCAATCACGCCTGTACCCGGGAGAATGGAAGTTTTCCCTGTAACGGGTGCGGCGAACCTAGTGGTGGACTACGCGCACACGCCAGACGCTCTGGAGAAAGTGCTGTTAAGCGCCAAATTTCATACAACGGGCAAAGTGTGGTGTGTGTTTGGCTGCGGCGGGGACAGAGACAAAGGCAAGCGACCGCTAATGGGGCAGGCTGCCGAGGTTGGTGCTGACGCTATTGTGATCACTACTGATAACAGCAGAAGTGAAGACCCTGAATCTATCGCCGAGGATATCATGGCGGGTTTGAATAACCGTGAGCTGGCAGTGTCTATACCTGATCGCGAGCAAGCTATTCGTCATTGCCTTGAGCATGCGCATGAAAGCGACATCATCATCGTGGCCGGAAAAGGCCATGAAGATTACCAAATTATCGGTGACAAAAAGACTAACTATAACGAACGTGTAGTTGTGGCGCGACTGCAACAGGAGTACAGCAAATGATAACAACAACGCTGTCATGGATAGCCGAAAAGGTTAATGGGAAATTATTAAAAGGCGCTGCTGACGTTGAAGTGTCTGCAGTAAGTACCGATACCCGCACCCTAGAAGATGGCGCAGTTTACTTGGCCTTGAAAGGTCCGAATTTTAACGGCCATGATTTTATTTCAACGGCAGAGAAAGCGGGAGCAAGTGCAGTTATTGCCAGTGAAGACGTAGCAACCTCGTTACCTGTCATCATGGTTGAAGATACCAAAGAAGCACTTGGTCTATTAGGTGCGGCAGTAAAAGCTTATGTGGCACCCAAAACGATTGCGATTACCGGAAGCAGTGGCAAAACCACCGTAAAGGAAATGTGTGCCGCTATTTTGGAGCGAAGAGGCAATGTATTAGCCACAAACGGTAACTTCAATAATGATATCGGTGTGCCGCTAACCCTTCTACGCCTTGAACCTCAGCATGAATATGCAGTGATGGAGTTAGGCGCAAATCACATTGGTGAAATCGCCTATACCACGAACCTTGTTAAGCCGGACGTCGCGACTATCGTAAACGCCGCCGCTTCTCATCTAGAAGGCTTTGGAAGTTTGCTAGGTGTAGCGCGCGCCAAAAGTGAAATTTTTAAAGGCTTAGGCAGTGACGGCGTGGCGGTAGTCAATGTTGATAGCCAGTTTTCTGAATTTTGGCAAGGCAAACTTAAACAGACCAAAACGTTAACGTTTTCGCCCCAGCAGAAAAACGATGCTGATTTTAGAGCAGAAGATATCACTATTGGGCTAGATGGGTGCGCCGCATTCCACTTGGTTTGCCCGCAAGGAGATATGTCTATTCAGCTTACTATTCCTGGCGTTCACAACGTGGGGAATGCCCTTGTCGCTGCGGCATTAACGCTGCAAGTTGGCGCCACACTAGAAAACGTGCGCGACGGCTTACTTGCCATGAAGCAAGTTAGCGGCCGCTTGAATGTAAAACAGCTTACCGAACAGGTTCGCCTGTTAGATGACACCTACAACGCCAACGTGGCGTCTGTAAATGCGGCAATTGATACGCTAAGTAGCTTTTCAGGTATCCGCGTTCTTGTTCTAGGCGACATGAAAGAGTTGGGTGAAAAAGCGCGTTTTTACCACGAGCAGGTGGGGGAATACGCTAAACAAAAAGGAATTAATTACCTGTATACCATGGGTGTTTTGAGTCAATCAGCCAGTGCTGTGTTTAATGAAAATGGTGGCCATTTCAGCGATGTTGAAAGTTTGTTGGCCGCAATGGAGAGTGATTTGTTAGTGCAGCAGCGCGATATTTCAATTTTAGTTAAAGGTTCACGCAGTTCCAGAATGGAACGTGTGGTAGAGGCGGTAGAGGCCTCTGCGCTGGGAAAGCACGATAGCCGTCGGGAGCGAATAGCATGTTAATTTGGCTAGCCGACTGGCTGACACAATTCGATTCAGGGTTTAACGTATTTTCATACCTTACCCTTCGTGCAATTTTAAGCACGCTGACCGCATTACTTATTGCCATTCTTATTGGCCCTAAGATGATTCGTTATTTGCAGCGTATGCAAATTGGTCAAACTGTACGAGACGATGGCCCGCAAAGCCATTTGTCAAAATCAGGCACACCCACTATGGGCGGGTTACTAATACTCGCAGCAATTGTAGTAAGCGGCCTGCTTTGGGCTGACCTGACTAACCGTTATGTGTTGGTAACCCTTACCGTGGTTGTGGCCTACGGTATTATTGGGTTTGTTGACGACTACAGAAAAGTGATCCGCAAAGATTCGAAGGGGCTTATCGCCCGTTGGAAATATTTCTGGCAATCTGTGGTTGCGTTAGGCGTAGCATTCTATCTATACAGCAGTGCAACAATAAGCGCTGAAACCTCACTACTGGTGCCTTTCTTCAAAGAAGTGTTCCCGCAGTTAGGTGCGTTCTTCATCATTATTACCTACTTTGCCATTGTAGGCACAAGTAACGCGGTAAACCTTACCGATGGATTGGATGGACTTGCCATTGTGCCCACTATATTGGTGGCAGGCGCATTTGCCATTTTCGCCTATGTGACAGGTAATGCGAACTTTGCTGAATACCTGAATATTCCTCATATTCCGCTTACCAGCGAACTGGTGATTGTGTGTACCGCCATGGTCGGTGCAGGCTTAGGCTTTTTATGGTTTAACACGTATCCGGCACAAGTATTTATGGGTGACGTTGGCTCACTAGCGCTAGGCGGCACACTAGGTGTGTTAGCTGTATTAGTGCGCCAAGAACTCGTGTTAATCATCATGGGTGGTGTTTTTGTTATGGAAACCCTGTCGGTCATCCTTCAGGTAGGTTCTTACAAATTGCGTGGCCAGCGTATTTTTCGTATGGCGCCTATTCACCATCACTATGAATTGAAGGGCTGGCCAGAGCCGCGCGTAATAGTGCGTTTTTGGATCATTTCAATCATTTTGGTGTTGGTGGGTCTTGCTACCCTCAAGCTTAGATAAGCGGTAAAGAGATAAATCGTAATGTCGTATAACGTACGTGAGCATAGTTATGTAGTCGGTGGCCTAGGTGTTACAGGTCAGGCTTGCGTGCGCTTTTTGTTGCAAAAGCAGGCAACGGTTAAAGCATTTGATACCCGTGCTAATTTTACTCTAGTTACCGACCCTGATTCTGATCTTGATACCGACATGCAAGCGTTTATGGCAGAGAAGGTCACTTGCACTGCTCTAAGCGAAGATTACTTTGATGGTGTAGACACCTTGGTGTTAAGCCCAGGGCTTGCTCTTGATATTGAACAAGTGGCTTTAGCGCAAAAGTGTGGTGTTGAGGTGATCGGCGACGTGGAATTGTTTGCCCGTTTAAATGCCTCCACGAGTGATGCTACGCCAGCTAAGCGCGTAGTAGGTATCACCGGCTCTAACGGTAAAACCACGGTTACTTTATTAGTGAACCATCTGCTCAAAAACTGCGGCGTAAAAAGTATTGAAGCGGGTAACGTAGGTCGCCCTGTGCTTGAAGCGCTTCAAAGTGATGCAGATGTAGTGGTGATGGAGTTATCAAGTTTTCAACTTGAAACAACGTCTAGCTTGGTGCTCGAAGCTGCAACTGTCCTTAATATTTCCGATGATCACCTAGACCGTCACGGTACCCTTGAAGCCTATATCGATGCCAAGCATCGCATTTTTGATAACGCGAAATCTGCGGTTGTGTGGCGAGACGGTGAGTTTGTAGCACCTTACGAGCAGCTTATTACCGATGCTAAGGGGATTGCTGCATCAAATGCAGTATCTGATGGCGAATCTAATGCTGTATCTAATGCCGAATTTAATGAAGACGCGCTAGCGTCAAAAACCATTGTTGAATATGGACTGGGAGAGTCGACCACAGGGTTTGCGATTGCGTCTTTTGACGGTGACGATAGGGCTCGTGACGATGAACAAAGTCTATATATAACGTTTAAAGGCGAAAAGCTTATTGCCCTTAGCGATATTCATTTGGCGGGCATGCACAACGTACTAAACATCATGGCTGCATTGGGTATCTGCCTTCAGCTAGGTGTTTCGCCAGCGCTCGCGGTTAAACATCTACACAGTTTTAAAGCTGCACCACATCGTTGTGTGGAAATAGCCCGTGTAAACGACATCCGATATCTCGACGACTCCAAAGCAACCAACATTGGCGCCACTATAGCTGCCCTTGAAGGGTTAGCCCCGACTATACAAGGGAAGCTCATTCTTATTGCAGGTGGTGACGCTAAAGGCGCTGATATAGCCAGCCTCTCGCCTTATCTAACTAAATATGTATCGCACGTGTTTGCTTTGGGCAAAGATGCACACCTGTTTGAAAAGAGTTTTGCGCATACAACTCGTGTGGCAACGATGAAAGACGCCGTAAAAGCAGCAACAAGACTTGCTGCCCCTGGTGATGTTGTGCTGCTTTCGCCTGCGTGTGCAAGTTTAGATATGTTTAAGAACTATATGCATCGCGGTGACGTGTTTAAACAAGATGTACACGACCTACTTAATCTACACAGTAAGAACGACGACGCTGTGGAGGCCACATCATGATTGCTGCCTCTACCAAACTTAGCGCGTTATTTGCCGCGAAGCATGACGGACAACCTTCGGCAACGCACCCCTATGACGTAACGCTTATCTTAATTGCGCTCGCGCTAATGAGTATTGGCATTATTATCGTCACCTCGGCGTCGATGCCGGTGGCCGATAGGCTGCACGACAACCCCTTCTATTTTGCTATTCGCCACGGTATTTACATTGTTGGGGCGATCGTTGCCGCTATGGTAGTGCTGAATTTGCCCATGCAGTTTTGGCGCATGACCAATTCCTATCTTCTGCTCGCGGCCATCGCGCTATTGCTAGCAGTACTGGTAGTGGGAAGAACTGTAAACGGGAGTACCCGTTGGTTGGCGATTGGGCCTATAACCATTCAAGCTGCCGAGCCTGCTAAGCTCTTTTTCTTTGCCTATTTGGCGGGTTATCTGGTTCGCCGCTACGAAGAAGTGACCGAAAATCTAAAAGGATTTATTAAACCCCTTGTCGTGTTTTTTGCGTTAGCGATGCTATTACTGCTACAGCCAGACTTAGGTACCGTCGTTGTGATGTTTGCAACCACGATTGGCTTACTGTTTTTAGCGGGTGCACGACTTTGGCAGTTCTTCGCACTGGTGTTTGCAGGCATATTGGCGGTTGTAGCGCTTATCGTGTTTGAAGAATACCGAATGAAACGGGTTACCTCCTTTTTAGACCCTTGGGCTGATCCGTTTGGCGCTGGTTATCAGCTAACCCAGTCTTTAATGGCCTATGGCCGGGGTAACTGGTTTGGGCAAGGCCTAGGCAATAGCTTGCAAAAACTGGAATTCTTACCCGAAGCACACACTGACTTTGTTATGGCCATCTTGGCGGAAGAGCTGGGCTTCGTTGGTGTGCTTGCCGTACTCGGCCTTATTTTGTGGATGGTGTTGCGTGCACTAAGCATTGGAAATAAGGCACTTGAAAAAGGGCGAGCGTTTGATGGTTACATGGCTTACAGCATAGGCATCTGGTTCAGTTTCCAAACGGCGGTAAATATTGGTGCAAGCGCAGGTATTCTGCCAACAAAAGGGTTAACACTGCCGTTAGTTAGCTACGGCGGCTCGTCACTTATCATCATGTCAGTAGCAGTAGCCATATTACTTCGTATCGATTTTGAATTACGGGTTGATGGCGTACAGGCGATTGGCCGGGGCGACAGCAAATCCGGTAAGAGCAAGGCCCGCCGTAAAAAGCCTATTCCTACAAGCGCGTCGCAAACTAAAGCGTCACAAGCTGAAGGTGAGGCAAGTGTAGAGAGCGGGGCCGATGAAGCGGATTTTTCTACAGCGACGGTTGAAGCTAAACCTAGCGCCAAAACATCAAGTGCAGAAGATGAAGGAAAAGCTGGCATTAAAGCTATACTCGCGCGGGTAGCGCAGGAGGCTGATAATGGCTAAGCGTTGCTTAATTATGGCTGGCGGTACAGGCGGGCATGTTTTCCCAGGCCTTGCAGTGGCAAACGCGCTTCGAAAGGAAGGTTGGGACATTCATTGGCTAGGCACCGCCGAGCGGATGGAAGCGCAAGTTGTGCCTAAGCACGACATACCTATTCACTTTATTCCGGTAAAAGGGCTTCGTGGCAAAGGTGTTACGGCACGTCTTCAAGGTGCTGTTGCGTTAGTTAAAAGCTTATTTTCTGCAAGGCGAATTATAAAGCGCCTTCAACCTGATATCGTTGTTGGGTTTGGCGGCTACGCTAGCGGCCCTGGTGGGGTTGCTGCAAAAAGCTTAGGTATTCCCGTTATTGTGCATGAACAAAATGCAGCGGCAGGCATGACCAATAAGCTTCTTAGTAAATTCGCAAGTCGCGTGCTTCTGGGCTTTGACGATGCCAAAGAACAATTTTCAGGTGGCGCTACTAAGGTGCATACTGTGGGCAATCCTGTTCGTGATGAAATTTGGCAGGTGAAGCCCAAATCTGTAGACATTGACGCAGACGCTCGTGAAAACACCACAGAGCATAAACAGGGCCTTAATTTACTTGTTGTAGGCGGCAGTTTAGGCGCACAAATTCTCAATGAAACCGTGCCGGAGACTTGCGGGGTGCTAGAAGGTTTATCAATCAAACACCAATGTGGAAAAGGCAACAGTGAAGGTGTCATTAAAGCCTACACGTCGGTGGGCGCAGATATGTCGAAAATCGATGTCAGTGACTTTATTGATGACATGGCCGCAGCTTATGAATGGGCAGACTTTGTTGTCTGTAGAGCCGGTGCGCTTACGGTAAGTGAAGTTGCAGCTGCCGGACGCGCGGCGATTTTCGTACCGCTACCTTTTGCGGTAGACGATCACCAAACAAAAAATGCGCAGTCGTTAGTCAAGCAAAATGCGGCACTGATGATTGCTCAATCTGTATTAAAAGAAAATTTAGGGCAGGCGGTGCGTCAGTGGTTACAACACCCTGAAGGCTGCTTAAAGATGGGTGCTGTAGCGAAAACATGTGCAAGCACTCATGCCACGGAAAATGTAGTAAGCCACGTTAAAAGCGTGGTAGGAGTAGGGGACTAATGGTTTTTAAAACCCCATTTGAAAGCCCGCAAATGCGCAGGGTTAAAAATATATTCTTTATTGGTATCGGCGGTGCCGGTATGGGTGGTATTGCCGAAGTATTACTGAACGAAGGTTATGCTATTGCTGGCTCTGACATTCAAGAAGGGCCAATGACACAGCGGCTAAGCGAATTAGGTGCTGATGTGAAAATAGGCCACCGTGCGGAAAATGTTGAAGGCACGGACGTTATTGTGGTGTCTAGCGCCATCAACGAGCAAAACCCAGAGATTATCGTGGCTCGTGAAAAGCGCATTCCGATTATTCGCCGTGCAGAAATGCTGGCAGAATTGATGCGATTCCGCCACGGTATTGCGGTGGCGGGTACCCACGGCAAAACGACTACAACCAGTTTGATTTCAACGATTTTCGCAGAAGCGGAGTATGACCCTACGTTTGTTATCGGTGGTTTGCTTAACAGCGCTGGTACGAATGCGCGACTAGGCAAAAGCCGTTATCTAATCGCAGAGGCTGACGAGAGCGATGCGTCCTTCCTTCATTTGCAGCCGATGGTTTCCGTGGTGACCAATATTGAAGCCGACCATATGGATACTTATGGTGGCGACTTCTCAAAGGTGAAAGATACCTTTGTTGATTTCTTGTCGAACCTACCCTTTTACGGGCAGGCCATCGTGTGCGGTGACGATGCAAATATTCAAGAGATTCGCCCTCGTATAGGCCGAAGTATTCTGACCTACGGTTTTGAATCTCACAATGACTATCGCGCAGAAAATGTTTCACTGTCATTCGGTAAAGCGAATTTTACGGTTATTCGCCCAGAACGCGAACCGTTAGATATAACGTTGAACCTCACCGGTAACCACAATGTGCTTAATGCGCTTGCTGCTATCGCTGTAGCAACGGATGAAGGTGTAGATGACGACGCTATCATTCGCGCACTAGCCAGCTTTGGCGGCATAGGCCGTCGTTTCGAGCAGCTAGGTACGTTTACTACCAGTAAAGGCGAGGTGTGTTTAGTCGATGACTATGGTCACCACCCAACGGAAGTAAGGGCGATAATCGCTGCGGCTCGTGCAAACTGGCCTGATAAGCGCTTGGTTATGGTTTACCAGCCACATCGCTTTACGCGCACCCGCGACCTTTACGAAGATTTTGTTGAAGTACTGTCGAGCGTTGATGCTCTTTTACTTCTGGATGTATATGCCGCCAGTGAACAACCTATTGAAGGGGCTGACAGTAAAGCGCTATGCCGTTCCATTCGTCAGCGCGGTCAAATAGAGCCTGTGTACGTAGGTGACAAAGACGCCTTACCAGCTATTTTGGCGAATATCATGCAAGATGGCGACATCGTTATGACCCAAGGGGCGGGCAACATCGGACAAATTGCTAAGCTCTTAGCTCGTCACGCGCTAGAGCCGATCACACTTGCAAAGGAAGGGGAATAAGATGTTTACACCTTCAGTAAGTATTCACTCACAGAAAACCCACTCGCCGAACGAGTATGGCAAAGTAGCTGTGCTGCTCGGCGGTGACTCTGCCGAACGGGAAGTATCGCTTAATTCGGGCAATGCGGTGTTAAATGCATTGTTACGACAAGGCGTAGATGCGTTTGCGTTTGACCCAGCAGAGCGACCTCTGACCGACCTTATCGACCTTAACGTCGATAGAGCGCTCATTATGCTGCACGGTCGCGGTGGTGAAGATGGCTCTATGCAAGGAGCCCTTCAGTTCCTAAAAATCCCCTACACGGGAAGCCGAGTTTTAGGTTCTGCGCTGGCAATGGACAAAATTCATACTAAGCAAGTGTGGCAAAGTTTAGGCTTACCCACTGCAAAATATGAAATTGCTGATAAAAGGCACTTTGAAGCTGGTAAGTGCAGCGCTATAATGGATAAATTGGGGAATGAAGTCATGGTAAAACCGGCCAGAGAAGGGTCGAGTATTGGCATGGCGAGAGTGACAAGCGCTAAACAGCTCGAAACTGCCATTCAGGACGCCTTTAAATACGATAATCAAGTCCTGTTAGAGCAGTATATAGATGGCCCCGAATTCACTGTTTCTGTATTGCAGGGACAGGCGTTGCCGTCTATTCGCATGTCTACTCCACATACATTCTATGATTATGCTGCGAAATATCAGGATAATACAACAGAATACTATTGCCCAAGCGGCTTGTCTGAAGAGCAAGAAGCACAGCTAGCAAAACTAGCATCCCGTGCTTTTGATGCTATTTCTGGCAGCGGCTGGGGTAGAATTGACGTTATGCAGGACAACCAAAGGCAGTTTTATTTGCTAGAGGCGAACACAGTGCCTGGCATGACAGAAAAAAGTTTGGTGCCTAAGGCAGCCAAAGTTGCAGGATTAACTTTTGATGAACTGGTATTAAGTATTCTTTCTACCAGTTTTGATGACGTTGCAAACAAGGCGTAAACGTGGCTGATACCAACACTAATCAAGGTAAGCCCGCTTCTGCAAAGAGCGGCAAAAGTAAAACGGCAGTGTGGGGCGGCGTCGCTTTCTTACTGTTTGTTATTGCAGGATTAGTGTTTGGTGGGCTTAAAGCAAATCAGTATTTGCAGGATGAACAGCAAATGCCGGTACAGGTTATCGATTTTTCTGGTGATTATCAGCACATCGATATTACCAAGCTAGAGCGGTTAATACGCAAGGCGCAGCCTGGAAGCTTTTTTGCCCTTGATGTCAACGAAGTATTTGAGCTTGTTGAAGCGCAGCCTTGGGTTTATCGCGCGTCAGTAAGAAAGAAGTGGCCAAATACGTTAAAAATTTATTTGGTTGAGCAGCAGCCGGTTGCGCAATGGAATGAAGATTTGTTGTTAAACCCTTATGGCGATACGTTTAACGACGAAGGCGTGAAGTTAGACTTACCGCGCCTTTACGGCCCGGGTGGCAGCGAAAAAACCGCCCTTGAAGGCTACAACGCCATGCACGCGTTGATAGCGACGACGGATATGACGTTAGACGAGCTGTCCTTAAGCGAGCGATTTGCATGGCAAGTGCAGTTGAAAAACGGCATTAAATTGAATTTAGGACGTCAGGAGTTTATCGATAGGCTACAACGCTTTATTGATGTTTATCCACTTCTGGCGCAACAAGAGAAGGCGGTGAAATACGTCGACCTTCGCTATGACACGGGCGTAGCAGTCGGATGGAAAGACGACAGCGCCACAGATGAAGAGAGTTAAGGAAACCATGTCAAAACCTGCTGAACGCAATTTGATTGTAGGACTAGATATCGGCACCAGCCAAGTAAAAGCTGTTGTGGGTGAATTACTAGAAGATGATCAAATCAGTATTGTTGGCGTGGGCACCCATGCATCGAAAGGCATGGATAAGGGCGGCGTTAACGATTTGAACCTGGTGGTGAAATCGGTCCAGCGTGCAGTAAACGAGATGGAGTTAATGGCAGATTGCCGAGTGTCTTCAGTTTTTATGTCTATCTCGGGACGTCACGTTAAGTGCCAAAATGAAAATGGCATGGTACCGATTAACAATCAGGAAGTAACACAAGAAGACGTAGATAACGTTATTCATGCAGCGCGCAGTGTGCCAATTGCAGCGGAACGTCGTCTACTACACGTGTTACCACAAGAATTTACTATTGATGTGCAGGAAGGGATTAAGAACCCTATTGGCATGTCGGGAGTAAGAATGGAAGCGGATGCTCACATTATTACCTGTGCCGACGATATGGCGAAAAATATGGTGAAATGTGTAGAGCGTTGTGAACTTAATGCCGATCAGCTGATCTTTTCAGCGTTGGCATCAAGTTATGCGGTACTGACTGACGACGAGCGCGAGCTTGGCGTGTGTGTGGTTGATATCGGTGGTGGTACTATGGATATGGTTATCTACACCGATGGCGCTATTCGTCACACGGCGGTAATACCGGTTGCGGGTAATCAAATTACCAGCGACATTGCTAAAATATTTAGAACGCCTATTAGCAATGCAGAAGAAATTAAGGTGAATTACGCCTGTGCATTGAAGGATATGGTGAGTATGGAAGACAGCATTGAAGTGCCTAGCGTGGGCGGACGCCCAGCTAGAGTGATGTCTCGTCATACGTTAGCTGAGGTGATTGAACCTCGCTATCAAGAGCTTTTTGAGCTGGTACATGATGAAATTCGTGCCAGCGGTCTGGAAGAGCAAATCGCTGCAGGCCTTGTGCTTACAGGCGGTACCGCTAAGATGGAAGGTGCCGTGGAATTTGCCGAAGAACTTTTCCAGATGCCCGTGCGCGTGGGCAAACCCATCAACGTAAAAGGCTTGTCCGAATATGTTGATGACGCTGGATTTGCGACAGTCGTAGGACTGCTGCAATATGGCAAAGTACAATCTGACAATAAGAAGTCCAGTACGCAGAAGACCGGTGAAAGCTTATTTCATCGAGTGCAAAGCTGGTTTAAAGGTGAATTTTAATTTTATTTTGGGGGCGCTATAGCTACGGCATCAAGGCTAGCAGGAAGCAATTAGCCTAAGGGAATGACCTGGCGTAGTGTTTAAAAGACGTACAACCGGAGAGTAAGTATGTTCGAATTAATGGATAGTCACGGCGAAGAAGCCGTAATCAAAGTCATCGGTGTCGGTGGCGGCGGCGGCAATGCCGTTGAGCACATGGTGTCTCAAAGCATTGAAGGCGTAGAATTTATTGCAGTTAACACCGATGCACAGGTGCTTCGCAGCTCAAGTGCAGACGTTACACTTCAAATTGGCTCAAGTGTAACAAAAGGGTTAGGTGCGGGTGCTGATCCGAACATTGGTCGAGAAGCAGCACAAGAAGACAGAGAAACCATTCGTCAGGCGCTAGACGGTGCAGACATGGTTTTCATTACTGCCGGTATGGGCGGTGGTACAGGAACGGGCGCAGCGCCAGAAGTGGCAAAAATTGCTCGTGAAATGGGCATTCTTACGGTAGCGGTAGTTACCAAGCCATTCCCATTTGAAGGTAAAAAACGCACCTCGTTTGCGGAACAGGGCATTGTTGAGTTGTCTAACAACGTTGACTCGCTAATTACCATTCCTAATGAAAAGCTGTTAAAAGTAATGGGTCCAGGCACGCCGCTTCTTCAAGCGTTTAGCGCTGCAAATGACGTATTACGCGGTGCAGTTCAAGGTATTGCTGAACTGATTACCCGTCCTGGTCTAATCAACGTTGACTTCGCAGACGTACGTACCGTTATGTCTGAGATGGGTAAAGCGATGATGGGTAGTGGCGCTGCAAGCGGTCCAGACCGTGCTGAAGAAGCTGCTGAAGCCGCGATTGCCAGCCCGCTTCTTGAAGATATCGATTTGTCAGGCGCGCGCGGTATTCTTGTGAATATCACTGCGGGTCCAGATTTCGCCATCGACGAGTTTGAGACTGTTGGTAACGCCGTTAAAGCGTTTGCCTCAGAGAACGCCACAGTGGTTGTGGGTACAGTGATCGATATGGAAATGACAGACGAGCTTCGCGTAACGGTTGTTGCAACCGGTATTGGCGCAGAGCGCAAGCCTGACATTTCGCTAGTAAGCTCTGAAGGCTCTCGTCTAACACAGCCTGCAAAAGAATACGGTAACACGCAATCAAGTGAACCACGTTCTGCAGTAGGCGGTACAGAGGGCAATCAGGCGCTGAAGGCCGACGACAGTGCACAGCCAGAAAATGATTTGGAATATTTAGATATTCCTGCATTTCTTCGTAAGCAGGCAGACTAATTTAGCTGCCTGAAACGGAAGGGAATTATTTCGCGTTTGTGATGTCTCACCTAGTAAGGTGTATTTACACAACGTGAAAAATTTCGCGTGGATAGGTTGATTAAATACGTAATCTGACAGAGTTAAATCCGTCAGAAAGGGTGTTTTTTGACATGTGAGTAATAACTCACTATAATTCGCGCCCGCTTTTTTTAATAGGTAAAAGCTTAAGCAGATGATTAGACAACGTACAATCAAGCAATCGGTACAAGAGACCGGAATTGGGCTTCATAAAGGGGAAAAGGTCACAATGACTCTCCGACCTGCGCCAGCAAACACGGGTATCGTGTTTAGGCGTGTTGACCTTGAACCACATGTTGACATACCTTCGCGTGCGAACGCGGTAGGTAATACCATGCTGTGTACGTGCCTGAATAACGAAGACGGTGTGACTATCCAAACGGTAGAACACTTAGCGTCTGCGCTTGCAGGTTTAGGTATCGACAATATTATTGTTGAAGTAGACAGTAACGAGCTGCCAATTATGGACGGAAGTGCTAGCCCGTTCGTATTCTTGCTTCAATCTGCCGGTATCGAAGAGCTAAACGCGCCTAAGCAATTTATTCGTATTAAAAAGCCAGTTCGTGTAGAAGATGGCGATAAGTGGGCCGAATTAGTGCCTTATGACGGTTTCCGCGTTGATTTCCAAATTGACTTTGATCATCCTGTGATCAGCCAAACTCGTCAGCATATGGTGATGGATTTTGATTCATGCTCATATGTAAGCGAAGTTAGCCGTGCACGAACTTTTGGTTTTATGCGCGACTTAGAGTACATGAATGCTAACAACCTAGCGTTGGGTGGCAGCATGGAAAACGCAGTGGCGTTGGACGAATTCCGCGTACTCAACCCTGAAGGGTTGCGCTATGACGATGAGTTCTTAAAGCATAAGATTTTGGATGCTATCGGTGACTTATACCTTGGCGGCCATAGTCTAATTGGTGAATTGCGTGCGTACAAAACAGGCCATGGTCTGAATAACAAGCTATTAAATGCAGTACTTGCGCAAAAAGAGTGTTGGGAGTTCGTGACCTACGACTCGCAGGAAACAGCACCAATTCGTTATGCTCAGCCCGCATTAGCGTAAGAATTTTAAAAAGCCGCCTTACGGGCGGCTTTTTTTCGTATGGCATTTACTGAAATAAATGATACAGTAGCCGAATAATTAATATAAATTTCACCCATGTGACATAAAAACTATAGGTCGAAGGTTGTCGCCTTTGGCTAAAAACACATTCATCGTTGTATGAAGTGGTATGAAAAGAGTGGCGTGAAACAGCAATTTTCTTCGTGGTATGAAACTAACAATTACACTCGCTGGTAAAAATAAACGCTATAGGCACAGTATTAGTGTCCGTACGCTTGTGAGCGCAACCGTGCTCTCGTCTATTTTTATGCTAGTGTCGAGCCGTTCAACAGAATCGGTATCAGAAGATATTGCACGAGTTCGTTTGGCGCAGACTGAAGTCAACGAGCGACAAAAAGACGTTGAAGCGTTAAAACAGCAAACAACGGTCAAATTACAAGCTTTGCTTTCTCACGTCGCAGAGTTATCTGCGCAGGCTACATTGCTGGACGAGAAAGGTAAGCAAATCGCAACAGAATTAGGTATGTCAGCGGCTGACCTGGACGCTTTCGTACCGGTATCGATACCGGATAACCTTCAAGACGATCCCATCCTTCACGAAATAGCCAAACTAGAGCAATCACTCGATTTGAAGTCTCAACAGTTGTCTATGCTTGAAAGTTTGGTCAGGGGTCACCATATCCACGAACAGAGCCAATTATCTGGTCGTCCGATAGAGTCAGGGTGGTTGTCTTCTTATTATGGTATGCGGGCCGACCCGTTTACCGGCGAACCAACTATGCACAAAGGGCTAGATTTCGCTGGTAAGGCAGGGGAAAACGTAGTGGCAACTGCTGCAGGTATTGTGACCTGGGCGGGTGATCGCTACGGCTATGGCCAACTTGTAGAAATTGATCACGGTGATGGTTTTGTTACCCGCTATGGGCATAACGACACCCTTACTGTCTCAATAGGCGACGTGGTAACCAAAGGGGAACCTATCGCTAAAATGGGCAATACGGGGCGCTCAACTGGCGTTCATGTTCACTACGAAGTAATAAGAAACGGAAAACAAGTCGATCCTCTGCCTTTTGTCTACAAAAAGTAGCATAGGTAGCAGCCAGGTAATTCTCGTAGACGGTGCCTTTATTAATTAAAAGTCATCTAAAACGAAGAAGCATAATTTTAGAACATCGCAAAACACAACGTGGTTACCGTTGTGTTTTATACGTTTAATTTAGCTGTGCACATTGTGCGGCGCCTCGACAAGTAGTGGAATAATAAAGCTAATGTTTTCAAGCATCCTTCGAAAAGTATTCGGTAGTAGAAACGACCGACTATTAAAAAAATTACGCAAAAACGTAGATGCCATCAATGCACTGGAAGCAGAATTTGAAAAGCTTTCCGATGAGGCGCTAAAGGCTAAGACAGACGAATTTAAAGCGCGTATTGAAAAGGGTGAAACCCTTGACGATATTCTTGTAGAAGCCTTCGCTACTGTGCGTGAAGCAAGTAAACGCGTATACGGCATGCGTCACTTCGACGTTCAGATGCTAGGTGGTCAAGTACTTCACCAAGGTAAAATTTCAGAAATGCGCACGGGTGAAGGTAAGACGCTTACTGCTACCTTGCCAACTTACCTTAATGCTTTGTCTGGCAAAGGGGTTCACGTTGTTACTGTGAATGATTACCTTGCTCGTCGTGATGCTGAGTGGAGTAACCAGTTATTTACTTACCTAGGCATGCGCGTTGGCTGTAACGTGCCTGGCATGTCGCCACAGCAAAAACGTGAAGCTTACCAAGCAGACGTAACCTATGGTACGAACAACGAATTTGGTTTTGACTACCTTCGTGACAATATGGCATTTAGCCCACAAGACCGCGTACAGCGCCCGCTTAACTATGCGGTAGTGGATGAAGTTGACTCAATTCTTATCGACGAAGCCCGTACACCACTTATTATTTCTGGTCAGGCCGAAGATAGCTCAGAGCTGTATCGCCGCATCAACACCATTATTCCTAAACTTGTTCAGCAAGAAAAAGAGGATGAAGAAGGCCAAGAGGGCGATGGTGACTACACGATTGACCTTAAGGCAAAACAAATTCATCTTACCGAGCGCGGTCAAATTCACGTTGAGGAAATTCTTCAACAAGAGGGCATGCTGCCTGAAGGCGAGTCGCTGTTTGCTGCAGGTAATATTTCACTGCTTCATCATATTAACGCTGCGCTTCGTGCACACAAGTTGTTTGCTAAAGACGTAGACTACATCGTTAAAGAAGACCAAATCGTTATTGTTGACGAGCATACGGGTCGTACGATGGAAGGCCGTCGCTGGTCTGAAGGTTTACACCAAGCTGTAGAAGCGAAAGAAGGGGTTCGTATTCAAAACGAAAACCAAACCCTTGCGTCAATTACCTTCCAGAATTATTTCCGCTTGTATAACAAGCTTGCGGGTATGACAGGTACAGCAGATACAGAAGCCTTCGAATTTAACCATATTTACGGCTTAGAAACGGTAGTTATCCCAACAAACCGTCCTATGCAGCGTAAAGATATGGCTGACCTCATCTACCTAACGGCAGAAGAAAAATACGAAGCCATTGTTGAAGACATTAAAGAGTGCGTTAAACGCGGTCAACCTACGCTTGTGGGCACTGTGTCTATCGAGAATTCAGAACTCATTTCTCGCATTCTTAAGAAGTCGAAAATTCCTCATAAAGTGCTTAACGCTAAGTTCCACGAACACGAAGCAGATATCGTCGCTCAGGCTGGTAAGCCAGGCGCGGTTACGATTGCGACTAACATGGCAGGTCGTGGTACCGATATCGTGTTAGGTGGTAACTGGCAGGCAGAAGTAGAAAAGATTGAAAATCCAACTGAAGCGCAAATCGAGAAGATCAAAGCCGAATGGAAAGAAAGCCATGACGCTGTGCTTGCCTCAGGTGGTTTACACATTATTGGTACAGAGCGTCACGAGTCTCGCCGTATTGATAACCAGCTTCGCGGTCGTTCGGGCCGTCAGGGTGACCCGGGTTCAAGCCGTTTCTACCTTTCATTAGACGACGCACTTATGCGTATCTTTGCCTCTGAAAAAATGGGCAACATGATGAAGCGTTTAGGTATGGAGCGTGGTGAAGCCATTGAGCATCCGTGGGTAACTCGCGCCATCGAGAATGCACAGCGCAAAGTAGAAGGTCGTAACTTCGACATTCGTAAGCAGTTGCTTGAATACGATGATGTGGCCAACGACCAGCGTAAAGTCATCTACGAGCAGCGCAATGAGCTTCTTGATGAAGGCGATATTAGCGAGACTATCGCGGCTATTCGTGAAGACGTTATTTCAAGTGTTGTCGATGAGTACATTCCGCCACAGTCTCTAGAAGAAATGTGGGATGTAAGCGGACTTGAAGAGCGCATGCGTGCCGATTTCGCCGTAGACTTGCCAATCAAGACCTGGCTTGAAAATGACGACAAACTTTACGAAGAGAAGCTTCGCGAGCGCATTCTTGCCGAAGTCGTTGATGCTTATAAGCAGAAAGAAGCGGTAGTGGGCGAGCAGGTACTGCGCCAGTTTGAAAAAGCGGTAATGCTTCAAAACCTAGACAGCCATTGGAAAGAGCATTTGGCGGCAATGGATCACCTGCGCCAAGGTATTCATTTACGCGGCTATGCGCAGAAAAATCCTAAACAAGAATACAAGCGTGAGTCGTTTGCTTTGTTCTCACAAATGTTAGAAGCGCTTAAAGTTGAAGTGATCACTATTCTTGCGCGTGTAAAAGTACAAGCTGAAGAAGACGTGCAAAAAGTAGAAGAACAACGTCGTCAAGCTGACGATGTGCCAAAGAACTTCGAGCACGAAGAAGCGAACGCAACGCCAGAAGAGGCAAGTGACAAAGTACGTACGCAAGTTCGCGAAGGTGCGAAAGTGGGCCGTAATGATCCATGTCCTTGTGGCTCTGGTAAAAAGTATAAGCAGTGTCACGGCAAGCTTAAGTAATGAAAGTAGTACATGTTGCTGTGGGCGTTATCGCCCGCGGCGATGAAATATTCATTACTCTTCGCCCTGACAATGTTCATCAGGGCGGAAAATGGGAATTTCCCGGCGGCAAAGTAGAAAACGGTGAGACCGTTCTACAGGCGCTGAAGCGAGAGCTTGCTGAAGAAGTTGGGATTATTGTGAACCGCAGCGAGCCTGTGATTGTGATCACCCATGATTACGGCGACAAGCAAGTTAAACTAGATGTTCATCGCGTGTGTGATTTTACCGGCGAGCCGCACGGCAAAGAAGGCCAACAGTCGCGGTGGGTCAAGGTAACGTCACTAAAAGCCTCTGACTTTCCTGAAGCAAACGTTCCCATAATTAACGCTTTACAATAGTTCTGCGTTATCCACCGTACAAAGTGAAGCGGCGTTCAGCCGCTTTTTTCTTATACCTAAGTATAAGTTGCTAATTCCTCGGTAATTTTTTTGAAAATTAATCTCAATCCTCAGAAGCGCATTAGACTATTGTACTTTGACAAAGTCGCTAGCATCATCTTTCTAGAACACACGTATATAAGTTTTTGATTTTATATTGATATGTAAAAAAGTGTCATTTATGACATTTGCGCCATTTTGCCGTTGAATTATGTTTCTACGGAAACAACGTACCCCTCTCCATACAAACGTATTTCGTTTAATACATTAATGCGCCCGGTTCTCAACGATATTTGAATAGTGTTTTTACAGCCATTCACATATCGAGGTTACTTATGGCGCTCAAAAAATCTACCGAACAAACAGTCGCTCCAGCAGTGCGAGTTGATGCAAAGATGCGTAAAGAAGCGGAAGAGGAGCGCCGCAAAGCAAGAACACTCGCGAGGCAGCAGCAAGCCGCAGAGCGCGTTGCTTCCGCCACGACTGAATTAGCAAGTGGTATAAATCAGGCCTCAAGCGCAACCGATCAGTTATCCACTGCAGTTAACGAAATTGCAGCAGGCGCCGAGGAATCGAGCAGTGCAAGCCAAGAAAGCTTAGCGGCTATCACTCAGATTTCAGGTGGCCTTGTTGCACAGCTTGAATTGGCAGGCTCGACAATGGACAAAACCAACGAGCTTCAAACGTACCTTGAGCGTGTGGTTGGCGATTTAAGCACCATGATGACCAGCGTTAAAACTGCGTCTGAGCATCAATCACGCTCAGTGGTCATGATGAGCGAGTTAGAGCAACAAGCATCAAACATCGGCGAAGCTGTCAAACAAGTGACCCGCATTGCTGATCAGACGAACTTGCTAGCGCTTAACGCTGCTATTGAAGCGGGACGCGCAGGTAAGCACGGGAAGGGATTTGCTGTAGTTGCCGATACGGTTCGCGCGCTCGCAGAAGTCTCAGACAAGAGTGCTGCTGATATAGCTAAGCAGATAGAGCGTATTCAAGAGCAATCAAATCGAGTCTCTGACGCCGTTAAATCCTCCTCAGAAGCAGCGCTTGAAGAAGTGACGAAAGGCGAAGCGGTTACAGAGCAACTCATTACGATTAAATCAGATATGCAAAGTATCGCAGACGGAGCAGGTGAGTTGCAGGCACAGGTCAAGGGGATGGATGCCGCAGCCAAAGAAATACAAACTGGTTCAGAAGCAATCTCGTGCGCGGCCGACGAGCAGTCAACCGCTGCCCAGGAAGTGTCATCTAATGTCTCTGAGCAGAGTGTTGCTTTGTCTCAAGCTGAACAGGCTGCACAGTCACTAGAAATAATCACCGAAGAGCTTAAAAACAGCACAGACATTAACAAGAGCGCAGAAGAGGTGGCATCGTCAGCTGAAGAGCTGTCAGCAACCCTCGAAGAAATCAATCGCTCATCAAGTGAAATAATGACGGCGTTGACTCAAGTGAATAACGGTTCGCAGCAGGCAGCAAGCTCTGTCGACCAAGCCGTGGGAAATATCGACCTGTTAAGAGAAGGTGTTGATAAAGCCTCAGCGCAGTGTGATGTAGCGTTAGAGAAAGGCAATGCTATCACTGGATTACTTAAAGAAAACCGTGCGCTGATTGAGGGAATGGTTAGCGGCATAAATCTGGCGCTTGAAACTAGCAAAGAAAATGTGAGTGCTATCAGTGAGATGGAAGTTATGACGCGCCAAATAGACAAGGTTATCGACACTATTACCACGGTATCAGTGAAAACCAGCATGTTGGCAGTAAACGGCGCAGTAGAAGCGGCGCGAGCAGGTGAGTATGGCAAAGGTTTTGCGGTTGTGTCTGCAGATATTCAAAGCCTAGCAGATGAAGCTGCTGAAAATGTAGAGCAGATAAAAGACCTCATCAAAGCCATTCAAGACCAGACAATGAGCGTAAAAACAGACTTAACTAATGTTGCTGAAAGTGCATCTAGAGAGGTCATGAAAGCGAAGCAAACTACGCAAGATGTCGAGCAAATTGCGACTGACATCAACGAAGTTGTGCAATATAACCAGGCAATGAAAGAGCGGGGTGAAGAAATTGCCGCGGGTGTTACACAGGCCCAGCGGGGACTAGAGCAAATTGCGACGGCAAATGAGCAAGCGAGCAGTAACTGTCAGCAGGCACTTAACGCAGCAGACCAGCAAAGCAAAGGCATGGAAGTGTTGGCCAAGTCCATTGAAGAAATTGCTTCAGTGGCTGACGAAATGCAAAACGGCTAATTGATAGCGCTTGTGTCTAATAGAGGAGCTTGCCTGATGAGTAACGAAAATACGAATAACGAGACCGCAAACGAAACTGAGCCAATGTCAGGTGGTGAACAACAGTTCGTGTCCTTCATGGTCAACGAGGAGCGTTTCACTTTTCCCATGCTTGCGGTGGGCGAAATCATTCGCGTACCGACTATGGTGTCTGTCCCCCTTGGTCCCGCACAAATGATTGGCTTAGCAAACTTACGTGGGAACGTGTTGCCCGTGTATGACTTAAGCACAATCTTACTTGGAGCGAAGTCACAAGAGAGTGACGTGACCCGCGTAGTTGTAGTGGAGTCTGAGCTTGGTAGCGTAGGATTTCTGGTAGACAGAGTACTGCGCGTCTACAGTGTTAGCAGCGATGCTGTTATCGATAAAACCTCAATGACGGATTCTATCGCCTACGACTATATGCAGGGCATCATTAAACAAAGCGACCAGCCTGTAGAGCAAATCCTTGATGTTTCTGCGCTTGCAAAAGCACAGGCAGTCGTCAAGCAAGATGGCAATACTATGCAGCTGTCGGGAATGCAGCATATTGATAACGATGCGCCTGAAGATTCTCAAGAGGACGAGAATTTGCAGCAGTTAGTGTGCTTTTCGCTAGAGGAACAAGAGTTCGCATTTCACCTTCAAGACGTAGAAGAAATTGTGCGTGTTCCCGCAGAGATATCGCAACTTCCGGACAGTGCACCTTCTGTTTTGGGGCTGGTCAATCTGCGCGGCCGCATCATTCCCATTGTCGACTTGTCGAACTCCATTGGCATGATGCGCACTGAAATTAACGAAGCATCGCGCATTGTAGTAACGCAAAACAGCGAGTTTGGTAGCGTTGGCTTTGTGGTAGCCAAAGTCAGTAATGTGGTGTCTATTTCTGAAGCTGAACTGGAATCTGTTCCTTCGGTATGTAATGACGGCGCGGAATCGGGGCTGCTTGAAGCGGTCTACCGCAGCGATGGCGGCAAACGTCTGGTGTCTATTATCAACCTTTCTAACATCTACAGCCGTGCGCTGATGAGCGCTTTAACCAGTCTTGATGCCGATATTCAGCAGGAGTCTCAAATGAATGATGGCAACGATTTAGCAATTGATGAAGATGACTGCGAGCAATACGTCATCTTTTGGATTAATGGGCAAGAATACGGTGTAAGCATTGACGATACTCAAGAGATTACGCGAGTACCTGAAAAGCTTGAAAGTGTGCCGAGTACGCCAGATTACCTGAAAGGCATTGTTAACCTTCGCGGTACGGTGTTGCCGGTTATCGACTTGCGCAGCCGCTTAGGTATGCCGCGCAGCGAAACGTCAGAACGTCAGCGCATCGTTGTTCTTACCAAGGATAAACAGCGTACCGGGTTCATCGTTGATGGTGTTGCCGAAGTGAAGACTGTCGTTAAACAGACTATTGAAGAAGCGCCTTCACTTTCTGAGATGCAATCTGAGTTCTTAAACCGCCTGATTAAGCTGAATGATGAAAAACGCATTATTCAAATTATCGAGCCCAAAGTTTTGCTCGATGACAATGCGGTATCTAAAGCTCAAGAGCAATGCTAGCTAATATTCGAGGTTATTTATGACAGTAAAAGTACTTATCGTCGACGATTCCGCGTTAATGCGAAAGCTGTTCACGCAACTCTTCGAGAAAGAGGGTTTTATTGTACAAGTAGCACGTAACGGCGAAGAAGCGCTAACTAAAGCTGTAGAGTTCGAGCCAGACTGTATAACACTGGACATTAATATGCCGGTAATGGATGGCATGACGTGTCTGGCGATGCTCAAGAAACTTTATTCTTGTCCTATTATCATGGTGTCTTCGCTCACGCAAAAGGGGGCCACCATTACCCTAGAGGCACTCGCGCTTGGCGCAAGTGACTTTGTGTTAAAAACAGGGGGCACTGTTTCGCGGGATATTTCAGATTTAGAGGCGCCTTTAATAAACAAAATTCACGCCCTAGCCAAAACTGGCAAACCACAGCGTCCTACAATTAAACCGCCCCCAGTCGTGACACAAAAAGTTGTTCGCCACAAAACGAGCATACCCTTTGAAGTCGTTCTGGTAGGCGTTTCCACTGGTGGTCCCAAAAAGCTTGAACACCTGGTAGCTAACTTAAGCCCCGCATTTCCGGTTCCTATCGTTATTTCACAGCACATGCCAGCCTCTTTCACCAGTGCGTTGGCTAAGCGCTTGGACGGAATCAGTCCGCTCAACGTGGTTGAGGTGAATGCGAAGATGCCCATAAAGGCTGGCAATGTTTATCTTGCAAAAGGGGATGCTGATCTTGCCTTCTCAAAAATCGGCGGTGAAGTCTCAGCGCGCCCTGTGCCATCAAGCCCAAGTTTTCTGTGGCATCCAAGTGTGGATCGTATGGTAGACAGCGCACTTAACTGCTACAAGCCACTTTCTATGCTGTGCGTACAGCTGACCGGAATGGGGTGTGATGGTGTTGCCGCTATGAGCAAAGCGTTTAAAGAAGGTGCGACAACGATCGCAGAGAGTGAGGCGACCTCAGTTGTCTTCGGTATGCCAAAAGAGCTTATTGAAGCGGGTTGCGCCAGCTTCGTACTAGATAGTCCCAAAGTCGCATCTAAATTGAATGCGCTTTGTCGTTAAGAGGAGAAGTAATTATGGGTCTCAAGAAGAAAGTAGAACCTATTGCCGATGTTTCCGATGACTTTGAGGAAAAGCGCGAACACCCTCGAACGAAAGAGCAACTCATTAGCGACCTAAACTCGAGCGACAGTGATGTGCGCCGGTGGGCAGTAAGAGATTTGAGTGGCCAAAAAGATGCGCACGACGCCTTTATATATCGATTGCCACAAGAAGATGACCCAACAGTGATCGAGGCCTTATTTAGCGCGCTCGAGCATGATATGACTCAAAGTCATGCCTCGCAGGTTATTACCATGCTTAAAAGCGAACACGTGCAATTACGAAATGGGGCTATTGAGCTTATGCAGCAAAACCCTGATATTTTTGCTGCGAATGTCAACTTACTCATGCACGACGAGGATCCTGACACCCGTATTTTTTGCGTAGACATTATAGGTGCGGTTGCTCACATAGATGCAGTGAACTGGCTGCACCAATTCGCTCTAAATGACGACAATGAAAACGTTGTGGGTACTGCACTGGACAAACTGGCTGAAATTGCTGATGTGTCTACTTTGGATATTTTGCAAACTGTTGAAAGCCGATTTCCGAATCATAGCTACATTCAGTTTGTTATTTCACTGATTCGTAATCAAGCGAGAAACGCCGATGAATAGTGTAGCACTAGACAAAATAGGTGCTGCCGATTTCGAACGGTTCCGCTCTATGTTTTACCGAAAAACCGGGATCCATTTCGAAGACTCGAAGCGCTATTTTGTAGACAAACGTCTTCATGAACGCATGAAGGCTACAGGTCATACGAGCTTTAAAGGTTACTTCACTTACATGCGATTCCAAGCGTCAGGTGAAGAATTTCAAAACCTTGTGAATTCAATGACTGTCAATGAAACGTATTTCTTTCGCGAAGAATATCAATTTGAAGCGATGACAAGAGAAATAATGGATGAGTTAGACGGTTATCGTCCTGCCGGAGAAGATTTGCGCATTTGGTCAGTACCCTCGAGTACGGGCGAAGAGCCTTACTCAATAGCGATATATCTTATCGAGTATTGGAAAGGGTTGGCGCACAGAGATGTAGAGCTCATCTCTTCTGATATTGACAGCAACGTGCTGGCATCAGCAAAAAAAGGGCTTTATTCCAAACGCTCTGTTCAGAACATTCCGCTCCCGCTGGTGAAGAAGTATTTCAAAGAAATCAATGGGCAATTCCAGCTTAGTGATGACATACGTGAGTCCGTATCCTTTACGCTCGCGAATATTTTATCCGCAAATAATATGAAGCAGTTTAGGCATTTTGACCTCATTTTTTGCCGAAACTTGCTCATTTATTTTGATGATGAATCGCGTAAGAAGGCGGCGCAGGTACTCTTTGATGCGATGAAACCAGGTGGATACATTTTTTTAGGGCACAGCGAATCTATGAGCCGTATTTCGTCTATGTTTAAAGTTCGCAAATTCGGTGATGTGATTGCTTACCAGAAGCCACTTACAGGAGGGGCATAACATGAAAACAGTAATGATTGTTGATGATGCCTCTACGGTAAGAATGTTCCACAAAATGCTGGTGACTTCGCCAGACAGAATTATCGAAGAGGCGGAGAATGGCGTAGAAGCGCTTGAGAAAGCTATAGGTACAAATGTGGACTTGTTCCTTGTTGATGTGAACATGCCAAAGATGGACGGTTATAGGCTATGTAAGGAAATACGGCTAAATGAGGCACTACGTGCGGTCCCCATTATCATGATAAGTACCGAGTCGGCTAATCAAGATGCTGAGCGAGCTTATCAATGTGGAGCAAACTATTACATGACGAAGCCTGTGGATGCAGACACGCTGAAGTCAGTAGTAAGTGCAGTAATTGGGGGGGAAGCCAATGAGTGAATTACTTGATGTGTTTATTGGCGAGTCCCGCGAGAATTTAGAGTCGGCGAGCCAAGAGCTTTTAGAAATTCAGTCGTCGGGCCCAGCTTCTGAGCGTGTAGACAAAATTTTTCGCGACCTGCACACCATTAAAGGTTCTTCTGATTTATTTGATATTAAACCTTTAACTCGCTTGGCTCACGCCGCAGAAGATTTGCTTGATAGTGTAAGGTCTAACGAGGTTACCTACAGCGATGATATAGGCGATTTGTTGCTTGAAGCCTTAGACCAAATTTCAATATGGTTCGACGAGCTCGAAGTAGGTTCTCAGAATATAGAGCAATGGAAACCAATATCGACACAGCTTAGTGCTCAATTAAGACACTTTATCGACCCGACAGCATCGAGTGAAGTCGATGAAAGCAGCGCCACCGTTAACAACGAAAGCCCAATAGCTGACCCGCAAACGCTAAGCGAAGAGCACATAGCACTGATCGCCAATTTTGGTAGAAACGCTGACTTAGACCTACTTTGTAAAGCGACTGGCCCAGACTGCTATTTCATTCAGTACACGCCCGACGAAGGCTGCTTCTTTCGCGGAGAAGACCCAATAAATGTCACCGTAGCCTTACCTGGAATAAAGGCGTTTAATATTGAAATGCCCGAATTAGGCGAAGATGCAGATATCTATAACTGTTTCACTTCAATCAAAGCGCTTGGCGTTGCCGGCGAAGATGAAATTAAACAGCATATGGCGTATTACGAGGGGCAGTACTCTTGCGTTAGTTTTTCCACTCAAGCCTTAAAAGCTGTATGCACCAGCAAAATTCTAAAGTGCGTTGAGGCTATCGACGACGAAACCTTAAACAGTGCCCTGAATGACACAGATATAGAGCAAGTGCATGCTAGCGCTGGACTACTGCTTGCCTCACTGAACTTTGACGACAGCGAAGATGATAGCGCTAATAGGGCTGTGCTGAGCCTGCTATCTTCAATCGACGATTTGAGTTTTCTTAATAACGAAATCCGAGAAGATGGGTGTTCAGGTAAAGACACTAATACGAATGGGTCTCCTGAAGCCGGTAATAGTTCGGCAAACGAAGCAGGAGACTCGAAGAGCGATGCGTCTAAGCCAAAAACCTTAGCGTTGCATGAACGAGCAATGCTGACACAACAGCTCACATTACTAAATTCGGATAACTATAAATCTGAGTTCATGTTTCCTTCTATCGCAGGGCTGGTGGGTAATATTCTGGGCGCTGAGTTTGAAAATGAGGACGCGCTGGCGGTTGCCATTAGTAATGCGTTAGATGAGGAAACAATTCAAGCGCAAGCAAATGACGAGCAAGCACAACAGACGTCGAATGACGCGACAGCTGAGGCTACACAGCCAGCTAATACACAGACAGCTAACGCACTAGAAACGATAGAAGACACAGCTGCTCCTGTAAAGGCTGAACGCCAAGCGGTGAAAATGCTCAAGGTCGATCAGTCAAAAATAGATTACTTAATGGACATTGTTGGCGAGCTAACCGTTGCCAAAAATTCTCTGCCTTATCTTGCAAAGCAGGCAGAAGAAGAGGGAGGCAGTAGAAAGCTCAGTAAGCAAATCAAAGCCCATTTTTCCATTGTTAACCGATTAACAGAATCGCTCCAAAGTGCAGTGCTTCAGATTCGTATGGTCCCTGTTTCCCACGTATTTCAACGCTACCCTCGCTTAGTGCGGGATTTAGCCAGAAAGCTCGATAAAAAAATCGAGTTGTGTATGCAGGGGGAAGATACCGAGTTTGACAAAAATTTAATTGAATCCTTATCTGAACCGCTTATTCACTTGCTAAGAAATAGCATAGATCACGGCATAGAGTCTCCTGCAGAGCGACTTGCAGCAGGAAAACCTGAAGTAGGTCGCATCGACCTCATCGCAACGCCGCTTGATGATAGCGTAATCATAGAGATTCGCGATGATGGTAAAGGCATTGACCCTCAAAAAATAAAGCTTTTGGCATTTCAAAAAGGGGTTATCAGCGAAACGCAGCTTGAAAACTTGGATGATAATGAAGCGCTACAGTTAATCTTTGCCGCTGGTTTTTCTACGTCTGAGCAAGTGTCAGATTTATCTGGGCGCGGCGTTGGAATGGATGCGGTAAAAACGATGGTTAGCCAGGCTGGCGGCACAATCGAAATGCAAAGCGAAGTTGGAGTAGGAAGTACTTTCAAACTATTGCTGCCCCAAACCATGTCAGTGAACCGAGTAATGATGTTCGAAGTGAACGACCAAATGTTTGGTGTTGGAATGGATGCCGTCGTTGAGACTGTCAAAGTGCCCACTGCCGATATCCAGCGTATTCGCAACGAATACGTACTGGTTATCCGCGAAAAGCTCATACCTCTTTGTGACTTGCGTGAAGCGTTAGGGTTCGAAGCAGCCGAAGAAAGGGAAGAGCATTCAATTCTTGTGGTATCAACGCCTCAGGGAGAGTTTGGATTAATCATTGATAAGTTTCACGAAGGGATTGACGTCATTCAAAAACCGCTTGAAGGCGTGTTGGCCGGATACGCTCACTTCTCGGGAACGGCGCTGCTTGGCGACGGGCGTGTGTTATTGATTATCAACGTTCAAGAGGTATTAGCAAAATGCCTATAGCTTACAAAAAGAAAGTCGCGGTAATGACCGGGCATTGTGAAATAGAAGAAGCTGAAGCGCTCTTTGCTTGGTTGAATGAAGAGACTTTCCGACAAGTTAATTTAAAAGCCTTAGGTAGCGCACATACCGCTGTGTATCAGGTATTGCTAGCGAAGACGCCAAAAGTGAGCGTGTGGCCTGAAGCTGATGCACTCTATTGGCTGACTGAAATGATGCAGAACAAGCAGAGTAAAGTGTGGTTCGAATGAGAGTGATCACGGTAGCTAATCGCAAAGGCGGTACGGCGAAAACCACTACGGTGGTAAATCTTGCTTATGGCTTCGCACAAGCGAATAAACGGGTGATTGTGTTGGATCTTGATAATCAAGGCCATGTTATGCATGGCTTAAAAGCACTAGGATGCGTTCAACAAAGCGATATAACTGAACTGCCTCTCAACACCTTCTTTACCTCTATTGTGAAGTGCGCTGACAGCATTTATGCCACCGATGTTGATACTTGTAATGCGAATACAAATGAAGAAATCACGCTAGATGTATTGCGTAACTGGTGCGACTCGGAAGCGGTAACGAAACATTTCGATATTGTTCTTATTGACACACCGCCAACATTGAGCCCGCAGCTTATGGCTGCGCTATCGGCAGCGACCGACATTATTATTCCAGCAACACCCCTTCCACTGGCAAGTGACGGTGTTCAGAAACTGCTCAATGCCTGCAGAAATGCAATGGCAGAGCGAAAATTTAGAGCAACCAAACTCACTATTTTACCTGTCATGGTAGAACAAAATCTAAAGCTGCACAGACAGGAGTTAAGTAACTGGTACGGGCGCTATGGACGAAGCAAAGTGCTTAATCCCATTAGAAAGAGCATCAAACTCGCCGAGGCATTTGCAGAGAATAAGCCTGTATTTGCCTATGCTCCTAACAGTCGTGGCGCACATGACTATACTGAATTATGCAAACAATTAATTGGCTAACACGAGAGGTAATGCAATGAGCGCAATACACTTAGTAGATGACTCGGCCACCATGTTAATGAGCATGGAAATGTTATTAAAACGAGCGGGCTATACGGTCACAAAATCAGAGAGTGCGGAAGCGGCTATGACAGCCCTTGAATCAATCAGTCCTAAACTAATTATCACAGATTTAAACATGCCAGGTATGAACGGCATAGAGCTTATTAAAACGTTGAAACAGCAGTCTAAGTTCAGGTTCACCCCTATGTTGATGTTAACCACTGAATCACAACAGAGTCGTCGCGAAGAAGCGAAAGCGGCGGGCGCGACAGGTTGGCTTGTTAAGCCTGTTGAGCCAGAGCAGTTATTAGGTGTAGTAAAGCAGTTGGTGCCAACTGCATAAGGTTAGATTATGAAAGTACTTGAAAAAACAAAGCAGTATTATGAGTTGGTACTCGCTGAGAAGTTTAAAGTGCTTAAGGATAAGACGAATAAAGTTCAGGACTCACTTTTACTTTGGAGCGGTTTGGTAGGTGTGTCTATATTGAGCATGGCAATTTCGTTGAATATATCGCCACAGCTATTAAATGGGCAAGCAGGTACCGTTGCCACAATACTGGGTTTCTTGAGTTTTATTACATGGTATTCGCATAGGCAAACAAGCGTATTCAAAGCCAGTCTTAATAAACAGGAGAGTTATTTACAAGAAACGTCTGAGCAACTCAACGAAACACATGCTCAAGTCAGTGAATATGTAGCCATCCTCAAAGGCCAAATGGACGGCATAAGCGCTATCACAGAAGATGCATCGATGGAACTGATGAAGGCGCTGTACGAAATTGAAAGTAGCATTCAAGACAGTATAGATAACGTTGAGTTAGGGCAGAAGAACGCGCTTAGCTGCAAAGAAAAAAGCGCCGATGAGTTTGAGCTAGCTGCAAAGCGCTTATCGAGTATTAAAGCCATGATCAGCACCCAGCGGGAACAGCAAATCGCAGATACAGAAGCGATTCAAGGGGTAATGCGTGAAGTTGAGAACCTCAAAGAACTCACGGAACTGGTTAAGAATATTGCTTCACAAACCAACTTATTAGCGCTAAATGCGGCTATCGAAGCAGCTAGAGCTGGAGAATACGGAAGGGGATTTGCGGTAGTAGCAGAACAGGTACGTATATTGTCTTCCCAGTCTTCAGAAGCGGCTGAAAAAATAGAATCAGGTATAAAGTCCGCTCTTGATGCCGCGCATCATCAGGGAGAGAAAATGCTTAATTCAACGCGTGCTAACGATACGTGCGAACTATTAACGGGGTTTTCTGAATCGTTAGAAAACATTACGAGCCACTATCGGGTATTAGAAGAACTCAATCCCAAAATGCTGGCATGCTTTTCACAAAGCGCGACAGAAGTGGCGTCTAAAGTGAGTGGTGCAATAGCCAAGATTCAATTCCAAGATATTATTCGCCAGCGCACCGAACACGTGAAGTTAGAGCAAGATGCCATTGTTAGCCTGTTCGGACAATTCTCGTCTTACATCAATAATCGCGAACATTTTGACGAGTCTTTTAATTTAAGCACGAAAGAAATGTTTGAAAAATACGTTATGGAAGATCAGCGTAAAATCCATTTTGACATCAATGAATCTTCAACAGAAGAGAAAAATGAGTTTGAAGAGGCGCGAGAGCCAAAAATAGAACTCTTTTAGCTGAGGGCCCATCAGGGCCCAATAGCCTTTCTGACTGTGCTTTTGTTATTCTCTTGCTGGTAAGTCAAATAACAAGATAACTTACGCTTAAAGCATTATTCGTTCAGCGGTGGCAAATGCCACATCCAGTTTGAAATAAGCGGCTTCATTAATAAAGTGCGGGTAGGTTTCAGTTTCGTTTTCCCACACGATATCTTTGCCGTCAAACGTCCGAAATACAGGTGCCCCAGGTATGAGAGGTTTGAAATCGTTATCTTGCAGTGAATGATGGATCATGGCGGTACGTTTTCCATTAGCATCTAACGGAAAAGACACGTTATCGCCTAAACGAAAAGCTTCACAGGCAGGCAAAGCGTCAGTACTGATTTGCCCTTTATTATACGCGGCACAAAAATCCAATATTGCTTCAGCCATGGTTTGTGTTAGAAGGTAAACATCTTCTCTTAACACGCCCTGTGGCTGCCCACCCACTTCTATCATTACACCTTTCTTACCAGTGGTGCACAGGTAACCATGTTCAAGGTAGGGCTTTTCGTCTTCTACCAAAATGTTGGCTTCTGGCATTTGTTGCTTTACGTATCGCGCCAGCTGAATATGAAACTCATCCGCTTCCAAAATGATGAGCGTAGCACCCATTTCGCTGGTGGTGTTGTGAATATCAATCACAAAATCTGTGTTCGAATCACCCTTAGGCCCTAACTGTTGGTTAAGAGCCTTAGCAAGCTCAGCTTCTTTCGCAGAATTGTTATTCGATAAACGTTCAAAGGTAAACTGACGGTTTAAGTCTTCGTCTACGAAACGTACGTTTGCCGCAATGGCCGCTTCATTGGCGATGCTTAACGAAACATTTAGCTCATTAAATCGCGAAGGTAGCCCAAACTGTTGCCAGTTTCGAATAAGCTGAATACCACTGGTTTCATTTCCATGAGTACCACCAACAAGCGCGATAGAATTAAACATTCATGTTCCTTTTTGTATAGGTTGAGGATGAGGAAGGCTGCGCAGCGATCTATTGAGTAATATTGTGATGAATTAATACGTTCGCTGTCTGCGCATCTACCCACGACTTGGAGATCAAGTAAACCGATACTACACCACTGTGCTTTGTACGAAAATACGTCTTAGTGGAATTTACCTAAATACTGGTGTTTGCCAAATTGTGGGGAAAGACAGCGCGTATTAGTGCTTAAAGAAGTCATCTGTTTGCTGTGCTAGCATCGCCTCTATCTCTTCAACATCGATATGCTTGGGCGTTGCGTCTTCTGCAGGCTTGCCGGCTATTTTTCTGTCTTCAGCGGCCCATTCACCTAAATCGATAAGTTGGCATTTTTTACTGCAAAAAGGGCGATATTCGCTTGTTGGTGCCCAAACAACCTGCTTGGCACAAATAGGACATTTCACTTCCATTATTTACTCCAGTGAAATACGTCTAAACGGCGAAGTTTGCGATTTGCTTATACTACCGCAGACGGGAAATAATAAATTAAAGACTCTGGCCTGCTGATCTTTGCGGTACATCACACGTCAGCAGGTCTTAAGTTTAACAGGCAGCTAAACGAAACTGAATACTGCTTTCCACTGCGCCAGATTGGCCCTCTTGAGGAGAAAATAGCATGAAGCGGAGTGCGTAACGGTATTTGTTGCCGCTAAGCGTAGGGTAATACCCTTCATCAACGCTACATTTAACGCGAATTAACTCGTTTTTATCTTCTGCAGCGCCTTGATAAAAACCGTTGTCAGCAACCACATTGACAAATTGACCTCGTTCGCGAATGAACGACAGGCTAACAGCAATAGCATCATCGAGTAAGGCTAACGTTTCAAGCCATTGCGCTATTTCAGCGAGGCGTTGTTCAAGGGGTTGTTGTAACCAAAAATGAAGATTGGGCAAATCGAAGCTACACGCGCCACCTGGAATGGCAAAGCGCTGCCTGATTGCGCTTAGCAGTTTATCTTCTTTCAAAGCACTACCAAAACGGCGGTCTGTTTTTAGCTTTTGTTTTAGGGTAAGCACGGTTTTTAGCGCTTGTTCTAAGGCGGTGCTGTCAATTTTCGGGTGCTTAGACCAATACACCAAGTTCTTTTCATGGGCTTCGAGGTCTTTGGTAAGATCGGAGCGAAGATCCAGTCTTTCAATGAGATCAAGTAATTCGAAAAGCTGTTCAAAGAGCACCAGCTGCAGATGAGTATGTTCTGATTTAGCCGTAATTTTAAGTTGTCCAAGCAGCTGCTCAACACGTAAATAGTTACGTACTTTTTCCTTTAGTGGAAATTCGAAAACAGCGTGACCCATGGAACCCCTTAAAACACATAGACTTAGAGAAATGTCGCTAAAAATTTAGCTGAACAGTGAAAGGCAACAAGCCTAATGCATCAAAGCGTTTAAGCCAAGTATACTTGTTCGCCAAATCTTTACTTTGACGTTAATTGGTCAAAAAAGTTTCAAAAATCAATCCGTAAGGCTGTAACGCCCTGCTTTTAGATAGTGAATTTAGTTATTAGGGATGTGTTTTTGCGTTAACTTCGTCTATCAACTTCACGCTTTAGATAGCAAAAGTAAGTGTTCATGCAAGGCCGAAACTTGCGAAGAGAGGGCGTTTAGGCTGGTGCTATTGTCTAATACATGGTCTGCAGCGCTCAGCCGTTCTTTACGGCTTGCTTGCGACGCCATAATACTTTTTATCGTTGCTTCAGAGCTACCATCTCGCTTTAAGGCGCGTTCAAGCTGAAGCACTTCAGGGCAGTCAACCACTACTACGTGGTTACACATTTCAGTAAGCTTGTTTTCAACCAATAGTGGAACAGACAAGATGCAATAGGGGGAAGTCGATTCCATGATTAGCTGTTGCATGCGAGAACGAATAAGCGGGTGGAGAAGGCCGTTCAGCCAGTTTTTTTCATCTGGGTTAGCAAAAACCTTCTCTCGAAGTGCGGCGCGATCAAGGCTACTGTCTTCAAGCAAAATATGCTCGCCAAAATGCTCAGCTATTTGAAGCAACCCTTGTGAGCCCACGGCAACCACATCTCTTGCGACCTCATCGGCATCCACTATGTCTATGCCTAACGACGCAAAAATATCAGTGGCAGCAGATTTACCGCTACCTATCCCGCCAGTAAGGCCTACTACAAAGGGAGTCTGCTTATTCATAATGCCTGCACCTTCTAACTAAAGTACGTAATCAAGATAGGTGGTAATAATGGCATCTTTAAAAAGCAGTGTCAGCCAACCCGCCACTGCGAGATAGGGACCAAAAGGAATTGCCAGCGACTTACCTTTGTTTTGAATCACCATTATGAGTATGCCTGCAATTGCACCAACAAACGAAGAGAGCAAAATAATAATGGGCAAACCTTGCCAGCCCGTATAAGCGCCAAGTGCGGCGAGCAGCTTGAAATCGCCATAGCCCATACCTTCTTTGCCAGTGGCAAGTTTAAATAGCCAATAAACAGACCATAAACTTAAATAACCCGCCGCTGCGCCAATAATAGCGTCGGTGGTGCCTACAAAAATGTGTTGCGTGCTCAACAGTAACCCCAACCACAGTAGAGGCAGTGTCAACTGGTCAGGTAATAGCATCTTATCTAAGTCAATAAAAAGCAGAGCAACGAGTATGTAAGTAAACAATACGGCCCATAGTGCTTGCGATGTGACACCAAATTGATAGGCCGCAAACGTACAGGCTAAAGCAGTAAACAATTCAACCAGCGGATAACGAACTGATATTCCAACTTTGCATTTAGCGCATTTACCTTTAAGGAACAGGTAGCTAATAACAGGAATATTTTCCCATGCGCGAATTTTGTGGCCGCAGCTAGGGCATGTGCTGTCTGGTTTTACAAGGTTAAATACTTCCTCTGACACTGTTGAGTTTTTATCGTGAGGTGTCGGCTCACCCTCGCTAAAATAGCTTTGGTACTCTTGCTGCCAGCTGCGTTCCATCATAATAGGCAAGCGGTAAATCACCACGTTCAAGAAACTGCCAACCATTAAACTTACAAAAAAGACTAGGGAATAGAATACAGCAGGGTAAAGCTGACTAAGCGTAATTATCGCGTCCATGGTATGTGGTTCTTATAACTGTTGATTTTCGTTCTTTTGGTGCTGAGCCACGTTATACCACGTTACCCATCTGGAATATAGGGAGGTACATAGCCACAATCAAGCCGCCGATTACCACGCCAAGTACGGCCATGATCATTGGTTCTAGTAGGCTAGTTAAACCGTCTACCATATCATCGACTTCAGCTTCATATATGGTGGCAATTTTGCTGAGCATTTCATCAACCGCGCCCGACTCCTCACCAATGGCAATCATCTGCGTCACCATGTCAGGGAATACTTGTGTAGCGCGCATTGCAACATGCATTGGCATACCGCCCGCCACTTCTTTACGCATGTACAAAATGGCATCGCGGTATACCGCGTTGCCCGATGCACCTGCGGCGGATTCTAGTGCGCCAATAAGCGGCACACCTGCTGCGAAGGTCGTGGCTAGGGTTCGGGTAAAGCGCGCAATGCTGGCTTTTTTTAGTATCTCGCCGATAACGGGAATTTTTAAAATGTTGCGGTCTACCGTGTCACGTAGCTTCTGGCTTCGCTTATAGGTGCGCATAAACATAAAGCCCGCACCACCAATACCTATAGCGATAAAAATGCCGTAGTCTTGGACGAACCGTGAAATAGCCAATACGAACTGGGTGAAGGCAGGGAGTTCTGCGCCAAAGCTGCTGAAGATCTCTTCAAACTGCGGCACAACAAACACTAGGAGAATAGTCGTAACAATAAAAGCAACAACCAAAACTGCGATAGGGTAAAACATCGCTTTTTTGATTTTTGATTTTAGTGCTTCGGCCTTTTCTTTGTAGGTCGCAATGCGGTCATAAATGGTTTCAAGTGCACCCGACTGCTCACCGGTGTAAACCAAATCGCAATATAAATCGTCAAAATAAAGGGGGTGCTTTCTAAGCGCTGATGAAAGTGGATTACCCGCTTTTACCTCATCGGTTATTTCGCCAAGAAGTTTGCGCATTGAAGAATTGGCGTGACCTTGGGAAATCATTTCTAACGATTGGATAAGTGTAACACCCGCGGCGAGCATGGTGGCGATTTGACGAGAAATGACAGAGATGTCTGCAGCAGTAATTTTCTGGCTTCCGCCAAAAAGAGGCTTAGATAGCTTTTTAACTTTGTTTGCTGAGATTCCTTGGCGTCGAAGTAGGTTTTTTGCTTCTGATAAAGAGGCTGCGGATATTTCACCTTTCCTTGACTGACCTCGGCGGTCTTTCCCTTGCCACACAAAAGTTATAAGTGCTTTTGCCAAAATAAGTCCTCTATCGTTTTTATAACAAAAAAGGCCCGTTCACTGGACCTTTTTTGTAACAACATGGTTTATTAACATAGTGTTGCAGGAGTACATACAGTATTCCAAGTAACACGACGAGTCGCCACGTCTACTGTTGGAGTCATTACATAAGTTCCGGCACCAGTAATAGATGAGTCAGTAGGCTTTGTTGCAGTGATCACACCGTCAGCAACAGCTAAACCGACCACACCATCTGCTGCGGTTACTACTGCAGCTATGCCCTTCGCGTTGCTGTCACAAGCGTCTAGTATAGCAGCCGCATCAGCGCCTGACTCAGTTTGCGCACAAACTTCAACTGCAGATTTAGCTGCCGCTGTAGCGTTTACAACCTCTGTAAAGCGAGCTTTCTCTGTGTAGTTTTGGTAAGCAGGAAGTGCGATTGCTGCAAGGATACCGATGATTGCAACAACAATCATTAGTTCGATTAGGGTGAAACCTTTTTGGTTTTTAGTATTCATGTTCATCATGGTTTTTCTCCGGGACGTGTATAACACGTAAAGTTTAAATCTAATTCAAATTGACGTTTATACCCGAGTCGTCCATTTAACGCCCCTGGTACTTGATACTCAGTATAGAATTTTATTTGTTACTGACAAGTATAGGCAAATATACCTATGTCTAGCTTTTTCAGTATGACACGGTTCGCCGCGCCTTGGCAGGCTTTATCACTTGAACTTTCGTATAAAAGTTAATGACTTAAGTGCGTATGCCTATCTATACACAAAAAGCATTATCGAGAAATGACTGAACAGAATGACGAGTAATCGTATTGTAATTTATACATCTACTCGGTGATTTAAAATCACTGTGTAACCTTAGCCATTAAGGTCTCAGCATTTAAAGCCACAATATAGGGAAGTGATAATTGCGATAACGTAAATTTCACTGAAATACTGTATCTTTATAATAAAACACGTGCAACAAAGAAGCCGCGTTAAAAAGGTGGAAGTACAAGGGGATAAGCAACACATTGGCTTACCTAATGTTAAATCCACCTTTAAAGCTTTTAATTTGGCTCTTTATCTTTCTTGCTCTGCTATGACAAATTAATGCGCAGCGACAAATCAATGGCCTGAACGTGCTTGGTTAAAGCTCCAGATGAAATGTAATCTACGCCTAGCTTAGCGAGAGACGCCAGTCGTTCATCAGTAATGTTTCCTGATACTTCCAGTTTACATTGACCTTTGTTGAGTGCTACTGCCTGTTGGATCTGTTCGTTAGAAAAATTATCCAGCATGACAATGTCGGCACCTGCACCAAGGGCTTGTTCAAGCTCGGTTAAATTCTCTACCTCTACTTCAACGGGCTTGCCCGGCATCATTGTTTTCGCTCGGCTTACGGCTTTTTCGATGTTTCCGCAAGAAAATATGTGGTTTTCCTTAATTAAGAATGCATCGAACAAACCCACACGATGGTTTTGACCCCCACCACAACGCACCGCGTATTTCTGTGCGTGCCGCAAACCTGGCAACGTTTTGCGGGTATCGAGAATTTTAGTGTTGGAGCCATCTAAATACTTAGCGTAAAAGGCAGTAACAGTGGCGGTTGCCGACAAGGTTTGCAGGAAGTTAAGCGCCGTACGTTCTGCCGTCAATATCGCGCGAGCAGAGCCTTCCAAACTAACCAGTACGGTGTTGGCATCAACTTTGTCACCATCTTTTACATGCCACGTTAGCGACACCGACTCGTCGATTAGTGCAAATGCTTGGTTTGCCCATGCGATTCCACAAACCACGCAAGGCTCTCGCGTAATAATAGTGGCTTTTGCGTTAACGCTTTCATCTATCAGGTTCGCCGTAATGTCGTTTGCAGCATTTAATTCGCCGCCAAGATCTTCAATAAGCGCGTTCGATACTTGCTCTCGAATCGCTTGCATGTCTGGTGATGTCATCTTCATCGCTATGATCTATGCTATCTGTGTATTTAAAGGGTACGCAATATTAACCATTCTCCGCGCTGAGTAAACTCTAATTGGCGAAGAACACTCATTCCCAGCAATATATGGTCATCTTGCATACCGGGGTTTAAGTTTGCTTTTACATCGCGCACCACGATTTCACCAATGCGCAAAGTTTCAATGGTCGATTCGGCGACTCTTACAACGCCGTTAGCTGTGCTGGCTAACCCTTCTCGACCCGCTTTGAGTTGAAGCTTGTTAGCCAAATGAGCCGGAACGGCCACGTCAGTTGCACCTGTATCAACAAGAAATACGACTTCCTCACCATTAATATAACCTGTTGTCACATAGTGACCTTGGCGATTTTGCTTAAGTCGGACTTCGGTTTGTGAACCAATACGCTCTGATGTTGGTTCGCTATTTGGGTTAATTTGTTTTTCTAAAAGATCTGAGAAAACAAAAACCAGTAGACCAAAACCGCAAATCCAAGCAAGCGCAACCATCCATTTACCCGTCGACGCTGTCGGGTCTTGTTGTTCATTCATGCTTCTACCTTTCTTATAATAGTGGTGCACCGCTTTTCGTATTGCTAAATACTCGGCGTAATCTCTTAAGCAAAGGACTAACGTGCTGATTAGCATTATTAGAATGCAATGTATAGCCCTATACACTTATATCCATATACAATGTAGGCTATAACGCAGAAAATCAATTATCGAAGCAAATACTATGGTGCTTTACAACGAAGCAAAGTACACAGCAAGTCCGCATTATGATGCCCGTCCTGACAGCGCAGACGTTAGCCTGTTAGTGATACACAATATTTCACTACCTCCTTCACAGTTTGGTACGCCGGGCATTCGCCAATTGTTTACCGGAACCCTCAATCCTGATGAACATCCTTTCTATAGAGAAATTGCTGGGTTACGGGTCTCTGCTCATTGTGTAATTTATCGAACGGGTGAAATAGAGCAATTTGTGCCCTTTGAACAGCGGGCATGGCACGCTGGCCTGTCTTCATTTCAAGGCCGCAGCCGCTGTAACGACTATGCTATAGGTATTGAACTTGAAGGTACTGATACGTTGCCTTACACCGATGCACAGTACCAAGCCCTTGGCGAACTCACTGATTTTATTACGAGATACTATCCTCGGATCACTTTAGGGCGTATCGTAGGCCATAATGATATAGCACCAGGGCGAAAAACTGACCCTGGTGCAGCTTTCGATTGGGCAAGATATAGAATGCGCGTTGCTGGGGTTAAATAATTTAACTAATCCGCACTGCAGAAAAAAGGAAACTCAATACCTATGATGTTAATGAGCTTGCTATTAGTTCTCAGCCTCGAGCGGTTGATAACAAAAACACCTAATTGGCATATTGAAAAGTATGCCGCTCAATATCGTGCTTTTCTTCAAGATAAAGGGTTGATTAAGTTTCAAGAAGGAAATGAAGGTGAGGAGGGGAGTAAAAAGGCCTCATCCACAGCACTTTATTTCTATCTTTTACTTCCCGCAGTAGTGCTGGGAGCAATTGAATACTGGGTACTTGGTGCATTTCTTACGTTTATAGAGCAAAGCATAATTTTGTTCATCTGTATTGGCTGCCCTGCATTGCGAGCCGTCTACAAGAGTTTTTTGAATGCTGCAGACCGAGGTGACCTTCAGGCGTGCAGTATGTACACCGACCAATTAGGGCATTGTGCAAGTCAAACAGACAGTGACGGAAGTGCGGGTACAGAAGGCAAAACTTTTGGCCAACACCTTACCTGGCTTAACTATCAACACTATGCCGCTGTGATGCTGTGGTTTATTGCTTTTGGTGCACCCGGCGCGCTGTTTTATAGCTTGAGTCGAAGCACAACCGAGGCATTGTGTGATGCAAATCACCCTTTAAAAGCCGCAGCGGGAAGATTGATGTTTGCGCTTGATTATATTCCTGTTCGCGTTACCGCTTTTGGCATGCTGATGATGGGACATTTCTCACGAGCGTTGCCTGAGTGGATTAAGTATGCACTTCAGTTCGATGTACCTGCATACGATGTGCTTACACAAATTTCTTCGAAAGCTGAGATTCTAACGCCTGATGAACAGCAGTTGCAGGCTGAAAATGCAGCAATAGAACCGAAGGTGCTTGTAAAGTTAGCAAAACGTAATGTTATTTTTCTTCTTGTAATAACATCAGCGCTCACGCTTGTAGGCAGTCTTGCATAGTCATTATTTTTAACATTTACTAGCCTACTTGGCTTAGAAGGGCGTTTGGTCTATTTATTAATTGTATGTAGATCAGGCGCTTTGCCCCTATTACTGCATTCTCTCCTCCTCATCAGACCAGTTTGCGGTTACTGATTTTTCTTAACAAATTCAACAATAAAGCTTAACACCCAGCAAAAGGTAAATGCTTTGCTATGCTTGTGAGTATTTACCTCGAAATCGATCTGCCTTAAACTAGATAGGTAAAATGGTATTACCAATTGTGTTTGTGATTAAATATTCCACGATTATTTTTTACATTCACCGCTCTTATAACGTCGCTATTGTTATAGAGCAGGGTTTAAATAAAAGGATACGTAGCGCGCATGCGGCAGCAGCGAAAAAAACTCTCTGATGTGATTACCGAGCAACTCGAGTCAATGATACTCGACGGTACGTTATTGGCTGGTCAGAAATTACCGCCAGAGAGAGAGCTTGCGCTTGAATTTGATGTATCGCGACCTTCGCTTAGGGAAGCCATTGGTAATTTACAGGCACGTGGGTTGGTAGAACGTAAGCAAGGCGGCGGTACGTTTGTTAACCGCAACCTTAACTCAGCCATGACAGACCCCCTAATGGACTTAGTTAGCCAGCGTCCTGAAACTCAATTTGATTTGCTTGAATTTCGTCATGCGCTTGAAGGGATGGCGGCGTACTACGCGGCACTTCGTGGTCAACCTGAAGATTACAACGCATTGAAGCAAGCATTGAACGACGTACCTACGCCTAAAGCGCACGAAAGCAAGCGTGCCCAAGCTGAGGCGCTAGGACAGTTTTATATCATTATGGCAAGAGCATCACACAATATGGTGTTGTTGCACGTAATGAGCACCATGCAAAGCATGCTGGTGGACAATATTGAACGAAACTTTGACATGCTGGCAGCGCACCCTGAAGCGGTGGAAGACATTGCTAAGCAGCGTCGTGAAATTGTAGAAGCCATTGCTTCTCGCGACCCTGAAGCTGCGCGTCAGGCATGTAATACGCATTTGGCGTTTATTGAAAAAACGCTATTAACCATTAATCAACGCGATTCCCGCGTACAGCGCGCATTGCGACGATTAGAAATTTAGTTTCTTGTTTAGAGCCTGCGTGGCTTAAGTTTGCGTAACTTAAGTTATGGCACTAGGGCAAGTAACTATTCATTCGCAGAGGCCGGTCAGGTTTTTCCTGTGCCACTGCAAAAGCAGGTGAGCCAGATTGGGTCACTGTGAGTACAACGTAATTTAGTTTTCCTTCTTTTAGCGCCTTTAAGAGTAGAGGCAATGCTAAGGGAGGATTTTCTATATAAGCAAAAAATAGGATGGCACCATGTCTGATATGATGCACCAAGATGTAGATCCTCAAGAAACTAAAGAGTGGATTGATGCGCTTGAGTCGGTTTTAGAAGAGGAAGGCGTAGAACGCGCCCACTATTTACTCGAAAAACTTATTGATAAAGCTCGTCGCAGCGGAGCGCATCTACCGTATGACGCAACTACTGCCTACATCAATACTATCCCAGCAGCGCAAGAGCCAAAAATGCCTGGTGACTTGACCATCGAAGCGCGCATCCGTGCGGCAATTCGTTGGAACGCATTGATGATTGTATTGCGTGCATCTAAGAAAGACCTAGAGCTTGGTGGTCACATTGGTAGCTTCGCATCATCGGCTATGCTTTACGATGTTGGCTTTAACCACTTCTTCAAAGCGCCTAACGAAAATCAAGGCGGCGACTTTATTTTCGCTCAGGGCCATATTTCTCCAGGTATTTATGCGCGCTCATATATGGAAGGCAACTTAACTGAAGAACAGTTAAACAACTTCCGTCAAGAGTGTGCTGGCGATGGTCTGTCGTCTTACCCACACCCTCACTTGATGAAAGACTACTGGCAGTTCCCAACCGTATCTATGGGTCTTGGTCCACTTCAAGCTATCTACACAGCGCGCTTCCTTAAGTACCTAACTAACCGTGGTATTAAAGACTGTTCAGGTCAGCGTGTTTACTGCTACATGGGTGACGGTGAGTGTGATGAGCCAGAGAGCTTGGGTGCAATTGGTCTTGCTTCTCGTGAAGGCCTAGACAACCTAACGTTTGTTATCAACTGTAACCTTCAGCGTCTAGACGGCCCGGTACGTGGTAACGGCAAAATTATCCAAGAACTTGAAGGTACGTTCCGCGGCGCTGGCTGGGAAGTAGTGAAAGTTATTTGGGGTAGCTACTGGGATGAGCTACTGGCTCGTGATAAATCTGGCAAGCTTATCCAGCTTATGGGCGAAACGGTAGACGGTGAATACCAGAACTGTAAAGCCAAAGGCGGCAAGTACACCCGTGAAAACTTCTTCAACAAGTATCCTGAAACAGCGGCACTTGTAGCGAACATGTCTGACGACGACATCTGGCGCTTGAACCGTGGTGGTCACGATCCAGTTAAGGTATTCGCGGCTTACCAAAAAGCCATTGATACGAAAGGTCGTCCAACGGTAATCCTTGCTAAAACGGTTAAAGGTTTCGGTCTAGGTGCATCAGGCGAAGCACAAAACGTGGCGCACAACGTTAAGAAAATGGACGTTGATTCAATCAAAGCGTTCCGCGATCGTTTCAATATTCCTGTAGCAGACGAGAAAATTGCTGACCTGCCATACTTCAAGTTCGACGAAGACAGCGAAGAAATGAAGTACCTTCGTGAGCGTCGTGAAGCACTAGGCGGTTACTTGCCTTCTCGCCGTGAACAGGCTGAAGAGCAGCTTGAAATTCCTGAGCTAAGTGCATTCGACGCCATCTTAAAAGGTTCAGGTGACCGTCAAGTATCGTCAACCATGACGTTTGTACGTGTACTAAACGCTCTATTGAAAGATAAGAAAATTGGTAAGCGTATTGTGCCAATTATTCCTGATGAAGCCCGTACATTTGGTATGGAAGGCTTGTTCCGTCAGGTAGGTATTTACGCCAATGAAGGCCAGAAATACGTACCGCAAGATGCCGACCAAGTCGCTTACTATCGCGAAGATAAGAAAGGTCAGGTATTACAAGAAGGTATTAACGAGCTAGGTGCAATGGCATCGTGGGTTGCGTCGGGTACGTCTTACTCAACGTGTAACGCTACCACTATTCCGTTTTACATTTACTACTCAATGTTTGGTTTCCAACGTGTTGGTGACCTTGCATGGGCAGCGGGTGATAGCCAAGCACGTGGTTTCCTACTAGGTGCAACTGCAGGTAGAACCACACTTAATGGTGAGGGTCTACAGCACCAAGACGGTCATTCACACGTTCAGGCGAACCTAATTCCTAACTGTATTACTTACGATCCAACGTACGGTTACGAAGTAGCGGTTATTGTTCAAGACGGTCTGCGTCGCATGTACGGTAACAATGAAAATATTTTCTATTACCTAACATTGATGAACGAGAACTATCAGCACCCTGCAATGCCTGAAGGTGATGATGTTGCTGAGCAAATCATTAAAGGTATTTACAAGCTAGAGCGCGTTGAAAACGACAAGTCTAAGCTTAATGTACAGCTGATGGGCTCAGGTACTATCTTAAACGAAGTACGTAAAGCGGCACAGATTCTGTGTGAAGACTACAACGTGTCTTCTGACGTTTACTCTGTGACTTCATTCAACGAGCTAGCCCGTGAAGGTCAAGACGTAACTCGTTGGAACATGCTAAATCCAGAAGCTGAGCAAAAAGTACCTTACATTGGTCAGGTAATCACGAAAGATGCAGGTCCTGCGATTTCTGCCACTGACTATGTGAAGAACTACTCAGACCAAGTACGCGCGTTCATTGAAACTGAATACCGCTGCCTAGGTACAGACGGTTTCGGTCGAAGTGATAGCCGTGAAAACTTGCGTACTCACTTTGAAGTTAATGCGTCATACATTGTGGTTGCATCACTTTACGAATTGGCTCAGCGCGGCGACGTTGAGAAGAAAGTGGTAGCAGAAGCCATTAAGCGTTTTGATATTAACGCTGAAAAACTTAACCCACTTTACGCGTAAGCCAGATAAGGTATTTTACATATGTCAGATATTCAAAAGATTATCGTACCCGACGTAGGCGGTGACGAAGTTGAAGTTATCGAGCTATGTGTTGCCGTAGGCGACAACATCGAAGCCGATGAAGGCGTTGTTACTGTAGAAAGTGACAAGGCGTCAATGGACATCCCTGCACCATTTGAAGGTGAGATTGTAAGCCTGTCTGTATCAGTAGGCGATAAAATCAAAGAAGGCGATGTGATTGGTGAAATGAAAGTTGCAGGTGGTGAAAGTTCTGATGAGAGCACCGCTGAAGAATCATCTTCAGACGACGCTTCACAAGAAGCGCCTAAGCAAGATGAAGCACCGAAAGCAGAAAGCAAGTCAGAGGCAGCACCCGCTGCGTCTGGCGGTAGCGAAGTAATTGAAGTCGCAGTGCCTGATATTGGCTCTGACGACGAAGTTGACGTAATCGACGTATTGGTTTCAGCGGGCGACACCATCGAAAAAGAAGATGGTCTTATTACTCTTGAAACCGATAAAGCAACGATGGACGTACCTTCAACACACGCAGGTACAGTGAAAGAAGTATTCATCAGCACTGGCGATAAAGTGAAAGAAGGCACAGTTGTTATTAAGCTTGAAGTAGCGGGCTCAGGCTCGTCTTCAAGTGAATCGGCTTCTAGCGATGCTTCTTCTGAAGCATCTGCACCGGCTGCGCAGGAAAGCGAAAAGCAAGAGTCAGCGCCAGCGGCGTCTGCAAACAGCGAAACCATTGAAGTAGCCGTGCCTGACATTGGTGAAGACGGTGAAGTTGACGTTATCGACGTGCTTGTATCAGCTGGCGATACCGTTGAAAAAGAAGACGGCTTAATTACGCTAGAAACTGATAAAGCCACCATGGATGTACCTTCAACACATGCAGGTACTATCAAGGAAGTCTTCATCAAAGCGGGTGACAAGGTTAAGGAAGGCACCTTAGTTGTTAAGCTTGAAACCAGCGGTGGTTCGTCTTCAACTGCAGCTGAAGCGCCTAAGCAAGAAGCACCTAAACAGGAAGCAGCTAAAAAAGAAGAACCCAAGCAGGCGTCACAGCAAGAAGCCTCGCAAGGCCGTTCTCCTGTGCCGCCAGCGCCAGAAGCCAAGAATACAGGTAAAGCACATGCTTCTCCTTCGGTTCGCCGTATCGCGCGTGAGTTTGGTGTAGATCTTACTCAAGTTAACGGCTCTGGCCCTAAAAACCGTATCTTGAAAGAAGACGTTCAAGCCTATGTGAAAGCTGAGCTTGCGAAACCTCGCACAGCAGCGGCTTCTGGCAGCGCGCCAGTAGGCGACAACGTACTTCAGATAGTGCCAGTTAAACCGGTTGATCACAGCAAGTTTGGCGAGATTGAAGAGCAAGAGCTTTCTCGTATACAAAAGATTTCTGGACCGTTCCTACACCGTAACTGGGCGACTATCCCGCACGTTACACAGTTCGACGAAGCCGATATCACTGAAGTGGAAGACTTCCGTAAAGAGCAAAACGCTTACCACGCGAAGATTAAGTCTGGTCTTAAGATCACGCCACTCGTATTCGTAATGAAGGCGGTAGCGAAAGCCCTTGAGAAATACGAAGTATTCAACTCATCACTGTCTGACGACGGCGAAAGCTTAATCATTAAGAAGTTTATCAACATTGGTATTGCGGTTGAAACACCGGGTGGCCTTGTTGTACCTGTTATTCGCGATGTGAATAAGAAAGGTATTGAAGAACTTTCTCGCGAGCTTATCGAAACATCTAAGAAAGCCCGTGAGGGCAAGCTTAAAGCGGCCGACATGCAGGGTGGTACGTTCACTATCTCTAGTCTAGGTGGTATTGGTGGCACGGCGTTTACGCCTATTGTAAATGCACCAGAAGTCGCCATATTAGGTGTATCTAAGTCTGAGATGAAGCCTAAGTGGAACGGTAAAGAATTCGAGCCGCGCTTAATGGTGCCGCTTAGCCTGTCTTATGACCACCGTGTTATCGACGGTGCAGTAGGTGCAAGATTCTCTACTGAGGTTGCTGCAAACCTAACTGACTTACGCAGAATCATACTTTAAATAAAAGGCCGAAAAAGTTTACAATATCAGTAACATTTTCGATGATTTTATCAGCCTTTTTGACGGCATTTAGGTTATGCTATTAAACAAAAGTAATAGCATGACCCTACAAGAACAGGATTGAGGTTCACAATGAGCGAAATTAAAACGCAATTGGTGGTACTGGGCGGCGGCCCTGGCGGTTATTCAGCAGCATTCCGTGCGGCTGACTTAGGTATTGAAACAGTTATCGTAGACTCACGCGACACCCTTGGTGGTGTTTGTCTTAACGTTGGCTGTATCCCTTCAAAAGCCCTTCTTCACGTTGCAAAAGTGATGAAAGAAGCGAAACACCTAGCTAGCCACGGTGTATCTTTCGGCGAGCCTACCATCGATTTAGACAAAATCCGCGAATATAAAGACAGTGTTGTTAGCCAACTAACAAACGGTCTTGGCGGTATGTCTAAAATGCGTAAAACCAAGCATGTACAAGGCTTCGGTAAATTTACAGGCGCAAACACCCTAGAAGTAAAAAATGGTGACGACGTTACTACTATTACTTTCGAGAAAGCAATTATCGCTGCGGGTTCTGAGCCAGTAAGCCTACCGTTCATCCCAGAAGATGATCGTGTAATCGACTCAACTGGCGCACTGGAAATGAAAGACATTCCAGAGAAAATGCTAGTACTAGGCGGTGGTATCATCGGTCTAGAAATGGGTACTGTGTACGAAGCACTTGGCTCGAACATTGATGTAGTTGAATTCTTAGATCAGCTAATTCCAGCCGCTGACAAAGACATCATGAAAGTGTTCATGAAAGACTACAAAGACAAGTTTAACATCATGCTTGAAACCAAAGTGACTGCGGTTGAAGCAAAAGACGATGGCTTGTACGTAACATTTGAAGGTAAGAACGCACCTGCTGAGCCAGTGCGCTACGACAAAGTACTTGTTGCTGTTGGTCGTAAGCCAAACGGTAAGCTAGTTGGCGCAGATGCAGCTGGCGTAAACGTTGACGAGCGTGGCTTCATCAACGTTGATAAGCAAATGCGTACTAACGTTGACCACATCTTCGCAATCGGTGACCTTGTAGGTCAGCCAATGCTTGCGCACAAAGCGGTTCACGAAGGTCACGTTGCAGCAGAAGTTATTGCCGGACAGAAGCATTACTTCGACCCACGTGCTATTCCTTCAGTAGCGTACACTGAGCCAGAAGTTGCTTGGGTTGGTCTAACTGAAAAAGAAGCGAAAGAGCAGGGCGTAAGCTATGAAACAGCAACGTTCCCATGGGCTGCTTCAGGCCGTGCAATTGCATCTGATGCAACTAACGGTATGACCAAGATGATTTTCGAAAAAGAAACGGGCCGCGTAATCGGTGGTGCTATGGTAGGTACCAACGCGGGCGAAATGCTTGGCGAAATCGGCCTAGCTATTGAGATGGGTGCTGACGCTGAAGACGTAGCATTGACTATCCACGCTCACCCAACGCTTAACGAATCAATTGGTCTTGCGTCTGAAATCTTCGAAGGAAGTATTACTGACCTGCCAAACCCGAAAGCAAAGAAAAAGAAGTAAATTAGCTTCTTTGTTCGAACTACGAAAAAACCGCTCTTTGAAGTGACCCCCATTAGTTGGACATTCCAATTATTGGGGGTCTTTTTATGTCAAAACACAATAGAGCGTTTAAAATAAAGCTCGCTCAGC